>Ga0209691_1000214_pt1 | contig 41594 bp, 41 predicted proteins | sample YNPMSBMetaG_FD_187120 | JGI IMG/M metagenome (GOLD analysis project Ga0209691, IMG submission 187120) | Anoxygenic and chlorotrophic microbial mat microbial communities from Yellowstone National Park, USA - YNP MS-B MetaG (SPAdes) (version 2) ... | reverse complement strand
AGAGGCCGGCATCCAGGTGGTGGCCTCCGAACGGTTCGCCCGTACCGATACCTCGGTGACTGGGCAGGTGCTGCGTATCCTGGCCCGCAACCCTGATGCGGTTCTAATCGGCGGTTCGGGCACCGCACCGGTACTGCCCCAGCGCACCCTGCGCGAGCGCGGCTACAGGGGACTCATTTACCAGACCCACGGTGTAGCCAACCCCGACTTCCTGCGGGTGGGCGGGGACGTGGTGGTGGGCACCCGCTTGCCGGCTGGCCCGGTACTGGTCTTCGACCAACTCCCCCCCGACTTCCCCAACCGGCAGGTGGCCACCAGCTATGTGCAGCAGTATGAGGCCCGCTTTGGCATCGGCAGCTACTCCACCTTTGGCGGCCACGCCTACGACGCCTGGGCCATTTTGCGCCCGGCCCTCGAGCGGGCCTTGCGGCGCGAGCAACCCACCAACCTGGCTGCCTTCCGCCGGGTGCTGCGGGATGAAATAGAGGCCACCCGCAACGTGGTGGGGACTCATGGCATCTTCAACATGTCCCCCACCGACCACCTGGGTTTGCGCTTTAGTGAGGCCGCAGTAATGGTGGAGATCGTCCGGGACGCTAATGGCAAGCTAGACTGGAAGCTTTTGCGAACCTTCAGGTAGCGGCCAGTGGCAGTGTTTTATTGCTAGAACCCCACCCTGAGGCCGCATTCGGAGTCAGCACCCCGCTGCTCCTGACGGCAAGCCCTGGTGGGGTTCACACCAGCTACCATCCTTTCTGCATATGGACTGGACCATCCTGTCTTTCCTAGCCGCCGATGCCCTGCAAAACGGCACCATTTACGCCCTGTTGGGACTGTCGTTGGTCCTGGTGTTTGCCGTAACCCGAGTAATTCTGGTCCCGCTGGGCGAGTTTTTGGTGTATGCGCCCCTTACCTATGTGTGGTTTTTGCCTACTGAACTCAGTGGCCTCAACCTGAAGGGCCAGATACCAGGCACCGCCTGGCTGGTTGCGGCCTTGCTCTTATGGTGGGCTGTTCTGGAACGGGCAAACCCCAAACGCACGGGCCTATTGGCCTTGGGCGCACTAGGAGTTCTGGGCATCGCCTGGTGGGGGGCCCAGGGGGTTCCGGTGTGGCTGGGTTGGCTTTTTGCCATCCTAGTGGTGCTGCCGATTGGGCCAGCCACCTATCGGCTTTTTTTCGAACCAGTCAAAAATGCCAGTGTTCTCACGTACCTGATTATTGCAGTGGGGCTGCACTTTGCCTTTATGGGGCTGGGGCTGGTTTTTTTCGGCCCCGAGCAGTTTCGCTTACCGGCTATCCTCACGGGGCAGACCACTATCGGGCTGGTACCGGTCAACAACCAGGCTTTTCTGGTCTACGGCTTCGCTTTTCTCGCCATGGTGGGGCTGTACTTGTTTTTTACCAAGAGCATCTACGGCAAGGCCTTGCGGGCCTGCGCCGTCAACCGCTACGGGGCCAGGCTGCTGGGCATCAACCCTAACCAGGCCGGTTACGTGTCCTTTAGCATAGCCACGCTTATCGCTTGTGTGAGCGGTATGCTACTGGCTCCTTTGATCTCCCCTGCTTATTTTCAAGGCTTCTTGCTAGGTCTAAAGGGCTTTGTGGCCGGTATTCTAGGTGGCTTAGCCAGCTATCCGTTGGCCGTGGTGGGGGCTTTGCTGGTGGGCGCTATAGAGTCTTGGGCTGCCTTCCAAGCTAGTGCCTACAAAGACGCCATTGTTTTCGCCCTGCTGCTGCCCATCCTCCTGTGGCGCAGCCTGCAAAGCCATGAAATTGGGGAGGAGGATTGATGAACCTTAGGGTATCCCCCTTCACCCTGGCGGCAGTTGTCATCTTGCTGCTGTTACCGCTGTTGCTGCCCGCCACCTCGTTTTACCTGACTGTAGGGAACTACATCGCTTTTGGCGCGCTGGTGGCCCTAGGACTTTACCTGCTGACGGGCCTGTCGGGCATGACCAGCTTTGGTCAGGCTGCCTTCATGGGGTTGGCCGCCTACACCAGTGCGCTTTTGACCATTGGCCAAGGCTGGAGTCCCTGGCTGACCCTACCCCTGGGGGTGCTGGTTGCAGTTGCCGGCGCTTTGGTTCTGGGGGGCATCACGGTTCGGCTTAGGGGGCACTACCTACCCCTCTCAACCATCGCCTGGTGTATGGCCCTGTACATCACGATGGGCAGCTGGGTGGCCCTAACCGGAGGGCACACCGGTCTACGCGGAGTGCCCGGTATATCCTTCCTGGACTTTAGACTAAACGACAGCAGGAGCTACTTTTACCTGGCCTGGTCGTTCGTGCTGCTGGGCGCCTGGACGGCCTGGAACCTTACCAACAGCCGGATTGGACGGGCCATGCGGGCTTCTAAGGGCGATGCCATCGCGGCAGCCAGTTTTGGCGTTAATCCGGCAGCGCTCAAGCTACAGGTCTTCGTGCTCTCGGCCATCTACGCCGGGGTAGCGGGCTGGCTGTACGTGCACTATCAAAAGTTCATCAACCCCACACCCTTTAGCCTGGACGCTTCCATCAAGTATCTAATCGCAGCGGTAGCAGGGGGGGTGGGTAGCATCCCGGGGGCCATCCTGGGTTCGGGGCTGGTGACGGGCCTCGAGGAAGTGCTCAAGGGTTTGCTACCGCGTATCTTTGGGCGCACCGGCAACTATGAAATCATTGCCTATGGCCTGACTCTGGTGCTGATCCTGATGTTTGCCCCCAAGGGGCTGTGGCCTTTCCTCGAGCGTTACCTGCCCCGACTCAAACCGCAAAACCCAAGCGGCAGTGGTCTTCCCGCTCGGGTCGCTTCGGGCCAGCCGGGTGAGGTGCTGCTCGAGGTAGAAAACTTAAGTAAGAGTTTCGGCGGCCTACTGGCCGTCAATGGCATGAGCTTCCAGCTCCGCCGGGGTGAGATTCTGGCTCTAATTGGTCCCAACGGAGCGGGCAAGTCCACCTGCTTCAATATGATTACCTCGGTCTATGCCCCCAGCAAGGGCGAGGTGCGGTTCAGGGGCCAGACCATCTCCGGTCGCACGCCCTACGAGGTGCACCGGCTCGGCATCGCCCGTACCTTTCAGCACCCCCACCTTTTCCCTGAGATGACCGTGCTGGAAAACGCCGCCCTGGGCACCTACGCGCGCACCAGAAGCGGCATTACCGCTTCCATGTTTGGGCTATCCAGAGCCGAGGAAGAGGCCGCTTTAGCAGAAGCCTACCGGGCACTGGAGCGGGTAGGCCTGGCCCAGATTGCCCACCAAAAAGCCGAGGGGTTAGCCATCGGTCAGCTGCGCTTGCTGGAAATTGCCCGGGCGCTGGCCTCAGGGCCCGAGGTGCTGCTCCTGGACGAACCCGCCGCTGGGCTCAGGGCTGGCGAAAAACGCCAGCTCGCTGCCCTGATTCGTAAGCTGGTAAATGAAGGGGTAACGGTGCTTTTGGTGGATCATGACATGGATCTGGTAATGGGGCTGGTAGACCGGGTGGTGGTGATGCATTATGGGGAGAAGCTGGCCGAGGGCAGCCCCGCCGAAGTGCAGCGTAACCCTAGGGTGATCGAGGCGTACCTAGGGGAGGCCGCATGAGCAACCCCAGCGCCAGCAGCAAAGGAGCCCAGATGAGCGTACTTGAAGTACACAACCTAACCGTGCGCTACGGGGCCGTGGAAGCGGTGCGCAATCTGTCGCTTTCGGTGGGGGCAGGCGAGGCCATCACGCTTATCGGTCCCAACGGGGCGGGCAAGAGCAGCACCCTGAAGGGAATTCTGGGTCTAGCCAGCAACAGCGGTACGGTGTGCTATCAAGGACAGCGCTTAGCCCATCGCAACCCCGAGGCCCTGGCAGTGCGAGGCCTGGTGATGGTTCCTGAGAAACGCGAGCTGTTTGCCTCAATGGAGGTAGAGGACAACCTGCTGCTGGGGGCTTTTACCCGCTTTCAACGGCGTGAGAAAGGGATTAGGGAAGACCTCGAGCGCGTCTATACCCTCTTCCCCCGCCTGCTCGAGCGCCGCAAACAGCTGGCTGGCACCATGTCTGGGGGGGAGCAGCAGATGCTGGCCATCGGGCGGGCCCTGATGGCCCGGCCTAAACTGCTCTTGCTCGACGAGCCCAGCCTGGGGCTGGCCCCCCTGATTGTGCAGGAGATTTTTCACATCCTGGGCGAGCTTAAAGCCCAGGGCACGCCCCTTTTGCTGGTGGAGCAAAACGCCCGCATGGCCCTCAAGCTGGCCGACCGGGGGTATGTGCTCGAGGCCGGCGAACTGGTCATGGAGGGCCGCGGCCAGGAGCTGCTCCACGACCCCCGGGTGATTGAGTCGTACCTGGGCATCCGCAGCAAAACCGAAGCCTGACCATGCGCGCTACCGACCCCTATATGCAGTTACTGGGCCTACAGACCCGGGTGCTCGAGCCTGGCCGAGCGGTGGTGACGGCCCAAGTCAGACCCGAGCACCTCAATATCCACGGCAACTGCCACGGCGGTTTTCTCTACAGCCTGGCCGATGCGGCTTTTGCCCTGGCCTCTATTTCGTGCAATACCCCAGCCGTGGCTCCCTCTACCCAGATGCTCCACTCCAAGGCGGTTCGGGCCGGAGAGTACCTCGAGGCCAGCGAAGAAACCCTAGGCTGCCGCACCGCTACCTACCACGTCGAAATCCGTAGCAAAAAGCGGGTGGTATCGCTATTTACTGGCACTGCCCTTCATATAGAAGGCCAGCCAGCCTATACCCGCTGATTTCTAATGCTCCCAGAGGGTAAACCCATGCCAAAAGTAGAAGCCTACATTCTAGATGCTGTTCGTACACCGGTAGGCAAACACGGGGGGGCCCTGGCTTCAGTGCGCCCCGACGACCTCGCCGCTATCCCGCTCAAGGCGCTGCTGGAGCGCACGGGTATACCCGGCGACGACGTGGAGGACGTGTACCTGGGCTGTGCCAACCAGGCCGGCGAGGACAACCGCAACGTGGCCCGCATGGCCTTGCTGCTGGCCGGGCTACCCATCCGCGTGGGGGGTTCGACCATCAACCGCCTGTGCGGGAGCGGTCTGGATGCCGTGGCCAGCGCGGCCCGGGCCATCTGGGCCGGGGAGGGGCAGGTGTACCTGGGGGGCGGGGTGGAAAGCATGAGCCGGGCCCCCTGGGTGGTGCCTAAGGCTGAAAAGGCCTTCGCCACCGGGAACCTCACCATGTTCGATACCACCTTAGGCTGGCGGCTGGTGAACCCCAGGATGAAAGAGCTCTACGGCACCGATTCGATGGGTGAGACCGCCGAAAACCTGGCCGAGCAGTATCGGATTTCCCGCGAGGCCCAGGATCGCTTTGCCTTCTATTCACACCAAAAGGCCCTCCGGGCGCAGGCCAGCGGGGCCTTTGCCCACCAGATGGTGCCGGTAGAGGTCAAAGACCGCAAGGGCAGCACCATGCTGGTACAAACCGACGAAGGCCCCCGGGCCGACACCAGCCTCGAGGCCTTAGCCCAGCTCAGACCGGTCTTCCGGGCCGGGGGCAGCGTGACCGCGGGGAACTCCTCCTCCCTCAACGACGGGGCTGCTGCGGTTTTGCTGGCCTCCAGCGCCTATGCCGAAGCCCACGGACTAAAGCCTATGGCCCGGGTACGTGCCATAGCGGTCGCGGGGGTAGAGCCCCGCATCATGGGCATCGGGCCAGTACCAGCCACCCAGAAAGCCCTACACCGGGCCGGGCTCACCCTGAACGAGATCGGCCTGATCGAGCTTAACGAGGCCTTCGCCGCCCAAAGCCTGGCGGTGCTGCAGGAGTGGGGCCTCGAGGCCGAGGACGAACGGCTGAACGTAAACGGCGGGGCCATCGCCATCGGACACCCCCTGGGCTGCTCTGGGGCCCGCATCCTGACCGACCTGGTGCACGAGATGCGACGGCGCGGGGTGCAGTTCGGCCTGGCTACCATGTGCATCGGGGTGGGCCAGGGCATCGCTATGGTGGTAGAGCAGGTATGAAGGTGCTCGAACAGTTCAACCTTGAGGGGAAAACCGCCCTTGTAACCGGGGGCTCGCGGGGCCTAGGATTAGAAATCGCTTGCGCACTGCGCGAAGCGGGGGCCAAAGTGGCCTTGCTGGCCCGGCGCGAGAGTTTTTTTGAGGGGGCCTTGCAGCTTATCCCCGACGCCATCCCCATAGTGGGCAACGTCCAGGACGAAGAAAGCCTCGAGGCTGCTTTTGCCCGTACCGGTCCGGTAGACATCCTGGTCAACGCTGCCGGGATCACCTGGGGCCAGGACGCGCTGGAGGTGCCGGTGGAAAAGATTCGCGAGGTGCTGGACATCAACGTTACCGGGGCTTTTCTGGCCTCGAGGATTGCTGCCCGCAGCATGAAGGCTCGCGGCTATGGCAAAATCCTCAACATTGCCTCGGTCGCGGGCCTAGCCGGAAGCCCCAGCGAGGTGCTGGACGCCGCCGCTTACTCGGCCTCCAAGGGCGCCCTCATCGCGCTTACGCGCGACCTGGCGGTCAAGTGGGGGCCTTTTGGCATCCGGGTCAATGCCCTGGCGCCGGGGTTCTTCCCTACCCGCATGACCGAGAAGCTGCTAGCCCGCAACGAGCAGCTGGTACGGGCGCGCACCCCGCTAGGCCGCATCGGGAAAACCGGCGAGCTGGCCGCTGCCGCGCTATACCTTTGCAGCCCGGCTTCGGACTATGTGACTGGGCAGGTGCTGGCGGTGGATGGAGGTATGAGCGCTTTATGAAGACCACCCCACCCTCCCAGTGCCAGACCCGGCCATAGCTACACGCTATCGCTTAGAACGCTAGAGCTTTCTGTACGAGGTGCTTATGCCGATGTTTCAACCCGAACTCGAGACCCTTCCCCGTCCCAAGCTAACCGAACTGCAAAACCAGCGTCTGCGCGAGCAGGTGACCTATGTGTATGAGCGGGTTCCTTTCTACCGCCAGGCCCTGGACGAAAGGGGGCTCAACCCCAGCGATATCCGGGGGGTAGAAGACCTGCATAAGCTCCCCTTCACCAAAAAGCAAGACCTGCGCGACACCTATCCCTTTGGGATGTTTGCCGTGCCCCGAACCGAGCTCGCCCGTATCCACGCTTCCAGCGGCACCACCGGCAAACCCACCGTGGTGGGCTACACCCGGGAAGACCTGGAAGTATTCTCCGAGGTGGTGGCCCGCTCCCTGGCGGCAGCAGGGGGTCAGCCTGGCATGATGCTGCACAACGCCTATGGCTACGGGCTTTTTACCGGCGGGTTGGGGCTACACGGGGGCGCCGAAAAGCTGGGCATGACGGTGGTGCCTGTTTCCGGCGGCATGACCGACCGCCAGATTACCCTCATCCAGGACCTCAAACCACAGATGATTGCCTGCACCCCGTCCTACGCCCAGACCCTGGCCGAGGAGTTCAAAAAGCGAGGGGTTAGCCCGGAGGAGATCAGCCTGCAGTACGCCATCCTAGGCGCTGAGCCCTGGACCGAGGCCATCCGCAAAAGCGTGGATGAGGGGCTAGGGGTCAAGGCCACCAACATCTACGGCCTCTCGGAAATCATCGGGCCGGGGGTGTCCAACGAGGACGTGGACGAGCGCGAAGGGCTTAGCTACATCTGGGAGGACCACTTCTACCCCGAGGTGGTGGACCCCGAGAGCGGCGATCCCTTGCCGGAGGGTGAGGTGGGGGTGCTGGTGCTGACCACCCTGACCAAGAAAGCCATGCCCATCCTGCGCTACTGGACGGGCGACCTGACCTTCATCACCCGCGAAAAGGGCCCCTCGGGGCGCACCCACGCCCGCATGGCCCAGATTATGGGCCGTACCGACGATATGCTGATCGTGCGGGGGGTGAACCTCTACCCCACCCAAATTGAGGCCGTGCTGAAGGAGATTCCCGAGGTGGTGCCACATTACCAGATTGTGCTCACCCGCCAGGGGACCCTGGACGAGGTGGAGCTGAAGCTCGAGGTGGCCGAGTCTTTCTTGCGGGAAGTAGGCCAGCAGGTGCTTTCCGACGCCATCGTAGAGGCCGACCACCGCCTGGCTCAGCTGCGCGAGCGGGTAGCCAAGAAAATCAAAGATAATGTGGGGGTCTCGGTGCGGGTCTCGCTCATCAATCCTGGCACCGCCCCCCGCAGCGAGGGCGGTAAACTTAGGCGGGTGGCCGACCTGCGCAAGCTGCACTGAGCAACCCAGCAAAACCGCCATGAAGCCCATTCCCCTCGGCTACCAAGCCTCTTTCGAGACGGTCGTCACCGATGAGATGACCGTAGACTTCGAACACCCCGACGACCCCCAGCTGGGCAAGCTGCACCCGGTTTATGCTACCTATTGGATGGCCAAGCACATGGAACTGGCCGGACGCAAGATCATCCTGCCCTTCCTGGAAGAGGGGGAGGAGGGCATTGGCACAAAGGTGAGCGTCGATCACCTGGCCTCGGCCCTGCCCGGCATGAAGGTGCACATTGTAGCTGAGCATGTGCGCACAGAAGGCAACCGGGTACACGTCCGCTGCAACGCCTGGAACGAACTGGGCGACCTCATTGGCCAGGGTCATACCGAGCAGGTAATCCTGCCCCGGGCCAGGCTGCTACAGATTTTTGATAAGCTTGCGGAGCGTTGGCGACAGCACCGCACCTGACACGAAGGCCACCTGAAGCTTTCTATTCAAAGAGCTTGAAGCGCAGCCTCAGAAAGACACTCCTCAGAACCTACTCCAGGAGGCCAGCTCTGCCTAGTATGCGCTAATCTGATGGCGTGAGGCGCCTTCCCCTCTTCCCTCTTCCCGAGACCGTGGTTTTTCCGGGGCTGCTTATCCCACTGTACATCTTTGAGGAGCGCTACAAGCAGATGGTACGGGACTTGCTGGCCAGGAGTGAAGATCAGCGCCGGTTCGTGATTACCCTGGCCACCCAAGACGGCATTCGAGAAGTAGGGGGCTATGTGGACTTGCTGGCCGCTGCGGAAAACCCCGATGGTACCTTCAACATCGTGTGTCGAGGAGGTGAACGCTGCCGTGTGGAGGGCGCGGGTGTCTTTGATAAGAACCTCTACCAAACGACCCTAGATGTCCCTTATCCGCTCGAGCGCAGTGCCCGCAGCGCAGAAATCGTGGCTGCCTGGGATGCCATGGAAACCTTCCGCGGCTATATGGCTGGGGTTGCTGATCCCAGCGCACTGGAAGAGGCCATCGCCAGTCTGCCTGAGGATCCGCTCTACCAGGCTTCCTTCCTCTGCGTCAACCTGCGGGTCTCTGCCCTAGACCGGCAGGCTCTGCTGGAGGCTCCCTCGCTGATTGCCCGGCTCGAGCTAGCCCAAACCCTCATGCGGCAGGGCCCGCTATCCGGCAGCAGTGCGGAGGCCTAGGGGTTAGCTCACCCTACGGCGGAGCTGGGACAACCCTAGGCTGAGCATCAGGAAGCCCCCTGCCAATAGGGCAAACGCTGCGGAAACCTCATCCTGACGCACCCGCCAGGTCATCTGCCGGGACAGGCTGCGGTAGGCATCCTTGAGCTTGCCGGCTGAGTCCACAAAGTGGTACTCTCCATCACCCACCCGCGCTATTTCCTTCAGGGTCTCCTCGTCGAACTGCGCTGCTTGGGCGTATAGCTCGGGCAAACCAGGCACGAGGCCCGAAGTAACCCGTCCAATGCCGATAGCATGTACTCGGATCTGCTGGCGGGCAGCCTCCTTGGCCGCCTCTACCGGATCCATCCCAGCTAAGCTGCGGCCATCCGTAAGCAGAATGATGGTAGCCAGGCGCTTGGGCTCGGGAACCCCCGTCCGCTCAGACAGGGGTGGGAGGGCCATGATGCTCTCCATGATGGCATCACCGATGGCCGTGCCCAGGCCAAGCTCCAGGAAATCAACCGCTTCTAACAGGCGCGCCCGGTCGGTTGTGAGCGGCACCACCAGATGGGCATCGCGGGAAAACGCCACTAGGGCCACCCGCATACCTTGCGGCAACTCGCGGATAAAGGCCCGCAAAGCCGCTCTGGCAGCCTCGAAGCGGCTAGGCTTTACATCGGTGGCCTGCATCGAGCGGCTAATATCCACCGCCAACACCACCGCAGCCTTAGGATCGGCCTGCGGCACCATCAGGCTGGGGCGGGCCAGCGCCAAGAGCGCAGCCAGCAAGGCCAGCAGGTAGAGCCCGGCCGGTAGGTGTTGGTACCAGCGTTGGGTTGTGCTGCTGGCCTTTCGTAGTAGAGCCAGCTCCGGGTGAAACACCACTGCCTCGCTAGGCAGACGCAGGCCCCTCAGGTACCACCAGACCAGCAGTGGGAGCAGCATCAGCAAGATCAGTGCCCAAGGCCACATAAAAACCATTCAGACCACCTACCGTTTGTCGAAAAGCCACTAGGAACCTTATGCCACTGCCCGTCATAAAGGTTTTCTTCCAAGGCAGCCATCAACAAACCCCACCTCCCCTACGGCACCCGCCGCTGCCAGCGCAGGCTCAGAGCAGCACCCATGATCATCAACAAAGCAGCCAGGGCTGAGAGCAGCGAAGAAATTTCGGTCCTCACTCCCTCCCAGCGGATAAGCACACCCACCTCCCTCACCACAGCCCGCAGGGCTTCCTCCGTGGGCGGGTAGGTGTTTTTCCCACCTGTGGCCTGAGCCAGCAGCTCGAGGTTCCTGGGCTCGAAGGGGATATAGTAGTTACGGCCCGCAATCTGCACGATGCTCCCACCCGGCTGACCCATGGGAAAGGTGTAGAGCTTAACGTTGGCATTTTTGGCAAAGCGGGCTGCGACCTCGAGGCGGCTGCGGGTCGGGAGGCTGGGGTTAGCGCCCACGTTAGAAGCCCCATCCGACAAGATCACCACAGCCCCTGGGGGTAGCTCGGCTGAAGGCTGTTGTGGCTGTGGTAGAGGCAGGTCAGGTATGCCCTGCGAAGGGTTAGGCTGGCCTAGGTCAGAGGGAAGCAGCTCCCCTGGAGGTCTGAGGTCCTTGCGCCCGGGCAGCATCCGCACCCCCACCACAATAGCGTTTTCAATGGAGGTGTTCTGAGCCGGTTTGAGGCGGTCTATAGCCTCCAGGAGCTTCTGACGGTCGGTGGTGGGCAGCACTAGGGGGGAGGCCGAGTCGGAAAAGCTGACCAGCCCAATCTGGGTAGTGGGTGGGGCTAGCTCAATGAACTTACGCGCCGTGGCCTTAGCCGCCTCTAAGCGGTTGGGGTTCAGGTCGATGGCCAGCATGGAGCGCGAGGTGTCCACCGCCAACACCACCGCGGCCTTATTGCTGGGCAAGGGCGGGCTGGCTACCGGCCGGGCTGCAGCCAGCAGGAGCAGAAATAGGGCCAGCAGTTGCAGGGCCAGGGGCCAGCGCAGGTGGGCCTTGGGTGGCCGACGCACCACCATCGCACGCAGCCTTGCATCAGCAAAGGCCTGGGCCGTGCGCTCTCGCCGTCGGTTGGCCCAGAGGAGAAAAACGAGAAACAGCGGGAAAAGCAAGAGCAGCCACAAAAATACCGGCCAGGTAAAGCTCATCTTCGCCCCCTCCTGCGCAGGGTAAACCTAAGCAGCGGTTCGACAATCTCCTGTGCGGTGGATAGGTCCAGCACATCCACCTGGGCCGCCCGCAGGGTGCGCTCGAGCAAGACTTCGCGCTCCTGCACCAACCGGGCGTAGGCCTGGCGCACCCTGGGATCGCTGGTGTCCAGCCAGATCTCCTCGCCACTCTCGGGGTCGCGTATGCGCAGCTCACCCGCATCGGGCAGCTCCTTTTCGGCAGGGTCGAAGATACGCACCGCCACCACATCGTGGCGGTAGGCCAGCCATCGAAGTTCCTTGGCCCAAGGAGGCTCCCGCTCAGGCTGGGTGGGAAAATCAGAGACCACAAACAGCAAAGCCCGGCGCTTGAGGGTTTTCGTAGCGTACTCGAGGGCATCTTCTAGCAGGGCCCGATAGCAAGCCCCTTTAGATTTGGACAGATACAGCAGGTCATAAAGGGTGTGCAGCAGCCGCAAGGCCTGCCGCCGACCCGTACCAGGTGGCACCAACTGTAGCCCGGCCTCAGAAAACCCAACCGCACCCACCTTATCGCCATGCCGCCCCGCAATGGCCGCCGCTGTGCCCACAAACTCCAGCGCCCGCTCAGCCTTGAGCGCTCGACGGGTGCCAAAGCGCATGGAAGCGGAAAGGTCGACCAGTAGCCAGACCGTAACCTCTTTCTCTTCGCGGTACTGGCGAATGTGGATTTTGCCGGTGCGGGCCGTAACGTTCCAATCAATGCGCCGCACTTCGTCGCCGGGCTGGTACTCGCGCACCTCGGCCAGGTCCAGGCTGGGGCCATAGAAAAAGCCGGTGTAGTCGCCAAACAAAAAGCCGTCCAGTCGCTTCAAAACCCTAAACTCGAGCTTGCGCAGCAGCTCGACGGGCAGCTCGCGGGAAGGCAGCGGGGCCAGGCTGGGCTCGGCCTCGAGGGTAAGCTCGATCTGGCTTTTTCGCGGTCGTCGCAGCAACATAAAGTCTTTCCCAAGGCTGGTTTTCCTCAAGCCTTACCTGTTTTCGGCTGCAGGCCGGGTGTCGCGGTAAGGGTCGCCGATGTGCACCTTGGGCAAGGGGGTAGCGGCAATAATCTTCTGCACCAGGTCCTCGAGCTTCACCTCACTAGCCAGGGCCTCGTAAGACAGGATGATGCGGTGGCGCAAAACCTCGGGGGCCAGGTCGCGCACGTCTTCGGGTAGGGCATATTCGCGGCCCCGCACAATCGCCAGGGCTTTGGCCCCCAGAATCAGGTTCACGCTGGCGCGGGGGCTGCCGCCAAAGCTGATGTGCTTCTTCAGGTTGGAAAGCCCCACCTCGCCAGGGTCACGGCTCGCCCGAACCAGACGCACAGCGTACTCGGTCACAGCTTGGTGTACATGCACCAGGTCGGCCATGGCCTGTAGGCGACGCAGCTCATCGCTGCTGAGCACCTTGTGCACCGGTTCAAACCTGCTCGAGGCCCGCTCCACCACCGTCATCTCCTCGTAAAAGGCGGGGTAATCAATCCAGACCTTGAACATAAAGCGATCCACCTGGGCCTCGGGCAAAAAGTAGGTGCCTTCCGACTCGATGGGGTTCTGCGTGGCCAGCACCAGAAAGGGGTCGGGCAGCTTGAAGGTCTCGTGACCGATGGTCACCTGGCGCTCCTGCATGGCCTCCAGCAGCGCTGACTGAATCTTGGCGGGGGCCCGGTTGATCTCATCGGCCAGAATCAGGTTGGCAAAGATGGGGCCCAGTTCCACCTCGAAGCTGGCTTCTTTGGGGTTGTAGATGCGGGTGCCCACCAGGTCGGCAGGAACCAGGTCGGGGGTGAACTGGATGCGCTTGAAGCTGGCCCCAATGGCTTCGGCCATGGTTTTGATGGCCAGGGTTTTGGCCAGGCCCGGCACCCCCTCGATCAGGATATGGCCTCGAGCCAGGAGCGCCACCACCATTCGCTCCAGCATCAAATCTTGGCCGACAATGACCTTCTTGACTTCCAGCAGGAGGGTGCGCAACTTGGCGGCAGCATCCATAACGGCCTGGGGCTCGAGGGAGGGTTTTTGCATCTCGCTCATATAAACCTCTGCAACTTGGGGTTTTGGCTTGTTGGGAAATCGGGCAAGCCAGAGTGGCAGACACAGCTAGGTTGATTGACCGGGCCAGCTATCGGGTGGTGCAGGCGGTGCTGGCAGGGAAGGCACACTGGGATCAAGCGGAATAAGCTCGGGTGAGCCCCCAGGCATCCCCGGCCCCGGTTGAGGGCCACCCGGCCCTGGCGTCGGCTGCGGCAGTTCGAAGCGGAACAACTGGCCGTCCTGGTAAATCAGCAGGGGGCATTCCTCAGCCTGCCCCTGGCCCGGGCCCTGTCCTGGCCCCGGCTGAAGCGGGATGAGCTCACGCGGGTCGGGCGCAGGCTGTAGCTGCTGTTGTGGGTCAAACTGCACCCATCGCAACGGCCCCGTTCCAGCCACCACCTGTACACGGGCCGAGCGCAGCCCAAGCCAGTACCCCATGCCAAACAAAACCAGCGCCAGCAGTATCACCGCAAGCAGTCTTAGCAGCCACCCAAGCCTGAGCTGTTCCATGCTTCACTTTATGATGCAATACTGGGTTCAATCTGAGAGTGCCCCACCTTTGCAGGGGGAATTTCCCATCCCCAAAACGAGCGCAGCTTTCATTTAATTTCGATACCCGACCACCGCTCGAGCAGCCTTGCCACAGCGGTGTGGTCCACCTCGGCACTGCCTACTTCGCGTTTGGCTATCTCGAAGAACTCCCGCACCTGCTTTAGCATGGGCGCAGGGGTTCCAGCAGCCTCGAGCACCCGGACACAGATGCCCAGATCCTTAGCCAACAAACCTAGGGCAAAGGTGTTGGGAAACTGGCGCGTAAGTACCCGCTGGCCAAAGAGATTCTCACTCACATTCGAGCGCCCCGAGGAAGCGTTGATCACCTCGAGCGCCAGCCTGGCATCCACCCCCTGCTGAACCAGGGCCAGCATGCCCTCGCTCAAGGCCCACAAGTTCACTGCCAGCAGGGCATTGTTGACCGCCTTAACAGCATGCCCCGATCCCAATGGCCCTACGTGCACAATCTTGGCGGCAAAGGCTTCCATCACCGGCTTGGCCCTGGCAAAGTCCTCTGCAGAACCCCCGGCCATTACGGTAGCTCTGGCCTGGATAGCGCCAGCCACGCCCCCCGAAAGGCAAGCATCCAGGTACGACACCCCTTTTTCCTGAAGCATCCGGGCGGTCTTTTTAGCCATCTCCGGCTCGCCCGAGGTGTGATCCACCCAGAGCGTCCCGGGGCGCAGGTAGGGCAGCAACCTGCGGGCCATCTCGTCCACCTCGAGGGAGGTAGGCAGGCAGGTAAACAACATATCAGCCTGGGCAACGTCGGCCAACTCCATCGGTTTAGAACCAAACTCTTTAGCGTGAGCCAGGGCCTTTTCAAAGGTGCGGTTCCAAATCAGGGTCTCGTACTTTTTAGCCAGATGACCCGCTATTGGGTAACCCATCGCTCCCAGTCCGATAAAGGCTAACCTCATAGGTTCAAGCACACCTCCGTTCATCGTTACGTTTTACCACCGAGCCATACAGCCTTGTAATACCAGATTCGGTTAGTTCGTCACCGAACGGTGACGAACTAACCCGACCGAAGGGAGTGCTCTAGGATTCAAAAAGATAGCCTCTTGGCGCTTTTTGTTTGAAGATTATCTTTTTGAATCCGGTATAAGGCGCGATCGCCCGCAGATCTGGGGCTTTCTTTACCATCGCTCATTGCCACATCTAAAGACCTGCCACCCCACGTATAGCAAAATGATGCCAGACTATGTCACCCCCAGCACCCGCGACTCCTTGCAGGGCGACCTCGCAGGGGTTGGGCTGGCTGAGTTGTTGCTCTTTCTAGCTCAAAGCCAGCGTAGTGGACGTTTGGAAGTGCGCCTGCGCCAAAACCTGGGGCTGGCCCTCACCCTGATAGGCGGGCGCATCGCTGCAGTGGCTGGCCCCCTGGCCCCCCGCCTTTCCGATAGTCTTCTCACCTTAGGTGCCCCTCCTCAACAAGTGGCTGCCATTGGCAAGGCCCTTAGCCAAGGAAAGAAACTTTGGGAGCTGGTTGTGCACTTCCCTGTGCTCAGGGCAGTGCAGGAGTGGCGAGCGTTATGTGCCCTACTGCCCTGGTTGCACTATCAGCAGGGCGAGTTCGCTTTCCGCGCTGGCCCGGCCGCTGCCGCACAGGGGGTTGAGGTACCGGGCCTGGTGCTGGAGGCCACACGGCGTCTAGATGAGCTGGGCCCAGCCCCCGATCCCTTAGCGGTCTGGTCCATCCCCGAGCGGCCAGGGGATATCTCGGCACACCTACGGGAGCTGATGCCGCGGGAATGGCGGGTGCTCTCAGTGATAGACGGAGAGCGTCCCCTGGCCCAAGCCGCAACCCAGGCTGTTCTTCCCTGGGACGAGTTTGTTCGGGCAGTGCTGCGGCTGGAAAGCCTAGGTCTGCTCGAGGCCCGGCCTGCTGGAGTTTCTAAGAAACGTCTGGTACCTGGAGACCCTGCCCCCAACTTTACCCTGCGCGCCCTCGATGGCAGCGCCTACAGCCTAGGCAGTAGGCGCGGAGGAAAAACCTTGCTGGCCTTTTTCCGCCACGCGGGCTGCCCTTTCTGTAACTTCCGCCTACACCAGCTCATCCAGGCCTACCCTGACCTGCAGGCAGTGGGGGTAGAGGCGGTGGGGGTCTTCGGCTCACCACTGGAAACCCTGCGCAAGCGGGCAGGGCGGCAGCGCCCCAGCTTCCCTGTCCTGGCCGACCCCGACGACACTGTCCATAACCTCTACGGTACAGGCAACAGCCTTCTAGGCCTGCTCGACCCGCGCGGCCTGGGAGCTTACCTCCGGGGGCTTGCCCTAGGCATTCCACACGGGAGCGTTGACGGGGAGCTTCTGCGAATGCCCGCAGAGTTCCTCATTGACGAGGATTTGAAGGTGGTGCGGGCCCACTACGGGGCCCACGGGGGAGACCGGCTTTCCCTGCAAGAGGTTCTTGCTTGGGGACAGGCCAGCTAAGGGTAGATAAGGGCCTGCCTAGCGCCATAAGAGGTACACGGGGGCCGAGAGAGCCGGTCAGCGTAGCTTCTGATTGAGCCGCACCAGCCACAAGCGGGTAGGCCCTTCCTTGCCGGTGATGGCAAAGTCGTTGTCGTCGATGATGGCTAGGGTCTGACCGTCCTCCAGCAGGGCCAAACCCTCCAGTTTGTCCGTGTCAAACTCCCGCAACTTCCAGGTTTCTAAAAGCAACCTTCGCTGGGGTAGGCTAATGTTTAGCGCTGCGTAGTTGACCCCTGCTTTATCTAGCTCGGGGCTATTGCCGTCGGGCCGTTCGAGCAGGTTGGTAGCTCTGGCAAAATCCACCAGGAAGACCCTGGCCCCACCCTCAGCCCGCTCCAGCAGCAGAATCTGCTCGTCTTTAAGCCAGGTTGCCGCGCTGTACTTCATGTCACGAGGCCGGTTGGGTTTGGGGTAGTCCTTTGGGTCGGAAAAAGGCACTAGGTACATGCCGGTCACCCGTGCCTGCATGGGGTTGCTCACATCCAGCCGAACCGCGCGGGCCACCAGGCTCTGGTCGAAAGCAGGGTCAGAGGTTCGCCCAATAGGGCTTTGCAGGATGACCCAGGCCGTCCTGCCATCACCGGACAGGGCTAGGTTTTCCAAACCACGGTTGTTGCGCCGCTGCCGCAGGATGGAGGGTAGGATGTCGCGGCTGGGGTAGCTGGTCTCGAGGCGCAGACCTTGGGGCAAATAGCGCATGGCGATACGCCCCTGGGGTGTGGCGTAGATGAGCGAGGGAGAGTTCTCCTCCACCATCCAAAACCACCCGCTGGGCGTCACGGCCACGTCCTCCACATCGAGGCCGTCAGGGTCCAAGGGCAGGGTCTCCCTGCACTCCTTGTTGGCGTAAGGCACGTCTTCTCCCCGAGCGTTGGGCAGCCCACTGATCAGCCGGCCGCTCAGGTTTTGCAGGGGCAAGGATCTCTCGATACGTAATGCACTGCCCTCGAGGCGAAAAAACACCAGACTGGGGGCGAAGCGTGATAACGGGAAGAACTTACCACCGGGACAGTCTCCATTGGGCCCGCGGTCGGTACTCCCCACAAACAGCCCGTTGCCCAGATAGGCCAGGCTCGAGCCCAGGGCCGGGCGGTCAGCGGTGGGCCAGCCGTTGCGCAGGCTGGCCTCTACCTCGGCCTGCGAGAGGTGCGGGTTCAGTACCCGGATGGAGGTGGGGGGCAGGGTGTACACACCCACCACCTGCCCGCCTTGGCCTTGGGCCAGAGCGAGAAGCAAGAATGAGAGATAGATGTGGTGCTTTCTCATATCCCTCGAAAGGTATTGCCCATCTGTCAGAAAAAGGTCAGAAGGTCTGTTGGGTCTTTGCTTGAGCTCCCGGAGTTCTGATGCCCGACTTCTATTGGCGCCTTACAAAGCTCGAGGGCGGCCTCGAGCGTGATACACTCAGAACCGAACATGACCCTTTTCGAACAGTTCGAACGACACATCAACCCCGGCCTGGCAGGGCTACTGCGCTTTACCGGGCTGGACAAAGTAGAGTCCCACGCCGAAGGCGTATACGTCTGGGACACCGATGGCAAGCGCTACCTGGATTTTCTGGGCCTGTATGGAACCCTTTCGCTGGGCCACCGGCATCCCAAAGTGGTAGCGGCGGTCAAGGCCCAGCTCGAGCGGATGCCCATGTCGGTGCGGGTGCTGGTCTCCGAGCCCACCACAAAGCTGGCCGCCCGGCTGGCCGAGATTACCCCGGGCGAACTCTCGATGGTCTACTTCGGCAACTCCGGCGCCGAGGGGGTGGAGGCCGCGCTCAAGTTTGCCCGCTTCTACACGGGCAAGCCGGGCTTCATCACCACCCAGGGGGGCTACCACGGCAAAACCCTGGGGGCCCTCTCGGTCACGCCGCGCGAGCACTACCAGCTTCCGGCGCGACCTCTGGTGCCGGGGGTAACGGTGGTGCCTTACGGCGACGCCCAGGCCATTGAAGCGGCCATCGGCCCCGACACCGCGGCGGTAATTGTGGAGCCCATCCAGGGCGAGGGGGGCATCCGGGTACCTCCGGAGGGGTATCTGCGCGAGGTGCGGCGCATCACCCGCGAAAAAGGGGTGCTGCTGATTGCCGACGAGGTGCAGACCAGCCTAGGCCGCACCGGCAAGCTCTGGGCGGTGGACTGGGAGCGGGTAGAGCCCGACATCCTGGTGAGCGCCAAGGCCTTGGGGGGCGGGGTGATGCCCATCTCGGCCACCATCTGCCGCCCGGAAATCCTGAGCATCTACAAGACCGAGCCCCTGATTCACTCCAGCACCTTTGGGGGCAACCCGCTGGCGGCGGCGGCGGCGCTAGCGGCCATCGAGGTAACGCTCAGCGAGGATCTACCCGCCCGCGCCCTGGAGATGGGCAACTACTTGTTGGGGCAACTGCGTGGCATAAAGCAGGCCTACCCCGAGTTCATCCAGGAGGTGCGGGGGCGGGGCCTATTGGTGGGCCTCGAGTTCTGCGACGCCGACATCGGCGCGGTGGTGGTGGCCGAGCTGGCGGCGCGCGGGGTACTGACCGCCTTCGGCCTTAACAACCCCAAGGTGGTGCGCCTGGAGCCGCCCTTAATCGTCGAAAAAACCCACATTGACCAGTGCGTAGAGGCTCTAGACGGGGCTTTGAAAGCTACCCAGTTGGCCTTCGAGGGTGTGCTGTAGCCAAGGGAGCCAGCGCGGGTGCTTTATGATTGGGACGAGGAGCACTAAGCGTGCGGCCTGAAAACCAGCGCATCACGTCTTGAAAACATCATGCTAGAGCAAATTTACGAGCACCTCAAAAAGCACCCCAAAAAGCGCTTTAGCCTACGCGAGCTGGTGCGAAGCCTAAAGCTCGACAAGGATCAGGCCAAGGAGGCCTTGGATCTGCTGGTGGCCGAGGGCAGGGTGGCCGAGCCACGGCGCAAACGCTACCAGCTCCCCGAGGGGCTAGGGAAAAAAGGCCTCGAGGGCCATCTCCAAGTGCACCCCGCAGGATTTGGCTTTGTGATTCCCACCAACCCCGACCTGACCGACCTCTACATCCCTAAAGGCCACCTGGGTGGGGCCTGGCATGGCGACCGGGTACGGGCCGAGCCCAGTTCTTCGCTGCGCGATGGCAAACCCTGGGGGGTGGTGGTGGAGGTGCTCGAGCGGGCCCATCACCAAGTGGTGGGACGGCTCTACTTCAAGCAGGGCTTTGCCTGGCTCAAGCCCGACGATGCCCGGCTGCCTGCGCTTAAGCTCAAACCCGAGGGGCTCGAGGGCCTGGAAAGCGGCGCACGTCTGGTGGTGCGGGTCACCTACCCCGATGGGCGCAAGCCCCAGGAGCCTTACGGCGAGTTTGCCGGCTACCTGGGCCAGGGGGATAGCCCTGAGGTCGAGACCGAGGCCATCATCGCCAAGTACGAACTCAGAAGCGCGTTCCCGCCTGAAGCTCTGGAAGAAGCCGAAAGGGTAGCCCATCTGGACCCCAAAGAAGTTGCCCGGCGCGAGGATTTTAGGGCCCTGCGGGTCTTCACCATCGATGGGGCCGACGCCAAAGACTTCGACGACGCGATTCATATCGAGCAGCTACCCAGTGGCAACTACCGTGTGGGCATACATATTGCCGACGTCTCGCACTATGTGCGCGAGTTCTCACCCCTTGACCACGAGGCCTACGCCCGCGCAACCAGCGTGTACCTGCCGGGCCGGGTGCTGCCCATGCTGCCCGAGCAGCTTTCCAACGGCATCTGTTCGCTCAAGCCTTACGAAGACCGGCTGGTGATCTCGGTGCTGGTCGAGCTTACGCCCAAGGGGCGGGTCAAGGGCTACCGCTTTGCCGAGGGGGTCATCCGCAGCGTGGCCCGCCTGACCTATACCGAGGTCGAGGCCTTTGCCGAGGGGCTAAAGCACCCCGAACGAGCCCAAGTCCTGCCACCCAACTGGAGCCCAGGGCTCGAGGAAGACCTCAAGCTCCTGCTCAGGCTCACCCAGACCCTAAAAGCCCGCCGGCTGGAAAAAGGTGCCCTGGATTTTCGCTTCACCGAGGTCAAAGTTGAGGTCGACAACGACGGCAACCTGCACCTGATTCCGCAGAAGGAGCCCCGCGCCCGCAGCCTGATCGAAGAGCTGATGCTGCTGGCCAACCGGGTGGTGGCCAAGCACCTGGCCGAGCGAGACATCCCCACCCTGTTTCGCGTCCATGAGGATCCCAGCCAAGAGGCTTTCAGCAAGCTGGTAACCGCCCTGGGCAAGCTGGGTTATAGCCTGCCGGGAGGTGAGCCCTCCCCTAAGGCCCTGCAAAGCATCCTGAAGCAGGCTGAGGGCCGCCCCGAGGAGCCTGTGGTCTCGACCCTGCTACTGCGTTCCTTGCGCCTGGCCCGCTATGCCGCCGAGAACCTGGGGCATTTTGGTCTGGCCGCCGAACACTACCTGCACTTTACCAGCCCCATTCGGCGCTACCCCGACCTGGTGGTGCACCGGGTTTTGCGCGCGCTCCTGCAGGGCCGGGTAAACCAAACCTGCAAGGAGGACTGGTCCAAACGGTTTCCCAAAATTGCCGAGCATGCCTCCGAACGTGAGCGGGCCGCGGAAAACGCTGAGCGCGAGCTGAACAAGTACTACCAGTGCCTGTGGGCCTTAAGGCACCGAGGCGAGACCTTCCGGGGCACGGTCTCGGGCGTGACTGGGTTCGGGGTATTCGTTAGCCTTGAAAACGGAGTAGAAGGCATGATTCGGCTAGGGGCCCTCGAGGACGACCACTACCAGTACATCGAAGACCTGCTGACTTTGGAAGGCCTGCGAAGCAAACGCCGTATTCGGATAGGAGACGAGATGGAAGTAAAAATTGAAGGGGCCAACCCATCGGCCCGGCAGATTGATCTGGTGCCGACCGAAAAGTTTTATCAGTCGGAAACCCCACCCGAACCACCCAAACAGGAGCAGAGCAAAAAGCGCCGCCGGGGCAAGCGCGGGAAGGGTGCAAAACCAGCCGCTCAGGAGCCCAAGGCGGCTGCGACCGCCAAGCCAGCGCGCAAAGTGGTTGCCACCGAACCCAAAAGCCCGGCTCCCCATGCCAGGGCTCGCCCGAGGCGGGTGGTGGGGCCGCCTGATGAGCGGCGGGGTTTCAGCAATCCGGTCAAGGTAAAGGCGCAAAAAATCTACTTCGGTTCCTGGGGAGAAAAGCCAAGCGCAACGCTGCAACCGAGCACTAAAAAGTCTAAACGCAAACGCCAGAGGCGCTAGGGCTGGGGCTGGGCCACCACCAGCACCCAGTAGTCGCCGCGCCGAACCATGCCCATTTCGCGCAGGTGGGGCTCCATGATGGTGTTGCAGTGGCCGAGGGTGCTCGATAACCAGTCAGCCACTACCGTCTCAGCGGAGGCGTAGCCGCGGGCCAGGTTCTCCCGGATTTCAAGGTATTTGTAGCCCACCTGTTGGCTGCGAGTAGCCACGGCATAGGTGCTGCTCGAGCCCTCAAAGTGGCTAAACTGACCGGTTTGCTGGATGTACTCCGCCCGCTGGCGGGCCACCTCGCCCAGCAGGCCGTTCCAGGTAAGGGGGTTTGTTGCGTCGTAGTGGGTCATGCTGCTTCCGTGGGTGCAGGTGCGGGCCTGGGCACGGGCCTGGTTGACAGCATTCAAAGAGGATAGATAGTCCTCTGGGGTATACGACAACTTGGGGCCGGCGGTACAGGCTGTCAGTGCAGTCAACATGGCTACCAAAAACCATCGCATAGCCCCAGTTTGACACCGTTTTTGGCCCTGGCCGGTGAAGAAGTCACCGCTCGGCGTTACATAAAGAAGGGCAGTATGCTAGGCCCTGATGCAGCTCATTGGTCTTACCGGAAGCATTGGCAGTGGCAAGAGCACGGTGGCCCAGCGTTTGCGGGCGTTGGGTGTGCCGGTTCTGGATGCGGACGAATATGCCCGTGAAGGAGCTCTGGCCTTGAAGTCGGAGATTTGCCAAACCTTTCCAGAGGCGTGTTCAGGTGGAGAGATCAATCGTGCTGCACTTGGGCGATTGATATTCAGCGACCCAGAGGCCCGCAGGCGGCTCGAGGCCCTGATCCACCCCTACGTGCGCCAGCGCATGCGGGAAGAAACCGAAAAAGCCCGTCAAGCGGGGCACCGCCTGGTGGTACACGAGATTCCTCTGCTGTTCGAGACCGGGCGTGAAAAAGATTTTGCCGGGGTGCTGGTGGTGGCCGCCCCCACTGCCCTACGCCAAGGCCGGGTGATGGCCCGCAGCGGCCTCTCCGAAGCCGAGTTCGAGGCCCGCGACCAGAGCCAGCTCCCGCAAGAGGATAAGGTGCGCCGGGCCACCTGGATCATCTGGAACGACGCCGACCTGGACACCCTGTACAGCAGGGTGGAGGCCTGGCTCGAGGAGGTGGAGCGGTGAAGCTGGTGCACGACTGGCTGGGGCCCCTCGAGCTGCCCGACACCGCGCAGCGCATTGTGTCGCTGGCCCCCAACGTCACCGAGACCCTCTTTGCCCTGGGTCTGGGCGAGCGGTTGGTGGGGCGCAGCGCCTTCTGTTACCGCCCTGCCGCTACCTTGAGCCTGCCGGTGGTCTCGAGCTATACCCGGGTGCGCTGGGAACTGCTGGAAAGCCTCAAACCCGACCTGGTGCTCATCAGCACCGGCGTACAGCGGGAACTGCTCTTTGAGCTGCACCGGCGGGGTTTTCCCATCTTCCCAATCCCCCTGCCGCAAAGCCCCTATGGCATCCTGGAGAACATCGCCGTATTGGGGGCCCTGCTGGAGGCAACTGAGGCGGCCACCGGGCTGTGTGCCCGTCTTTCAGAGCGCTATGGCGCGCTCTACAAAGCGCTTCCACCCCTTCGGGTTTACCTCGAGTTCGACCTGGGCGGCCCCATTACGGTAGGGCGGGGTAGCTATGTGGGCGAAGCCCTGCGCTACCTGGGCCTGCAAAACATCTTCGCTGAGCACCCCCAGAGCTACTTCCAGCCCGATCTGGCCGAGGTGGCGCGCCGGGGGCCAGAGCTGGTGATATACGAACCCAAACCGCACCGCTCGAGGCCACTGGAAAAAGCCCAGCGCCTATTGGCCGAACGGGGTTGGTGCTTCCCCTTGGTGGTTACCGGGGGCGACGAGCTGGCCCACTACGGCCCTTTGTTTTTCGACTACCTCGAGGCCCTGGTCGGGCAGATTCGCGCGCTATTGCCCGCCTGAAAAGTGCCCAGGGCTTGGATTTTTGCCCGCCAGCCTTCAGACTGAAGCCAATGCACCTAGAGATTCTGCAAAACCGCTCACTCCGCCTGACCGTCGCGCCCGAGCTGGGGGCCAGCGTCGTGGGCCTCGAGCTCCACCAAGCGGGATTCTGGCTGCCCATTTTGCGCCCAACCTCGCCCGCAGCCCTGGTGCAAAAGCACTCCCCCGACACCTCGAGCTACATCCTGGCCCCCTACTCCAACCGCATCCGGGAGGGGCGCTTTGTGTTTGCCGGTAAAACCTACCAGCTTCGCCCCAACTGGCCCGATGGGCAGACCCTGCACGGCAAGGTACACGGGCGGCCCTGGAGCGCACTGCGCATCAACGAGGACACCCTGCATTGCGCTTTCGACGCTTCGAGCCTCCACGACCTGAACTTCCCGTTCCCCTTCAGGGTGGAAGTAGCCTACCGGCTGCAAGGGGATAGCCTTGAAACCTCGACGACGTTGGTGAATGTGGGAACTGAACCCATGCCGGCGGGGTTTGGGCATCACCCCTACTTCATGCGCCACCTGGGCAACTCTCGCGAGGCCCTGCTCTGCTTCGGGGCCGATCGCATCTACCTGACCGATGCGAGCTGCCTCCCCACCCGGCCTGCCGAGGCCATACCGCCCGAGTTCGACTTCTCGCAGCCCAGGCCGGTCGGCGCGACCACGCTGGACCACGTGTTCGCAGGCTGGAATGGAAAGCTGAGCCTGGACTGGCCCGGTTCCGACTGGCGCATGGAGCTAAGCGCAGACCCCATCTTCTCGCACCTGGTGGTCTTCACCGCCCCCGATGGAAGCGTGGCCCTCGAGCCCGTCACCCACGCCACCGATGGCTTCAACCTGTTGAGCCAGGGCTGGGAAAATACGGGGGTGCGGGTGCTGGAACCGGGCGAAAAGCTTGCAGGAAGCCTGCGCCTGACCTTAGCGCCCAGCAGGTAAACTACGGTATGCACGTTTTTCGTCTGCGCGGAGACTTTCAGACCCTCGACCTCTACTCGGCCTTTTTGTTCGAGCAAGGGGCCAGGGGCCTCGAGGAGAAGCCCGGCGAGGTCTGGGCCTATTTTCCCGAGCGGGTTGAACTGCCCCTGCCGGGGGAGTGGCTGGAGCTACCTGATACCGACTGGCTCGAGGCCTACAAGCGCGACCTGAAGCCGGTACGGGCCGGGCCTTTTGTGGTGCTGGCCCCCTGGCATGAGTGGGTGGGCCAGGAAAAACGCATCGTCATCGAGCCGGGCATGGCCTTTGGTACCGGCCACCACGAGACCACCCGCATGGCCCTGGAAACCCTGGCCCAGCGCACCGAGCCCGGGATGCGGGTGCTCGACCTAGGCACGGGTTCGGGCATTCTGGCCATTGGGGCGGCCCTCCTGGGCGCACAGGCGCTGGGGGTAGACATCGACCCAACGGTCATCCCCCAGGCCGTCGAAAATGCTCGACGCAACCAGGTCGAAGCCTCGTTTATGCTGGGCAGCCTGGAGGACATAGAAGGCCCCTTCGACCTGGTGGTAGCCAACCTCTTTGCCGAGCTGCACGCCTATTTTGCCCAAAAGTACCGCGAATTGTTTGGGGTTTGTGGAACCCTGATCCTCTCCGGCATCCTGGCCGAACGTGAGCCCATCGTTCGCAGCGCCCTCGAGGCCAACCGCTTCGAGCTGCTGTCACGCAGGCAGGAAGGCGAGTGGGTCTGCCTGACCTATGCCGCCTGCTAAAGAGCTATGCGTCCCCACCGTGCTTTTGTTCCCATCATCCAGCCCGAAGTCGAGCTGGGCGGACGGGAGGCCCACCACCTGCTGGATGTGCTGCGGGCCCGGGTGGGCGACACGCTCACGGTATTCGACGGCAAGGGCACAGAAGGCCGCGCCCGGGTGGTGCAAACCGAGCCAGGCTGGGTGCGCCTGCAGGTGGAAGAAACCTGGCCGGCCAGCAAAGAGCCCCCACACCCTGTCAGCCTGTATGTGGCCCTGCTCAAGGGCGACCACCTGGCCGAGGTGGTGCGGGCCGCCACCGAGCTGGGAGCCAGCACCATTGTGCCCATCCTGACCCAGCACTGTGTGGTGCGGGAGCTGAGCGAGAACAAGCTGCTGCGCCTGCGCCGGGTGGCCCTCGAGGCGGCCAAGCAGTGCGAGCGCAGCGTGGTTCCCGAAGTAAAGCCACTCCTGCCGCTCAAACTGCTTCCCCCAGTGTCGCAGGGGCTGGTAGCCCAGCCCAGAACCTCGGCCCGGGTGCGGGAGGTGTGGGACCCCCAGAAGCCCACCGCCCTGCTGACCGGCCCAGAAGGGGGCCTCAGCGACGATGAGATACAGCTACTGGAAGAGCGGGGTTTCACCCCCATCACACTGGGGCCACGCATCCTGAGGGCCGAAACCGCGCCGGTGGCCCTTTTGAGCCTGGTCACAGCCGGTGAAGGACTATGAAGCTCCTACATTGGCTTTTACTAGTTGGCCTGCTGTTACCGGCTTGCCGCTACACCTTTGTGCCGCTCGACCCGGGTCGCGCCACCCTGCCCAACCGCACCAGCCTCAGCGGAACCCTGGAACCCGCTGAAAGCGCAGCGGTAGCCCGGCTGACGGTGCGGCACCTGGCCGAGCCGGTGTACCTCGAGCTGCGCTGGTACAAAGGCGATCAGCTATTTCAGGAGCGCTCCATCTGGGTTGAAAAGCCGGGCACCTACCAGGCCCGCTTCGAACGCCTGGATGATGGTTATTACCGCCTGGTGGTGCTGGTGCAGAATAGCCCTTTGCTGCAGCTCGAGGTGGGTTCGCCGTTTTTCCCGCCCCCTCCAGCCCCTCCTTCCGGCTAAAAGCGCTAGCCCACCCCAATCAACAGCAGCACCACTGGAATCGTTACAAATGAAAGCACCGACGAAGCCACCACCGCCCGGGCGGCCCGGACGCCGTCGCCACCGAACTCCCCTGCCATCAAAAAGGCGTTGACGGCAATGGGCATGGCGCTTTGCAGCACCAGAACCTGAATGTCGAGCCGCTCGAGCCCCAAAACCCACCCTGCCAGGGCCGCCAGCAGGGGGGCGGCCACCAGGCGCAAAGCGCTGGCCTGAAGCTCAAAACCGCCCCACTCCGGTTTGGAGCGAGCGATCTGAATGCCCAGGGTCAGGAGCATCACCGGGATGCAGGCCTGGCCTAAGAGGTGCACCCCTTCGCCCAACCCCAGCGGCAGGGGAATGCTCAACCCCCGCACCAGCAACCCCCCAGCCAGGGCCCAGAACAGAGGCAGCTTCAGGGTGAACCAGAGGCTTTGCAAAAAACCGCCCCCGCGCAAAAACGCAGGCCCCAGGCCAAACATCAACACGCTGCTGGCGATAAAAAAAACAATGGCCCGATCCAGGCCCGGCTGCCCCAGGGCGAAAAAGGTCAGCGATAGGCCCATGTTGCCCGAGTTGGGAAAGGTGGCCGAAGCGATCATAGCCTTGGATGTACCCTGCTCAAAGCGCAGCCAACGGCTCAGGCCCAGCGCCAGCAAGTAAAGCCCGAGCGATGCCAGAAAAAAGCCGGCGGTAATACCAAGCACGCTGGCGCCAGTCAGCTTGGCCCGGAGCATTGCGTCAAATATCAGCACCGGAACCAGGACGTATATAGAAAGCTTGGAAAGGGTTTGCAGCTCAAAATCGATCCGCTTTCCCACCAGGTAGCCCATCAGGACAATGAAAGCCACCGGTACCACCGTGTTGAGCAGGGCCTCCATACCGGGGTAGCTTACTCGAAAGCATTTGAACTTGCCGAGAGTCCTACGCGCAGCTAAAAAGCCCCTGTCTAGAAGCAGTGGAATAGCCACTGCCCCCCAGTTACGGAGGCTTCTAAGAGACCCCCGAGGAGTAGCGCGCTTCTAGCACGCCGTTTAGTTCAGGAGCAAGGCAACAGCTATACTCACCGCCAAAGTTCCCAGCAAAGCTATCCCCAGCGTAACCCATATCTTGCCGCTTTCATGTAGGTTCATGCTCGACTGCACTGCCAGGTAGGCAAGGTAAATGTTGATAAGCAGGGCTGCTGCTACCAACAAGGGAAGCAGGAAGATACCAATCGGGGTGATCAGCAGAATCAGGCTAGTTAGCGCAAACAAGACGTTAATGGGCGCCCAAAACAGTGCAAAGGTGTAGGCCACGCTATCCAGCGTTCCGGTACCCCCTTGCACCTTACCTACATAGTGCACCAGGTAGATAAAAACCAAAAACCCTGCAATGGTGCTTAGCATGCCGCTCCAAAAGCCGCTTGCCCCTCCCAGGCCAAGCAAACCCGTAATCAACGAAGCAATCAGCACATAGATGATGGATTCACGAAGGGTGCCTTTGTCTTTGTAGCGCTCAAAAGTTTCTATCCTGGGTTTGCTCAGTACCTGTACACTTTGGTTAATCACGCTCATCAAGGTGTCGATAATGGATGGCGCGGTATTCATGGCGTGCCCCCCTTTCCTTTGCTGTATGCGCAGTTTATCAGGTCAGGCAGCACGGTCATTGCCCTCTCATGCAAAAGCTCAATAGGATTGAGCCATGCGCTTTTGGATTGCTCTTTTACTCGCTTTAGGCACGGCCTGGGCACAAAATATCACCAAGCCAGAAACTCCGCCCAATACATACGCCATCGCTAGGATAGTGGCGCTCGCTCAAGATAGTGCGATCATACGCATCGGCAGTCAGCTCAAAACTGCTGATCTGCCTACGGATGCAGTTGATTTCCGTGTTGGACAACTGGTGGTGGTGTACCAAGCCGGGAGCAAGGTCTACCTCGCCGAGCCCTACAGGCTGCAGTACTTATGGATGCTGCTAGGGCTTTTCGTGCTGGCAGCAGTGGCACTGGGTCGCGGCAAGGGCTTGCGGGGCCTGCTGGGTACAGCAGCCAGCATGGGTGTCCTGGTCTATTTTGTGGTTCCACAGATTGCTGCTGGCAACAATCCGTTGCTGGTCACCTTCGTGGGAGCCTTTGGCATCCTAACGCTCTCGATTTACTTCGTGCACGGCATCAACCTCAAAACTACAGCCGCCCTTATCGGCACCACTTTTGCTGCGCTTTCGGCTTTGGTGCTGTCGTCCCTGCTTACAGAGTGGATGCAGTTTACCGGCCTGACCTCGGAGGAAGCTTTCTTAGCCCGGTTCCAACTCGGGGGCAACCTGGACCTAGTCTCGCTGTACCTGGCCGGGGTGGTGGTGGGAGCCCTGGGTGCTCTCAACGATGTAACCGTCACGCAAGCCGCCGTCGTGCAGGCCCTGGTTCAGGCCAACCCCGCTACAGCGTGCGGGAGCTTTACACGAGGGGTATGGCAGTGGGCTTTGACCACATTGGCAGCCTGGTCAACACCCTAATTCTGGCCTATGCGGCCGGCGGGCTTCCCCTGTTGCTCTTGATCAGCCAAAGCGATGTACCGCTGGCATTGCTGCTAAACAATGAAACCTTCACGGCGGAAATCGCGAACATGTTGGTCGGCTCGTTGGCCCTGGTGCTGGCGGTACCCCTTACTACTCTGGTGGCAGCGTGGCTGCTGCGGGGTCGCAAGCTTGACTACATCGAGCGGAGATGGCCTAAGCCTTGATTTAGCCCCTCAACCTACGCGGCCTTGCAGTGTCGAACAAAGCTGGGCGCGGGGTTCAATAGCAATCCAGACTTGCCAAGCTACCCTGGCACGTCGGGCTGCAGGAGGTAGGTTGCTCAGCAGACCTGAACGGTATGCAGGCCCTGCCTGCTGCACAATCCAGGCCTCATAGGCCTGTACGAAGGGACGAACAGCCTCGAGGCCATAGGCACAATCTACCGGTTTGGCCCGATCAGGCAAGGCCGGCAGGCTGCTATCATCCTCTAGCAGGAAGAAGCCCTCTGCAGGCCGTAGGTAAACCAGCACACCCTGAGGAGTTTGTTGCCAGAGCGCGCTGGAGTGCAGCCCCACGCCATCCTTGTGGTAGATGCTCGAGCCCTTTCCCAGAGGATTGGGGCGCTTTTGAAAACCAAAGGCCTCGAGGTAGCCCGCCAGCACGTCTTGGCCCCACAGCCAAAACTGTACTGTAAGTGGGTTATGGATCGGATGGCAGCGCATGGCTACAGCAGCTTGCTAGGCCTGGGCCCAAGCCTCCTATGAGCCGTAGCATATGCAACTAAAAGGCCTAGCAGATTGTCTGTTGGCCCCAAGCAGCTTGGGGGTGGGTGTTAAAGCCTTGGGAAAAACATCGGAGCAGATGCACACGATACAGACATCACTGGCTTCGGCTGGGGCACAAACCTGCCGCTGTGAGAACTGCGGTTCGACAAAAATCACCCGCATGCCTCCCTTCCTCACCTCGCGTCAACTCCCTTTCGCACTTCCACTGATAATGATAAATCTGTATCATATTGTCAAGGCTAATTTTTGGTATCCTTTAGCGTATGGAACGCTCTACCCGCCAACGGCAAGCCATCCGAGAGGTTATGCGGGAACTAGACCGCCCCCTCTCCCCCGCTGAGGTGCTCGAGGCAGCCCGTCGTAAGGTGCCCAGTCTTGGCATCGCCACCGTATACCGCACCCTAAAAGGGTTGGTCAAAGAAGGCAGCGCCGTTTCAGTCGAACTGCCAGGGGAGGCAACACGGTATGAGTTAGCGGGTAAAAAGCATCACCACCACTTCCAATGCAACCTATGTGGCAGGGTATTTGAGCTCGAGAGCTGCCCTGGCGATTTTTCCTTCATGCTGCCTGAGGGGTTCAAAACCGAGAAACACGAGATCGTCTTATACGGCCGCTGTTCAGAATGCCCGCAGTGAGGACTCAAGCTCCGCGGCGTTAATTTCGCCGATATGACGTTTCAGCAGCCTACCTTCTGCATCGTAGAAAAGCGTAACTGGTAAGCCCTGAATGCGCAGGGGCTCGCTCAGGCGGGCCTCGGGATCGAGCAGAACGTTCGGTATTTCAAGCCTCAGCTCACGCTCAAAAGCCCTTACCGCCTCAGGACCATCGCTGATGTTCAAAAAAACAAAGTGAACCTCGGGGTTGGCTCGAGCTGCCTCCACCAGCATGGGCATCTCGCGGCGGCACGACCCACACCAGGTAGCCCAGGCATTGAGCACGAGGGGCTTACCTTTGAAATCGGCCAGATTGACCATCTGACCATCTATATGCTCGAGGGTAACTGAGGGCAACACTTCTACTGTAGAGGCGGATTTGGGCTGCAACAGCCAGAAGCCCAGCAAACCCGCTAAAGGAACGGCAAACCACATCCAAAGCTTCATCTCGTAAAGGATACGAAATTAATCCGGGCATCTCGGCGAAACAGAATACACATCACACCGCTGTGTCAAAAGGTTCCGCATCACCCAAAAACTGAGTTGGGCCATGACGTGGTATGAGCAGGTCTCCCCTGCCCTATTGCGAGGCCCACCCCGGCTTCTAGGGCCTCATCTGCGCTGGGTATGCGCGGGCTAGTTCCGCAGGGGCTTGCCGGTCTTGAGGGTGTGGGCGATGCGCTCCTGGGTTTTCTTGGTTCCCAGTAGCTTCAAGAAGCCCTCGCGCTCTAAGTCCAGGATGTCCTGCTCGGTTACTTCGCGGGCTGGCCCATCACCACCACACAGCACATAGGCCACCTGCTTGCCTATCAGCACATCGTGCTCGCTGGCCTGCCCGGCCTCCCGGAACTGCCACAGGGCGTAGTGCAGGTTGCCCAGCGCGTCTTTACCCAGGGCGCGGATTTTCATAGGGGGCTGTGGCACATAATCGGGGGCCATAAAGAGCACCCGGCGCTTGGCGTCGGCAATCAGGCGGTCGCGGTTCATGCTGATGCCGTCGCTCGGGCGCAAAAAGCCCATGTTGCGGGCCTCCAAGGCACTGGTCGAGGTCTGGGCCAGCATAATCATCTGGAAGGCCCGCTTTACCCCTTCAAACAGGTCGATCTCGGGCCCGTAGGCCGCAAGCTCCTGGGTAAAGCGGAAGAGCAGCTCCTTGGTGCCGCCCCCGCCCGGGAGCAAGCCCACCCCGGTCTCGACCAGGCCCATATAGAGCTCGGCGTGGGCCTGAATGGCGCTAGCGTGCAGGCTAAACTCGGCCCCGCCCCCCAGGGTGAGTCCGAAGGGCGCCGCCACCACCGGGAAAGGCGAGCGGCGCAGGCGCATGGAGGTTTGCTGGAAGCGGCGGGTGGCCAGCTCGAGGTCGTCCCAGGCCCCTTCCTGCACGGCCATCAGCACCAGCGCCAGGTTGGCCCCGGCGCTAAAGGTGCGGGGGTCTTCGTGCCCGATCACCAGACCCACGTAGCCATGGGCGTCCACCCAGTCCAGCGACTTGTGCAGCCCGGAGATCGAGCCCTCGCCCCAGGTACCCATTTTGGCCCGGTTTTCGAAGAGGGCCACCCCGTCGCCCAGGTCTAAGAGGGCATACTCCTTCCCCTCCAACAGGGTCTTACCCGCAGCCTTGAGCGGCTCGAGGCGGATCACGCCTTCCTCTGCTGGAATGGGGTGGTACTGCCCATCGAAGCCCAGGTAATGCCCGTCCTTGTAGAAGCTCCCTTGGGCTTTTTGCAACAGCTCGGGCTCGGACAGGCCCAGCTCGGCAAAGCCCTTGCGCAGGTAGTCCAGCCCCACCGCGTCCATGTTCTTGAAGGGGCCCTGCTCCCAGGCAAAGCCCCACTCCAGCGCCCGGTCTACCGAGACAATGTCGTAGGCGATTTCCTGGGCTTTCTCGAGGGCATAGTGGGCGTTAATCAAAAACAGCTTGCGGGCGAAAGCCCCGTACTTGCCGGGCAGCTCGCTTACGCGCTTCAAACGCTCGTTCAAGGACAGGTCTTTGATGGCCGCTATCTCATCCAGGCGCAGCTTCTGCTGGGGCTTGTACTCGCCGCTGGTGTAGTCGTAGGTGTAGATGTCCTTGCCCACCTTCTTGTAAAAGCCAGCCCCGGTCTTCTCGCCCAGGTGGCCCTGCTGGATGAGCTGCTCGACCCAGTCAGGCATGCGGAAGTCTTCGCCGGTGGTGTGCGAAAGTTCGCTGGAAACCAGCTTAAGCACGTCCAGGCCGGAGATGTCGCCGGTGCGGAAGGTGGCGCTCTTGGGGCGGCCCATCAGGGGCCCGGTGAGGGCGTCTACCTCGTCGATGGTGAGGCCCTCCGAGATCATCAGGCGCATGGCCTGGGTCATGCCAAATACCCCCAGCCGGTTAGCAATGAAGCCAGGGGCATCCTTGCAGATTACCGTGCCCTTGCCCAGAATGCGCTCACCAAACTGGCGCATGGTCTGTAGCACCGCCGGGTCGGTCTCGGGGGTGGGGATCAGTTCTAAGAGGTGCAGGTAGCGCACCGGGGCAAAGAAGTGGGTGCCCAAAAAGCGCTTGCGGAAGGCTTCACCCCGGCCTTCCAGCAGGGTCTTCATGGGGATGCCGGAGGTGTTGGAGCTCACAATGGCCTTCGTCCCCAGGGCCTCGAGGCGGGCAAACAAAGCCTGCTTGGGCTCGGGCTTCTCGATGATGACCTCCACGATCCAGTCGCACTCTTTCAGCTTTTCCAGCTCCTCGGTGGTGCCCAGCTCGATCAGGGCCGCCCGGCTTTTGTCCATGAAGCTGGCCGGTTTGCTCTTGAGCTGACGCTCGAGGCCTTTTTTGACCAGCTCGAGCTTGTCCTCCTGCCCCGGTATATCCAGCATCACCACCGGCACACCAGCCGAGGCCGCCAGCGCTGCAATCGCACCACCCATGGTACCTGAACCCACCACACCAATTTTCTTGATTCGCATGTTGCCTCCAGAGCCGACTGTCGCGGACAGCCCAAGGCTCACAGCTCCCTGCTATCTGGCTATGAGCCGTTAGCTATTTTTATACCGAGTCAAAGTTTATAACAAGTCGGTTGTCCGCGTCTAGCAGTTCAAATGCCACCAGCAGACCTAAAGCCAGCCAGTACAATCTCAATCGGCCATGAAAGATGCACTCAACATCCTCCTGGACACTTTGCGCGGGCTTTTGCTGATGCTGTTGCGGGTAGTCTTTTGGATTCTGGGCGTGTCCGTTGGTCTGCCCCTGACCCTTGTAGCAATTACTGCCCTTATGGTCTTGCTGCTTCAAACCTCTCCCCTCCGCGATGAAGGCCTGCTTTGGCTGGAAAGTTTGAGGTTGCAGCTCAGCAAAGAGCAATGGCTGATAGTCATGTATGTTTCTGCGGGTCTCATCACCCTATGGCTTTACGGGTGGGACAAGTACCAGGCTGCTCGAGGTAGCTGGCGGGTTCCGGAGTGGAACCTGCACTTCTACGAGTTAATCGGAGGCTGGCCGGCTGGACTGCTGGCGCAGCGACTTATACGACACAAAACTGTCAAACGCAGTTACCAGGCGGTTTTCTGGTTGATTGGCTTTTTTCACCTGGCACTGGTGGTTTTTCTGTACGTCGAAACCCCTTGGTGGGGCACGGCTATTGTGGGCTTTTTGGGTTTGTTGGCCTACAGCCACTTCAACTACAGAGAAGTGGCTTAATTGCCACCGAATCCGGAGCATGTATCGGGAGTTTTGCTTGCCGCTTTCAGCGGTGGAAAATAAGCCTAGAGCGGTTTTTATTTCGATTAGAACCGTTCTTTTCTATACCAAGTTTCCTTGTTGCTTCAACCAATCTAACACCACCTTCGACCAGCCCTCGAGCCCTTCATACAGCGGCCAGATTTCTTCTAGGCCAGCCAGACGGCCCTCCAGTTTATCCACCTCTACAACCTGGGGCTCGTCCTCCGAGTCCACCACAAACACCACGCCCGCATGTACCAGGCTCACCGGGCTGTCGGCCATAACGATGAGGCCCACCGGCTCTGCCGTGTACCGACGAACGCCCACTTCTTCCAGGAGCTCCCGCCGCAGGCCGTCCAACACCGGGTTGTCGCCCACGTCTTCGGGGTTGATGTGGCCCCCCACCCCCAAGGTGTAGCGGTTGTGGAGTCGGGCCTCACCGCCGCCCTGGGTGCGCCGCATCAGCAGATAGCGGCCTTGGTAGCGCACCAGGGCATAGGGGATAATCTGGCGGTAGGTGGGGTCTTCTTCGGCCCTGGGCCGTTCTATGAAGAAGCCCTCGAGCTCGATCTTCTGTAACAGGGGGGCCTCGAGGGGAATAAGCCTATTCTGTGGGGGCGGAAAAATCGAAGCCGGCAGGACGTACACCTGTTCCATGCGGCCCAAGATACCATCAGTCCAGGGGGGCTTCCCGGCCCTCGAGCCAGACCTTGTGCACCTGGGCCTCGCCGTGCAGGGTAAAAAGCGAGCCCAGCAAATCCTCCACCGAATCCAGGTGGCGGAAGTGCACCTCCAGGGTGCTGCCGGGCTGGGGCTTGAGCCAGATCACATCGGCGGCCTTGCCAGGGGAAAAGCTGCCCACCACCTCGCCCAGACCCAGCACCTCGGCACCGGCCAGGGTAGCCAGGTACAGCAGGTGGGCCGGGGTCAGGCGCACCCCGTCCGGGGCGTAGCGCTGGGCCAGATAGGCCATCAGGCCCTCCTTGAGCAGGCTAAACCCGGTACCGCCCCCCACATCCGAGCCCAGCCCAAAGCGCACCCCGTGGCCCAGGTGGCGCTTCATGGGAAAGATGCCGCTGCCAATGAAGGCGTTGGAGCTGGGACAGTGGGCGATGGCCGCTCTGGCTTCGGCCAGGCGCAGTAGCTCGGGCTCGCTGGGGTGAACATTATGGGCAAACACCGAGCGCTCGCCGACCAGGCCAAAGCGGTCGTAGGTGTGCAGGTAGTTTTGGGCCCAGGGGAAAAGCTCGGCCACGGTGCGTATTTCCTCGAGGTTTTCGTTGATGTGGGTGGTGAAGTGAAGGCCTTGGTGCTCTTGCAGCAGGGTCTGGCAGACTTCCAGCAGGGCTTCCGAGGCCGAAAGCGAAAAGCGCGGGGTAACCGCATAGCGCAGCTTTCCCCGACCATGAAAGCGCTGAATCAGCATCTTCTGTTCGGCGTAGCTCTGCTCGGGGGTGGTGTGGAGTGCGGGCAGTAGCATCCGGTCGGAGCAAACCTGCCCAGCGATCATCCGCAGGCCCACATCTTCGGCGGCGCCAAACAGGTTGGCGGTGGCCCCCTGAAAGTGCGAGCCGAAGACCAGGGCGGTGGTGGTTCCGTTACGCAAAAGAAGCCGGACGAACTCCCGGGCCAGCTCGCGGGCCAGCTTGTTGTCGGAGAGCCGGGCCTCTAAGGGCAGGGTGCGCTGCTCGAGCCAGTCCAAAAGCGAGTAGCCCATGGCCCCAATCACCCGGGTCTGGGGATAGTGCACATGGGTATCCACCAACCCCGGCAAAAGCACCCCCTCGCGGCAGTCTTGCACCTGGGCCTCCGGGAACCGGGCCAGCACCTCGGAAAAACTTCCCAGCGCGACAATCTGCCCGGCGCGAAAGGCCAGCCCCCCATCGGAAAAAGCCTCTAGGGCCTGGGCTTCTTGGAAAGGGTTCTTGGGCGTGTGAACGATCAGGCCGCGCAGGATGACGGTCATGGCAAGCTATTCTACAAAGAGCCCCACCACCGCCCCCTGCCGCACATCCACCAGGCCAAAGTCGGTCAGACGCAGCTCAGGGATCACCGCCAGACCCAAAAACGACAGCACCATGTAGGGGTCGGGCAGGCTTACCCCAAGGGCCTTGGCCGCGGCCTCGAGGGCTTGCAGTTTGGCGTCCACTGCCTCCAGCGGCTCATCGGTCATCAGGCCCGCAATGGGCAGGGCCAGCTCGGCCAACACCTGGCCCTCGGCCACGGCCACCAGGCCCCCGCCCAGGGCCTCGAGCCTTCTAGCTGCTGTGATGATATCGGCATCCGAGACCCCCACCGCCATCAGGTTATGGTGGTCGTGGCCCACGGTGCAGGCCAGGGCCCCTTTTTGCAGGCCAAAAGCGGTTACCAGGCCCTTGCCGATCTGGCCGTTTTTGCCGTAGCGCTCGAGGCAGACCAGCTTGGCCAGGTCGCGGCTGGGGTCGGCCACCACCTCCCCGTCGCGCACAGTGGGCTCGAGGTGTTCTTCGACGGTCAGCACCTGGTGGGCAATGGCCCGCACCACCCGCACCTTCCCCGCGCCTGCTGGAATTCGCAGATCAGCGGGTTGTAGGGCGGGCAGCCGAACGGTATGGGAGACCGCCGACGAGACCCTGGTTTTGGGCAGTTCCACACACATCCGGCCCCGCTCGGCCACCAGCCTGCCGCGCTGGTACACCTGGGCCGCGCTGAAGCTGTGCAGGTCATCCAGCACCACCAGGTCGGCCTGGAACCCCGGCGCCACCGCCCCTCGCCGGGCCAGCCTAAAGTGGCGGGCCACATTCCAGCTCCCAGCCCGCACGGCATAGGCTGGGTCTACCCCCAGTGCAATGGCCTTGCGCACCAGGAAGTCCACCCCCCCTTCCCGCAGGAGGTCGGAGGGCAGCCGGTCGTCGGTCACCAGGCCCACCCGGTCGGCGTGCTCGGGGCGCAGCAGCGGCGCCAGGGCCGCCAGGTTGCGCGTGGTCGAACCTTCCCGCACCATCAGGAAGCAGCCCGCCTCGAGCTTGGCCCGGCCCTCCTCCAGGGTGGTGCTCTCGTGGTCGGAGGCGATGCCGGTGGCCAGATAAGCCTGCAAAGCTGGCCCCGTCAGGGTAGGAGCATGGCCCTCGGGCGACTTACGCCAGCGCTCGGCCAGGATGACCTTCTCCAGCTCGCCGTCCTCGGCAGCCAGAATAGCCGGAAAGCTCATCAGCTCGGCCACCCCCACCACCCTAGGATGCGCCAGCAGCCGCTCTATCTCGGCCAGGCCCAGCCTCGCGCCACTGGTCTCGAGCGGCGTAGACGGCACCGAGGAGGGCACCGTGACCCAGACCTCGAGCGGAAGCCCCTCGCTGGCCTCCATCAACCACTCAATACCCGCCACCCCGGCCACATTGCCAATCTCGTGGGGGTCGGTCACCACCCCCGTAACCCCCCGTGGCACCACCCCCCGCGCATACTCCGCGGGCGAGACCAGGGAGGACTCGAGGTGTACGTGCCCATCAACGAGCCCCGGCGCTACCCAGCGGCCCTCGAGGTCTATCACCTGCTCGGCCTCGGCCTGGGCGTACTCGAGGCCCACCGCCGCAACCAGCCGCCCGGCCAGCAGAATATGGGTGTGCTGAAGCGACAGGCTGAACACATTGACCAGCCGCGCATTCTTGAGCAGCAAGGTTCCAGGGCAGCGGCCCATTGCCACGTCTACCGCCCGCCTTAGCTCGGAGAGTTCTATGACCATGTTCCAAAAATGCTACCGCAGGCAATTGCCTGCGGCAACAGGTGACACGCGGGCCCCCGGTTGCCCTGCCAAACTACAAACGGGATGGCAACCCCAAAGACCCGCATGGGCCGACCTTCAAGAATAGAAGGAGCGGGGAATCCCCGCTCCGATGAACTCTTCTTGCTGACTTACCTTTCGATCTTGATGATGACGATGATCCTGATCTTTGGCCACTTTATCTTCAGGACAGGCTCGTTCGGAGAGTCAACGCTGTCCATGATGCCGATCTCACGCCCGTCGCTCGGCTCCACTACTACTTCCGCAGGCAAAGTGGCCACGACCTGAGAGGGGTTACCGAGCTTGGTAAGCTGTATGAAGGTGGCATCTCCTTCCCTGATGACCCTAACGTTGTAGAAGGGCTCCTCTCTTGGCGGACACCAGACCCTGTTTGGCCCGCAGTCGGTGGTAGTCCCACCAGGGAAGGGCTTTTTGCGCACGTAGATGAAGCCTATATTCTGGCCGATCAAGTCCTCCAGCCTCTGGGCCCCTCTGACCGTGGGATTATCGTAGGGAACGACCACCACGCTAGCATCGTTGCGGAAGAGGATGTGGGGAGGCCAGTTGGGCGGGAAGGGCTTGGGATTTCCGCAACAGATGTCCTTAAGCTTGCTCGCGAAGCCCTGCATGTCTGGATCGGCACTGCTATTTATCTCGCGCCCCTGGAGGTTTTGGGGAAGCGGTGCCCTCACGTGGATGCGGGAGGAGGAGAGGATGTCTTGCGCATCACATCGCCTGCAAAAGATGATGATGATATCTACCTCATCCGGGGGCTTGTAAGAAAACTTGACGATTACTTTAGCCCCGGTCGTGTCTCCGAACTCCCCGACCTGCTCCACAGTGGCGGGTTGGATCTCGGGCGGCGCACCCCTTTCACCGTACCAGGCCACCTCCCACTCCCCACGCTCGTTCTTCTGAAGCCTGGCCAAATGGGACTTGGGAGGGCGAGGGCTCGAAGGTCTTTTGATAGTAATGAAGAGGGGCTTCCCGTTCAGGTCATCAGCACCGTTGGGAAGGGGCCAGGGGAAAGGAGGCCGCCACGGACCGCCGATAAGCACCCTTTCCTCACCGTTGTAGGCCAACGTCAGGGGTGGGGGCTCCGTGCTTGTAGCCTGGGGCACAAGTCCAGCGGGCAAGACATCATCAAAAGCGGCGATGGCATCGCTCAACAGAGTAGCTGCTTGCGCGTTCACCGAGTCCTCAGCGGCGCTGAGCTGATCGCCGGGAGGCGGTGAAGCCTGATTCCCCCCGCCACCGCACCCTGCCAGGAGCAGGGCCGCCAAAAGACCTAAAGCCGTCCACTTCTTCCACATGGTTCCACTCCTCTCTGAGGGGCTTAGGGCAGATTTTGTGGGAAGCTCGTTTTGCCTTAAGCTGGCCTCGAGACCAAAGGTAGCGCAGACCCCCTTAACGGAGCCTGAACGGGGGATGAACGCCTAAGGGAACAAAAGGAAACCCCCGGGGAGGGCCCCCGGGGGCTTGGTAGGCAGGGCCTCAAGGCTTCTGGGAGAGGTCCAGCATCCCCTTCCCCACCTCCTGCGGGGGGAAGGGCAGGGGCTGGGCGTTCTCCTCCAGGCGCTGCTGGAGCTGGGCCGGGGTGAGGTTCGGCTGGGCCGAAAGCCACAGGGCCATGGCCCCAGCCACCAGGGGGGTGGCGAAGGAGGTACCGGTGCATTGGCCCTGCCCTCCTCCGGGGGTCACGCACTCCAGTTCAGTGCCCGGCGCGGCCAGATCCACGTAGGCCCCGCGAGTGCTATAGGGGGCCGGGCTGAGGTCCCTATCCAGCGCCCCCACCGCCACCAGCCCCGGCAGGTCAAAGGCAGCAGGATAGTGGGCCGGGCTTCCCTGGCTGCCCTGGTTGCCCGCAGCGGCGGCCACCGGGATGCCCTGGGAGAGGGCCGCCTGCAGGGCCAGCTTCAGGGCCTCCACCGGGGTGTCGCCCCCCAGGCTCAGGTTAATCACCGTGGGCCCCTGGCGGTTTTCCACCACCCAGCACACCCCCCGCACCACCCGGCTCGCCCGGCAGACGCCGCTTTGGTCGCAGACCCGCACCGGCAGAATATCGGCCTGGGGCGCCACCTCTTTCACCAAATCCGCAGCCCCGGTGCCATGCCCGAAAGGTAAAAAGGCATCCTGGGGTACGGCGTCGTCTTCCACAAAGTCGTAGCCGGGGAGCTGGGGGATGACGGTATCCACCCCGGTGTCCAGCACCGCCACCCGCACCCCCTGCCCACCCCAACCACGGTCGTGCGCCTGACGGACCCCGATGGCCCCACCGCCCCAGCTCCCCAGGCTCCACAGGCTTTCGGGGTCGGCTTTGTAGGCGGGGTCCTGGGCTTCCAGCTCCTCCAGCGCGCGCCCCAGAGTCTCCCCGGTATAGCCCAGCTCCGCCAGGGCGAAGCCGCAGGCCTGCAGGTCGTCCCTTCGGATCAGTTCAAAGCCATCAAGCGAGGGCAGGGGCTGGTTCAGCGGCAGCCGCAGCAACACCCTATCGCGGACCACCTGCCCCAGCACATTCAGGCTGGCCCGGGCCTCCTGGGTGCCCTGCACCACCCGCACGGTCTGGGGGCCGCCGGCAACATTGGGCACCCGAAAGCGTAGCGTGTTTCCTTCACGCATCGTCACTGTGGCGGGGGCCCCACCCACAAAAACCTGGGCTCCCTCCGCACTCATCCCGCCCAGCCGGGCCTCCACCTCCTCCCCCAGCGCAGCGCGGCTGGGGGAAATGCTCAGGCTGGGAGAAGGGGTACATGAGGATAGCAGCAGCAGCAACCAGAACCATTTGTGCATGGGGCACCTCATCGCCGTAAATAACACTATATCCACTCAAGTCCAGCACCCAGGCAGGCATGGCTTAGGGGAGGGTGATGGAGCCACCACCTACGGTGTAGCTGTTGGTTCCAGCCGTAGCAACACGGTAATAGTCGCCGGCCTGGAAAGCGCTGGGGTTATTGGGGTCGAGGGCGAACAGGTTCTTGTTGCTCAGGATGGCAGAAACCTCAAAGCTGCCCGATCCCGCGGGGGGAGTGTATCCCAGCAAGCTGGAAGCTGAGAGGTCGGGCAGGGTGTAGCTGGTGGCGCTCCCCAGCCAGTTCTTGGTAAGGCTGGCAGTGTAGTAAATCTGGCCCGCAATCTGGAGGTAGATGCGGTAACCTTGCAGGCCGCTATCGTTCCGGGAAAGGCCGCTTATGTTGGGGTGAGCTGTCTGGTTTACTGTCAGGCTACCCGAAGACCAAGGCGCGGGGAAGCTCAGGTTTGGGCTGCCGGAGCTAAAGATCTGTATGCTCAGGAGCGAGGCGTTGGTAGCACTGGCCTGAACCAGAGCCGCGTAGCGATCCCCGCCGCCAAACCCGCTCACGGGGCGGTAGCTGGTGGGCGAGGCGTTTACTCCCCCACCGCCGGTGTTGCTCGAGCTCAGGTAGAGAACAAGTGCACCTGGGAAACCCGTATAACCTGTGGGAGGCGTGGGCGGGGTCAGGCTGACCGGAGCAAGCTGGTCGCTGGAGGTTAGGTTGGCGTTGGTGCTGCCCCCGCTAATCACGTTTACGTTTTTGAGCACCTTAGCCACTTTGACGGAACCGCTGTTTACTAACGCCAATTCGGAAAAGGACTTGACACCAAGTAGAAAATAAGGGACGGGGGTTGGTTATGCGACATTACCCGTCCCTACCAGAGATTGTAGCAGCCGTAGAAGCGCTGCTG
>Ga0209691_1000199_pt1 | contig 42229 bp, 23 predicted proteins | sample YNPMSBMetaG_FD_187120 | JGI IMG/M metagenome (GOLD analysis project Ga0209691, IMG submission 187120) | Anoxygenic and chlorotrophic microbial mat microbial communities from Yellowstone National Park, USA - YNP MS-B MetaG (SPAdes) (version 2) ... | reverse complement strand
GTAGGATTGCTCTCCGCGGTGAGACGAAGGTGGCCACGGGGGAACGTGGTAGGATTGCTCTCCGCGGTGAGACGAAGGTGGCCACGGGGGAAAGCTGGTCGGATCGCTTTCTGTGGTGAGACGCGAGAATGGCCAGGGGGGAACTTCAGAGGTGAGAAGGATAGGGCGATACGTATTTGGAAAGACTCGCTGTTATTCTCTCGTGGACGTCCCGCGTTTTGAAATGGTCTAACGGATCGGACTCCACCCCATCCCAACGGAACGAAAATGGTCTAACGGATCGGACTCCATCCCATCCCAACGGAACGAAAGCGAAAGGAGAGGGCATGAGACAGAGTATCGTAAGCGGTGTGGTAGCGGTCTTGATGGTATTGTCCGGGGGAGCGTCCCCGATTCAAGCTCAGGAAACGAGGCCGAATATTGTGTTGATCGTGGCGGATGACCTGGGTTGCTTTGAGTTGGGTTGCTACGGTCAGACCAGGATCAAGACGCCGCAGATCGACCAGCTGGCCGCTCGGGGAATGAAGTTTACCCACTTTTATGCGGGCAGTGCGGTGTGTGCTCCTTCCCGCTGTGCGTTGCTGACGGGCCAACACATGGGGCATGCCACTGTGCGGAACAACCGCCAGTATCGCCCCGGCGAAGAGGGGCAGTTTCCTTTGCGAGCGGAGGATGTGACTTTGGCTCGGTTGCTCAAGAGCCAAGGGTACGTCACGGCAGGCCTGGGGAAATGGGGACTGGGCAACTGGGATACGACGGGCAGCCCCCTGAAACATGGCTTCGATTACTTCTTCGGATACAACTGTCAAAGGCATGCCCACAGTCATTATCCACCGTATGTTTACCGCAACGGCCAGCGCGTGGAATTGCCCGGGAATGATGGCAAAACCGGACGGCATTACACCCAAGACCTCTTTGAAGCGGAGGCCTTGGCCTTCCTGGAACGAAACAAGGATCGTCCCTTTTTCTTGTATCTGCCGTTTATCGTGCCCCATGTAGCCATCCAAGTGCCGGAAGACTCGCTTCAGGAATATCATGGCAAGCTCGGAGATGATCCGCCCCATACAGGCGGCAAAGGATATTTGCCCCATCCCGCCCCCCGGGCAGGTTACGCCGCGATGGTGACTCGCATGGATCGAAGTGTCGGACGGATCATAGCCAAATTGCAGGAGTTGGGTCTGGAGAAGAAGACGCTTGTCCTGTTCACCAGTGACAACGGTCCGACGCATAATGTGGGCGGTGCTGACTCCACCTTCTTCCAGTCCGCCGGACCTTTACGCGGTTGGAAAGGAAGTCTCTATGAGGGAGGCATTCGGGTCCCCTTCATCGCGTACTGGCCCGGAGTGATTCCGGCAGGAACTGTATGCCATCACCGCTTCTACTTCCCCGACATACTGCCGACCATCTGTGATCTGGCAGGCATCGAGGTCCGACATCCCATCGATGGTCTCAGCTTCTGGCCCACCCTCTCCGGACGAGGTAAACAGAAACAGCACGAGTTTCTGTATTGGGAGTTTCCCGGTTACGGGGGTCAACAAGCGATCATCGTCGGCGACTGGAAAGCTGTCCGCCAGAATCTCGTCCGGGGGACGATCAAAACCGAGCTGTACCATCTGGGTCAAGATGAAGGGGAAAAACGGGATGTCGCCGCACAATATCCCGAAGTTGTCGCACGTTTGGAAAAGCTGATGCAGGAGCAACATCGAGCCAGTCCCGATTTCCCTTTGCCGACAATTGATAAGCTGCAGAAGTGAAGCGGGGCGTGTTGAGGGCGGTCCCGAGCATCCGTCGCGGCGGATCGGCAAGAAGGTCGGCGGAAGGATGGTCGATGTGGTGGGGTGGTGGCCGGTGTGTGTCGGGGTGATGGTCGATGGGGGTGGGGTAGCGGTCGATGTGGTGGGTGCTGACTCTGGCGCTGTTGTTGGGTCTGGCGTTGGTCCTGCAAGCTGGATTGGTGGCCTTTGCGGGTTACGTGGTGCTCGGCAGTTATCTGCTGTCCCGCTGGCTGTCCCGGCGGTGGATCGAGGACCTGACTGCTCTGCGGCGGTGCGACTCGCAGCCACGGGACGTCGGAGAATCCCTCGAGGTGGTCGTGCAGTTACGCCACGTCGGACCTTGGCCCATCTTGTGGGTATTGGTGGAGGATCTGATCCCGGAAGAGTATTGGCGGCAGCGACCTCCCGCGGTGCAGATTCAGGGAAGCCGGTTGCAAGTGGTCAGTCTCTGGCCGGGGCAGGAGCGGAGCCTACGCTACCGTGTGACATTTCTACGGCGTGGCTACTATCCGATCGGTCCAACACTGCTGGAAAGCGGGGATGTGTTCGGCCTGCATCGCCGCTTTCGGGTGGTGGGGCAACCCACCTACATCCTGGTGTTGCCACGTATGCTGCCCATCCAACGTTATGACTTCGTCTCCCGGCGCCCGATCGGAGAAACCCGCTTACACCAGCGGTTGTTCGAGGACCCCACCCGCACCGCGGGAGTGCGGGAGTACCAGACGGGAGATCCTCTGTCGCGGGTGCACTGGAAGGTGACCGCCCGCCTGGGCCAGCTGCACTGTCGGGTGTATGAACCGACCAGCCTGGCGGGAGCCACTCTGCTGCTCGATTTCCGTCAGGCGAGTTACCCCGCCCGGAGTGAACCGCATCGCTCCGAGCTGGCGATCACTACCGCGGCAAGCCTGGCCTATGCTTTGTCCCTGCTGAAGCAACCCTTGGGTCTGGTCAGCAACGGTCGGGATGCGGCCGCCCGGATTCGTGCCGAAAGCCAGCAGGTGGCCCATTCCCCTACAGAAGGAGAACAGGATCGGGATCGATTGCATGAGCAGTATGGCTTAGGTCCGGCCGAGGAACGATTGCAGCCGGTCGTTGTGGAGACACGCCGGGGGGTGGATCAGTTGATCCAGGTGCGGGAAACCTTGGCACGCCTGGAGTTGAACGATGGTCTATCCTTGGCAGCCACGGTGTCCTGGATGGCGCCACGCCTGCCTCGGGATGCCACTGTGCTGGCTATCCTGCCGCAGGTCTCTGTGGAAACAGCAATCGCGTTGGGGATGCTCCGCCGCCTGGGATTTGCCGTCAGTGTCCTCCTGATTCTGCCGGAGCCCGTCCATATCTGGGAAGCAGCGGGTCGGCTCACCGCGGAAGGAATCCACGATGTGCGGGTCGTCGCCTCGGAAGCCGATCTGATGCAAGGGGGACAACCGGTGGGTGCTTCGGGCGGCCCTTCCCCTTATGCCCTCGATATACCAATAGCATGAGTGACTCCCGTTGGCTGGCGTATGCCCAGTTGTTGCGACTTCCCAATGTTTTTACCGCTTTTGCGGACATCGCCCTGGGGGTGATGGTCGCGCAAGCGCTGCCGATCGAGGATACGGCGCGACCCTGGTGGGTGTGGCTGGGTCTGTTTGGGGCTTCAGGGTGTCTGTATCTGGCCGGGATGGTCTGGAATGATATTTTCGACCGTCAGGAGGATGCCCGCACACGTCCATATCGGCCTTTGCCGTCCCGGCGGGTGTCTCTACGAGCCGCGGTGCTGTTGGGCAGCGGTTTGTTGATGGTAGGAATTGCCCTGGCATGGGGAGTTGCCCTCCTGATCGTTACACCCCCAATGCCAGACTTCGAGCATCCCGGCTGGATCGCTACCCTCCTGGCACTGACCATCCTGCTGTACGACGGCTGGGGGAAAGCTACCTGGATCGGACCGTGGCTGATGGGCGGATGCCGCTTCGGGAATGTCCTGCTGGGATTGTCCCTGATTCCTGCGGAGGTATTCCCGGTGGCGGAGCGTTTGTATCTGGCGGCTGTCGTGGGAGGTTACATCGTGGGAGTCACCGAGCTGGCCCGACGGGAAGAAACCCGCAGTGAACCGACGCAACTGCTCAAGGCGGTGGTCCTGATGGCGGTAGCATTGCTTCTGGCTTTGCTGCTTCCTGCGGTCCTGACCTCGGCGAAGGGGAGCGTGCTGTTCCCATACTTGCTGGCCGCTTTTGTCGTCTATCTGGGTGATCCCCTGGTGTCCGCCATACGTCAACCCTCCCCTCAGCTGGTGCAAAGGGCCGTGACCCGTTCCCTCCGGGGACTGGTCATGCTCGATGCTCTGCTCGCCGTCGCCTTTGTGGGCATACCCGGCCTGATCCTCCTTTTTTTGTTGCTTCCCGCCGTCTGGCTCGGAAAATGGGTGTATGCGACCTGATTACGCACCGGAGCGAACTCTGGTCCCACGCTGTCCGGGTCTAGGAGGCAGCAGGCTTTCTCGTCACGGGGCTTGTGGTTCCGGACGTTTTCGGGTTCGAGCAGAATCCCGGTCCGAGGGATTCCGATCAGGCAGGAGGTGTATCCTATGCAGGGGTTTCATCAGCAGGGCGATGACACGATTTTGAGTCGCCGGCAGTTTTTGGCGTGGGGAGGAGGACTGGTGAGCGGCATGGTGTCAGCGGAATGGTTGGCAGCGGTTCAGGCAGACCCCGCAAAGGCAGCCCAGGAGTTTATTACGGAGCATGAGAGGAAGCTCCGTCCCTTAGAGGTTGCTGCCGCGCGGGCCTGGTGGGATGCCAATATTAGCGGCAAAGACGAAGACTTCAAACGCAAAGAGGAGTTGCAGAACAAGATCGATGCGGTCCTGTCCAACCCTGAGACATTTGCTCGTCTTAAGGAGTTGAAAGCCGCGCGAGACGCAGGCCGGATTCCCGATCCCCTCATCACTCGACAGATTGATCTGCTCTATTTGCAGTATCTGGAAAAGCAGGTGCCGCCGGAATTGCTCCGCAAGATCACCGCCAAGGCCAACGCGGTCGAGCAGGCGTTCAACGTGTACCGGCCCAAAGTCGATGGGCAAGAGTGGACCGACAGCCGGGTGCGGGCGGTGCTCAAGGAGTCGAAGAACTCCGAGGAACGCCGCAAGGTGTGGGAAGCCAGTAAGGGGGTTGGTGCCGTTGTGGCAGCAGACCTGGCCGAGTTGGTGCAACTGCGTAATCAGGCCGCCCGTCAACTCGGCTTTGCCAATTACCACGCGCTGATGCTCCACCTGAATGAACAAGACGGAGCCCAGATTGTCAAACTATTCGACGAACTCGATGAACTGACCCGTCAGCCCTTCAGCCGCGCCAAGGCAGAAATCGATGCCCGCCTGGCCAAAACCTACAACCTCAACCCGAAGGAATTGATGCCCTGGCACTACCACGATCCCTTCTTCCAGGAATCGCCGGCGGTCTTTGATGCCGACCTGGATGCTCCCTATCGTCGTGCCGATATTCTCCAACTCTGCCGGGACTTCTACGCCGGGATCGGCCTGCCCGTGGATCGTGTGCTGGCTCAAAGCGACCTGTATGAGAAGAAAGGCAAAAGCCCGCATGCGTTCTGCATCGACATCGATCGGGAGGGGGACGTGCGTGTGCTGGCCAACATCGTACCCAATGAACTGTGGATGGGGACGATGCTGCATGAGTTGGGTCACGCCGTCTATTCCAGCCTCTACATTCCGGCGACGGTGCCGTATATCCTGCGGGATGCCGCCCATACCCTCACCACGGAAGGGGTGGCGATGCAGATGGAGCGGTTCTCGAAATCCCGCTTGTGGCTGGAGAAGATGGGCGTGAAGCTCGACGATGCTGCGGCTTTCGCTACGGCCGCCGAAAAGGTGCAACGCAATGGCTTGCTCATCTTCAGCCGCTGGTGCCAGGTCATGCTCCGCTTTGAAAAGAGCATGTACGAGAACCCCCAACAGGACCTCAACCGCCTCTGGTGGGACCTGGTGGAACATTATCAACAACTCCGCCGCCCACCCCAACGCAACGCCCCGGACTATGCCAGCAAGATTCATATCTGCTCGGCTCCCGTCTATTACCACAACTATATGATGGGCCAGCTCTTCGCTTCGCAGGTGCATCATGCCCTGTCCCGCGAGGTGTTCCACGCCGATCCCAAAGAAGTGGTCTATGTAGGTGACAAACGGGTAGGCGATTTCATGAAACGGAAGGTGATCACTCCCGGCCGCACCATGTCCTGGAACGTCCTGACTCGGCATGCGACGGGCCAGGAACTCAATGCCACCGCTTTCGCCCGGGACTTTGAGGCTTAAAACCCTAAAACTCGATAGACTTGGAGGCCTGGAACAAGACGGGCCCAGGCTTGAGGCCTATGGAAGAATAGCTCCAACCGAATAGGAGAACGACTCGGCACGGATCGCTTGCTTGCCTCCCTGCGGGCGGAGTAGTGCCGGAGTCGGCGGCGGCTTTGTTCACTTCTTAGAGGCGGTCCAGAGAATCCAGCCACAGTAGCAGGTCGCCGAAGGTGTCGGCATCGAGATACTCTCGGCCTATGTTTTTCATTTCCCGGTAAATGAGGGGAAAACGGCGCTCGCGCAAGAGCTGGACACTTTCCTGGATCTCGGCAAGTGTCGGGTCCTTGTCACCGGCGGCGATGAAGAAGGCCAGGGGTTGGTTGGCCAGGTTCTCTTTGGGGTTTGTACCTAACGGAGCGGCAACAGCGGCGACGCCACGAAACAGGTCCCGAGCATTGAAACCGACGTAAAAAGCCATGAGTCCACCTTGACCCATCCCATGCGCCACAATGCGATGGCGGTCGATGGTGTATTGGTTCAACACCGCTCGGACATCTTGCAGGACGAAGTCCATTTCACTGGGGAGCCAGGCACCGTCGCGACTGGCCGACTTCGGACCCATCAGAATGAAATGATGATCTTCGCAAAACTCCCGGAAGAGGGAGCTGAGGCGTTCACCATCCTTGCCCGGCGTCCGATCGTGGAACCAGACGATGAGACCATGGGAAACATTCGGATCGTAGTTGTCCGGAACGTACAGCCAGTATTCCCGTCCCAGGGCTTCGTTGAGACGTTGTAGCAACCCGGTTTCCACCTTCGGTTTCGGGGCAGGTTTGTCTGCTGGGGGGTCCTCCGCACGAGAGGGGGATTGGGTCTGGGGTTGTGCAGGAGGCTGTTGTTGCGCCTGCACAGCGGCGGGTGGGGAAAGTGTCAGCCCATCTTCGAGTTTTTCCGCCGGGCTGTCTATTCCCGCAGCGTTGTCCGGCGTGGTCGGAGGGGGTGAAAAGCGGTTTCCTTCGCGGGGACTGGGGGCAGGGGTGGGTTGCCCCTTAGGTATCGGGAGGGGGCCTTTGGGTACGCCCGGAGGCAGAGGAACGCTCGGAACTCCTTTCGGTTTCTCCAGAGCACGGCCCGCTGAGGAGGGCAAGGGCAATTGCTCGGGCAGCACATCGGGCATGGCTATCAGTCTGGTCTTGAGGATCAGCGTGGTCGATTTAGGATCGCCGTCGGATTTGGACCCCTCGCCGTCGGGTTTGGACCCCTCTTTGGGGGTATCTTGGGAGGCGGGATTTCGAGCCGGGTCAAGAGGGGGAGCTTTGGCGGTTGCTTTGCCGGCGGGACGTTGGATTTCCAGTTTCACCTCGGTGCCCGGGGTGAGACGTTGCAACAGACCTTGCAGGGCCGCCATGTTAGCGACCGGAGGAAGGACTTTGGCATCGGCCGGACCGAACTTGAGGATGCGGTCGCCCCGTTGCAACCCCGCTGCCGCTGCGGGACTGTTGGGATAGACGTACCGAACCACCACTCCGGGTCCGGGATCATCACGCAGGGGCAAAATCCCCAGAAAGGCCATGACGAAGGCGGGATTGCTTCCCAGTAGGGTGATTTGCGGGAAGGTCAGTTCCTGATCCCCCCGGCGTACCTTCAGGCGGATGGTATCGCCTTCGTAGAGTGGTCCCAACAGATGTTGCAAGGCCGAATAATGGGGTACGGGTTTGCTGTTGACTTCCAGAATTACGTCGCCGACTTGCAGACCTGCACGGGCAGCGGCGGAGTCCGGTAGGATGGAACCGATTGTCGGCGGAGTGGAATACAGATCGGTGCTTTGCGGCGTGATGCCGAGCAGACCGCGACGCAGGTCCTGGCCTTGTTTCAACCGGGGGAGCACCCGCAGGATGTCTTCCAGAGGAACGGCAAAGCCGATTCCCGAGTCATACCATTCCACGCCGGCCGTTTCTCCCTCCGCACGACTGGTCATGGGAACGATTACGCCAAAGACCCGGCCGTCGAGAGCCACCAGTGGTCCGCCATAATTGACCGGCGAGGTTTTCGCATCCGTCTGAATCGCCTTGCCGTAAATCCGGTTGAGAGCACTGATGATCCCAATGCTCATCGACGGGGGATGTTCAATGTCGGGGTCGGAGGTGCGGCCCAAAGCGATCGCCCACTGGCCCACCTGAATTTCCTCCTTGGGGACGGCAGCCGGCACGGGTAAACCGGTGGCGTTGATTTTCAACAGGACAAGCATGCGGCTCAGGTCCTGGGCCACGACCTTGGCCACGAAGGGAGTGGGTTGGCCCGGTACTGTCACATAGATGTCCGTAGGTTTGTGGGCGAAGTTGAAGGAGCTGGTGATGATGTAACCGTCGGGAGAGACGATCAGGCCGGTGGTGGGGCCGATGCCCTTGCGAATGATGGCTCCTTTGCCGGGGGGGCCTTTCTTGCCTCCGCCGGGGATCACTTCGGCTCCTCCGACGGTGTCAATTTTGACCACACAGGGAGCTACACGAGCTGCGGCGGCCTTGAGCGCACGTTCGGTGGCCTCGTTGATGTCCACGGAACTGCTCGAGGACTGGCCCCACGCTTCGGTGGTAGTCCACCCAAACATCCCGATCAGGACCGTCAGCCAGAGTGTGTGTCGTGTCAGGGTTCTCATGATGGTATCTCAAAACAAGCCCATTCGTTTCGGGTTGATCCGGAGGAGCTGACCCAGATCAACGGGAATGCTAGGGGTTCTTTCGGGGAGCCTCGTTCTTTTGGGGAACTTCAGGCGGTGGTGTGGGTGTCTTGGGATCCGGGGCGTTGGCAGGTGGGCGTGTCGGTTGCGGACGGGCAGGGGGAGCGGTGAGCGTCAATTCCACCGTGTGCAAGGCCTCACCGCGTCGAACTTCCAGACGGATGGTACTGCCCGGTCGGGTGTTCTTGCGGATCCATTCCTGGAAAGCCTTGATGCTGACTACCGGTTCCCCATCGACGAAGCTGATCAGGTCATCCGGCCGCAAGCCGGCTTGAGCTGCGGGTGATCCAGGCACCACGTCCTCCACATACGCCGGTGTGCGCTCCAGGATGTTAGGGACGAAAATGATGCCATGCCAACCTCCTTCGCCGGCTACTGGACGGGGTCGGGAAATCGGCTTGTATTCTCCGCGCATCCCCTTCTGGACGAATTCCGGCAGGGAAATCCGCACCGTGCGCTCCTGTTCGCTCTCTCGCCCTTGACTGTCTTTGACCAGTTCCCGGATTTTCAGTTCGACGCTGGCGTGCACAGGGATAGCGTAGTTCATCCAGGTGTCGCTGAGGGTGTTCCGTAACTCCCGGCCGATGATTCCCAAGAGATTCCCCTTGCGATCGATCAAAGCACCGCCCGCCGCGCCGGGGTTGTTGGTGATGGCGTCCACGATGTACACCTCGCCGGTGTAGGGGAACTCGAAGACCCCCCGACGGCCGGCCATCTTGGTGTAGGCCATGATCACGCCCCGTTGCAGACTGAGCGGCTCATCCCGCAGGGCGATTTCAAAGGTATTGCTCAGAGCTAGGACCCAGTCGCCTACCTGGGCTCGTGGCCGACGTGCCGCTTCCTCGATGTCGAAATAATCCAGTTCTAACCCGGATGGTTCCTCCGGACGCTTGCCTTCTACTCGTATCTTCAGGAGGGCTGCATCCAGTTCCGGTTCGATGACCAGCACCTGGGCCCGCAGACGCTGGCCGTCGTAGAGATGGACCACCAGGTCCGGCGTGTCTAGCAACTGACTGGCTACCGTCAGGATATGTCCCTCGCGGCTGACGATAATCCCGGTGCCGAAGTTGTTGAGTCGGGAGAAACCCCCTGCCCCGAAGAGTTTGACCAGTTTCTTGTTGGTTTTTTCCGCGACGTCATGGAAGGGGTCGGCAGCCAGGAGCGGGCCGGCTGACAGCCCCAAACCTACCACTCCCCAGAGCGCCACCGCGTGGCAGGAACAAGCGAAGACACGAGTCATAGTCGTCATCGATCACTCACAGGAGACATAGGAGACATAGGGTGCGATCTCATCCGAAGGTTCAGGTTCTTCTGGGTGCCGGGGTTTCCGGGCTCCGGAGGGATTTTGCTGCTTTCGATCCTAGTGCATTAGGAGCAGTCGTCGGTGTTTCTTGGGTTGAGGGTTATTGGCCGCTTGGGATCCCGCTGCATCAGGACCCGCTGCATCAGAAGCAACGGAGGCACGTATTCCACGCTCCTGTCAGCGTGGAGGAGCCTGGAAGGAGTACTTCTCCACGGTGATGATGGCGTAGCGGCGGTCGCCATGGCGGATTTCCAGGCGGTGGGGCAGCAGGCGTCCCTCCTGGACCGGTCGGTAGTCGTGGCAGTACACTTCGCAGGGGTCGGCATCTTTGGTGGTGTATGCCTCAAAACCGAGCAGTCGGAAGTCGTGGCGATCGAAGTACCATTTGCACTCGACAGCTCCATGGCGGGTGCGCAGGACGGCACAATCGACACGCAACTGGGCAAGCGAAGGAGGTGTCGAGCCATCCAGGGGGAAGGGGTAGAACGGTTCATGGCCGCCGTGGGCACATTCTCCTTCAAACCCTTTGGGGCCCAGGGTGAGCAGGCGTTGATAGTGATACAGGGCCACCATCAGGCCACCGCTGCCGATAGGTTCTTGGAGCAAGGCGGGGTCGGCCGTCTTCAAGGGAGCCAGTTCAAGCGGGGCGTTCAGCACCATCTTCACCAGGGGTTCCTCTCTACTGGTGAGGATCTCACAGCGGAAGCTACCCTTCTGGTCACCCCGCTGATACTGACCTTCCAGGGTCCAGTTTCCCGCGAGGGAGCTGAAATCGCCGTGTTTGCGGAAGGCACTCAGGAGCTTGTCCCGTTCCAGTTCGTTGAAGTACCAGTTGGCGTAACCTTTCTTGGGTTTGTACAGTTTGGCGGCCGGACTGGGGGGCAGCGTCGAAGCTTCCTTACCCGGAACAGGAATAGGCACGGGCGGCTTCTCCGGCACGGTACGCTTGTTCGGCTCAACCTCCTGAGGCAAACTCCCCATCAGGCGGACCAGGACTTCCATCCGTTGATTGTTCCGTCGGATGACGATGGGTACCCGCCATTCCTTGGGGAATATCCCCAGAATATTCTTGTACTGGTTGGTGCTGGTCACGATGCGGCCGGCAAAGGAGACCAATTGATCACCGCTGCGTAAGCCACGACGATAAGCATCGGATTCTTCCAGCATCTGGGTGATCACCATCTGGGAAAGGGGAGCATCTTCGGCCGCCGTTTGCACGATGGCTCCTAGCGTGGCATGGTCGGCATCCAAGCCGGCGTACAGATGCCCCAGGAAGTTTTTGATCTGATTGATCGAGATGGCATAGCCGACGCCGGAGTTCACGCGTCCGCGTTTCTCGAAGGAGCCGCGGCCATTGATGCCGATCAGTTCTCCCTGCATATTGAAGAGCGGGCCACCGGAATTGCCGGGATTGATCGAGGTTTCGATCTGGATGCAGTCGGTGTATTCCAGCAGTCCTCGCCCTTCGGGAGGCTGGTAGCGGTTGGTACCGCTGACGATGCCGTAGGTGACAGTCGGGGTGAAGTCCAAGGCCAGCGAGAAGGGGTTGCCCATGGCCAACGACCAGTCGCCGATACGAACCTTGTCGCTGTCACCTAGAGGAACATAGGGGAACGGCTTTCCCGCTTCCTTGGGCAGAAGCTTGATCAGGGCCACATCTCCGACCCGGTCGATGCCCACGACCACAGCATCGTAGAGGATGCCGTCGGGCAGACCCGCTTGCAAAATGGGGCCGGTAGGCTGAACCACGTGGAAGTTGGTCAAGGCATATCCGTCCGGCGAGATCAACACCCCCGAGCCGACGCCCTGTCCGCCCCGCATGCAGACGGCCACCACCGCGGGGGCCACCTTCTGGATGACCGCAATCCGCTGGGCCTGGGCTTGCAGGACCACCGGCTCGATTTCCGCCAGGGCCTGGCCACCCACCTGTTCCCACAGAGGCACTATGCCCATACCGCTGAGTCCAAGCCCTAGGGTGATGGTGGCGTACCATCCCCTGCTCCTTTGGCCACACTTATGCCTCGAATTTTGCTTCATGACGGACCATGCCTTATGTTGCGTAAGGGACGATCTCTTCTGTTCTGACGATTGTGTCGGACAATCCTGAAACGGTACCGTACCGCGACTGCGATCACCCGACTCACCAGGTCTCGGGGTCACCAGAACCTTGGAATAGCCGCTGCTTCTAGTGACTCCTCTCAAGCACTAGGGGCACTATTTGACAACGCGAGCATTTCCCAGAATCAAGCGATTTCCATTGACGGCGAAGTCTCCTTCCACAATGAGCCGTAACTGGCGGATGCCTTGGATGTCCAAGCTCAGTGGTTTGGGAGGGTCCTTCCGGCGGAGGGTCTGCTGGAAGAGGACCCGCCCATCTCCTTCGACGATCAGTTGCACGGCCAGTTGACCATCGAGAACCGATTCCGGCAGTCCTGCCACAGCCTGGAATTCGCGATATTCACCTCCCAGATCGAACGTCAGGACCGTATCGGGTGCGATCAGTAATCCCTTGGAAAAGGGGGGGTGACCGGCCACTTTCAGGACGTCTCCCGACAGCCCACGGTCTTTCAGTACAGGCAATTGCAGATGGAGTCGCAATCCCTTTTCTTTTTCGTCCGCCGGCAGGTCGGGAGCTAGGGTCTGAAAGGGCAAATCCGAGAGATAGGCCAGGTTGCCGAGGGAGAAATCGAGCCGGGCCAGGGCAGCCAGCTTGGGATAGTGGAAGCGCACGCCCGCGACCGTCGTGACCTGCACGCCCTCGTCGGTCAGTTGTACGCTCTGAGCGACCAGTTGGTTGCCGAAGACATCCATCACCTTGCACAGTTTGGGGGGCAGATTCCCCTGGGGCGGATGGGCCAGGACGAGTCCGCCCGTGGCGCGGGATTGCAGCAGGGAAACCCGTTCCCCCTCGGCACGTTCAAAGTCCAGGCGCGTCCCGTCGGGTGTGCCGCCATGGATGGTGCCTTGCAGGAAGTTGAACGTATCGCCTTCCCGGATCACGTAGAGGTCCCGCTTGCCTCGCGCACTGAGCATTTTCTTCCAGGCGGTTCGGACGGTTGGGTCCTCCGCACTTCTCATGATGAAGAAGACGACATCCAGGGGCAAATCATAACGGGGCGGAGGGACGCCCTCGGGGCCGTCCAGCGGTTCGCATACCACCTGCCGCTGCTTGATACTGAATCGGCTCACCCGCAGGGTGGAACCGTCCGTCAGTTCGATTTCGTGATATTTGGTGCCCTTGGGCAAAGTGGGAACCGCCCGACCCCATTCGACCGTCTGGATGGTGTTGTTGGGCACGGGAACCTGTGCCTGACCCACCCGAAGGATCAGCCGTTCCTTCTCGACGGCCAGGAGGTCACCGGTCAGTTTCTTGCCATCCAGGGTGATCACCTCGGCGGCGCAAAGGGAGAATGTCCAGGCACTGAGCGTGAATATCACTGTGCAGAGCAGAGAGCGGCTCATGATGGTCTTTCGATGTCGCATCGCACCTCGTGGATCAAACTCTTCTCCTCGGCAGGGGGTACAGCCGGCGGTATTGCTCCCGGGGCGGTGGGGAGAGGCTGAGGGAGAAGGTGCCCTTCCCGCTCCGCGAGATAAGAATACCCCGGCAACGACCGGTGATGCTTCCCTGGGCGGAATCGGGTGGTGATCTCTACTCATCCCTGCCGGAGAGTCCATGGTGAGTTGAGCCATGATGCCGGGCAAAAGTAGGAGAGGAAAACCGTTCCTACCGGGCGTGGGAACCGCAGGTCAACGGCTGTAGCCATGGATCCGGTTGAGAGCTTTGAAGTATTCGTCGATGATCGGTTTGTACTTGGGCGGCAGGTCGCGGTTGATATCCTCGATGATCTTAGCGCGTTGATCGGGTGGGAGGGTTCCCCAGCTCTCGGCGATCCTACGGAGTTCCTTTTCATCGACGATGCCTTTGCCGGAGCCGCCCATGATGACGCTGTCCGGGGCAGGGTTGCTGGGGGTCTGCTGGCTGCCGGGGCGATTCCCTCCGCTCTGTCCGCCGTTGGGGCAGTTGCCACCGTTGCATTGGCCGCCGCCGTTCTTCTGCTGATTTTCCAGTTCCTTGATCAACTCATCGAGACGGAAGATGATTTTCCGCTGGATGTCTTGGGTTTTTTCGCCGGCGCGGGCCAGCTCCAAGCGTCGGCCGCTGTTGTCCATCAGCCGCTCGATATTGGCCAGGTCCTTGGGATCGGGGGACCAGTTTTGCATCTCGAAGAACATCAGTGTGGCTACCAGCTTGTAGCGGTCCGGGGCATCGACCACTTCATCGAGCAGACGGAGGATGGAACGGGTGGCGGCGTTCTTTTGGATCGTGGCATGTTCACAGACGGCCTTGTAGAAGAGAAATGCCGCGGGATCAACAGCCTTCTCCACCACACCCCCGTTGAGGGCTTCCAGAGCCTCTTCATACGCCTTGCGGTTTACCGCGGCCTTGGCGAACGCCAGAGCCAGATTGGTCCGCACGAAGGGGTCGAGATTGGGATCCTTGACAAAGGCCGGGGCCACTTCGGGGGGAGGAGCATTAGGATCACGGACCTGCTGCAGGGCTACTTGAGCCTGAGGTAATCCCAGGGCCAGCACGTCGGCGGTGCGGTCGATGAGGGAGCGGCCTTGGTCCTTCCAAATGCGTTCGACGGTGGCGGCATCGTAGCGTCCGATGGTGCGGAGCCACGCGATGGCTTGAGCCTGAGCGGCTTCCTCCGTCATCAGACGCAGGGTGCTGAAGCTAAAAGTCGGTGTGCGCCGGGAATTGTTCGGCTCGGCCGCATGGGTGATCATGCCAGCGGAGAGCAAACCGACGCAACCGGCCGTCAACATCGCCAGAGAAAACATACGAGCAGACACGGCTCATCTCCTCCGAAAAAGTTTTATGCCACGATTCCGTCCCCGGGTTCCTGCTATTCTCGTCGAGCACCACCATTGCGTTTTCCCGGTGATGCTGCCCACCCTGCCAGGGTTTGAGCGTTTTACCCCTGAGGACCGGCTTCCCACCTTTTCATGACGATTCAGGCGGTTCCTCCTCACAGGGTGGTGATTTCGTAAAGGTTCCTGCTTTATTCTATCCGTGTTCAGGATAACAGTTTGGAGTCCGGATCACAACAGGGTTTGACCGATGGCTCTGCTGGGGGGAGGAATGGATGGCGGTTTCCCCTCTCCCCCATGCGGGTGGTTTGCAGGGTGTCGGATTACTGGTTCGCCTGTGTGGCGATCTTGTGGAGCATTTCCTGAATGACGCGTTGGCGTTCCCCTAGTTTGCGGATTTCTTCCTGAAGCAGGGGGTCTTTGGCCTGTTCGCCCGGCTCTTGTTTACCGTAGCTGATCGTCCGCTTGTTGACCTGATCTTGCAAGGAACGGACCAGCTTCAGTTCGTTGAGCAGGTCGATGAGTTTGGGTTTGCTCGGACGCGCGTTGGGATCAGAAGGCTGGCTATCACTGGGTTTATTTTCCAGGTCCTGGCGGGCCTTCTTGAGGGCTTCCCGCATCATGAGCAGTTGATCGATGATATCTTGTTCGATGTCTTGGGTTTGCTTTTCGACGCGGCCAGCTTCCAGGCGTTTGCGGACCGTTTCCATGTCGCCGCGGACTTCCCGCAACACACCGGCAAAGACCACCGCCGACCCCTCGTTTTCCATCAGTTGCAGGGCTTTGTCGGCTTCCAGGATGATCTGCATTTCCTTTTCCGCCTCGACCTGAGCCTTTTGCAAGTCCGCCGTGGTACGCTGGCCGTTATTCCGCTGGATGGCTTGATCGATGCGGATGGTGGCTTCCCGGACTTCGATCTGCATGCGGAGCATCCGGTTGATCCGCTCTTCCAGGTTCGCTAGAAGTTTGAGCAATTCTTTTTCGCGCATTTGCTTGAGGCGTTTTTCCAGTTCGCGGATCGCCTCTTCGATCTTGCGAATGGCCTCATCTTGCTTCTTGGATGCTTCCTCGCGTTTGTTGTTGCGGATGTCTTGTTCTGCACCCTGTTGGGGAGGAACAGCTTCCTGAACGTTTTGTTGAGCGGGGTCTCGTTGCTGCGAGTTGTTTCCTTGCTGGCCACCGCTTTGACCACCGCTCTGGCCACCACTTTGACTTCCACTTTGGCTGCCGGAGGGTTTGGAAGAACCAGCTTGCTGTTGTCCGGAGCTTCCTTGACTGCCGCTGGCCTGCTGGTTCATCGGCTTGCTTTGTCCCCCTTGTTGCCCGTTACTGGAACGCGACTCCCCTTTCCCTTCGCCTTGGGACTTGCTCGCTCCGGCTTGCTGTTGGCCAGCATTGGGGTTGTTGGCATTGGGATTCTGATTCGGATTGCCGGATTGTCCGGGGTTATTCGGGTTCTGATTCGAGTTTTGATTGTTGGAGTTTGAATTGGAGGAATTATCGCCACTGTTGGGATTCTGGTTGGAATCCGAGGGTTTCGCTTCCGAGGGTTTGGAGCCGGCGGCCTGGGGATCTTTCGGAGCGTCACGATCTTCCCCAGCAGCGATGTTCTGAGGTGAGGCGGAGCGTGATTCTGCGGGTGAAGCGGTGTTGTCGCCACCGGCTTTGGTATCGCCTTTGCTGTCGGGGGTGTCGGGTCGGGCTTCCGGTGCAGCTTCCCCGGGCTTGCTTTCCGGTTTAGTTTCGGCTCGGTCATCCCTGCCAGCTTGGGCATTGCTGGTGGCGCCTTTGCCCTCCTGGCCGCCGAGGCGACTAGCCAGGTCCTGGGTCCGTTGGGCTAGCTCTCGCTGATCCTTGGCGACCTTGTCAGAGTCAGCGCGGGGATTCTCCGTGCGGGCGCGGACATTTTCCAGATCCCGCTTGAGTTGCTTCAACTCCGCAATCGCTTTCTGCATCTCGGTAATTTGGCGGCGGAGGCGTTCGGCTTCATCTTCTGTGGTCAGGGTGAGGAGGATTTCCCGCAAAGCAGCCAGAAGTCGGGCATCTTTGCCCAGGAGGGTCTCGAAATCGCCACTGGTGGGGTTGGGAGTGCTCAGTCCCTGGATCAGGTCCTTGAAGAGGTTCTCGACACCCCGCTGCTCCCCCAGAGTGAGGGCAGCCCGCAGGACTTTGGCCCGTTCCCGGTCTTCGGGGTTATCGCTTTTTTCCCAGCGTTGGGCCAGGCGAAGCATCTCATCTGCGAACCGCTTATAAAGCTTGAGGTTCTCTTCCTCTGTGCTCTTGAGACGGTCGGAGGGCAACGGTTGCTGGGCGGCTAACCAGCCGATACCCCCACAGAGCACGACCAGAGCCACCACGGCGACACTCCGTCCGAGGCGCCCGAAGACCGGCACAGGTAAACACGGGCTTTTCATGGATGGTTTCTCCTGTCTGGACAGCGAGGCCAATATCTCCTGGACGTCAGCAATACTCCCCAGAGAACTCATGCCCTCTCGTTGTGAATTCGCACCCCCTTCGGTAACTTTGACCGGGTCGCGATCCTTGCATGAACAGGGGGTCGGGGTCCCGCATATTCGATCCCGCATATTCACAGGGTCGCTGGGTCGTGGAGTGCTCTTAACACTATGACGAATGACCCCGCCATGAGACAACTGTAACAGCTGGAGTTGTTACGATGGTGGGGCGTTTGTCGCCGGGGTCTGGGGGCTTGCCGGTCCCTAGAGCTATGAGCTGGAGCCGGCATCCTCTGAAGTCTATTGCAGAGGTTGTGTCCAGGTGGTTTGCGTCCTGGGGCAGACCTCCGAGTTACTACGGTCCGAAAAACAGTGGGGGAAGAAGGTCCGAAAAACAGTGGAGGCGGCGGGCCTTTTCCCGGGGCATCATTTGATCATCATTTGACCGTGACCTTGACGGTAACCGGCTGGCCGCTCTTGGGCGTGAGGGTGATGGTAAAGTCCCCCTCGATATTGCCTGCTTGGACTTCGTAGTCGAATTCATTCTGGTGTGTTTCAAAGTTGAGTTTCAGTTGGGCCGGCACTTGCAGGGCCTGAGGTTGGGAAACCGTGATCTGGACGAGCAACTCATCCTCTTCATATTGTCGCCAGCGGATGGAATGTTTCAGGCGTTTCCTTTCGCCTTTCGCTAAGAAGACCGGTCCGAGGGGACCGATGGCGGGTTCTTTGGCGAAGCGATCGGCTTCCAGTTCGGCCCGCCAACGGATCAGTTCCTGACGGATGCGTTCCCGGCGTTCGATGAGTGCCGTCAGTTCGCGGATGAGGCGGTCCTTGCTTTGGGCTTCGCCGAGGATGGAGCGGATTTTGCTCAATTCGCGGGAGAGAGCCTGCAAGGCGTTGTCGGCCTGGACTACGTCGAGGGGTTCGGCCAGTTGCCCTTCCTCCAGCCGGGCCAGAACCTTCTGCTGGAGGGTCTCCACTTCGGGGAAGGTCTGTTCGGGGAGGAGGCGACCGCTGCGCCATTGTTCATCTTCGTCGGGGCTGACGGTCTGGGGGTTATCACCCAGGATCCGGTCCAGACGGTTGGTAAACGTGCCGTAGTGGATGATGGTGCGTTCGTCCAGTTGGTTGACGATACATTCTCGTTCGATGCGTCGGAATTCCCGCGTGACCTGCTGGACCAGTTCTCGGGCTTTGTTCAGGTCCATGGCACTGTCTTTAGCACGCACCAGTGCCGGTTCTCGTTCGTCGAAGCGTTGGCTTTCGTGGACCGAGCGGACGTAAGCGAATTTGCGTTGCGCATCCTGGAGGCGGCGCAAAGCATCGTCCAGTTTGATGGCCAGGGATTCTTCTTCCTTGCCGATTTCGACGAGCAGGTCGGCGGGTGAGACCACCAGAAGACGGAGCGGTTCAGCGGTGACGGCTGTTTGCGGGCCGGTGTCGAAGTTGGTATCCGTCGCCCGGATGGTCAGGTCCACGCGGTAGCGTTGTTGCACGTCGCCGGCGGGGGTTTCCAGACCCAGACCGCTCATATCGAAGTAATCGCCTTCCACGTCCCAGCGGAAGGATTCCAGGGAACCGTCGGAGCGGGTCGAACGGCGGGGGAGGATTTCGGTCCGCAGCTTGAAAGTCCGAACCAGTTCCCGGTTTTGCCGAGGCAAGGGTTGTTGTAACAGGGTGGTCAGGTATTCGGGTGTTTCCCGGCGCAGAGCCTGTTCGAGGCGGTAGAATTTGGCTAACAGGAAAGCGGCCTCCTGACGAGTGGGTTGGTAAGCGGTGCGTTGACTCAGGTGGGTCAGCCAGGCGGCTTCGAGCGGCGCGGGAGTTCCCGGTAAGGGTAGAGAAGCCAGAGCACGCAGGGCATGTGCCGAGCGCAGCAGGCGGCTTACCTCTCCCTCTTCGGGGAAGTAGGTGGCCAGATATTCCACCTTGCTCAAGCCATGATCGTCCCGCACGTAACTGTCCGGATGGAAGGGAATCTTGGCTCGAGGCGTGACGTAGTAGAGATTCCCGACGCGGCGGATGATGTCGGGGGCCATTTCCACAGTCGGAGGTTGGTCGTCCACCACCTGAAGGAGCAATTCCCGGCGGGAGCGGATGCCGTCGGCATTGACCAGTTCCAGGGTGCATTCCACAGGGGTGGTCAGACGGAATTCGTTGCGGAACTCCAGCCGACAGGTCCGAGTGTCAGGGGAGACCGCCGGCGCGTTCGGATCACTTGCAGCCTCCACGAACGAATCCACCAACGGCAGAGGGACCGGAGCTGCGGAACCGGGTTGTGCTCCGGGTATCCGCCCGATCTTGGGGATGACATAGGCAGCGACGATCGGTTCTTCGGTGGTCGCCGTGATGACGACTTCTGTTCCCGAAGGAACAATCAGGATGCTTTTGTCACCCGTGAGGGAGAGGCGCTGTTCCGGCATACGCTGACGCAGTCCACGGAGGGCCTCATAACCCCGTCCTTGCGGCGCAGGGTGATGCAGATAAGCGGGCTCGTAGGTGGTGGCCGTCAGAAGTGTCAGAGTAGGGGGAGGGACCAGAATGATGGGACGCGGCGGGGTGCGGAAATCCTCCGCCTTGAGGACAAAACGCACATCTTCTTTCAGGCCGCTGATTTCTCCGGTATAAGCGTTGTGTCCTTCGGGGTTGAGGGGGCCATTGCCGGCGGTCCGCCGACCGCTATAGGTGTACGAGACCTGTGACGGTGCCTCCAGATGCCGGAGAGTACGCCACCAGGCGGGATCCTGGGCCAGGGTTTCCAGGCGCTCCAGGACGGCAAGCAAGGCATCGTACTGGGAACCCATCGCTTGACGCAACCGCCGCTCCAAATCCGGGTCCTGGCTGCGGAGGCGGCGCTCCACTTCGTCCACCGTCCAGGCGGCCGGATCGGTGGGAAGGTTGGGGTTGATCGCCGGGAAATTTTGGGCCGCCGGGAGAATACGTGCTCCCATAAGGCCGGCCAGGGCAGTTTGAGCATTGGGTTCATCCGGCAGAGTCAGCAGCGGAAAGGGAACGGGGGGAATGCTCTGGCCGATCCAGCGTTCGCTGAGATCGCTCCACAGCAGCGGTCGCCAGCCTTCCGGTCGGCTCCGGTCGGCGAGGACCCAGCGGTAGGAATAGGCACGCAGCCGGGCCACGCCGCCATCACGGGCAATGCGCAACCCTTGGGCGGTGGCCTCGTCCGGGATCAACAGGGCACGGCGGGGCCAGGGGGTGTCCCACAGTAGAATATCCCGCTCCAGCAGCAGAGTGGTTACGTGCCAGAGTTTCCAGGCCGCGGAGCGGGGTTGGACCTCCCGCACGGCCAGGGCATGGGTCCCCAACGCCAACGCCACCGTGATCACGGGGATACCGAGGGCCCAGGCGGCCATCCGGTACAGGCGTTTCCAGTTGAAAACTTCGCGCACCGCGACCTGACCGACCAGTTCCCGTGCTTCGGCGATCGTCTGGCGGATCATAGCGGGGGAATAGCCATAGCGGGCCATTCGTTCCACATCGGCCAGTTCCACCGCGGTGATCAGCCGCTGGCCCAGGATGGCGGGGAAGCGCCGTTCCAAAACCAGGGCCAGGGATGGGTAGGACAATTCGGTGGTCAAGCGGATGAGAATCCGTCGTACCAGGAGGGTGCCCAGGATGAGCAGGGCGGCGGTCAAAGCGGCTCCTCGCAGCCAACGCCCCGTCTCCATGACCCAATCCCAGGTGAACAGTTTGAACAACCCGTAGTCGGCCAGCAGGAGGAAGGCGTACCAGCTCCCGAGGAAAATGAGGCCTGTCAGGATGCCCTCGATCACCACGTACCGGCGGATCAAACCTCGGAGTTGATCCAGAGGATGCACCAGACGTTCATCAGGTTGCCCGGAAATCGCTGGGGAAGGAACAAGTGTCGCCATAGGTGTTGTCTTCTCCACTTCCACGTGTCGTCTTCTCCCGCACGCGAATGTCCAGCATGATGCTGGGGTCGTTTCAGCTCTAGGGTGGCCCTTATCTCATGGTGGTATTTGCTTCATGGTGGTATTTGCTTCATGGTGGTAGCGCGGCAGGTGGTATTCGGTTTGTGGTAATCGCTCATGGTGGTGTTTGCTCGGTGGGGTGGTTCAGGCCAGGCGGAGCACTTTTCGCAAGGCCCACTCGGTACAAAGCAAGCCGATGACCAGCAGCATGACCCAGCTGACGGGCAGGTATTGGCCACTCCAGGCCGTCGGGATAGCCCGTTCCCACCAGGAGCCATCCTCACGCCGTTGGGGAAGCTGAATCCCCCGGTCCCACAGGTCGTTGACGGGTCCACGGATGAGGGAGCTTTGCTCCTCGGCTCGGAAACAATCTGGGATGAGACTAACCAAAGCACGCTCTTCGAGGGAGAATTTCAGCTTGGGGGTCCCGCCGTCATCTTTGGGCAGTTGCTGGCTCCAGAGGGTCTGAACGCGTTCCGGGACCCGTCGTTGCAGATCCGTATCGAAGGGGCTGGCTAGGGCCAACAGAGCGGCGTGGTCCGGGGTGGTGTTATCCAGCTCGGGGTTGGCCCGGACGATGTTGAAGCGGCTTTGCAGGATTTCGCCGGCGCTATCCGGAACCTCGATCCGCACCAGATATTCGCCTTCGGGGGGGAATTTACGGGCGTCTGCGACGATCTGACCGGTGTAGTAACCCTCAAAGTCACGGCCGCTAAGCTTGGGCTGCAAGGGGATGCCGGCTTCGACCAGCTCCGGTTGTTCGCTTGTGGGGGCAATCCGCCAGATGCTGGCTTTGGGACTGATGGCGCCACCTCCCTCGAGCGGATAGGGACGGGAACTGGGGTCCAGAATCTGGGCTTGGATGCGGATGGGGGAACCCACGCGGAACTCTTTGCTGAGGAGGATACGGCCCCGGGTCGCTTTGACGTTCCGTTTTGCGGCCATGTAACGCAGGAATTTCCCCCAGAACCGCTCATAATATTCCTTGCCACGACCGGGGTAGGATTGTAAGCGGTACAGTTCGGGCGAGGCGAGGAAGGCGGTGCGCCAGGCGGCTGCCGGATTATTCGTGACCAGGAAGGGTCGTCGGGCTAATTCGCCGCGTTCATCGATCTCTGCGAATTCCGCCAGGACGTGAGCGCCCGGTTTGACTTCCTTAACCGGGTAGCAAGAGTAAAAACCACGTCGCGGGAACAGCTCCACCTTGTAATCCGGATGCTTGCTGTAGCGGTCGCGATCGGTGAAGAACCGCTCCCAACCCGCCACGGGGTCCTGAGGAGAAAGGTTCGGGTCTGAGGGTGATGCTGAGGAATCCGATTCCTCCAATTGCAGCAGATCGGAGCCGGGAATGGGGTTGAGGTAGAGCCGGCGGGGATGTCGGGCGATAGCACGGATTTTGACGGCAATGATGTCGTCAGGGAGCACTGGCAGGATTTCCAGGATCGGGTTGAGTGGACTTCCCGCTTCCATGCCCCGCCGAATCAATTGGGCCGTGTGGATGCGGTCGGCGACGAAGATCAGTCCGCCCCCTTGTCGTTGGACCCAGGTTTGTAATTGTTCGGCTTGCTGCTGCGTGATTTCCGACCAGTCGGGATCGAAGGCGACGATCAGGTCGTACTCGTTGAGGTTGTATCCCTTGTCCTCCGGGGCGACTTTTTTATCGGTCAGGTCGAGGCGGTCGGGGAAGCGTTTGAGCAGGCGCTCGTCGGGGTTGGGGGTGAGTTGCCCGCTTCGTCCGGCTTCATTCTGCACCAGGATGCTTAGCTCGACACGCTTGTCTTTGGCCTCCCGCATCAGGAAAGTGCGCAGGAACTGGAATTCGCGATGGGCGGCGGAAGCCCAAAGCAGCACCCTCAGCACTTTCCGTTGCACCTGGATCCCCAGACGCTCACGGGTGTGTTCCGTTTCCGGGAAGGCTTCGTCGGGATGACGGGGGATGCGGGCTCGTACCGCCCAAACCCCCTCGCGTAGGACCGGCTTTTGGATCGCCGTGTCCCGGGATTCCTCCGTGAGGAGTTTCCCTTGCGGGTACTGCTGGAGTTTGACCGGGTCGATCTCGAATTCGATCTGGCCATGTGGCGGTTCCCCGGGGGCGAAGGTGATCTGGTACGGCTCTTTGCGGGGATGGGTCGAGGCGTTGAAGGTGAAATCCGGCTGACGATCCTTGAGGTCCGAGACGCGTCCCTCCTTGCCGAGATAGAACACATCCAGCTCCACGGGGACGCTCTGGTGCGCCAGGTTGACGCCATCGGCATGGACAGCCACCTTGAAGCCCTGGTCCGGGGTGACGACATCGTCCGTTTGCACTTCGGTGATCGTGATGCTGGTGAAGCGGCGCTCCACGCCGACGGCCACCGTGAAGATCGGGATTTTCTCCCGGGCCGCCCGTTGACGGACCTCGCGGATGACGGTATCACTGCCCAGGTTGCTGCGGCCATCGGAGAAGACGATGATCCCTTGGGTCATGTTTGGGGCTTCGCGGTTGATAGCCGTGAGCAGGGCATCGGGCAGGTTGGTGCCCAGAACGATGGCGCGGGCCACATCGATCCGGCGCTCCAGTTTCCGCAAGTTGTCCCGCAAGATGGCGTCATCCTCTGGAGACAGACCGGCCACCAAAGGTCGAGAAGGCTCCTGGGGATTGCGGCTGAGTCCTTCTTCGCGGCGGGCGTACCATTGGGAGGCCCAGTCGGCCCATTGAGGTGGTCCAGCCCGACGTTGTCCGGCGGGTGGACGCGGCCCGTTCCAAGGCGGTGCGGTCGTGTTCTGCAAAGCCTGCTGAGCCGCCGGGGACAAGCCGCCCAGCAGCAAGGGGCGAAAATCGTAATGCACAAAGGCTTCCCACTCCGCCTGAGACCAGGGGGTGCTCCCCCGTTCCATCACTTGCGGTGAATCATCCAGGCGGGTTCCAAAGGCGTAAACAACCACGGGATTGTTCTGGAGAAGCCGATGGACGAATTGCACCTGCTCATCGGTGAGGAACTCGATGAGGTGTTCGATGCGTGTCCGGGGTGGGCGTGGACCGCCGCTGCTGATGTCATCGCTGACCTGGGTTACGCTGGGAGAAACATCCAGGAGAACGACCACTCGCGAACGCTTCTCCGTCCTTTCCCAGGTTTGTTGGGCCGGCAGCAAAAAGACAGTGAGCAGGATGGCATAAACCGCAATCCGCAGCAAAGCCAGGAAGCTGGCCCAGTACCAGCGGATCGACCGGCTATCCCGCAGATATTGCACCCCGACGTAGAAAATGGCCAAGGTCAGCAAAACGCCGACCCAGACGTACCACAGCACCGGATTGCTTTCGCCGAGGGTGCTCTCCGCTTCGCCGCTGCGGATTTGGGCGGTATCCCGATAGTAGAAAGCGGTGAAGAACCAGACGATGACAGCCGCGATGCTCAGAAAGATCGCACCGTTGAGCAGTCGCGTCAGCGTGATGGGCTTGCCTACTCCAAAACCTGCACGCCGAGTTTGGGAGGAGTATCGGCGGGCCAGGAACCGGACTGCTAGCAGCAGCAGCGTTAGCCCCACCAGGCTCTCGGGTAATGCTGCCCACAGATCCGAGAGAAACTGCGGAAAAGACTCTCCGAGCCGGCGGAAGACGAATTCGGTGTCGCGAAGAGTTTCTGGGGTCATGGCAGTCTCGAGTGTTGCAGGATAGTACGGGTTGGAGGGTGGGGACACTCCACGCCTGACTCAGGAGGCCAGCGCCCAACTCAGGAGGCCACAGCGGAGGCTGGGGGTGCGGCAGCTACACCATTGCCGGAGGATAACGGCGGCGGCGTCCCACGGGCGTACACCGCGGCAGCACTCGGGGCATGGAGGGCCACATCTTCGGGCCGACTGTGATAGCTCAAACGCACCGCCATGGCCTGCTCCAACACCAGGATCAACAGGATCAGCAGGTAGAGCCAGCGGCCGCTGGAGAGGTCCGTGGGCTTTTGTTTGAGGTTCTCCAGCCAGTCGGCATCCGCGGCGGAGTGGACCAGGGCGCCCCGGGCCAGTTCCGCCAGGTCGGTGCCCCGTGCACGGGCCAGGTCTCCTTCGCGTTGACTATCCAGATTGAAGGTCACGGCGAGGTATTCCGGCTTTTCCGCGGGTTCGCCGGGGGGATCGCCTTCTTGGCGCAGCCGGGTCAGGGTCAGCAACAGGGCCCCGGGACGCTTCTCCGTCGTTTCCAGTTTCAACTCGTTTCCCTCCAGCGGGAGCACCCATTCGCCCAGTTCTTCCCGCACAACATCCGCCTTGCCTCGATCATTGCGGGAAGTGTCGGTGGTCAGGAAGAGCCGTTGGGCCGTGGGCTTGTACCGTCCGGCTTCCAGGCGGAGGGTGAACGGTTCCCCGACGCTGCGGTTTTCTTCCACACCGCCGCCGATGAGGTATTTCTGCATTTCTTTCATGACCGCAACCCAACCGGCGGCTCCCGCTCCGCTGGGCCAATCGGTCCACGGTTCGCCGGCCGTGGTGGTCATGACCGTGACCCGACCGCTGCCGAAACGCTTGGCCAGGTAGAGGGGATCACCGTACTTGCAATCGTCGCGCAGGGTCTGGGCTTCTCGCCGCAGTTCGCCCATCTCCGGTTGACTCCAGAATTCCCGCAACTGGGCCTCGCGGGGATCCCCTTCGCTGACTTCATCCGCCAGCAAACGGTCCAACCGGCGGGCCAATTCCGTCAGGGGCATTTCTGAATTTGCGAACAGAGCGCGGATGTTCTGCAGGTGTTCATCGATCAGCGAGCGGTACGGCTCGAACTTCGGCTCGGCGTACTTCTCCACGATCTTCCGCCGCAATTCCAGCACACGGGGTTCGTAATGGGCGATCGGTCGGTCGTTGGGCAGGCAGAACAGTTCCTGAACCGTCCGGTCGTCTCGGGACTTCCAGCTCAGGCGTGAGACGGGCCAGTGTTGATCCACATGGACGAAGAAGAAGAAACGTTCGATGTCCTGGTTTTTGTCGGGGTCACCCCGTTCGTTCGTGTACAGGCCGGCGATGGCAGGATGTTGTCGGGCGGAAGCTTCCCGAACAAGAATCCGTTTGCTCAAGGAGAGCGAGCGCAACAAGCGTTGTTCTTCACTGGGGGGTGGCGTGGGATCGCTCCGCAATTCCACCGGGAAAAATCCCTGGCCTTCCCGGAACATCAGACGGGTGTAGGCTTCGCGGTTGACCCGTGGGCCAAGGAACACGCCGACGCCTCCGCCTTGCTGAATGTACGCCTCCAGCTTGCGGACCTGGGACTCGCTCAACTGCGGGACGTTGAGGAGAAAAATTGTGCTGTACTGCCGCAGGTCCTGTTTGTCCAACGCCTCGGGCAAGGCGGTGACCCACTCGACGCTTTGGAACGCCTCCTGATACAACCGGCGCAGATAGAAGGAGTCGTTGCTCTTTTTGTCGGGGTTGGCCAGGTCCTCATCCGGGCCGACAATCGCCAGCACCGCCAGTTTGTCCCGGACTTCGATGACCGCATGGCGGACGTTGTCAGCTGCCAGAGCGTCATTGGGGACATTGGCGATGACGGCGGTGACGATGTGGAAGCGGGATAACGGATCATCCTTGCTGCCCGCCTCAGGGAACGAAACCTGGATCAACTGCGTTCGTTCCTGGCCCGCGGGAAGGAGGTCGAAGGGTAACTCGGGAATAATATGGCCTACTCCGTCGAGGAAGAAATACACTTGCACGTCCTGCAGGTCCGTGCTACCGAAGTTTTTCACGCGGATCTCGAAATCGACGGGATCGTTGCGGGCCGCCAGGCGACTGCGGGGACGGAACTCCACGATGCCGACATTGTCGCTGTAATTCAGATGGCGGCTCTTGTCAGCCGGCCGGGGAGGACGAGCCACATCGATCAGATGCACCTGGACCCCGGCATCGTGCAGCTCCTGGATTTTCTGCCGCAGGGCTTCCCCTTCCTGGGACCAGTCCACCGCCCGCAGGTCGGTCAGAACGTGGACGATCCGGGCCAGGTCCGTGTTGGCACCGGCCTGATCGCACTCCTGCTTCGCTTTCTCCAGACCATGCACCAGGCTGTTCCGGACTGTCGAGACTTTCGGCTGCTGGGCGAGCGTGGCCCGTACCGTTTCCAGCAACTCCGAGGTGATCCGCCGCGGTCCGCTCTCGCTCGCCGGGTCCGACGGGAGCAGCTCCGTCAGATCACTCAGGCGGTACAAACGCAGGGACTGGGGGGTCGAGGCTTCCAGAGTGGCTGGCAGGATTTTTTCCGTCAAATGCTGACGGGCCAGGGAATAAATATCCTGGGTGCTTTGCGGATCGCCGCCCGTTTCGCCCATGCTCGGAGTGTCGTCCAGCAGCACGATATGGAGCGTCGGTCGGGTCTCTTTGCCGGCGAACGGGTCCCAACCCAGAAAACGGGCAAACAGCAAGCCAACCAACAGCACCAACAGGCAGCGCAGAAGCAGCAGGATGAGTTGCTCAATGATCAGCTTCCGCCGCATCCGCTTCTGGGCCTTGAGCAGAAACTCCATCGCCGCCCAGCGGATCCGCCGGAAACGCATCCGATTGATCAAATGGATGATGATCGGCGCGCTGATCAGAGCCGCCCCGACCATCATGGTCACAGGATGGAGAAACAACGACCCCATAGTATCGCGTCTCGCTTTCGACTGTTTCGACCCGTCCGTGGTGGCACAACTCGATCCGTCCGCACCGTCATCTGCTCTGTCCGTCCTTCGAGGGAGGGGAAGCCAGGAGAGCCTCGATCGGACCGGGCACGTCATAACGAACCAGGCCGGCACTCCCCCTCACTTTTTTCTGGTGGTTCCTCTCAGGGTTGAATGGGATGAGAGGTACTGTTTCTGCTCTCACCCCGTGGGATGGGAGCTGCCGTGTTTGGTTTTCGCCCCAGCCGTGGGTCCGTGGGATGTTTGGGGTTGGTCCGTCTTCACCGGCGTTTCTCCCTGGCGTTTCTCCTCAGCGTCGTACCAACGCGTTCCGTTGGGACATTCGTTGGAAGAGGAAGCGGGCCAGCACCGCATCGAGATAATCGCTGGTTCGGACCAGGTGGTACTCCACGCCGATGCGTGTGCAGCCTCGACGCACTTCCGTCAGATATTCTTCCAGGACTTCCAGGTAGCTGTCCCGCAGAGCTCGGGGGTCGCACAGCAGATGCGGCTGGTCTTCCAACCCCTCAAAGCGGGTCATGCCGGAGAAGGGGAAGAGCAGCTCATCATCATCCAGAATGTGGAAGACGATGACATCGTGCCGGCGGTGGCGGAGCATTTCCAGACCCTGGAATAGCGGCGGGCGGTCCACCAGCAGGTCGGAAAAGAGCACCACCAGTCCCCGTTGCGGCATCGACTCGGCAACACGCTGTAAAATTTTGCGGATGTCGGTTTTGGCCTTGGGTTGGCTGATGTGTAAAGACTTGGTGATGGCGTCCACATGAGGCAGGCCGCTGCGGGGCGGGACCACCTGACGGACATCCTCATCAAAGGTGATCAAACCACAGGAATCCTGCTGCTTTGTCGTCAAATAGGCCAGGCACGCTGCAGCGGTGGCGGCGTATTCGTACTTATGCAACGTCCCGGCTTTGCGGTGCCGTGCTTCGCCGTAGAGCATCGACTCACTGCTATCGACCACCAGATACGCCCGCAGGTTGGTCTCCGCCTCGAACTGCTTGATCACGAACTTGTCCGAACGCTGCCAGACCTTCCAGTCGATGCGCCGCAGATCATCTCCCGGAACGTATTCCCGGTGCTGGACGAACTCGACCGATTGGCCATACACCGGACTTTTGTGCATACCGCTGAGAAAACCTTCCACCGCCTGCCGGGCACGCAAATCCAGCGGGGAAATCCGGGCGATGACCGTGGGGTCCAGGAACCGGCGGGGATCGCTCACATCGCGTCTGGCCATAGCGGGCTTCCTATCAGAGCCTTCTGGAAAAAGGATGCGTCCGCCTCTGCCCGAGAGAGGAAAGAGAATACCCGCAGAGGAGGTAACAGCGGTCTGTCAGTGCCATCCCGTTCATGATGCGAAGATCTTGCTTCAGGAGGCGAAGATCTTGCGGAAGCGCTCATCGCTTGTCAACGCTCCCTCCTTGTCAGGCGTTTCCTCGAGCAATCTCTGGATGACGGTATCGGGGGTAATGCCTTCTGAAGCAGCGGTGAAATTGGTCAGAATGCGGTGACGGAGCACGGGATAGGCTAGCGCTTTGATATCATCAGTGGTGACATAAGGACGCCCGTAGAGCAGAGCGCGGGCTTTGCCGCCGAGGATGAGATTCTGTACCGCTCGGGGTCCGGCACCCCAACTGAGCCAGTCTTTGATGAACTTCGGCACACCCGGTTCCCCCACCCGCGTCTGCCGGACCAGGACCAACGCGTAGTTGATCACATGATCTGTGACGGGCACCTTCCGAACCAGAGTCTGAATCTCGATGATCTGCTCGCCGTTGAGCACGGGCGTGATCTCCTCCGTCTGCACCCCAGTGGTCCGGCGGGCAATCTCGAACTCCTCCCGATAACTCGGATATTTGACAAACACCTTGAACATGAAACGGTCCTGTTGGGCTTCGGGCAACGGATAGGTTCCTTCCTGCTCGATCGGGTTTTGCGTGGCCAGGACGAAAAACGGATTGGCCAGCTTATGCCGCACACGACCGACCGACACCTGCCGTTCCTGCATTGCCTCCAGCAACGCCGCCTGCGTCCGTGGGGGAGTCCGGTTGATCTCGTCCGCCAGGATCATGTTGGCAAAGAGTGGCCCCGGACGGAACAACAGCTCGAATGTCCCCGTGACCGGATTCTTCTCGATAAAATCGGTCCCCGTAATGTCGGCGGGCATCAAGTCCGGAGTAAACTGGATGCGGCTGAACTCCAGATTCAAGCACCGGGACAGAGTGCTGATCATCAGCGTTTTGGCCAGTCCCGGCACCCCTTCCAACAAACAGTGACCCCGCGCAAACAAGGCGATGAGCAATTCCTCGATCACTGCTTCCTGACCCACAATCACCCGGTGCAACTGCTGCTTGATGCTGTCGAAGGCAGCCTTGAACTTCTCAATCGCTTCCAGGTCCCCCTCCTGCATGGTGGACGCTTGCGCAGTGGCTATTTCGCTCATAGTTTCTCCTTAGAGTGAATGATGCAACCTCCCGCTATCCCCCGTCCCATCAAAATCGACGCCCGTGGTCGCATCCCTCTGCAGCGTCGTATTCTGGGTTGTATCCAAGGCATACTCCAAGGGTAAAGACGCCTGCCCCGCCGAGGGACTAACACCCTTCTCCACACAATTTCGGGAGAATGCAGGAGAAATGCGGGAGAACTGAGGAGGGATGCGCTTCTGATGACGTCCGGCAATAGTGTCCACAGCCGAAGCGGTGGTGGGGAAGCTGGATGGGGTGGCATCAGAGATTTCCGAAAGAAGCACATGGGGGAACTTGGGAGAGAGGTTTGGAACAGAGCAGTTTGATTCGGTTCTTCGAGTTTTGTCAAATTACCCCCGGCAGGGATCGAACCTGCGACCCTCGGTTTAGGAAACCGATGCTCTATCCACTGAGCTACGGGGGCGAACGCGTCCGACCGGGAAAAGAGGTCACCCTGGTCCGACCAGGCGAAGAGGCCGCGTTCCAGATCTAGTCCCGTCGGGTGCGGGTGGGGAGCGCGTGGACCGGGGTCGGCCGTGCCACTCAGCCATATGGTTTATGGACTCAACTCTTATTATTCCAGACATCAACTCAGAAGCCTGGCACCAGAAGGAAGAAGCCGGGCTATAGAAGAAAGGGGATGCCGGATCGGAAACCGGGTTGTCTCACGACCGCAGCCGGCAAGGGGAGGCGGGTTAGCTTACCAGTAGCCGCAAGGTTCGAATTCCGGTTATCTCACGGCTCCAGGCAGCAGGAGAAGGCCGGCTGCCGGCAATGCGGGGCTACTTTCTGGGCCAGATCAAGCGTGCGAGCAGTACGCTGCCATCCGCACCGCGGGGATCGGGTCGGGTTCGTTGGGCCGTCCGTTGGGGGAGGAGATTTTCTCCCACGGTGATCCACCATTCGTGGGGGTGGATCTCCGCCGCTCCGAAGTTGCCCATCATGGCGCCGCGTTCAGGCAGCACCACTTGTTCGGTATTCCGCAGGACCTGCAGTTTTTCCCGATCGACTCGGGCGATCCACAACGGTGCCCGATGGCGGGGAATATGATCGTTCTGAGCGCCACGGCGGGTATAAACCAGATACAATTCATCCTTCCAGCTCACCCAGTGCTGTTGGGTGTTGTAGCTACCCAGGTCGGAGCCATCGTCGAAGGTCCAGGGTCGAATCGGTTCCCAATGCAGGCCATCCTTGCTCCGGGTTACGTAGCCGCGACGGTCGTTGCGAAGGGTCAGGTAGTACATGCCGCCGCAGTGGATGAGGGACGGTTCGCTCAAACCGCGGACTTCCTGCAGTTCGAGTTCATCGCCATGCTCGCGATAGGTGATTTTTCGTCCATCGCAATGGCAACGGAGCACAGTGACCTTGAAGGGTACGTTGGCACGAGGGGCGAAGTAGATGGGCACAAGGAGCGAACCATCGGTTGCAACCAGCCACTGACCACAGCCGTTGCGAGCCAGGAATTGGAATTGTTCCTGGGCGGGCAACTCCAGGATCTGCCAGGGGGACCAGCGATCGGTGGGAGGGTCGTACACCGCGTAGGCTACCTGGGAGCAGCGGGGGCGGTCCTGCAGCTGGCGGCCTTGAGCATCGTAATAGACGGAGCAGCCCAGAGCCAGGAGCTTTCCGGTCGGGGGGTGATAGCCCGGTGTCACATCGCACATGGCCAGGACAGTGCCGTCCGCCTGACGCACCCAATCCAGTTCCGCAATAGCAGTGGGACCTTTCCAGGTCTGCCCCAGATCGTCGCTACGGAGAACATACAGGCCGGAGTAATAATCGCTCACCACCAGATGCTTCTGCAAGGTCATGATCACGGTCGGGAGGGTGCGTGGACCAGCCGGTGGGATCGCTGCTGCGCGGGGGTGAAACCACTGATACTGCGGGTGAAGTTCTTGGTAAATCACCTCGCGATGGATGTGGGGAATCGGGCTGTTGGCGGCGGTTTGTTCGGCGAGCAGCGGAGGAGGAATCACCGAGGCGTTGCGGGCCGGCACCTTCAAGACCTGTCGCAAGACGTGCAGTATCGGCAGGTCGGTCATCGGTGCTACCCAGCAGTAATCGTCGTTGTATCCTTCTTTCCAGCAGCGGTCGGTTGGGATGTACCCCGGCGCACCATCGCCGAAACCTGCTACCATCACGAACGAATCGGGGCGGAGTTTTTGAGCCGCGAGTTGATAGCCGACGAAGGCTTCACCCGGCAGAACCACAAAAAGAGCCTGGCCGCCGTTGAGGTCCAGACAGGGGACATCGATGGGTCGGCCTGCCGCCACTCGTTCCCGCCAGCTCAGACCCAGGGCGGCGGAGATCCTCTGCCAGCGAGAGGCTTGTTCGTCGGCCAGAATCCGCTGCATCTGCGCCACGGTGAATTTTCCGCCATCACGGGGGGGAAGGAACAGGGGAGCGGTCCGCAACTCCACGCTGTGCAGGGAGAACCGTTGAGTATTTTTCCAGGCGGTCACCAGGGCCTGGTACAGGCGGTCCGCCAACGCCCGGCGGTCTTCCGGTGTGCCGGTGTTGTATTTGCCTGCCGTGACATCGCCGGCGCAACCAGTGAAGTAGAGGGAAAACACCCGCGGATCGTCCTGCTGCCAGCGTGCTCGGGCCAGGCCAGGAAAGTCTGCCGAGACCTGCCCCTTGCCGTAGTAGCTCATGGGGTGGACCGCATAGCAACTCCAGGCCAGAATCGGCGTGTCACCCTGCCAGAAACTGATCGTCTTGAGCCAGGGGTCGATCTCACCTTCCGGAGCCCCGTACAGATCACCGCTGCGGCTGCCCCGGTTCCAACTGATCCGACCCTCCGGGGACACGACCCGGCGATTCGAGGCGATGCGTTCGACTTGCGCCTGGCCCAATCCGACGTGCGTGATCCTCCGGGGTTTCTCCAGGGACCGGCGCAGTGCCTGGACTACCCTCTGCACGGCCGTTTCGTGGAACTGCGGATCGCAATGCCACCCTTTCTTGCCCACCTGATCGAGCAACTGTTGGGCCCGCAGGTCGAAGATCGGCGCATCATGTTGATGCACTGTGGCGAGCAGGACGCGTTCCCGTGTGGTCCCAGCCGCCTCGGCCAACGCAACACGCCAGCGGTCGTTCGAGTCGTTGTTGCACTGGCACCAATCCAACGCCACGACCACGATCGGAAACCAGGCAGCTCGGCCTGCCGGCAGCGGGGCCAACGGCTCGGACCCCTTCCGGGAGATACCCGCAGGACGCAGGACAAAACCCTTCGCCCAGAGCGGATCGAGGATTTTCTGGGCCTCAGCTACCCCGCCCCCCATGCACGCATGACCCAGGGGGATGGTAATATCCGCCTCGAACGTCGCGACTTCCCACACCACAGTCTCTGACCGGCCTGACCCACTCGCCTCCCGACTGTGTTCCCGCTGCTGGGCCAGTACGACCCCAGTGAGCAGAACCAAACAGCTCCCCAACAAAGCCCAAAGTGACTGCCCAAACCGCAACGTGTTTAGCTTCATCGGTGTGCTCCTCCACCTCGGCTCCGCAGGGCTCCAGTTCATTCAGTGCCCGTAGTGATACCACAGTCCCCGTCCTCCATCACTCCTAGCAGAAAGTACTCGTAGTTTACCCGATTGGGCCAACCATGCACCGGTTTTGTGTTCAGGGCGGGCGGGGTGGTATGCTGGGTGACACCGCCTCTGGTGGGTTCCCCCTGTTTGTACCGCTGATGCGTGTGGTTTCGCCGAGTTTGTTCCGCTGAGGCGCACGTCCTGGACCCTGCCACCGGCAAGCTGTTCCCCTGGGGGAGTGTTGCTCCTGGTGGTTCCTCCGAGGGAATGCCTCGGAAAAATGCAGTACAGGCGGGAGAAGGTTTGGTACGGGCGGGAGAAGTTGCGGCCCGGGGGGAGAAGTTCCAGCGCGGGCAGAAGAGGAGGACAGAGTCAGCAGCGGGGTGCGGGCAGGAGCAGGTCGGCATAGAAGCGATCCCACAGGAGCAGGGCGGTAATGGTTTTGGCGTCCCGAATGTCACCACGACGGATCATGTCCAGGGCGGTGTTGAGGGGCACTACGACGGGTTGGAGGTGTTCATCCGCTTCGGGGTGAGCCGACCCAGGGGTCAGGTCGAGGGCGAAGAACAGATGCATCTTCTCGGTGAGTACACCGGGAGAAGGGTAGATGAAGCCGTGGTAGTGCCAGCGGGCGGCCTGGTAGCCGGTCTCTTCGGCCAGTTCCCGCCTGGCAGCGGCGTGGGGCTCTTCCCCGCTTTCTAAGGTGCCGGCGGGCACTTCCCAGAGGGTGTCTTCTACGATGAACCGGTAGTTCCGCAGCAAGACGATCTGGTGGCGGTCCAATACCGGCAGGATCACAACTGCCCCAGGGTGAAGGACGATGTCCCGACGAATCTGCCGACCCTCGGCGGTGGTGAGCAGGTCGGTGGCCACCTGGATTTTCCGGCCGGTATAGATGATCTGACGCTGGGAAGCCGTCGGGGCTGGCTGCATGGTCGGACTCCGCGGGAAGAAACCGTTTGGGGACCCGCTGGCTGGTGGCGGGGCGTGACGGAATCGTGAGCCGATGCCGCGCTCGGGCGCCTTCGGTGCTCCTGCCACTGCTCCGCTCCTGCTACTGCTGAGGGCCGGGTCGCTGTTGATGCTTCTGCCGGCATAGGAAGCGCCACTGAGCTTTGATTGCGGTCTACCCTGTTGCCGGCTAGGATAACACTATAAAGTGTGGCGACCGCGGCTGGCAAAGGATGGATGGTATGCGCGATCCTCTGCGATGGGGTTTGCCCCTGTTTCGACTCTTCGGAGTCCGGGTCAAAGTCCATATCTTGTTCTTTCTGATCGTCCTGGGTCTGATTTTGCGGATGGCCTTGGCGGAAACGCAGGCCATCGCCTGGACCGATCTGCTGCTGTTCTGGGGTGTGTTGCTCTTCGGGATCGTCTTGATTCATGAGTACGGCCATGTGTTTGCGGCTCGATCCGTGGGTGGTGAGGCACAGGAGGTGATGCTCTGGCCTTTGGGAGGTTTTGCCACGGTGGATGTGCCGTGGCATCCGCGGGCCCACCTCATCTCGGCTGCTGGCGGACCCCTGGCCAATGCCGCCCTGTGTCTGGGAATCGCTCTGGTCCTGATCGCCGCGGGATACTGGCCCAATCTCAACCCCCTGTCCCATCCTTTCGTGGCTGAGCTGAAGAACTATCGCGATGGGCGGGTTTACACCAGTTCCTACGGCCTGCGGTTGTACCCCAGCGAGAACATCGCCCCAGAAGAGCGACTCTGGCGACCCGAGGTGCGTGAGCTCGGCTTGCAGGAATTCGAGATTCTTCCCCGCTGGAAGACGGAACCGAGGATGGAACGAGCCCTAGCGCCGACCTGGATCGTCTGGATGCATCGCGCGTTCTATCTCAGCTGGCTGCTACTGCTGTTCAATTTGATTCCCGCTTACCCCCTCGATGGTGGGCGGATACTCCAGAGCCTGGTCTGGTCCCGCAGTGATTACGAGCAGGGGGCCACCGTGGCGGGGTACAGCGGGTTCGTGGTGGGAGCCTTGTTTCTGATCGGGGCGATTGCCGTCAATGAATCCCTGCTTCTGGCCCTATCGATCTTCATGTTCTTCGAGGCCTGGCGCCTGGTGTATTGGGAGCCGGAGGCGCGGGGAGTGGTTGGTTACGACTTCTCCGCGGGTTACACCAGCTTGCGCTACGATGAGGAGCAGGAGGAGGCCGCCCCACGCAAAAGCTGGTGGCAACGCTGGCGGGAAGCCCGTCAGGCCCGGCGCCGCCAACGTGAACAGGAACAACTGGCCCGCGATGAGGCACGCATGGACGCATTGCTGGACAAGATCGCCCGCTATGGCAAAGAGGCCCTGACTCCCGAAGAACGCCGCTTCCTGGAGCAGATGAGCGCCCGCAAGCGGAACATGTCCTAGAACAACCGCATCGGGCACACGGGCGGACCCCTGCCGCAAGCCCACTTTGATCCCCAGAGCAGACTCAGGTTGTCCCCATAACGAACTCAGATGGAGAAAATATCCTGTGTCGGATCTGATTCCCCCACGGACGCTCTCAGGTTTTCGGGATTATCTCCCTTCCGTGATGTTGGCCCGGGAAGAAATCCTCCGCCGGGTGCATCAGGTGTATCGCTCCTATGGTTACACGCCGATCGATACCCCGGCGTGCGAAGCCCTGGAGATCCTCTTGGGTAAGGGCGGGGACGAGTCGGATAAGCTGATCTACCGCGTGCGGAGCGCCAAGGGGGACAAAGAGGAAATGGGTCTGCGTTTCGACCTGACCGTTCCCTTTGCCCGTTTTGCAGCCCAGTATGTGAACCAGTTCGGCCTGCCGTTCAAGCGGTATGCCATGGGACCGGTCTGGCGGGGCGAACGGCCGGGGCAAGGACGTTATCGCGAGTTCTGGCAATGCGACTTCGACATCATCGGGACCACCGCGAATGCGGCAGATATCGAAGTGGCCCTGGTCATCCACGATCTCCTGGTGACCCTGGACCTGCCCCGCTTTGTCATCCACATCAACAGCCGCCTGTTGCTCAACGGCTATCTGGCCCAACACGGCCGGCAGGAGCAAGCTGTGCCTTTGTTGCGGGCCTTGGACAAACTTCCCAAGATCGGCCACGACAAAGTCGCGGAGGAAATGGTTCGGAACGCCGGCGTGACCCCCGCGGAGGCGGAGCAGTTGCTGCGTTGGGCCCAGTGGCAGGGTTCGTCCCCCGAGCTGCTGGATCGGGTCCAGGCCGAGTTCGGCGCGGAGATCCACCCGTGGGCCCAAGAGGGCTTGCGCCGTCTCCGCCAGTTGCTCAACGTCGTTCAAGCGGTGGGAGTACCCCCGGAACGGATCGTGATCGATTTGAGCATTTGCCGCGGGCTGGATTACTATACGGGCACGGTGTACGAAACCTTCCTGACCGACTTGCCCGGCATCGGCAGCATCTGCAGCGGTGGACGATACGACAATCTGGCCGGCCAATATACCCGTCAGGTGCTGCCGGGAGTGGGGGCTTCTTTGGGTTTGGATCGTCTGGTGGCGGCGCTGGAAGAATTGCAGCATCCGCTCCTGAGCCAGCGGCAAACACCCGCCGAGGTGCTCATCGTCCAATTCGATGCGGAGCATCTGGCAGACTATCTGCGTCTGGCGCGGCAGTTGCGATCAGCCGGGGTGGACGTCGAAGTGTACCCAGAAGCCAGAAAGATCGGCCAGCAGCTGGCCTATGCCGAAAAGCGCGGCCTGCGCTGTGCCCTCATCGCCGGCTCCGAAGAATTTGCCCGCGGTCTGTGGAAGATCAAGGACCTGCCCCGACGGGTGGAAATCACCGTGCCGGCGGCCGAGGTGGTGGAAGCCACCCAAACCCTCCTGCGCACACCGGAAGCGGCGCCGAGGCCAACGGAAACCCCTGCGGTATGAAGCGGAATAACCCCTACGAGCGGGTTTTTGCGACCTGGGCACGCCGTTGGGGTGCCGTAGTCCTCCCTCTGGCCGAAATCCACCGTCAGCAATTCCAGCAGGAGAGGGTGAAGACGCCGGACTTCCTGGTCCTCGGCCATGGTGGTCCGGAGGGGGCCAGGCTGGTGGTCGATGTCAAAGGGCGACGCTTGGGCGGTACGCCGGATCGGCCCTGTTCCGTCTGGCCCAATTGGTGCCATATCCAGGATGTCGAAGCTCTACCCCGCTGGGCGGACCATTTGGGACCCTGCTTCCAACCGGTCCTGGCTTTCGTCTATGCTGTGGCGGAGCACGTGGTCCTGCCTCCGGGGACCGTGGACCTGATCCGTTGGCAAGGCCAGCTGTACCTCATCCGCGGCGTCGATGTCCATGCTTACCGGCAGCATATGCGACAACGCAGCAGACGCTGGCAAACCGTCTTTTTGCATCGGTCGGACTTTCGCCGCCTGGTCCGCCCCTTCTCCTGGTTCCTGGAACCTTCGCCGCTGGAACTTTCTTCCCCGCGTGAGAGGGAACTGGAACTTTCTTCCCCGCGTAAGGCTGACCCGCCGGCGAAATCATCCGTCTCTCGACCGGGGTTTGATCTGGGCGGGAACATCGAAGCGAATCCGGCGGATCAGGATGAACCGACGCCCATCGGCTTGCAGAACCTGCCCCGAGAGGAGAATCGATCAAGAGCGGATCACTCTAGCGGGACCAGAAGATCATAACCCGAGGATAATATCCCCACAGGGTAATCGCTATCATGGCAACCTGCACGGTTTTAGCCAACGGGGAACTCGCGACCAACGGGAGGATGGCGAAAAGGTATGAGAGCGATGCGTCTGGGATTGGTGATCGAATCCACGGGGTTGCCCCTACGGCAAGCGATCGAGGAGGCAGCGCGATTGGGAGTGAGCGGTATTCAGGCGGATGCCGTGGACGCCCTGGCCCCGGATGTCCTCAGCGCGACCGGTCGGCGGGATTTTGGGCAGTTGGTGCGCAGTCTGGGTCTGGAACTGGCGGCGTTGCACGTTCCCCTGCGGCGGGGTCTGGATGTGGCCGACGGACAGCAGGCCCGCATCGACCACATCCATAAGGTGCTCCGTCTGGTGGCCGACCTGCGCGGCCGCTGCCTGGTGCTTCCGTGCCCCAAAATCCCTCAGGAAGAAGATTCCCCCCGAGGCCGTACCTTGCGGGAAACCTTGCATGAACTGGCCCGATACGCCGACCTCTATGGTGTGTTCCTGGCCCTGGAGTTGGGCTGGGATGCCGCGGAGACCGTGACGGCTTATCTGAAACGCTTTGATACCGAACGGCTGAAAGTCACTTACGACCCGGCCAATTATCTGGTCCACGGATACGAGCCTCTGGCGGAGTTGACCCGCTTGAGCGGCTGGGTGGTCCATGTCCACGCTCGGGATGCTCGGCCCGCGGGCCTGGCCCGGGGACAACAGGAAGTGCCCCTCGGAGCCGGGGAAGTCGATTGGCTTGCTCTCACCGCCGCCTTGCAGGTCATGAATTATGACGGCGTGCTGGCTGTCGAACGCCTGGAAGGAGAACGACGCTTGGAAGATGTGCGGGCTGGCGTGGCCTTTCTGCGACGCTTTCTGCTACCCGTGGAGATGTGACAGGTCTTGGACCTTTCCGCTGCGCAGGCACGCTGGCCGTTTCCCACCGCTATGCTGCCCTCTGCCGGAACGTCGGGCCAGTCCCGCTCGCAATCGGCCCTAGGCATGGCGTAACTGAGCGATGAAGTGGCGGAGCACAGCCGGACGGTAGCGGTGCCTGTGCCAGACGGCACATAAAGTCCGTTGGGGTACGGGTCGCGCCAGGGAGCGGAAGACGCAACCCTGCGCCCACGGGCTGGCCGCAGCCATTTCGGGGACGATGGTAACCCCCAGGCCAGCCGCGACGAGACCCAACAGAGTGACTATCTGTTCACCTTGGCACACCACTTTCGGCTCCATGCCGTTTTGCCGGCATAAACTCAGAACCTGCTCGCCCAGGCAATGCACATCATCGAGCAGAATGAACGATTCCTCTTTCAAATCGGCCCAGCGGACGATTTCGCGTGAGACCAGCCGATGCTGGGCAGGCAAGGCGGCTACCAAGGGCTCGCTCCCTAAGCGCTCCACATGGAGGTGATCATCTCGCACCGGCAGAGCCATCACCGCGACATCCAACTCACCCTGACGCAAAGCCGCCACCAGACGCTCGGTGACATCTTCCACCAGTTGGAGCTGAGCGAGCGGATACTGCTGGCGGAAACGGGTCAAGACCTGGGGGAGTATGAACGGGGCGATGGTCGGGATCGCTCCCACCCGCAATTGGCTTTGCTCGCCCATATCGTGCAGGGTTCGCTCCGCCTCTCGGACCGCCGCCAGAATCCGCTGGGCATGCTGGAGCAAACGCTGACCGGCTTCCGTGAGCACAATTTTCCGTCCCAGGCGATCGAAGAGTCGCTGGCCTACCCCGTGCTGCTTGCTCTCCAGGCGGAGAATCTGCTCGCTCAAGGTGGGTTGGGTCACCCCTTCCCGTTCCGCGGCGCGGGTGAAGCTCCCCGTTTCCGCCACCGCTACAAAATAACGCAGCTGATGCAATTCCAAGGGCATAAGCGGGGTTCCTCATCAATCGATGGTACCTATGGATTTTAGAAAATCTATATCTTAAGCCATGATAAGCCCAGGGCGGAAGGGCTGAGAGGTTCCCGTTGGGCCTTTGGCATTGCTAGATTGGACAGCAAACACAGGCCGAGGCGCGATCCTCCGATGCTTTGAGTAGCGGTTGGCGTTTGGTCTGGTGCGTTGTCTGGTAGGTTGACATGAACGATGATAATCCTTTGCGGCGTTTGCCGGCGGTGTCGCGAGTTTTGGAGGAGGCGGTGCTGGCGGAGCTACGGCAGAGTTATGGCACCGCGGCGGTGACGGATGCGGTCCGGCAGGTGCTGGGTGAGCGGCGTCAACGCTTGCAGGCCGGCGATTCTCTGGAGGCGGCGGAACTGACCCCAGCGCATCTGGCGCAACAGGCCCGGCTTCGGCTTCAGCGGCAGCGGTTGCCCTCCGTGCGTCCCGTGATCAATGCCACCGGCATTGTCTTGCACACGAACTTGGGTCGGGCTCCCTTGTCCGAAGCGGCGGCTCAGGCGGCTTATGAGGCGGCCCGCAGCTACGTCAACCTGGAAGTGGATCTGTCCAGCGGCAAACGCTCGCATCGGCAGGAGCACGTGCGGCAGGCTCTGTGTCGTCTCAGTGGGGCGGAGGCCGCCACGGTGGTCAATAATTGTGCCGCTGCGACCATTCTGGTCTTGCGAGCCGTGGCCGGAGGGGGGAAAGAGGTCCTCATTTCCCGCGGTCAACTGATCGAAATCGGGGGTAGCTTCCGCATTCCGGACATCATGGCTGTCAGTGGGGCGACGCTGCGGGAAGTCGGTACCACCAACATCACGCGTCTGAGTGATTATGAAAAGGCGGTGGGTCCCCAAACGGCTGCCGTGATGCGTATCCACACCAGCAATTACCGGATTCGGGGCTTTACCCGCACGGTGGCTCTGGAGGAACTGGTCGCCTGGGCCCACCGCCGACAATTGACCGTCATCGACGACATCGGTAGTGGTCTGGCTGTCGATCTTTCCCCCTGGGGGCTGACGGGTGAGCCGGTGATCTCGGCCAGTATCCGGGCCGGTGCGGACCTGGTGTTGTGCAGTGGAGACAAATTGCTGGGGGGTCCGCAGGCCGGCCTGATCCTGGGTCGCCAGGAATGGATTGCCCGCATCGCACGGGATCCGTTCTTTCGAGCCGTGCGGCCGGACAAGATGACGTTGGCCGCCCTGGCCGTGACCCTCCAAGCCTACACCGACCCGAACCAGGCTCTAAACCAGATTCCTGTCCTGCGCCTGCTGACTACACCTGTGGAACACTTGCACGCCCGCTGTCAGTCCTTCCGGGAGCACTTGCACGGCCGCTCGTTTCCCGCAGCGGTCGAGGTGCTGGCTCAGACCGCTTATGCCGGGGGCGGTTCCCTGCCGGAGATCGCTGTGCCGACGTACGTCCTGCAAATCCGGCCGCATCAAGGGTCGGAACAGGACTGGGCCTATCGTTTGCGCACCGGCGAACCCCCGGTGATGGTCCGACTCACCCAGGGCTGCCTCTGGTTGGACCTACGCACCGTTTTCCCGTTCCAGGAAGAGGCGTTGTTGCAACGGCTCTGTGAAGTGGCCCAAAGTTTCGTCGAATCTGCGGCTTCCCCCTGACCGGATGAGGCGTAAGGTTTCGTCGAATCTGCGGCTTCCCGCTGACCGGACGAACGGAGCGAAGACGAGAAGCTGGGACGGATCATTTCACCAGCCGGCGGCGTA
>Ga0209691_1000197_pt1 | contig 42291 bp, 33 predicted proteins | sample YNPMSBMetaG_FD_187120 | JGI IMG/M metagenome (GOLD analysis project Ga0209691, IMG submission 187120) | Anoxygenic and chlorotrophic microbial mat microbial communities from Yellowstone National Park, USA - YNP MS-B MetaG (SPAdes) (version 2) ... | reverse complement strand
AAAGCTGGGTTACCCGCCAGGCAGTTTGTGCTTCGAGCACCCACGCAGCGCCGATCAGCAGAGCGATCACAGAAAAAACGTGTCTCATAAGTACCTCCGTTAATAGTTCAACAACCGTCCTCACACTGAGCCGAATTGGGACCTGTGCCGTACTTCGACTCTTGCAGGCTGCAGGGATAAATTCGCTGCTTGCTGATCTGACGTGCACGTATGACCTGATCCCCGAATTGGGGAAATGTCTCGATGCAGTATTCGAAGACCCGCTTGCAGCATGTGGTTCCGCAGTCCTGCCATTTGTACGAGCGCACACGTAGTTTGCCATCGGGACCTCGAAACTCAGGGAAGGGTGGATCGAATCCCTGTTGGCACCATTTCTCCACCGATTCGTCAACAGCATACTCGCAGTACACCCAAACTCCACAACGTCGTGTGTAGTAATGGGCTCGTGGCGTACCCCAACCAGTCGAACAGGGAGGTACTGATCCGGAGTAGAAACCCCTTTGAACAATCCATTCCCAGATATTCTGAAGACCTGCCTGCACAGCCATTTCTGCTGCTGCGTCGAAATCGAAATGGAACACACTGCGTTTCTCGAATGCTTCACAAATGCCGATCAACTCACGAGAGACCTCGTAAAATTCAACCACGCCATTGCAGATGCGATACATCATGTTGACCTGAAGAGAACACGAGGGCGCAGCAATTTTGAATGCTGTACCGATCGGTCCCTGCCATTGTGCTGTATCGCAGTCTCCTTGAGGCGGGCACGGTTGCGCTTTCAGACCGGACAACATTGTGCAGAATAGCGCACCCGTGATCAACCAACAATTGATGATAGCTTTCATAGGTATTTCCTTCACAGGTAGTGGAACATGAAAAGAGCATTGTTCTCCTCCATCCCGACACAAGCGATCTCATGTTCCACATGGCGGTGGGCGCTCTTCATCGAACAGCAGCCGGCGTGGAATGGTGTGTGTGTGTGTGTCAGCTTCTCAGCGGCGAAGCAGCAGAGTGGCACGCGTTCCCCAGGCTGCGTTGCCAGACGCAGTGCACGTGCATCCCAAAACAGGTTGTCCAACATGGTGAGCATCGGCGTACTGCCCGTGTCCGATTTCCACCCTAAAATAATGCAGAAATGTTTACAAACCAAATGATTTTTTCAAGGCGGCGGCAGACAGCCTACTGCTCAACAACGAATTCCCGCACCGGAGAAACCAGCTCCCATGCTTCACCTGCACTGCGCGTGAAAATTCCCCAGACGTATCGCGTCTTCGGCGCAAATACCTTTGCATGTAGCGAGCATTCCCATGCTGTCTGGCTACCAGAATCACGTGTACACTGAACGATCGGTGCATTCACCATCAGCGCGTACCACGCCGATTGCCCCAGCCGACGTGGTGCAACGCGAAGTTCCCATCGGTAAGAATCATATCCTGCTGGAGCGGCACTGCTCCACCGGAAACGCAGCAGTGAAGTCTCTCTACCGTTGACAAGACCGGTTGGTCCTTGCACGTCCACCAGCGGGATGCCGCGAACAAAGACCGTCCGGCAGTGCATCGGTGCGATATTCTTGGTCGAGTCATTCGCATCAGCAACGCTAATACACAGACGATATCGTCCCCTGGGCAACTGCGTCCGACAATATATCGGCTCTGCAGTGAGCAGCAGCTGGGCGATCACTGCAGCAAGTGGCAGCCGTATCGAATCGGCAATGAACGTAATCGGTTGGCGCGCAAATGGTGTGCAGATCGTTTGTTCATGCTCTGGTTCGAGGCAGATGAGAACCCGTACTGCACCACGTGCACGGAGTATGATGTCCCCACGCATGTCCTGCCAGAGCGCTAACTGGGCAGGTAGTGTATCAGGAATGACTATCTCCACTTGTGCCCACACAACGGCAGGCAGCAATCCTATGATCCACCGCATTACTGCGTAAGGAGCCTGGTAAGCTGGTAAATGAGTTCAGGAACGTGCTCCCGTTCGAGTGTGAGGCGATGCGTACCATCACTGATTTCAATCGTCCGGTCTGACCGCGTGCGACACTCGATTCGTCCAGCAGATTTGGTTGAAGGTTCCGATGGATGGAGCAATTGGTGCTGACGACTCTGTGCTTGCTCATAACCGACGTCAGTCCCTGTCGCACGTTCAGCTTCCTGGCGCGCGATAGCGTCACACTGTTCGTTGAAGGGATCACCGTTATGGGAACGAACCCACTCGATCCGAACGTTGCGGCGTGCAGTCTCCTCTAATAGTTGCTCCCACAAATCAACGTTCTCAGCGCGCTCACGGCGGTTGCGCTTCCACCCTTGCGCTTTCCATTTCGCAGCCCATCCTTTTTCGATACCATCTGAGACGTGCCGTGAATCAGTGCGAAGCAACACCCGTACTCCCTCAGGTAGTAACCGAAGTGACTCGATTGCAGCAGTGAGCTCCATTCGGTTGTTCGTTGTCCGCTGAGCATTTCCAGCAATGATGCGTGTCGCTCCCTGACGATCACGGATGATTGCTGCCCATCCGCCCGCTCCGGGATTACCAATGCATGCACCGTCCGTGTACACGATGTAATCGTACTCGTTCATCGTTCGCTATCGGCAAGGAGTGATCGAACGTTCCCTACAACCACGTCGATAGCAGTTGTGCTCGGTGGTCCATCGTATCGAAACGCGATACGACCATCCGAGCGGACAACGAGGATTGCCGGTACACCTGGTTTACAGCCAAGTCGCCGAAAGAGTGCACCATCCCAATCGAAGAGCAGTGGTGCTGGCAGCTGTCGTTTTCGTACCTGCATCCGTACGAACCAATGGAGAAAAAACGGCACTCCATCGAAGTTCGCACAGCCGATAATGGGAGTACGCTTTGGGACTCGGCGTCCGATCTCCGTTCCCCATTGCTCTGAGTGCTGCGCCCCCTCGCGATCAGCAACAATGAGGATGTACGGCGCACCAACAAGTTTCTGCGACTCCCACCGATTGCCGAGTTGATCCTCAAGATCGAACGCAACGACGTCACGGTCGAGCGCGACCGCGAATGAACAAGCGACACTCAACACGATGAGCAGCTTCATCAGACGACGACCGCTTGTTCTCGACGTTTGGCAGCATCGCGCAAGAATGCCTCCAAGCCCGCATCTGTCAGAGGATGCTTGAGCGATTGCATCAGAACTTTGTATGGCACCGTCGCAATGTCTGCACCTGCTTTTGCCGCCTGCGCAATGTGGAGGGGATGCCGAATGGATGCAGCGATAATTTGGGTTTCGATCCCTTGCACGTTCCAAATTTCAGCGACTTCCTCAAGGATGGCAATACCGTTGTGCCCGATGTCGTCGAGCCTACCGAGGAACACACTGACGTACGTGGCGCCAGCATTCGCTGCAGCGAGCGCTTGCGTTGGGGAGAACACAAGCGTGACGTTCGTGGGAATCCCTCGTGCACTCAACCGAGAAACAGCCGTCAATCCTTCGGGTATCATTGGGATTTTGATTGTTGCCTCCGGTAGCCACGAGAGAATTTCTTCCGCTTCTCGGATCATCCCGTCAGCATCAGTCGAGACGACCTCGACGGAGAGATGTCCACCGACAGTCTGATATATCTGCGAAATGATCTTCTCGACCGGTGTGGTGGGTTCTTCTTTTGCGAGCAAACTGGGGTTCGTCGTGACACCCGTGATGATGCCCAGAGATGCGGCATGACGAATCTCTTCGCGATTGGCAGAGTCAATGAACAGTTGCATGGGATATCATCGTGATGGTGGTGCTATGTACGCGCAAAATTACTGCCCTGTCCAGAGCAGCGGTACCCTGAGAAACGCTTCCGCACAAGTTCCAACGATCCAGTATGCACCGGGTGGAAAGCGATCCATCCCAATGCGGACGTGTGAGCCATCGAATCGAGTGTCCCAGAGTAAGTGTCCACTGGTTGCGTAGAGCCCAATCTGCCAGTGGGCTGTCTGTGGAAAGTACAATTCAATGCCATTGCCATCAAGAAGCATTACCTGTCCTCTTGAAGTTTCAGGCGTGCTGATCACTATGCCACACGAACTTTCTGCGGTGTAGCTCGGTGTCGTAATCATAATCTCGACCGGCATGCGCCGCGTATGGCAGCCGACGGTGAGCTCGACCGTATCGTGACAGACGTTTTCACTCACTACACGGTACGGTGGTAAGAGGGCACAAATGGGAACACGTACTCGTGTATCTGCAGGTATTACAAGCGGCAGCACCGATGGTGGTGGTGCAAACTCGATCCCACGGACAACGATGCGGTCAAAGCGCTTGGGATAGTTGCCATAGTTGTAAAGCTCAATAGTGTCACACGTGAAACTGTTACTTGCCCCGATGAAGCGTTGGAGTGGAGCAAGTGAGTCGCGGTTTGTAATCATCACCGTGTGGCCCTCAAACTCGCCACTTATTATACTGCTATTAGCTGACGAGTCGGTAACGACGATTCGGTAGCGGCTATCCAAGCGCCAATCATGTTGTCTAATGCGGAGGGTAAGCTCCTCAGAATTCCAGTAGCGATCCTCACCACCACCGAGTAATTCGATGCGAACGTTGACTGAATCGATCACATCGAACGATGCAATTCCACTTTCGCTTGTCCCATGTTCGCTCATTGTGAGGATATGGGCTGGTGGACACGGAGACTCTGTCCGCAATACCCGTGGAGGAATAGTATCTACCACAAACTCGATACTGAACAAAGCAGCGATGTAACGTCCACAGGGTGTTTCAAGCCAGAGTGTGTCCTCAATGTACGTGGAGCGTTCAGCACGATAGCAAACGTTCAGGTGGAGTGTATCAGTACGACTGACAACGGCGGGGAGCGCTACGGTGCTTACGATCCCATAGGCACTGAGTGCTCGGAGGACAGTTTGCGGGAATAACCCTGTGTTAACAAAGTGTAGCGGGAAGCACCAGGTCCGTTGTGTGGACGTTCGGTATGTGAATCGCAAAGGTAATCGTTCAACCGCAGCGTCTTGAGTGATGCCCCGTAGCGTCATCCCTGGTAATTGAAATCGTTTGACGGTGACGAACTCTTCCGCATCTTGTGCAAGGACGGTAACTACACCGTCATCATAAGGGTCACGCAAGGTGACGTACACTTCAACAGAATCAACCGGCAGCATCGAGTTCCGCTCGATGCGCCACTCTACATTCGAGGATGAATCATCGAGAACGCGGACGACATCCACCCGACTATCCATCGGTAGAGTGTCGTACACTACAATGCGATACGGTGGACACAGTGATGTTGCAAGAATGCGCGGTGGATCAAAGTCGAAGCGGCGAAACGCCATTCCCCCAATGTATCCATACGAATCGGCAAAACCGTACCCGTAAATATGGATGCCGATCGGTGCATTTGCACTGATTGTATGGACACCTGCATCAAGCCGATACCATGCATAAACGTACGAGCTTTTCGGTATCGGGACAAACAAATTTTCCGGAACGATGCGGCCATCCACTCGAACAGTTGCTTTTGCCGAATCAGGTGCAATGATCGTCACGGAGTGATACTTGTACACTTCGCGCTTGACTGAGTAAATCGACGTTATAAGTGAGTCCTCGTAGATTCTTGGACAAATGACCCGGTAGCTATTCAAGAACTGCTCAGTCGGAGGTAACACCATCATGAATGGATCACCAAGGTCGTATGAATCGTTTGAATTCTGAACGCTCGAGGATGACGTCCGTCGGAACTGTGCGACCAAGATAGGGCGATTTGCTTGAAGCGTCGCAGCACTTTTGAGTTCACCTTCGTAGAATTCACCTGCATTGAGCACGACAAGTGGGATGCTATCGAGGTACACGACTGTGCTGTCGCGTGCTGCAAGGATGCGGAAGCGATCGGTAGTACGTTTCTGATCATTAGGCGGATCCGGGTATGGCACGAGCAAGATTGATCGCCCCCACGTATTGACTGATGGCATCTGCTCAATCAAACAGTCGCGCGAAGAAATGAACGTGCCACCACCACGTGGACGATCGCTCAAGGGGAGCCGAACACGTTGGTGTCCCCCAAAGACCGCAATAGGGCGATTGGCACGAACGCGTGATCCTGTCAGGTCGTAAGCGTCGCTCGATGTTTGGCTTTGGACAAGGTACACTTCACCACGTTGGAGGTAAACTCGTCTGACTGGTCCATCCACTGTCGGTGCTGTCAGGCGTGTAATTTCTACCATCGTTGAATCTTCCGTTGCGACTATCGCAAACTGTGAAGGCGTACTTGGGTATGGGTAAATGAACGACCTGTCAATTCTGTAGGGATCAGCGTTGTAGCTCATGATGAAGTAATCATTCCCCAACGCATCTGTCGGTAACACAAGGAACGCATCGCTGGTCTTGTCGGCATGTGCAAGCGCATAGACCGTCACATCTTCATCGCTGGTAAGGTGAAATGAATACGGCACTGGTCGCTGCGTGTGTCGTGTTTGAGGTTGAACCAATACACCTCCACCATTGATACCAATGAGCTCAACACCCCAAAAACCCATGCCAATGATGAGCATTTGATTTGGATCGTCAATCCGTCGTACGATCTGCTGCGGCGGGCGACCGTCGTATGGGGTAAATTCGAGAGTTACTGTCGTTGGTTTGTCCGCAGCGACAAAAACGAAAACAGAATCTTGCTCGCGAGCATTTGCGTTTGTTATTCCTTGATTGTGGTAGTTCGGCATGAAGCAAAACCAAAAGTCTCTCCCTTTACTATCGGGAACCTCTTGAGCAATTGCTCCGAGCGCAAGGGAGATAACCACTACCACGAGTTTCATGATTAGCCTCCGTGCGGAGTTGTGACGTTCAAAACTACTACACAATAACACAGTTGCCTCGATCTGCGTTTCGCTCGATGAAAAAACCAACAAGGCATCCCTTGAGAGGATGCCTTGCTGCGTGTGTGTGGTTCTCCGCTCGAGGGAGCAGGAGAGCGTTGAGAAAAATGCTGTTCAGCTTAACGTGCGATAACGACTGGGGTAACTATGCATCCATTCCGTTCTGTCAACAGGCGCGCAAAGTAGGTCCCATTCGGCAGCCAATCTGCGTTAAGAGGGACTTCATAGATGCTCGCATGTTGACCGAAATTGTTGAGGTATCGCACCAGTTCTCTCCCCTGAACGTCCACGATACTGAGTGTGACGCGATCATCGGATGGCAACGAATAGCGAAGGATGCCTACCTCAGCAACAGGATTGGGTAAGACGTTTAGTTCAAGTCGCACATGATCGTCGTCATTGCCAACCGATGTAGTGTAGTCAGCATCGATCGGGTTGTACTCTGCCCACGGGAGATCCCACCGCTCGGTCGGATAAGGTGCGAACGCACCGCGGTAAGAAACTTGGGTGAACCAGCTCAAGTCCACGAGTGGAGTGCTTTGGTACGATGTGCTTTGAGTTACGATAGGTGAATTCGCCATCGGTTGTGGATCGAAGCTCAAATCTGTAGCGAATGGGTTCATCAGCATTGCCAGCATCGGCGAGCTTTTCTCGAGGATGTTCTCATACTGGGGCTGCGCAATCCAGTTTGTCGTCATGCCTTGAGGCGGGGTTCCACCAGCAAAGTTGAGCCAAGTTCCTTTAATGCCGTAGAAGCTATTGTTTCGAATGAGGAATGAATCCGCAGCAGCGGCCGCCATCGTATTTGATCCAGCGATTTCCACACCTCTGGGCCAACCAAGGAAGACGCTATTGATGATGCTCAGCCGAGAATTCCGTCGGATTTGCGCGGCCGCACCGAAACGCGAGTTGTATGTGTTCGGAGCAGTGCCCGTTCCTGGTGTCCACGACGTATCCTGGAGTGGGCCGATGAGCGTCATGTTGCTGAAAACACCGGTAGTGTATGGCTTATTGAATGAGCCACTGGCATCGTTATCTGATTCGAATGCCTGCGATAGTGATTGATCCGCACGAGCACGGAAACGCTGCGCAACGCCGAACTGCACGCGTCCACTCCAGCCGTTATCGGTATCGAAGTCATCATCAATGCACGCTGTCGAAATCAAGTAACGACCATTGACGCTACCCCCGAACCACTCAAACGCATCGTCATTTCCATAGCTGACTTGAACATATTCGATGACTGTCCGACGACCAACACCACCAAGTGTCAATCCATTGAGCTCGCTGTTTGGTGCTGCGGCAATTCCTGCAAACTCAATCCGCACGTAGCGGAGGACACCGCTTGAGTCGTCGTCATCGTTACCGCCGAACCATCCACGTACTTGAATTGCATCAGCGATTCCACCTTCCAATGCTGCTTGCCCTCCAGGGTGGTTCGTGCGCGCACGACCACAGATCAACAAACCACCCCAATCACCGGGTGCACGCTGACCAGGAGGTGCCGAGGAGGTCATGATGATTGGTCGTTGGCGTGTTCCTTCCGCGATGATCTTGCCTCCACGGTTGACACACAACGCTGAATTTTGGCCAACCGTATCACCAACGATCACTGTACCTGGTTCGATGACCAACACGCCACCATCATCTACAAACACATAGCCATCGAGCGCATAGAGCTTTTTGTTGCTCAACTGGACACGCGTCGTGATTGGTGTGCGAAGCACTGAGTCCGGACGAACTTGTTGAGGTTGCGTAATCGTAAATGGCTGTTGGTTCCGGCTGGTGACCGTTTCATCTAACGAACCATCCGGACGAACGAGCACCATCCGGACGTAGCCATTCGTCGTTGGGATAGCAGGAACACGGAAGCCACCTAAAAAACGGCCTCGCCGACCGGCTGAATCTTTGACTGCGGTTGCGCCCTGTAAGTCCGTCCATGGTCCGGTAGGACTTGTTGCAAATTGGAACCGCCAGGTCGGATAGACACCTGGGTAGCCAGTTGTATCCCAGACGAGATCCTCTGAGATGCCAGGTCGGAAGACCTCACCACCGGCAGGTTTGAGTAACCGTACAGTGATCTGTTGCGCCGACGTGCCGGCAACCATCACCGCAATCAAACAAAGGAGGATTCGTTGCATGGAGCTATACCATCAGAGTAGTGAAACAATCAATCGCCGAGCCGATAGCTCACTCCGAGTCCAATTGATCGGCCGCGAATGGTGGACTGCACAATCGTGCCGCCCTGCTCCCATCGCAGCGGTTGATTGAGTATGTCTCGAAGTGTGAGCCGTAGCTCGAGATTACCTAATCGTTTTGTAGCGGATAGATCAATGACATCGCGTGGAAGTTCGTAGGTGTGTGGGTCTTCGAACAGATACGCATTTCGTAACCCAACGAGCACAATGCGCCTGCCGAACACGTTGTATCCAACACTCAGTGTCGCATCCCACTCAGGGATTGACCAGAATGCAGCCACGTTCAGTGTGTATGGAGATTGGCCCCACATCGAACGACGGTCGAGCTGTCCTCCTTGCGTGACTTCGACCTCTGAGAATATCCGTGCATAGTTCATCGAAAAGATGACATTCTCTCCCCAAGGACCGAGAAGATCAAGTCTCTTGCGGAGTTCGATCTCTAAGCCATAATTCTGTGCTGGACCTTCGGCATTGCGGAACGTTCGCGCAATCTCTGATTGCTCTAAGAAGATCGTCTCCTCGATCGCATCCAGGATTCTCTTGTAGAATGCACCTAAAGAGATGACTTCACCGGGGGAAGGGAACCACTCCCACCGCACGTCGTAGTTGGTAATTCGCGAACGAGTCAGAGTTGGGTTCCCCATCACTTGTGATTGGGTCGAGAAATCCCAGAACGCAAATGGTGCAAACTCCCGGAGTGCTGGTCGTGCCAGTGTTTGTGAACCAGCAAGTCGGAGATTCATAACGTCGCTAAGTTTAACGATAACGGAAAGTGCTGGGAGCCAATCCCGCGTGGGGAGATCAACCTGGACCTTTCGGTCACTCAGATCATGGCTTTCTAATTGCTGGCGATTATCTTCGTAACGTAAGCCACCAATCACTCGAATCGGTATTCCTAACCCCGCATCATCGAGCGACCAATCACCCATCAGGTACCCAGCATATAATCGTTCACTAGCCTGGTAAGCATCCGCAAGTCGAGAGTCCTCCGACAGTCCGATGCCTTGCACTCCGAAATTTTCAGGCCGGAAAATGCGCGATGGATCAGCCCACTGCACAGAATCGGGGATGGTGAACACATCGTAGTCAAGCGCAAACTCTGGTCCGGGTACATACGTAAACGACCGTGCAGAAAACGATCGCTGCCGATGCTCCGTTAGAAAACCAGTCTTCAGTTTTAGCGAGGATAGCGGTAACTGTACATTCACTGCTCCGGAGTACGAACCTTCATCGAGCGATGAGAAAAAGCGTCCTGCACGCGCACCATCACCTTGCCCGAGCGGTGTGAAGCTGACGATGTCTGAAGTGAAAGGTTCAACATACCCATCATTCGATGGTGTTTGCCGAGCATAGCGAAAACGGCGGTAGTCCGGCTCCGTGCGGTTTGAGTATGAATATCCGAGCTTCCAATCAATCGCTGCATTCCCCAATTCAGGTAGCGAGTGTTCTGCTGAGAGCACCGTCGAGAGCAATGTTTTCTCGACGTACTGCATGGAGATTTGCTTTACATCAAGGACTTGTATATAATTCTGCCCATTGAGCACGACGACGTCTTCATCGGCAGTGTGATTGAAGATTGTCCGAAGTGAAACAGTATTATAGGAGTTCGTTCGGAGGGCAAGGTTCAGCATGCTGCCCAGCGTCGTCGTCCGAGATGGGTTAAGACCACTATTAACAAACCACAGTGAACGGTCAGCAAGTATTCCATTTCGCTCGATCGTTCCAATGTTCCAACTGTTAGAGTAGTTCAAGCTGGCAACAATTCCGAGATCACTTCCGAAAATGCTTGCAACATTCGAGTAAGCCAATGCAACTGAACTGTTTGGCGTTTGGAGCGTACGTTGCGACCGTTGCCAGTTCTGGTTGTTGAACGAACGGCTGACGGTGGCCCAACGTTCACGCGCCCCGGTCGTATCGTACGGATTCCGAACTGCACTCAGCAGTGCACTCATCTGGCGACGGTCACTGGGTAACCCAGCAGGTAGGTTGGTACGTGTTCCATCGTCGAACCCAAGCCAATCTAATCGGCCACCGGGCGAGCTAACATAGCGGCCTGGTTGGAGAAATGTATTGTCGTTGACTGAGGAACCGAAGCTTATGCGCACGATTGATTGAGAGGGGAATTCGACCGTGTTGAGCTGCACCAATCCACCCGTGAAGTTGCCTGGTAAATCCGGTGTGAAGGTTTTCGTAATCGTTGCACTCTCGAGCATTTCGCTCGGGAGAAGGTCGTAGGTAAACGCTTTTCGATCAGGCTCGGTCGAGGTAAGCACTACACCATTGAGCATTGCATTATTGTATCGATCACTGGCGCCGCGGACGATTAGGAACTTATCGCCAGCAAGTGTTACGCTGGTCACACGGCGCAGAGCTTGGCCTGCATCAGCATCCGGAAGTTTCTTGATTTCTTCGATGCTCACCCCGTCACTGACAGCTGCACTGTTCTTTCGAAGTGCGAGCATTGCTGCTTGTGTTTCCGTTGTCCGTCGCGCCTCGACGACAACGTCTCGACTGACAAGCTGCCGGTCTCGGTCAAGTACGACGGAAATTCGTGTTGTTTTACCAGGCTCGACTATTATCGAACTAATACGCTTACTCTCGTAGCCAACGTACCGTACCACAAGAGTATAGGTCCCAGGAGACAGATTCTTGATGAGGAAATTGCCCTTCGGATCGGTAATTGCCCCACGCTTGGTTCCTTCCAGGAGAACCGTTGCTCCTCGCAGTGCATCACCTGTCGTGGCTTCGCGGACAGTACCGCTTATCGTACCACTCTCTTGCGCAGACGCAAGGTAACTGACGAGAACAACGACACACACACGCAAAACGAACATTGACAAAGAAGGTATGATTGAACTCGTTGCGAAATTTCCAGGCCAATGTTGCGCCTCTATTGTGCGTGTTTTACGGAATTGTTACTTCACCATGAGGAAGAGCTAACAGAGTCTGCAACCAAGTGCGCGCTCCTTACTCTTCGCCTAAGAGGATAACACTCGCATGAACCACTACCGAGGACATTACCAATGCTCGCGTGAGCTAAGCCGTGCACTAGCATCCACCCTCCCTAAAGATCGAGACGTACGCCTTGGCATGTTTAGGTTCTGTCCGCTGACAACAATATTGAAACTACAAGCCTAGAAGAGACCCTGAAGGCGCGGTGTATTTTTGTTCCGTTACTACTCAGGAATCCCATGCGACGACACCTCCAGCTGTGGTTATGCCTGATCATAGCTGCTGTCTACTCTCTGCAGGCGCAGGGAACAATCAGCATTATCGATACCACATTGCCGCGTGGAACGACCTTCGAGCTTCCACTGGTGCTCGAGTTGTCTACCCAACCAGGTGATTCCCTCACAATGACAATTCGTTACAGTAGGGCATCGCTCCATATTCGCATGGTAGTTGCGAAGTCACCTGCAAGTGTCAAAGCAGAACTACTTGCCGATGATGCTTTTCCACCTGACCAGGGGCAGGCGACCATTCGCGTCCGAACGCAAGCATCCCTAAACCGAGTAGAGCTGGCGCTCATCGGCACAGTGCTGTGGAGCGGAAACTCACCGGCGCAGGTCACAGCGATTTCCCTTGAACGTAACCGTCAACCGATATCCATCCAATCAACGGAGGCCAGTATCACGTTATCCCCACAAACGCCGCTCACGGTTGAGCTAACCTCAGCGTTAGGCCCAATCGCACCACAACCACTCTATGGCGACAACCTACGAATCACCTATTGGCTTGAGACAGAAAGCAGCGCATCACTCGCACTATTCGATCCACTCGGTAGAGAATACGGTCGATGGTCATTCCCAAACCAAGCAGCCGGTCCTCATACCGTTGAACTACCCATCGAACGAAGCACCACGGGGGCAGCCATGTATCACGTGCGTTTAGAAGTCAACGGCCGCACATTCATCGCACCATGCATCATTGCGAAGTGATGAGGGCGCACCGCTTGTTGCTCTTTCTGATTCACTGCAGCTTCCGTTGCATGTTGTTTGCCTACAGCATGCATTCGCAGGAGATAGATACAACAGCGCCCCATCGAATCGTCAACTCGGAAGGGACGGAGTTCTGGCTTTGCTTTATGAAGAACTTTCGAGAGCGTGACCCGGAAAAGCCAGGAACGTTTGAGCCAGCGGTTCTCGAGGTTTTCATCACCGCCAACGAAGATGCTACAGTGCTGCTGGAAATACCCAGCATCAACTTTCGCCATAGCGTACAAGTACCTGCAGGCACTATTCGGAACGTGCGCATCACACCGGAAGCAGAGATGGATACGTTCCCGCGCCCTCTCCCACGTGCTCTCCATATTCAGAGTAATAATCCAATTACGGTCTATGCACTCAATCACCGGATCCAAACGACTGACACATACTTGGCTCTTCCGACGAGCATTCTTGGGAAGGAATACCGTGCGATGTGCTACAGCAAACTCTCCGCTTCGCTCGCACCGCTGATTGGAATCGTCGCAACTGAAGACGATACCCAAATCGAAATCACACCTACCACCCCGACGACCGATGGACACAGTGCTGGTGAGCGTTACACTATCGTACTCGACCGAGGTCAGGTGTACCAAGTTCGCGCCAGTGTATCACCGTACGGCTCCGGGGATTTAACCGGAACGGCAATTGTCGCTTCAAAACCAATCGCTGTGTTCAGTGGCCATACGTGCGCATACATCCCCCCTGGCGTCAAAGCATGCAACCACCTTGTCGAGCAACTCCCTCCTGTTCCCACATGGGGCAAACATTACTTCATCGGGAAACTACAAAGTCGGAGCAAATACACGTTCCGCGTACTCGCTGCACAGAACGGTACACGAGTCTTCAAGAACCAATCGCTCATCGCAGTGCTTGGTGCAGGCGAGTACTACGAAGAACCAAATGAAACTACCGACATCCAGATCACCGCTGATAAACCGATTCTCGTCGCTCAATATGCCCAAGGCTTCGCAAACGGAGACCAAATCGGTGATCCAATGATGATTCTCATCTCACCCACCCAACAATTCGTTCGGCGATATCGTATCGCAACCCCAATCCAAGGACAGTGGAACCACTATGTCAACATTATTGCGCGCGAGGAAGCAATCAGCACGATTAGGGTTGATGGTCAACGTCTCTTGCGCAACCAATTCAGACAAATTGGCATTAGCAGTTATTACGTGGCAGCGATACAGCTCGACTACGGATCACACACAATTGTAGGTGATGTGCCCTTTGGACTCTACTCTTACGGATTTGGCTATGGCTATGACGGCTACGATGCATACGGAACCATGGGCGGGCAGTCTTTCATCATTCTGGATACGTTGCGCGACCGTTTGCCACCAACGACAGACTTTACACTCAGATCAAATGGCAAATCGCTCCGCGTTGTCACCCGCGATGACCGGCCAACAGACCGCGGACTGGCAAGGATCGAAACGCTCGTAGCACTCAACATGCGAGGCTACTTACCTCGTATCGAGCAAGGTCAACCACAAGCTGAATTCGACATCCACCCGCTCGATCCTGAGCAGGACGGTCACATTACCCTCCGCATTTACGATGCAGCGGGCAACAGCACCACTGCAACCTACGCTTATTGCTACAACCCTACTCGGCGTGCATTCGAATTCGTAAACGCTGATAACTGCCCTCCTCATCGTTCCTGGTCGCTCTCGTTCGGTGCCATCGCCTCAGCACTATACCATACCGCATCAATCAATAAGACAGATGATCTTGCATTTGAACGTGCTGCTGGTAATGCATATGCTCAAACGTTGAGCGTGGGAGCATCTGTTACGTACTCACTCACAGCACGCTTGCGAATTGGTGCTTCTCTATCGCTTGATCCGTTCGGTCGTGGCTTATCTGCTCCGGACACAACGCTCACCACAGCACGACGTGCGAACGATTCTCTCGTTATGGTCCAAGCGGAGACGATTCTTTCTCCTCGACTGCCCGCGCTGACTCTTGGAATCGGCGCCGAATGGATTCTGTTCTCCCAGCAAGTAAGCACACGTCATTACGAGATGTTCTTGTGCGGAGGTGGACGTCTTGTAAGGCTCCTTTCATCACAGGTTACGATTGAACGTCGGTTTGTACGGCCCTCACCTGCATCAACACAGAGCGCTCTCCTTGGTGAACCCACCAATCGCCCGCTCTCCACACTTCGGAGCATTGTTGCCGAGCTATGGGGAGGATTTGGTTTGTTGCTTCCAATACCGAAAGCAACAAACTGGTCAGCGCTGGTACAAGTGCAGTATGTCTATCCCCTCAATAGTATCCTCAGCGATGCGCAGTGGACGGTCGAGCGTCTCCAAGCACTCATCGGCTTGCGATACAACTTTTGAGAGCTCCCTGGGTTACCTTCTGATACCTTCTCCTACTCTTCCGTTGCCAGCTTTGACATATCCAACTCAATCTCGACCGGGTATTCGCCTGTAAAGCACGCAGTACAGTAACCGATTCCCTCCTCCTTCGGTACTGCATCGAGCAAACCCTCGACCGACAAATACGCCAATGAATCCACTCCCAAAGCTCGCCCGATACTTTCGACATCATCGTAGTGATTTGCAATGAGCTCCTTGCGACTGGGGAAATCCATCCCATAAGCGCACGGATGAGTAATAGGTGGCGATGTTATACGCAGATGCACTTCCTCTGGACCGGCACTTCGTATCAATTGCACAAGCTGCTGCGATGTTGTTCCTCGAACGATCGAATCGTCCACCACGACGAGCTTTCGCCCTTCGAGCACACCACGAACGGGGTTGAACTTTGCTTTGACTTTCAACGCACGCTCATCTTGCTCTGGCGCAATGAACGTTCGTCCAACGTAATGGCTACGGATAAGACCGATTTCAAAACGTGTCGGGATGCCATTTTCTTCCGCGTTCACTTTCGAGTAACCTAATGCTGCTGTGTTCCCACTATCGGGTACTGCTATGACGGTGACTTTATCGAACCCATCATTGGAGACTGGATGCTCGAGTGCTAAATTTTTCCCAAGCTTACGACGGACTTTATCTACACTGTGCCCAAAAATGATGCTATCGGGACGCGCAAAATAGACGTACTCAAAAATGCAGTGTCGCGCTTGCGGTGTTACCTCCTCGATCGGATATGACCGTATCTCCCCGTACGCGACTGTGTCTCGGTCAATCACGATGAGTTCGTTGTGGTTGATGTCTCGAATGTATTCAGCGCCGACAATATCGAAGGCACACGTTTCACTGGCAATAATGTATGCATCGGTGCCATTGCTTACTCGAAGCCGTCCGATAGCGAGCGGTCGAAAGCCGTGTGGATCGCGTGCAGCGTAGAGTGTATTGTCTGTTAGGATAACGAGTGAGTATGCCCCACGCGCAATTTGGAGAGCATGACGGATGCGCTCGAGCTCTGTCGGTGCAGAACTCCGTGCAACAAGGTGGAGGAACAGTTCACTATCGGAGGTGGATTGAAAAATTGCCCCTTCCGCCTGAAGCTGGCGGCGAAGCGCACGAGTATTGGTCAAGTTACCATTATGCGCAAGTGCAAGATTGCCCGCGTGGTACCGAATCGCAAAGGGCTGAATGTTCGCATCCGAATTGCTTCCCGTCGTCGAATAGCGATTGTGCCCAATCGCTGCAGTGCCAGCAAGTCGTTCAGTTAGAATACGGCTATCGCTGAACACATCGAGCACAAGCCCCTTGCCCTTGTGAGTTCGGAAGCGAACACGCCCGTTCTCTCGTTCGGAAGTTGACGCTACAATACCGCACGCTTCTTGACCTCGATGCTGAAGAGCATGGAGTGCATAGTAACAGACGACCGCTGCTGTCGGATGGTTGAAGACGCCGACAATACCACAGTTCGGGCGGGGTTTATCGAAAGGTGCAGTAGGCAGCATGGAGAGGGTATGAGTGCAACGCATAATTACAAAATTACAGCTTCTTTGTTTGGCGGGTTTTCTCAGTTGGCGTTGGACGAAACTTACTGAGCAGTTCAATGAGTTCTCGCTCATGCTCGTAGAAACTCGGACGAATACGAATCGGATATCGTCGCCTACGCGGATATATCCGAACACTTCGAAGGAACCGCCATCCCGACCGTTCGCGTCGTATCAGCACGAGGCGAATAACCGACCGCTCAAGCCGTCGCTGCCGAAAACGCGTCGCTAAAATCAACGCATCGTCAACGATAATAATACGCCGCCGTAGCACAACGTTAATTCCAAGTGCGATTGCGCTGACAACGACGAAAGCCGTCAGTAACCAGAAAATTGGATCATCGAGGATTACCTCGATGCGTCCGTCGCTTTGCAATGTGCCAGCGACGATACTTCGTCCAACGCCATAGAGCAGAAGCGCAACAGCGTAGATCGCGAGTGAGCGCCAGTATGCATCGAGACGGTAATGAAAGACTCGTTGGCTCTCATCCATTGCTTATGCTTCCTCGATTGGTACATATATGCGTGTTGCATCATCGCTCTGGCGAGCAAGCACCGAATGAAGAGAGGCTTCGAGTGATTCGGCACCATCGAGTAGTGCAATGCGATAGTGACCACGATGACGATACATCCAGGTGGTCACAATACGCAGAACTGCAAGTTCATCGGCGGAGAGTTCTGGTTTCTCGCCGTTGCTTAGGTGCTGCTTGAGGAAGCCTGCAATGTCATCCAGCGGCGAACGACGACCGATAACACGCTGGAGCACAAGCCGTCCACTGATGAATGCAAACAGCTCAACTGTGGCTGCCTCATAGACTGTCGGCACAGCAATGAGCGCAGTCATCTGTGATAATGATGCCGACGGAATCGGCAGACGCACCGCAAGCAATTCCAATTGCCGAATGCGTTGCCGTATGCGTTCTGCGCGCTCGAAGTGGAGCTGCTCGGCAGATTCTTCCATCTGTGCCCGAAGCCGCTCGATGATCCATCCAACGTCCCCATGGAGAATTTGACGCACACGTTCGACTTGCTTGGCATAGTCATCAGCACTTTGGAGTAATGCACATGGCGCACCACAGCGCTTGAGGTGAAAGTAGAAGCAAGGCCTCGCACCAGCAGATGGCGTCAGTGGTCCGGAACATCGTCGTAGAGAGAACAGTTCCTCAATCATTGTGCGCAAATCCTCCGCCGTGCCGCGCTGAGTGAATGGACCGAAGTAGTCCCCCGAGCCATCGTGGTGCATCGTCAGTTCGATGCGAGGGAACTCTTCATCTGTTAATCGCAGAAGCGGGGATGGACGCATCGAGCGATGCACGACGTTGAACATCGGCTGCAGCGCGCGGATGCGCTCATACTCACGCACAAGCGCACTGAGTTCTGTCGCAGTTTCCTCCCACTCGATATGCCGGACGTGCCGTACCATTTGTTCGATGTTCCGGGGTAGTTCGGTGCTGGGCTGAAAGTAGGAACGCACACGCTCCGAAAGCACTGATGCCTTACCGACGTAGAGCACTTGGCCTTTGCCGTTGTACATCGTGTACACTCCTGGTGAGGCAGGAATTGTATCGAGTAGTGGCTCTACTGCGCGAATCACATACTGTGGGATTCTGCGCGGGCGGCGCTGATACTGGAAGGATAAAAGGTCATCGAGTGACTCGATGCCATTTCGTTCTGCTTCTTCGAGCAGGCAGAGTAAGATGTGTGCAGTTGCCTCAGCATCTCCAAGTGCACGGTGACGCCGCTCGATGGAAACACCGAAGTACGCAGCAAGCGCATCGAGATTTTTCTTCCGTTCGTGCGGCAGAAGTCGTCGCGCAAGGCGGAGCGTGCACAGTCGCGGGACGGTGCCTATAGTGATGCCACAACGCTCAAAGCCTTGGGAGAGAAAGCGCCAATCAAACAACACTTGATGCGCAACGAATACAGCATCCGGGTGTGAGAGCAAGCGTGCAACCAGCGGCAACACATCCTGCTCTTCTGGTGCTGTAAAAACATCTGCGTTCGAGATGCCTGTCAGTTGCTCGATGAACGGTGGAATGAACTGATGCGGGTTGATGAGAGACTCGATGCGATCACTAATCTCACCTCCACGGATAACCACACAGCCAATCTCTATGATGCGATGCTGAATGGGATGGGAGCCAGTGGTCTCAACATCGGTAACAACGTAGGTCAAATCCCAAAGTGACGACATCAATTCTCTCTCATCTGTGTGGACTCTATGACCCATGCACCGTATGCGTCGTTCACGGTTGTCGGCTCAAGAACGATGATCTCGGGCACGGTATAGGGGTGTAACTCTGCAACACGACCAATGAGCTGCTCAACTCGTTGACGGTCCGTTTTGAGAAGGAGGAACGTCTCAGTTTCGCTGACAATTGTATCACCCCACCAATAGTGTGAAGTAGCTCTTGGGATCGCAGTCGAACAAGCTATGAGCCGCTCTTCAAGGAGCGTTCGTGCAAGCATCTCTGCATGCTCCACAGTGTTAACCGTTGTGAGTACGATCACAACTCGAGGTTGGTCAGCCATAGCTTTGCGGTGTACCTGTCCGTCAATATCAAAATTACACGATGCTCGATGTGATGCTCTTCTTCCTCGAATTGTACATCTTGGTCTATACTGCTGTCCATCAGTGGCAACAGCACGGACGCATCCGTGAAGCAATCCTGGCAGCTGGACTCTCCGTTCTTGCATTTGTCATTCTGTGGGCAATCATTAGTCCACTGTCGCGCCTTGTACCATTAACCCTCGAACAAGGCGTCGTCGTCGGGCCTGACTCCCTTGGCGTAGTTCTCACTGTCGCACTTCACCTTACCTTTGTGCGTTCATACTTTTTTGCAACGTCCCGTTCGACTACCAAGATGGAGACCAATCAATGAAAGGACTTATCGCCGCAGTCATTGCGATAGTCATCGCCTATGTGGCCATTAGCGCTTTGCTTTGGATACTGTGGAACTTCTGGTGGCTCACCTTTTCAATCGCAAAACTCATCGCTACTGGAATCGTTGCGTTGCCGATCTACGTGATCGTGCGGAAGAAATTATTGCGTGCTTAAGCTTCGGAGGAAAAACCACACACCAAACGAGGCAAGAAGAACGCCGTAACTGAGTTCTAACGCCCGTCCTTTAAGCTGCAACGCAATGCGCGCCCCAAACCACGATGCTGGAATCGCTGTCAGTGTTACGAACACTGCTGCATCCCATGCGATATGACCGAGAACTCCATGAACGAGTGTCCCAGGGATTGCCATCGCTGCCACACACAAGCGATGTTGCAAGCGCACGGTGGATCGGGACTCCAAGCCACCGAACGTAAACAGGAACGAGCACAATTCCACCACCTATTACCAAAAATCCGGCCAGAAAGCCGGCGACGCTTATACTAACGTTGATCCGCCGATTGCTGGATACTGCGACATTCAGTCCTTCCCGACTGCGTTTACGTACCATTGCTATGCCCGTATACACCAACACGACCGCCGTCGTAACCATTAGCCACACGCCTGGTGTCCAGTGTGTAACAAGTGATCCAATGACGGTCATTGGAAGTGCAATACGGAGCGTCTTTGAGACAAGATCTCGGTCGACATATCCACGCCAATACATCACTGCACCGCTCACTGCCGATGGAATTGCAACGGGCAACGGTGTTGCTATTGCTAACAGTGGTGGCATCTCTGCAAGCACCCGTAGCAACGGAGTCCCAATGAGTGCACCTCCAATTCCAAACAGACCAGAGCTCAATCCAGTGATAATGCCAACGATCATGTAAGCGAAGGGAGAGGAAGCACTCACCGGCACAACCGTGAGATTAACCGTAGCATTCGGTAAAACAACTCGAGCGGCAACCCAACGACTGTGTAGTAGCACCCATGGATGTCTGTGACAAACGTTGCTCCGCAATCATCTTGTATACCGTAGCCACCAGCTTTGTCAAAGGGAGATCCCGTTGCGATGTATGCGTCGATTTCCACGTCTGTAAGCGAGCGAAACGTAATATCCGTGCAACGGCTATCCACAAGTTGCATCGAGCGCCATAGCACCGCAATGCCGGTGATCACGGTGTGTGTCCGTCCACTCAGAGTTCGGAGCATGGTACGGGCATGTTCTGCATCCTGCGGCTTGTTGAGTACCTGACCATCGAGCACAACCGTAGTATCAGCACCCACGATAATCGAATCAGGATAGCGTTGGTGCACTACTGACGCTTTTCGAAATGCGAGCTCTTCGACCATCAGCCGCGGAGCTCTGCTACTTGGTGCGTCCTCATCAATCATTGCTGGCACAACCTCAACGTCAATGCCAAGCATCTCACAGAGTGCTTTGCGTCGTGGAGAACTCGACGCAAGAATGACTGGAGATGGGAGTGCTAGGAGACCGCGGGCGCAGCTACTCATCAGCTACAACCGTTTTGCGGGATACAATAGAACGTGCGATGGTGATGCATCGCTTTCGAGTGGTAAGATCCCAAGCTGAACAAGATAGAAGCCATCGCTTAAAGTATCGGGGATAAAACATAGCTCTGTGATGGTTGCATGGACACGTGGAGAATCAGAGAGACTCCAGAACGCACGGTGAGCGCGGAGTGCACCACCATCATCTTCTGGATCGATAGAAGGTAAATCAATGAGGAGATGTTCAATCTCTCGGTCTGAAAGAAATCGTGCCGCATCTTCTGAAAGGTAGGGTGGATTGGTACCCGACCAGTTCTTCTCAGCTTTTGCACTGTCGTTTGGTAAGGTGCGTATAACCACCGCACGAACAAATGGATCCTGATCGAGAGATATTATCTGGTCTGCCGTTATCACGGTATTGTTCTTCGGCTCTACAGTCAACAGTTGTCCGATCACCAGAAAAAATCGCGGTGCCTCCGAAATCCATATTGGTAGATCGACGACGTGTCGGAGACATTCCGTATGCGTACTGTTACCATGGGTATGGATCACGAGCCGATCACAATTGACAATACCGCCGCTCGCAATTGAGCCCGTGAATTGATCCGTACAAAGTGGTACAATTTCCATTGGGGGAAGAAAATAGGCACGGCAATTGCTAAAATCTCTTCGTAGCGGCAGACTGATGCTCGTCGGCCGATCAAGCTCGACCGACCAGCTCTGACCGGAATGTTCGATGAGTGCGTGCACACGGGCAATCTGGTTGTGGCAATGCTCAACAAAATTAGAACAAGAACACACCGTTAAAGTTTTTCCACAGCCCTGCCGATACATACACTCGAGCATACGCTCACTGCACCTTTCTCAACGTACACGGAAGCGTTGGAAGGCGTGCTTTCAAGGATGAATGACCAACACCATACACGGAGGTACTATGCCTTCTGCAATTACCAACGGTGCACGGATTCGCACCAACACCGCGGCGGAAAACGCCTACAATGCCCTCGATACCGCCAACCGCAGTATCGCTCTCCGACAACTTCGGCTTTCGACTGGCAAACGGATTAACTCGGCTGCTGTTGATGTAGCTGGGTACATCACCGTCCGATCTCTCGGTGAGCGGAACAGCTCGCTCAAAGCCGCACTCAATGCCGTCGGCGATGCGACCAATGTCACCAACATTGCTCAAGATGGTCTCGACAACATCACGAACTTGATCATGCAGATCAAGGAATCAGTGGCGTCGGCCGCATCGGGGGCAATGGAACGGATGAAAAAGTCGCACTCGCAAAAGCCGCTTACCGATTCGCTCAGCAAATTCAGACCATTGTGGATTCAACCGTCTATGCATGTCGTCAACTGCTCGACGGAACGTTCACTGCGAGCCTTATCATCGGTTCACGAGCTGATAACACGCTCATCACACTCGGTATTGATTTATCCGCGAGCAACCCTGAACTAAACATCCCAACGAACAACTTTGATCTACGGCTTAGCTCACTCAACTTCGCAGGAGTTACAGGACTCAGCTTAGCCTCACTCAACGACGTTTCTGCATCGAACTTGGGGATGTTTGATTTCTCCGTCATTCAGACCACGCTGACAAGCATTTCGATTGCTGTGACGAATGTCAGCAAGGTCGCATCGTATCTCGGTGGAATTGCCAATCGGCTCACCTCACAAGAAGATGCCCTCAAATCGCAGATCACCAACTACAATGCTGCAATCTCACGCATCGAGGATGCCGACGTCGCCAAAGAACAGCTCGAGCTCATCCGTGCGCAGTTCCTCCAGCAAGCTTCGACCATCTCATTAGCTCAAGCAAATCAAACACCGCAGACCTTCCCCAAACTACTCCGCGGATAAGCTGGTCTCAGTTCTCTACGGGTACGCACCATGCGGAACGCTCGTCTTCGAGGCGGGCGTTTTGCATTTATAGTTTCGTAAGACTTTTCTCATTTGAGGCTCACGATGAAGTCTTCCTACACGGTTCTATTCCTGACAGTACTTCTCGATTTGATTGGCTTTGGTATTATCCTCCCTGTGCTTCCAATCTACGCACGAAACCTCGGCGCACGCGAGCTTGACATTGGGCTGATTGCTGCAAGTTTCTCTGTGATGACATTTCTGTGGTCACCGATCTTCGGTCGGTGGAGCGATCGGCTCGGTCGTCGCCCAATATTGCTGGGATGCATCGTAATAAACGCAGTTGGCTACGCCCTCTTTGCTAATGCTCATACACTGGCTATTCTCATTGCCTCTCGTATGCTCAACGGCATCGGTGCGTCGAACATCAGCGTCGCACAAGCCTACATTGCCGATTCCTCCAGTGACACCGATCGTGCACGGTCGCTTGGACTTATCGGTGCTGCATTCGGCATCGGATTCATCATTGGTCCAGCACTCGGCGGTGTTCTGATGGCACATGTCGGCATCAGTGCAGTTGGCTACGTCCCAAGCGCACTCAGTGTGCTTAATGCACTCCTTGCGTGGAAACTGCTGCCCGAGCCACAGCGCCATGCCCAGCCAGAACGCCGTTCCTTTCGTGCAACGCTGCACGCTGCGTTGATACATCCACAGCAGAGCCGTCTCATCTTGTTTAGCTTAGCCTACTGGTTTGCGTTCGTGATGATGCAAATCACCTTTGCTCTCTTCGCTAATGAACGACTTGGATGGCGAGAAGATGCGATTGGCGGAGTCTTTGCATTGACAGGGCTCATCGGTGCTGGCATCCAGGGCGGAGCCATCGGCAAGCTTGTCCGGTTGTTTGGAGAGAAAACATTGCTCGGTATCGGTCTCATCTTGTTTACCGTTGGGATGCTTGCACTGCCATGGATGCCGACTAGTGCGCTTGTCGTCACAACACTGGGGATAATTGCAGTCGGTTCTGCTCTCGTCACCCCGACCTTGAATGCTCTCCTGACTCTATCAGCAGATCGACGTTCACAGGGAGCAGTATTGGGATTGGCTCAATCAGCAGCGTCGCTTGCGCGTATTGTCGGTCCAATCGTTGGGATGGGACTCTATGGTATCCGTCATGAAGTGCCTTACATAGCAGCAGGTACAATCGCCTTTGCGTGCTTGCTTTTCATAGTGATTCCACTCCCTACACCGATTGAGCAGAGTATTTAATGTTGGCATCTATATTTGCTCAGCAAGCACAATCACAGTGGTCAAGAGTTGATGCCTCGATGCGTTCTCATGCTCATCGTTGCACTTGTTACGGTGTTTGTCGGGGGCTGTGCATTAGCTGATTTACGCAAACCACCACTTTGGGAGGAACTGACACGGACTGAGGTTGATCGCTATACTATTACAACGCTCGACACAACCTATCAGGTTGAACTTCGCAATGCCCCCGGGGAGCGCGGTGTCATTTATCCATCCGACCGAACAATCACCAAAACACACAAACTTGAGCAGCGTGACTCAACGACAGTACGGACTTATCCCAACTTCATTCGCTTTGGTGTATTCGAAACAGCCGGTCTCATCGGGACTGCACCATTTAGTCGTGGCGTAGGTGGAGGTATCTTTGGTATCTACAATGATCCGAATGAGTCGCTTGGTTCACAGATACGACCGAAGGACGCTCTCTTCACTGGTAGTTTTCAACGCTACCTTACCTTGGAAATGCCACTGTATTGGTTCGACAGCGAGCCAACGTGGTCAATTGGTACCTCGTTTCTTGAAGTCATACAGCTTGAAGCAAGCAATGACCGCACCGTGGCGGGTCTCTTTCCCCTCTACCTCCGGAAGCGGTGGTATCTCTACGACGGGGTCCCCTCTGTGTGTCTTACCGGTGCTGCAGGCTTTGCAGTACAGTATTTCCCTATCTACGCTTCAACAAGTGATGGAGAGTTTTCATCCCAGTATCTCCACTTGTCTGGGTCATTAGATGTCGGCTCTGTGGGTGGGCTGAACTTCCGTTCAACGGTCGGACTGTTGATTGCACGTAGCATTCGGCAACAGAGTCTTGTCCAACCTTACATTGGGATGAACATCTCTGTCCTGGATTTCCTCAACCATCCACGCGAGTTACGGCAGCAATGGCATGAGCAAAAGAGTTCAGCATGGAACATTGCCGCTGCTCGTTTGACGTGGTTTATACTCCTCAGCGGTGCCACTGCAAACGCGGGGCAAGCTTCGATCGGATTCCAGATCCAGTTAGCGCCGACTACTATCGCGCTGCCTCTACTCAACAACCGGCTCTGTGCAGGTTTAGACTTGTTCAACTTCGTTTTTGCTTTTCGTGAGCAGCAACCTCTTCAGGATAGAGTAGGTTTCGGTTATGGCGTGCTCCCTGTGCGTGTCGGCTATTGGTTGCCCTTTGGAGATAGCCCCATTGCGCTCGAGTCGTTTGTGATGTACTCGTACTTTCCACACACCATGTGGCAATTAGCAACGACACTCCACATTGGAGTGATCGAACGGTTACCATTGGGTGTCACCATTGGTTACATAAAAAGCAATGGCCTCGATGTCAATCGGGGAACGATCTTCGATATCGTTGATGGTGACATATTGGATTTCTCCGTTGCATATCTTGGGATCAGTGTAAGCCCGTTAGAAGTGCTCTTTCGTCCAAGCCAATTACGGTATCAACCTCCAAACCAGTAATGGGTAGTGCTCTTACCGTCATGTTAGCCATCGCCACCCCAATCATCGTCTGGTTGATTGGTACAGCCGATCCCTACCGCTTTTGGATAAATGATGACACAACCACGCCCATCCGTGTCTGGTATCGAGGCGAGCGTAGAGCAGTTGAACGAATGTACTCACGAGGTATTCGTGTGCACGGCACTCCGAGAATAATCCTTGCCTACTCTCGACACGCTCAATATCGTATGGGGATGGAAGTGAATGGCTCTGCATCGCTTGACGGAATCAAGATCTACCTGCGTACAACAGAGCATGACCTGGTCACCGCAGGACGCGAGGGTATCACGTGTGTCCTCGATCGTCATGGTACCCACATCCAGGATGGGAGCACTCTCCTGGCAGAAATTGACACTCTCCGCTATGACCCATCACTTGTGCACAAGATTACCATCGATCACATTGGCAGTGAAACTCGCATTGCGCTTGGATGTACGGTGCTCGGACCATTTCGTACAAACCATCCTGCAACATCGCAGTTGATCATCGAGCCAATTGGCTCAAACGACGCTACACTCAACCTGCGCGAGATTGCAGTAGAAGAAACCTTGCCTTAAAGCTTCATCACCATTCCGAGTCGACGCGAGAACTCACGCTCGTAGGAATCATCCTGCGTGTAAGGAACTGATCGTGGGAGCGCGAGAAGTGCTGCGATTTCTTTCCTCGTAGCAGATGGGGTTGTTTTCGTGGCAACTAAGACATTCCCCTTCGGCACGTCCGCCACCAGTATTGGTGCGAATTCACCCAGCACAAGGAGAGGAAGCCCTGCTCCGACAATGCGATCGACAATGCTGCGCGGTGTCGTACTCCAACGTGTTGCTAAGACAACTGCAGCGGCGCTTAACTCTATCCAGCGGTCGAGTTTACTCGGAGTGATTGTTGCATCATGGAGAACTCGTCCCTCGAGCTGCCACGACGTGATGAGCTTCCCAAGCGATCGTGGCGCTCGACCTGCGATTATGAACTGAAGCTCGTTCTGAGTCCGAAGCACGGATAACAATGGTCGAAGATGAGCGGATGCAAATTCCTCCGCAACAAATAGAATCGTTCTCTTTTGTTGCTGCTCGTCATTTTCCGAGTGTAGTTGGATACGGTGTGGGAGAATACCGACCTCTTCGTGCGTAAGGATTGGGTATCGCCGGAGTAGGAGCTCTTTCTCCCGCCTACTGGGCACAGTCGTGTAGAATGCCTTTCCAAGGATGAATTCAAGTGTACTCTCGTGCGAGCGTCCTCCATAGGATGGTGCGCGGTACGCCAGTAATTCGATTGGTTCGCCGAGATCAATCGCCAATGGGACATTCAGTTGACGTGCTACTGCCTCCGCCGTACTTGCGATGCTCAATGGCGGCGCAAGTCCAAGTACAAGGTTGAACGGCCGTCGGCGAGCGAGTCGCTCTGCTTCGATCAGTACACGCTCCTTCCATCGGCCATAGGAATCGCATTCCGATCGAAACGCGCTACCAAGTGCAGATGCTAACCGTATGCGAACAAGCGAGTGTCGCACAAGTGATGGCACAGAAACAGGCTCAACTACTGTGCGCTCGATACCGTAGGATTCGAGTTCTGCTGACCAACTCCATTCGCTCGGAACAGCATTGCTTGGCGCAGCGTGCAGGACGTGGACGTTCCACTCGCGCTCAGCAAGAAGGGTTGCGATTTGCGCCGCACGTGTACTCGCTCCAACTGCTAACGGTGGAAAGTAGTAACTCACGATGAGAATGGACCGCTCGAGCTCTTGCGTACTCATCAATGGATGAGAGTGTTGGATTGTCACAATCATACAAATTACAGCATCGTTTTTAGCTACCATGTCATGCGATAGAGCGATGTAATTTCGCGGCAGTGATGTTTCACCTTCTCCAGTTTTGCACCATGATCGAACTGGAACAGCCCACCGCCGAACTTGCAGAAGACTTCCTCCCAATTTTAGGCACAGACCACATCGAATTTTACGTCGGCAATGCCCGTCAGGCAGCATACTTTTACCGTACTGCATTTGGTTTTCAACTCACTGCTTACGCTGGCTTGGAGACTGGTATTCGCGATCGCGCCAGCTACGTCCTTCAACAAGGTAAAATTCGCTTTGTCCTCACAACACCATACCATCCCCACAATTCAATTGCTGACCATATCTACACCCACGGTGACGGTGTGAAAGTACTTGCGCTTTGGGTAGAGGATGCTCGGTGCGCATGGTCTGAGGCAACCAAGCGAGGTGCCATCAGCGTTCAAGAACCCACCGTTCTCCGTGACGAGCATGGCGAAATTGTCTTCGCAACAATCAAGACATACGGCGACACCGTCCACACATTCGTCGAGCGGAAGAACTACCGCGGCATCTTCATGCCGGGATACATGCCGATTGAATCATCGTATAACCCGCCGCCCATTGGGCTGAAGTACGTTGACCATTGCGTTGGAAACGTCGAACTTGGTATGATGAACCATTGGGTGAAATTTTACGAAGATGTCCTCGGGTTCAAGCTGCTTATCACGTTCGACGACAAGGACATCTCAACTGAGTACTCCGCGCTCATGAGCAAGGTGGTCTCTAATGGCACAGGATATGTCAAATTCCCAATCAACGAACCAGCTCAAGGTCGGAGAAAGTCACAGATCGATGAATTCCTTGAATACTACCATGGTCCTGGCGTCCAGCACATTGCCTTAGCAACCGATGACATCATATTCACCGTCAGCGAGCTGCGGCGACGGGGAGTTGAGTTCCTCCGAGTTCCAGGAACGTACTATGACGACCTCCTCGACCGCGTCGGTCACATTGACGAGGACATTGCGGTGCTGCGAGACTTGAATATCCTCGTTGACCGTGACGAAGAAGGATACTTGCTTCAAATTTTCACCAAGCCTGTGCAGGATCGCCCAACCTTGTTTTTCGAGATCATCCAGCGCAAGGGTGCGCGATCATTCGGCAAGGGGAACTTCAAAGCACTGTTTGAAGCAATCGAACGTGAACAAGCGCTCAGAGGTAATCTCTAACAAGCCAACTCAGACACACTCACACAAGCGGCAAGTATGAACATACTTGCCGTTTGTGTTTGAAGAAACCCCCTCCTATTTTTGCGCACGCACGTTCCGTAACACGGAGCGTCCGTTCCACATCAAGTTTCACACCCTTTGATTCACTATGCCGACTGCAATCAAGAAATCGAATGCCCGAAACTCCAAACGAACGACTCTGCCGCCCCCACCGATGAAAGAAACGATGGGGGCTCGTTTTTACGAGTCGGTCAATGCATACTTCGACCGCGCTGCTGCACACACCAAGCACAACAAGGGCATACTCGACCAGATTCGTGCATGCAACACAATCTTGGAAGTGAAGTTTCCCGCTCGCATCGGCGGTGAGATCAGAGTGATCACTGCTTGGCGGGCAGAGCATTCGCACCATAAACTGCCTTGCAAGGGTGGCATCCGCTACAGCGAAGATGCGGATGTGTACGAAGTGATGGCACTGGCTGCCCTCATGACGTACAAGTGCGCTGTCGTCAACGTCCCCTTTGGCGGCGGCAAAGGTGCAATCAAAGTTGACCCAAGAAAACTCACAGTTGAAGAACTTGAGCGCATCACGCGACGTTACACGGTCGAGCTCATTCATAAGAACGCCATCGGTGCATCCATCGACGTACCAGCTCCTGACTATGGTTCTGGACAACGTGAAATGGCGTGGATCGCAGATACGTACATGTCCTACCGTCCTGACGATATCAATGCACTTGGGTGCGTCACAGGCAAACCTGTAGGCCAAGGTGGCGTCCGCGGCAGAACGGAAGCGACAGGACGCGGCATTTACTTCGGCATCCGCGAAGCTCTCAGCGATACCGATCTTGTGAAGCGATTAGGTATCACAAGTGGACTCGGCGATAAACGCGTTATCGTGCAGGGTTTCGGGAATGTGGGCTACCATGCAGCACTCTTTCTGCAAGATGGAGGTGCAACCATCACAGGCATCATTGAGTGGGATGGCGCAGTGTGGAATCCAAAAGGGATTGACGTGCGCGAACTTGCTGAGTATCGCCGTCAAACGGGCAGCATCACTGGTTTCCCCAAGGCGAAGACAATCAAGAACGGCAATAGCGTTCTCGAGTATCCGTGCGACATCTTAGTTCCAGCAGCTCTCGAATCACAAATACACATCGGTAATGCTGAGCGTATCCAGGCGAAAATCATTGCCGAAGGTGCCAATGGTCCGACCACGTCATATGCAGAAGATATTCTCATCAAGCGTGGCATCTTAATCATTCCAGATATGTATCTCAACGCAGGCGGTGTCGTGGTCAGCTATTTCGAATGGCTCAAAAATCTCTCCCACGTCCGCTTCGGGTTGATGGATAAGCGTTTCGAAGAGCAGATGAACTCACGGATCATTGCAACGATCGAAAAACTCACAGGGCAATCCTTAGGTGACACCGAACGCAAACTCATCATCCGTGGTCCGGAGGAAGAGGATCTCGTTAACTCCGGTTTGGAGGAAACGATGGTGAGCGCATACCACGAAATCATGGAAATCTGGCGTGCGCATCGCAATGTCAAGGACATGCGGACAGCGGCCTTCATCTCTGCAATCGACAAAATTGCACAGGCATATTCATCGCTCGGGATCTTCCCGTGATGTGTTTATCTGGCACTCAGCTTGCAGTAGGAAAGACATTTGTAACTACACAATGGAGATTGCACATGCTACGGCAAACGCTACTCCTCTATGCTCTCACAACATTCACAGTAGCGCAGGTACCCCCAGCAAGTAAGGTCGCAATACCGTTGCACGTGAGTGTTGACCGAACTTCTGCCCCACAGATGATCGTTCGATGGAAGCATGACCCGGACTTTGAGGATTCATATATCGTGCTCTTACGGCAGCGTGGAAGTGACCCTCAGTTCTCTGTCGTCGGCACAGTGACACCAACGGGAAATGATTCTCTGGAATTTCGAACACCGATGACGGAAGGCGTCCTCTATGAAGTTGGCGTTCTCAATCGCTTTTCGCGAACGATCAACAACCAGCGTGTGCAATTCACCGCTGCTGGCTATGCTTGTGTCGGCATTGATGTTCCGGTCGCCCCCTTTCGTGGTCGTGTGCTGTTGGTTGTTGATTCCAGTGTATCAGCGCCGTTACAGTCAGAGCTCACTCGCTTTTCTGAACAGCTCGACCGCGAAGGCTGGCGCGTTGAGCAGACGATCGTCCCACGCACGGAGCAATTCAATTCCAACGCAGTGCGACAAACCAAGGACAGCATTCGCAACTGGTACAATCGCGGTAATCCCGATGAACCTGCAACAGTGTTTCTTATCGGCCGTGTTGCCGTCCCATATTCTGGACTTTACTACCAAGGGCAATTCATCCCACCACCGGATGGACATAATCCTGACCATCGCGGTGCATGGCCCTGTGATGGGTACTACGGCGTGCTCAGTGAAAGCGGCTGGACTGATGCAATAGCCGACACTGCAGGCGTTGTCCGTCAAGAAAACCGCAATCTGCCTGGCGATGGGAAATTCGATAACGTTTTCTTCCCTTCTCCATTAGAAATCCGCATTGGTCGGCTGGATTTTTTCAACCTCCCACGCTTAGTGCCACAGAATACATCGCCCTTCGAAGCAGAACTTGCACTGCTCCGTGAGTACTTCGTACGTGACCTCGCGTACCGTACGGGGGCGCGTCTCTACAGACGCTCCGGACTTATTGACGATAATTTCCCTACCTACCCTGAGCTCTTTGCACGATCAGGGTGGATAAGCTTTCCACCACTCGTGGGTGCTGAGAACGTGCGTGCAGAGAAGTGGTTCCCGACACTCGATACATCAGATCGTCTGTTAGCGTACGGCTGTGGCGCTGGTTCATACACAAGTGCTGGGGGGATTGGAGGCGTCAATGATTTCGCAACACGGAGAGTTAATGCAGCATTTACGATGCTCTTCGGCTCGTACTTCGGTGATTGGGATTCGCAGAATAATCTGATGCGCGTTGCACTTGCACAAGGAGCACTCACGTGTTCGTGGTCAGGACGTCCAGTGTGGTATCTCCACCCCATGGCAGCAGGAGAAAGCATCGGCGATGTAGCGATGATGGTACAGAACTTTTCCCCGTTCCAAGGACAGAGCGTCTATGTGAGTTCTAATGCACAAGGTTGGATTCATGTCGCTTTGCTCGGTGATCCAACGCTTCGTCTCCGATTCGATCAAAGCCCAGCGCCACCTCAGTCTCTCTCTCTTCGGCAGGAAGGTCGGACTATCCTGCTCAACTGGGCACCACCGAACATGTCCGCTGACAGCATCGTGGGCTACTACGTGTACCGTACAATCCCAGGTAGGATGGAGGTCGCACTCACATCAGAACCCGTCACTGGTACGCAATACTCTGACTCCTATCGTATCGAGGGACCTGTCCGCTACCGAGTACGCACCGTCGCTCGCGTTCGTACACCAAGCGGCACTGTGTGGGAACTCAGCCCGCCGGTAGAAAGCACCATCGTCACGACATCTGTTCCTGAATACGATGGTGCGCGAGAACTCACACTTGACGCATCTCCTAACCCTGCAGGTTATGAAGTTCAAATCACGCTCACAACATCACTCCCAGATCACGTGCGGGTCGAGTTAGTAACGCTAGATGGTCGAACCGTCCGTTGTCTCTACGATGGTTACCTCGCCGACAAATACCATCTACGCTTCGATACGCGCGAGCTTATGCCGGGAGTGTACATCCTGCGTGCTCGAACCAGCCATCGCCTGGCATCACAGCCTGTTGTCATTGTTCGGTAGCTGCTGTAAGCATGCCGCTTCGATAAGTTCACGGGAGCGGAACGATACGACCGAGAGCAATTCCAGCTGCAAGAGCAAGTGAAAAGATCATGTGTAGTTGCGCTGTCAGCATATCGAGAAAACTAAACGCAACCCGTGCATGATTGAACGAGACACGGATGTTCCTCCATGCAAGCGGGAGAGTCAGCAAGATTGCAAGAGACCAGACATTCGCGACCGAAGTCGGTGATGTAGAGTTCAGTGGGCCGGATGCGGAAGAGTGTCACTCCGGGAATCATCTTTGCGTAGAGCACGAGCTCTATCGCTTTGCGGAAGATGACGTGTGCTTGGAGGCGTTCCTCAATCGGTCCCAAGCTTTCAGCAATTCCCCTGCCCTGCACGAATCGGTCCGGCACACCTCGCTCGATGACAAAGAACACCTCCGGTTGTTCGAGAATGTTCCGGTAGTTACGCCCTTGCTCGAGCGCAACGTAGAGGTAGCCGTCCTCCTCCCCAAAGTACGCTTTACCGGCCCACATTCCTTCAGAACCGTGGGTCACGAGCGTAAACGCTTTATTCGTGCGAAATACATACTTGGCAACACGCAGTGCAGCAGTATCCATGTCACGATCCATTTGTTGACTGACTATTCGGTCGGCAAAGATACTCATTTAGCTACTCTTTCCCTCGTCCACCTCGAGTTCAAACAAGGAACGGCTCACCGGTTCTGTGAGTTCAGCAGTTCGGTAGCATGGAGAATTGGTTCGATGGGCATCGCACGAATCCCCTTTGGGTTCATTGAAAGGACGATTGCAAAGCGAGTCCTATAAGGGTACCACTCAGAGACCGAGACTGGGCGATGGTAGAGACCAACGACGGGCTTCTGCATAGCTGCAGCGATGTGGACAAGTGCCGTATCTGGCGTGAGTACCATGCGACAACGCTTGATAAGATGCACCATCTCGAAAAAACTTCGGTGGAAGTAACACACCGGAGGTCCAAGCTCTGCAGCAAGATGCTCCCCACACGCACGGTGGCGCGGTGATGAGACAAGCACGATTGCTTGGGAAGGAACGTGTACCCGCAACGCTTGGCATAAGCGTCGTGCTTGCTCATACGCAAGACTTCGCTTTTCGTCCGATGCAGAAATGTTGACCACAACGTACGGGGTACCGTTGTTCCCTGCACCACAATCAGCAATGTTGGGACAATCACTCTCTAATCCATGCTCTCCAAGAAATTGCGTCACACTTTCTTCCGCTTCGGGTAGCTGCGGCAACCATATCTCTGGCATGGCTTTACTTTGACGCGGACTTTCGAAGACTGAAGGTCCGATTGAAAAAAACGTTTCAATCCAATGTCGTTGCCATGGCTTGTGGGGCACTTGCCGATGGAAGAATTTGCCATAAAGCCAGGGTATAGGATTGCTGAGAATTGTGACGTAGTCAGCCGCTGGGGCAAGAAGCCGTGCAAGCACGGCTTGGCGTGTCATATTGTTCAGCACTAACGAAATCACAACGTCATACCGGCGACGACGCAGCGATTCCATAGCTCGCAGAACTGACAAATGAAACTGCGGACGGTCGTAGATGGGGACGTGGTTGTTGACCGTTGGATCATAGGTAGCAAGAAGATCGTTCCGTTGTGAGGTGAGCACATCAATGTTCACATCTGGCATCACGCGATGCAACCACTGAAGCAGAGGCGTTGTGATCAAGTAATCACCCAAGCCGTCATAGCGTAAGATTAACATTCGGTGTACTGCTTCGATAGGGATTTTCATCGAAGGATCGAACCGGGGTTGGCGCCCTAAGAGCTGGTACGTCGCGCGTTTGATCCAGGGAACAGGCTTCGGTTCGGGTGGACGGTAGAAGCAGGTGCGGAGAAGTTCTTTAGCGTACGTGTGATGCGTTGATGGAATCACCAACGCCGACGTGGCAAGTATAGCTTGGAGATCATTTCGCGGTGCAAAGTTGTCGGTAACTGTGTAGAACGTTTGCATATATGATCGTGTAAACAAAACGGTGCGCGAAATTACCGACGGTGCCTGATGTTCGGAGGATAGCGAGGCGGCGTTGGCATCCACAGGTCAGCGCGTCTGGGCGACCTTGTTCATCAATAACAAAGCAGAACTACGATCATTCTGACAAGGCATGGAAAATGCAGCTATCTGTTGGGTTTGGAGCAAAAAAGAAGCGGGCGAGGGTGCTATGCCCCTCGCCCGCTTATTGGATGGTGCTGAAGCTTAGCGAGGTCTTGGGATCACCGGGGTCAGGATAAGCTCCTTTGGGCTCTTCGGAGGCGGTCCGGTCCAGATGTACTCCGTCCCACACCAATTCTGCGGCTTGCCCGGACCGGGCTCGCCCTCGATGCCTTCAAGCACAGGGGTGCCGATAACTCCCACCCAGGGCCAGTCCGGATCGCGCGGCGGATTGCCGTTGGGCCAGAGCACTGGAGCACCTCCACCAGGGGGCATCATGCGACGAAGATCAACTTTGAAACTAACTTCAATTTCACCAATTACATCAGCTGCTCTCCCGTTACCCCCTTGAGGTGGAGCTTGCCGCGTTACCGCGCCCAAGATTTTGGGTCGGTACTCAGGTCCCCTGGCAATTGCTTGATTGAGCACATAGCCGGTGTAGCGGGCAGTGGAGCCTACGGTATCTTCCCCTTGCCCAAGAGACCCTGGTATACCGCACACAGGTCCATCGCCAGGGTCAAGCTCCAGCTCGGGCATCGGTAGCGCAACGTGGGTTGGGGTGAAGTTCCCAACTACGAGAACGTTGCCCCTCCGTTCCACGATAATCGCTCCCTCCACACCTGCATTGTAGGCGATCTGCCGCTCCTCTGCAGGTGCTGGTTCGACGACCACCCTGTCAGCCAACGGCTTGATGTTGATTCGCGCAGCAGATGCTGGCTCGGTGGTGTCCTGCGGGGTGCCGTTGGGGACATAGTAGTCCACAAGCTCTGCTGGCTTAGTGGTATCCTGTGGTAGCGCGTAGAGGAAGTAACCGCCCGTGTATCGGGTCCTGTCCACTCCAGCGCCCGCTGTGTCCTGCTCAATGTACCAGATCGGCTCTCTCTTGCCTGGCCAGTACTCCACCCCGAAGGTATCCTGGTGTGTATGAAAGGCCCTCCCATGATCCACCAATATATACGGCACGCCACGGGGCCTCCGCGTGGAGTCCACCATGCGATATACATTATCATGATCAACTTTTTTCACATCATACGTTATGGTACTGGGCTTCCGCGTGGAGTCCACCATACGAAACGACGGAGCTATACACAGAATGCCAGCGGGCTTGGACCTCCGCGTGGAGTCCACCTTACGATACGCCGGAATCACAGCAACTTGAACATCAGTAATAAGCTTCGCGTTCAACGGCACGTCACGTCTCTCGCGCATGGTGCTGATCTCCTTGCGCACCTCATGCGCCCAGTTCTTCCGAAGCTGCTCCAATTGCTGCAGCGAGAGCTTCTCTGGCACGCGCACCCGCAACACGTACAGCACCGTGTCCACCTGGATCGGCGGCACCTGTAGCTTGATGGGGCGCCCGGGACGGATCTCCTCATACGGCACCTCCCACTCCACCATCGCAATCGGACGCCCGTCGCTGGGCTTGACCGGGTCCACCGCCATTGCGGGCACCACGAACCACTCGATCTGGCTCAAGCCGCGGTTGCGCCCGTAGGGACGCCCGTTGAGCAGTGCCTGCACCTGCCAGACGTGTCCGGCGTAGTTGGGGTCCGTTGCGTCAACCCCGAGCTGCTCGGTCACCGGTACCTGGTAGCTCGTCGTGGGCACGGTTGCCAGCAGCCGTACAGGGTTGCTCGCCATCGCCTGCGCCGGTGTCTGCCCATGGTAGCGCACCTTCACCGTCACCTGGTACTGCAGCCCCGGTGCTGTCGGGTTGCTCGGTGTCCATTGCAAAAGTGGTATCGGAGATACTTCTGCTCCGCCAATTGGCGAAAGCAACTGCGGTGGATCAGGCAACACGATCGTAAATGGCGCTCAGACTTGCTGGCTTATCGGCCGAAGCTGTGCATCCAAAATTCTGATACACAACTGGTACTGCCCCTCGGGCAGCTCTCCAGTGGCGGCAACCTGCTGGCGGATGGAGCCCTCGTACTCAACCGCCTCCTCGCTGATGACCTCGCGCCAGGAGAACGAGCGTGTCTCACCCTGACTCAGGGAAAACCGTGGTTGTGCCGGATGCCCATCGCAGCTGCGCTCAATGCGCCGTCCATCCTTGCTCAGCTCCACCGAAAGCATGAGCCCCTCGTACTGCTCACGCCCGGTGTTCTGCACCACGATGCGGATGAGCGACTCATTCTTGCGCCACTCCGCCACACGCGCCGGCATCTACGTGAAGGGAAGCTGCAGCGTCACATTGACCTGCGCCGCAGCAGAGGCTACACACAGCAACAGCCCCAGCAGTACCGTTGTAGAGCGCTTGCGATAAATGGGAGCCGTACACGTTGCACTTGTGGAACATACCCACTATCTTCACCACAGGTGCGGTCGCGCGGTTACACCGAAGGAGCAGAGACACGGGTTCCCCACGAGCACCGGAGGGAGAGCATCAGCTCCAGACCCCTGTGGCACGACGCGTGCGTAAGATGCACCTGTGCACCGGTGACATCGTTGCCGGGAGAACACCATCCAAGTTGTCAAGGAGCGTGCACACGACCTAATGCAAAATTCGGCTCCGCCACCACGCCCATACAAAGGGGAATTTGCCGAATTGCGAACTTACATGCTCATAAAAAACAGGCAGCCATCCGCTTGGATGGCTGCCCGCTCTCGAGTGTTCGAGACGTCATCGCACTACGCGTAGCGGCGCTGTCAGCACACCGCCGCTTGTCCGAAGTCGCAGGATGTAGCTGCCTGTTGGCAAATCTGCTGTGCTCATGCCGAAGGTGTTTCGGCCGGACGGCAACCAACCCAACTCAGCTTTCAGCCGGCACTTGCCGAGCAGGTCGCAGAGCTCGACCGTTACTTCACCCGGATGAGCCAGCACGTACTCGACTTGTACCTCCTCGGCTGCAGGATTCGGCACGATTTGCAGGATGCCGCTGCTGCCACCACCGGGTTGAACAATCTCGACAGGCACGGAGGTTACCTGCATCGCTGCCTTTGCCGTGTCGCTGGCAATTGGATTGCTATCAGCGTCGTAGAAGGTTACCGCTACACGCGGTGTATCGGAGAGTGGTTCTCTCGATGCAAGCGTTGCCCGTAGTGTCCAGGGTCTTTTGATCGGAGTGGTGTCCTGCTTGCAAGGCTGGAGTTCGACCAGCGCCCACCGTGCTGCATCCGCCTTGGTGAGTTTGACCCCACCAATCCAGGGACGGTAACGACCGGATTCCCGCTCCTCTTGGGTGAGCTCGTCCTCGATGCTCACACCAACAACATCCCAACCACGACTGACGGGTACCACGGTCGCATGACACGCGCGGAGCTCTCGATTCCCGGGAACCATCATTGTATCGATCTGCACTTCCATGATCCGCGCAACCCTCAATGGTGACGTCGCTGGACCTAAGGTAACTTCCACGGGAGGACCGGTTAGGCACAGCTTCGGATTTGGCTTGGCGCACCAGTTTGCAGTGAGCGTGCAGGTATCACCGTCGCAGTGGATAACGGTCAGCGTGACTGTCCCAGTCCAATTGCACGTGTAGTCAACACCAAGGTTGAATTTCACAGTGTCGTTTGCGGCGTTGCCCTGCGGAGCGGATGAACCGGGCACACAAGTCATATTAATCAGACTGTATTTGGGTGTACCGCTGTTTGCTACACCCCAAGGACGGGTTCCACCGTCGACTACAAGGCCTCCACCATTCCAATCACCTTGGGGAGACGATGAGGAAACACAGGGTGGCGGATTAAAGCTAATCTCTACTCGTTTGATTGGCGATGCTGGTTGCTTTTGGTTGAAGATTGTAAATGTGCGACCAGAAAGCTGTAAGTTGCCGTAGATGAAAGGTGCAACTGCTAATCTGTCGCATTTTGTAATTGGTGCACGGGCGCACATTAGCTTGATGCTGTCGCGGCAGACCTTGTTCGGACCATGGTTGATGGTAAGGTAGAGCGTGACCTGACCCGTCGCTGTTGTTGGGTTCACCTCCATACATAAATTCAATGGGCTAACTGTGCACGGTTGGGTGAAGGTGATGGTGCCACTCGTTGTGTTATAGGGGTTTAGTGGCGTGAGTGTAAATGGACACCCCAAATTTGGCGAGATGCTCTCCATCGTCCCACCAGAAAGTGACCATTGAATGCTGGTGACACCTCCAATGGCTGGTCCTTGTGCTAAGAAGATTGGGATGCAGAATTGACAACAGGCGCTATCCAGCCGAACTTTTCCAATTGTATCGCATGGCGGTGGTGCTGTGCAGTTCAAGAAGTCGTATTGAACCACCTGCCCTTGTGAAAGTGTGACGATAAACGGACCACCAGCGGATTGCTGGAAGCCAGGTTTAGGGACTTCGTTGATGGTGTATGTTCCTGGTGGCACTTGGATGGCGTACCACCCATCGCTGCCTGTCGTTGCAGAGTATGTATTCGCTCCCGAGGTTGCATTGATTTGCCACCCTTGGAGAGCTGGTTCACCTTGGTCAATCTTTCCATTGCAATTGAGGTCGTGGAATTTCTGCCCGATAATCCAGCACTTCGTTTCTCGGCAACAGGTGTCAGCAATGAGTGCTGGAGCCAGGGTAGGCAACTGTTGGATACTTCCCGCAATGTCAAGCCCGAATGCTACACTTGAGGTGTTTGTTACATACACTACAATGCAACAGGAATCGCCCGGTAGGCTGAGTGTGTCGCGAAATTCTCGTGGCGGTAATTCAAACCAATTATTTATGTAATTCGGCGTTCGATTGGTTAATTTCTTTCCACACACCAAGATAGAGTCTACAACATCATCAGCCAAGACTTTGAGGTCAACAATTGCAGTTGTTGGTCCTTCGATACAAAAACAACGCTTGAAAACGTAGGAACCGTCGGTACTGTTACTATAGCTATTGTAAACGGCAATCCATTGCGAACCTGGAAGTGGATTTGCCCAGAGGGGGTGTTTATTTATCACGCTTGCTGGGCGTGGCTCGTTGGTGGTCGGTAGTGGATCGGAGACTACAATCCAGTTGGGATCGGATGCGGTGGAGGTCACGGATATGACCGAACCTGTTACTGGGTTGTACCCAGTGTTTACCGTGATGTTCTGCACCAAAGGGCAAGGATTACTCGAAGGCACTCCACCGCCACTCCCGCATTGTCCAGCAAGCATTGCTTTGCAGATTACCGCTTGATTGCCGTTAATGAACTCCACGTCTATCATTTGGGGTGCTGGACCGGAAACATACATTAGACCAAGGTATGTGTTGCCTGTTGGAAAGGGAATTGATACATAAGGGCCATAGAACCACCACCAGTAAGGTAGTGAATTTCCCCCTCCGATATTTGGTCCACCGCTCGATAAATACCAAATCGAATGTGTGCTTGTGTTTTGCGGTTTAACTCGGACCTGGTAGACGTCATTTCTCGTGTTAACAAGGGTAACACGGTAAATGCAGCGTTCGATTAGGGGTCGCTGCTGAATGGTGTCTTTCCCAACATATGAGAAATCAACCGAGACGCCGCAATTGTTCTGCGCCCACGCGCTTCCACTTGCAATAGCAAGCCATGCAAGCAAACTCCACACCCGCACCACACACGATGGTTGCAAATAGGGCTTCATAAAACCTCCAAATATGGTTGTGAAAAATATCCGTTCACCTAACCTCTCCGCCGAATGCAGACTCCTCAATTGGCTCCGTGCTCCTTCCTATTATTCGTGCAGTCTAAAGCCCACATCCTTCGGGTAATTAGGCATGACGTATTCAATCGTGTATTTCGGAAAGCGAAGTCGGTTCTTGTTTGATTTTGAGTGACTCGACATGAGCCTCTATGCAAAAATGTAGCAATTACCTTTCCAAACGTACCACCGAACCGATGTGAAAAAAATTTTCGTGTAACTGTAGTGGTAAGGTACCTTAACCTCCTCTACGACGGTAGGGTCAGCAAGGGTGCTCGTGTCACCAGGAAGACGCCCATCAGCGATGTCGCGCAGAGCAGTCGGCGCATGATTTTACCAGAGCGCATCTTCGGCAGATCCATAGTGAACAGGGCGCCAGAAGATTTAGCAAATCCCCTATCTGCCAAGCGAGATAGTCTTTCAATACGCGTGCAAGCTCGAGGGTTGGCTGTATACCAGTGCGACGTGCGACGAACGCGATGGACACCTGCCTCTGATGGTAACGCTACGGCCAATGACGGCAACTTCTGCAACCTGTGGGTGCTCGATAAGCACACTATCGAACTCCATCGTAATGACACGATGCCCAGCAACATCGAGCACATTATCAACTCTACCAACTAACCAGAAGTCGCCCTCGGAATCACTCGATGCTGCATCTTGCGTAAAGGAGAAACTTTCGATGGAGGAAAAGCACCTCTGCACTTACCGATAATCATCACCCCGGCTGGTTCTCGACAACGATGGCCATAGAGTGGTAAGCATTGAGTTTCCCTCTCCCCCTTAGGGACACGGTGTGCCGGCGCCTACAAGGACACCTGCGCGAAATCGCGATAGTGGCCGCGTTGCTGAACTTGACTTCAAAGGCATCCTTCCGGCTTCAATGAACTGGAGGAGTATCCGGTAAAAGTCTAATGCTGACATCTACTATCAAACTGAAGGACATCGGTGCATGCATAGAACCAAGGAAGAACTGTCAGTCATCGAAGCCGTAGGACTTACACGCTCACTGTAGGTGGATAGTGAGTTCCTCTTATCGCTTCCATTCGACCGCGACGCTGAACGTGCGGGGTTGCGGAGGTCCGTAGATGTAGTTACTATCACGATAACGACCTCGATCGAAGTCGCGCTGATAAGCATCGAGAAGGTTCATACACCTGAGCGCGACACTGATACTCCCGATAGAGGACGTTTGTGGCGTGACGGTCCATCGCACGCCAATCCCTACATCAACAAACAATGGTGTCGTCACGAGCCGATCGCCACTTTCACCCATGTACGGTTGGTTATAAACAAGCACTCGAGCTTGCCCGCACGACAAATGCTACGCTCATGGAAGCAGAACTTGCCGAGAAAGTCTCGCAGATTCTTGAGCAGCTTGGGCACTACCAAACGGCGCTGGTGTTTTTCCGTCGAGGCACCCAACTGCGGCGACGAGTCCTTGCAGCCGATGTGGAAAAGCTCATCGCGGTCATGGAGATCCGTCACAAAATCGAGCAGGATGCTCGCGAGAAAGAGATCTACCGCATTCGTAACATCCAATTAGCAAATGCGCTCTCGGAACTTCAAGAAAAAACTGATGCACTCCAAGCAGCATACGAAGAACTTGAACAGCAGCAAATTCTCACCGTAGAAATCAATGCACGACTGCAAAAAGTAAACGAGCAACTTGCTGCACTTGACCGTGAGCGCACCGAACTTTTCAGTATCGTTACACACGATCTGAAAAACCTCG
>Ga0209691_1000194_pt1 | contig 42524 bp, 44 predicted proteins | sample YNPMSBMetaG_FD_187120 | JGI IMG/M metagenome (GOLD analysis project Ga0209691, IMG submission 187120) | Anoxygenic and chlorotrophic microbial mat microbial communities from Yellowstone National Park, USA - YNP MS-B MetaG (SPAdes) (version 2) ... | reverse complement strand
GGCCGGGTCGACGAACCGGCACTCGACACCGAACTGCTTGAGCGTGTTGGCGAACAGGTTCCAGGTTCCGCCGTAGAGGTCGGTCGAGGAGACGATGTTGTCACCCGCCTGGCAGAGGTTCATCACCGCGAAGGTGCTGGCCGCCTGGCCCGAGGCGACGGCGAGCGCGGCAACCCCTCCCTCGAGGGCGGCGACGCGCTTCTCGAGCACATCCACCGTGGGGTTCATGATCCGCGTGTAGATGTTGCCGAGCTCCTTCAGCGCGAACAGGTTCGCCGCGTGCTCGGTGCTGTCGAACTGGTAGGAGGTGGTCTGGTAGATCGGCACCGCGACCGAGTTGGTGGCTGGATCGCGCCGGTACCCGGCGTGCAGAACCAGCGTCTCCACCTTCGGCGTTTGCGGATTGGTCATCTTCCCGTCCGACATTGGCGTGTCTCCCTTCCCGGGGCTTGCGGAGCGGACGATGGCACACGATCGCCTCCCTCACCATGCCCCCGGCGCTCAGCGTGAGCCTCGCGGCGCTGGGGCGGACGAGGTGATCCTCGAACACAGGCGGCTCGGTGCTTGGTTGCGCGTCGCTGCGGTCGATACCACGACGGGGCTCGAGGCGGTCGCCACGGGCCCTGCGGATGCGCCCGCACTGGTCGAGCGGCTTGCGCTCGCCAAGCTCCGCCGGATGCTCTCCGCCCGCTGAAGGTCGCGGTTGAGCGTGTGATCTTCGGCCTTGGGAGGACCTCGGGGCAGGTGGGGTTTCGACGGGGAACCGGCCGGTTCGGGCAGGCGCGGAAGGGGCGGCTTAACCGGCGACACGCATAGGCTCCCGCTCGCGTGGGCGGTGCCGGTCGGACGACGGGCCCCAGCCCGTTGGGGTCGGCTTCCGCGATCGCCCCAGCCCGTGGTATGCCTCGCCCCGCGCCGGAGCGGCCGGCGCAAACGGGCGGGCCTGACGTGAGCATCACCATCGCCTTCGGCGCGGACCATGCCGGTTTCGCCCTCAAGGACGCGCTCGTGGCCGAGGCGCGCGCGCTCGGCCATGCGGTCGAGGACCTCGGCACCAACGGGCCGGAGAGCGTGGACTACCCCGACATCGCCGCCCGCGTCTGCGCCGAGGTGGCGGCGGGCCGCGCCCGCTTCGGCGTGCTCGTCTGCGGCACGGGCATCGGCATGTCGATCGCGGCGAACCGCCACCCCGCGATCCGCTGCGCGCTCGTGCATGACGCGACCGGCGCCCGCCTCACCCGCGCGCACAACGACGCCAACGTGCTCGCCCTCGGCGCGCGCCTCACAGGGCTCGAACCCGCCCTCGACGCGCTCCGCACCTTCCTCGCCACGCCCTTCGAGGGCGGCCGGCACGCGCGCCGCGTCGCCAAGCTTTCCCCCGTTACGGAGACGGCAGGATGAACGTCGAAACGCCAACCCGGGCGCTCGAGCGGTTCTTCAACGCCCCGCTCGTCGAGACCGACCCGGAGATCGCCGCTGCGATCGCCGGCGAGCGCGCGCGCGAGCAGGACGGGATCGAGCTGATCGCCTCCGAGAACATCGTCTCCCGGGCGGTGCTCGAGGCCCAGGGCTCGGTGATGACCAACAAATACGCAGAAGGCTATCCGGGCCGGCGCTACTACGGCGGCTGCGGCGAAGTGGACAAGGCGGAGGCGCTTGCGATCGACCGCGCCTGCCGCCTGTTCGGCTGCTCCTTCGCCAACGTCCAGCCGCACTCGGGGGCGCAGGCCAATCAGGCGGTGTTCCTGGCCCTCCTCAACCCGGGCGACACAATCCTCGGCATGGACCTCGCCGCCGGCGGGCACCTCACCCATGGCGCCCCGGTGAACCTCTCGGGCAAGTGGTTCAGGCCGGTGACCTACGGCGTGCGCCGCGAGGACAGCCTCATCGACATGGAGGCGGTGGCACGGCTCGCCCGCGAGCACCGGCCGAGGCTGATCATCGCCGGTGGCAGCGCCATTCCCCGCGCGCTTGATTTTGCGGCATTCCGGGCGATCGCCGACGAGGTGGGCGCTTACCTTCTCGTCGACATGGCGCACTATGCCGGGCTGGTCGCGGCAGGCGTCTATCCGTCGCCCATCCCGCACGCGCACGTGGTGACCACCACCACGCACAAGACCCTGCGCGGGCCGCGCGGGGGGCTGATCCTCACCAACGACGAGGCGCTCGCGAGGCGGATCAATGCCGCCGTCTTCCCCGGGCTTCAGGGGGGGCCGTTGATGCACGTGATCGCCGCCAAGGCGGTGGCGTTCGGCGAGGCCCTCACCCCCGCCTTCCGCGCCTATGCCAAGGCGGTGGTCGAGAACGCCAAGGTGCTCGCCAACGAGCTCCTCACCCAGGGCTTCGGCGTCGTCACGGGGGGGACGGACTGCCACCTCGTTCTCGTCGATCTCCGCCCGAAGAACCTCACCGGCAAGGCGGCGGAGGCGTCGCTCGAGCGCGCCCACATCACCTGCAACAAGAACGCGATCCCGTTCGACCCGCAGAAGCCGATGGTCACCTCCGGCATACGGCTTGGCTCTCCGGCGGCGACCACGCGCGGCTTCGGCGTGGCCGAGTTTCGCGAGGTCGGCCGGATGATCGGCGAGGTTCTGGACGGGCTTGCGCGCAGCAATGACGGCGACAACTCGGCCGTCGAGGCGGCGGTGGGCGCGCGGGTGAAGGCGCTCTGCGCGCGCTTCCCGATCTATCGCGACTGACGGTAAGCCTGCGCGAGCGCCATGCGCTGCCCATTCTGCGGCCACGAGGACACCCAGGTGAAGGACAGCCGTCCGACCGAGGACGGGACGGCGATACGCCGACGACGCTTCTGCCCCTCCTGCGGGCAGCGCTTCACCACCGTCGAGCGGGTGCAGCTGCGCGAGCTCACGGTGGTGAAGTCGGACGGGCGACGGGTCGCGTTCGACCGCGACAAGCTCGCCCGTTCGATCCGAATCGCGCTGCGCAAGCGCCCCGTGGACGAGGACCGCATCGAGCGGATCGTGAACGGCTTGCAGCGCCAGCTTGAGAGCTCGGGCGAGAGCGAGATCCCCTCCAAGGCGATCGGCGAGATGGTGATGGACACGCTGCGCGAGGTCGACCCGGTGGCCTATGTCCGCTTCGCTTCCGTCTATCGCAACTTCCGCGAGGCCAAGGACTTCGAGACCTTCGTCGAGTCGCTCTCCGACCGCTCCCGCGGCAAGGGCTGAGCCGGCCGATGGACCCTGGCGAGGACCTCGCCTGGATGCGGGCGGCGCTCGCGCTCGCCCAGCGCGGGCTCGGCAATGTCTGGCCCAATCCTGCCGTCGGCTGCGTGATCGTCCGCGACGGGGTCGCGGTCGGGCGCGGCTGGACGCAGCCTGGCGGCCGCCCGCATGCCGAGACCGAGGCGCTCGCCCGCGCCGGGGCGGCAGCGCGCGGGGCGACGGTCTATGTCTCGCTCGAGCCCTGCTGCCACTGGGGCCGCACGCCCCCCTGCACCGATGCGCTGATCGCCGCCGGAATCGCCCGCGCCGTGATCGCGACCCGCGACCCCGACCCGCGCGTGAACGGCGAGGGGGTGGCGCGGCTTCGCGCCGCCGGCATCGCGGTGACCGAGGGGGTGGCGGAAGCGGAGGCCGCGGAGCTGAACGCGGGCTTCATCGCGCGCATACGCTCCGGCCGTCCCCTCGTCACGCTCAAGCTTGCCGCCACGCTGGATGGCAGGATCGCCACCGCTTCCGGGGAGAGCCGCTGGATCACCGGCGAGGCGGCACGCCGCGCCGCGCACCTCCTTCGCGCGAGCCATGATGCCGTGCTGGTCGGCGCGGGAACGGCGGCCACCGACGATCCCGCTCTCACCGTCCGGCTGCCCGGCGTGGTTCCCGCCGCGCGGCCGGGGCCTGTGCGTGTCGTCGCCGACGGTCGGCTGAGGCTGCCGCTCACCTCCGTGCTGGTTGCGACCGCGCGGCAGACCCCTACCTGGATTCTGACCTTGCCCGGGAACGACCGGGCGCGGATCGGCGCGTTCGCCGACGCGGGCTGCACGGTGATGGAGGTGCGCGCCGACGCGACCGGCCAGCCCGACCTCGCCGAGGGCTTGCGCGCCCTCGGCAGCCGGGGCATCACGCGGGTCCTCGCTGAGGGAGGCGGGACGCTCGCGGCCGCGCTCCTTCGTGCGGGGCTCGTTGACCGGCTCGCCTGGTTCGCAGCACCCGGGCTGATCGGAAGCGACGGCGCTCCGGCGGTCGGTGCGCTCGCCCTCGCCGGGCTCGACGCCATGCCGCGCTTCCGGCGTACCGGCATCACCCCCGTCGGCGAGGACCTGCTTCTGACCTTCACGCGCGCGGAGTGAGAGCGATGTTCACGGGGCTCATCACCGATCTCGGCACGGTGCGCGCGGTGATTCCGGCAGGCGCCGGCACCGATCTCCGCCTCGAGATCGCGACCGCCTGGGACACGCGGGAGATCGCGCCCGGCGCCTCGGTCGCCTGCTCCGGCTGCTGCCTGACCGTGATCGCGAAAGGGGAGGGGTGGCTCGCCTTCACCGCCTCCGCCGAGACGCTCGCGAAGACCACCCTCGGACGCTGGCGGCCGGGCACGCGCGTCAACCTCGAACGCTCGCTGAAGCTCGGCGACGAGCTCGGCGGCCACCTCGTCTCCGGCCATGTCGACGGTGTTGGCCTCGCCGTATCTGCCGAAGCAGAGGGAGGCTCCACCCGCTGGCGCTTCCGCCCGCCGCCCGACCTGATGCCCTACATCGCCGCGAAGGGCAGCATTGCGATCGACGGGGTGAGTCTGACCGTCAACGACGTTGACGCGGACGGGTTCGGGGTCAACATCATTCCGCACACGGCGGCGGTGACGAGTTTCGGCCTGCTCCGCCCCGGCGACCCCGTGAACATCGAGGTGGACATGCTGGCCCGCTATGTCGCGCGCATCCTTGGGGCCGGAGGCGGGGGCGCGCGCTGATGCCGAATCCGAAGCCGGTCGCGGAGGCGTTCAGCGACGCCATCGCGCCCATTGAGGAGATCATCGCCGAGGCGCGGGCAGGGCGGATGTTCGTGCTCGTCGACGACGAGGACCGCGAGAACGAGGGCGATGTCGTTATCGCGGCCCAGTTCGCCGATGCCGAGGCGATCAACTTCATGGCCAAGCACGCGCGCGGGCTGATCTGTCTTGCGATGACGCGCGAGCGCATCGAGGCGCTCGGCCTGCCGCTGATGGCCCAGGCCAACGGCACGCGCCACCAGACGGCGTTCACCGTCTCGATCGAGGCGCGTGAGGGGGTCACCACAGGCATCTCGGCGGCCGATCGCGCGCGCACCATCGCTGTCGCGATCGACCCGACCAAGGGGAGGGCGGACATCGTCACGCCAGGCCATGTGTTCCCGCTGATGGCACGCGAGGGCGGAACGCTCGTCCGCGCTGGCCACACCGAGGCGGCGGTGGACATCGCTCGGCTCGCCGGCCTCATCCCTGCAGGCGTGATCTGCGAGGTGATGAACGATGACGGCACGATGGCACGGCTGCCCGATCTCGTCGCCTTCGCCCGTCGCCACGGCCTCAAGATCGGCACGATCGCCGACCTGATCGCCTACCGCCGCCGCACGGAGCGGCTCGTCCGACGCATCGCCGAGACGACGATCGAGAGCGCGTGGGGCGGAACGTTCCGCATGATCGTCTATGCCAACACGGTCGAGTACGCCGAGCATGTCGCTCTGATCAAGGGCGAGGCCGGCTCGGGGGGGCCGGTGCTCGTGCGCGTACACGCCGTCAACGTGCTCACCGATGTCCTCGGCGACGGGGTGCCGCCGGGCGGGGAGAGCGACCTGCACGCGGCGATGCGGATGATCGGCAACGAGGGCCGCGGCGTCGTCGTCCTGATCCGCGAGCCGCGGCCGACGGCGCTGTCGGAGCGTGTGGCGCGGCGCGAGGAGGGCATGCCGCCGGCTCTGCGCGACTACGGCGTCGGCGCCCAGATCCTCGCCGATCTCGGCGTTCGCGAGATGGTGCTGCTCACCAACCATCCGCGCGCTGTGGTCGGCCTCGAGGGCTATGGGCTTGCGATCGTCGCCCACCGCCCGATCCGGCACGGCGTCGCATGACGGATCGCCCGCCGCACATCCTCGTCATCGAGGCACCCTATTACCGCGAGATTGCAGCCGGGCAGCTCGCCGGAGCGCGCCGCGTGCTCGAGGCCTCGGGCGCGACGCACGAGGTGGTTCAGGTGGCCGGGGCCTTCGAACTTCCCGGCGCCGTTCGGCTCGCGCTTCGGGCGATGGCGCGCCCGGGCGGGCCGCGCTGGGACGGGTTCATCGCTCTCGGCTGCGTCGTGCGCGGCGAGACCGACCACTACGACCATATCTGCCGCGAAACGGCACGTGGGCTGATGGACCTCTCGGTCCAGTTCGGCGTGCCGGTGGCCTTCGGCGTGCTCACGGTGGACACGGAGGCGCAGGCAGAGGCGCGCGCGCGCGACGACGAGATGAACAAGGGGGCGGAGGCGGCCCGGGCCGTGCTTGCCCAGATCGCGCTCGCGCGTCGCTGGGGCGTGGGGCCGTGAACGCCGAGGCGAAGACGGCGCGGCGAGCGAAGGGCAGGGGAGGGAAGTCCCCCCCCGCTCGGCCGCGCACCGCCGCACGGCTTGCCGCCGTGCAGGCCCTCTACCAGGCCGAGCAGGCCCAAGCCCCGGCCGAAGCCGTGCTCGACGAGTTCGTGCGCCACCGGATCGGGGCGGTCGCGGGACGTCCGCTCTCGCCGGGAGCCCTCGAGGACGGCGCGGCGCCGGGGGCGGATGTGACGCTGCTCGCGCGGATCCTGCGCGGCTGGGCCGGCAACGCCGAGACGCTCGACCGTGTGGTCTCGGCTGCTCTCGCCGAGGACTGGCCGCTTGCCCGGCTCGACCCGGTTCTGCGCGCGCTCCTGCGCGCCGCGGCCGCCGAGCTCTATGACCCCGACGGCGCGCCCGCAAGGGCGGTGATCAACGAGTATCTCGACGTCGCGCACGGCTTCTTCGGCGGCGAGGAGCCTCGCTTCGCCAACGGCGTGCTGGACCGGATCGCCCGCACGCTGCGTGCGGACGAGTTCGCGCCCGAGGCGGGCTGAGCGGTGGCCGAGCCTGCGGACGACGACTCGCTTCCCGGCGAGTTCCGCCTGATCGCGCGGCATTTCCGCCCGCTCGCCGCCGCCCCGAGCGCGCTCGCCCTCGCTGACGACGCCGCCCTGCTCGACCCTCCTGCTGGGCGAACCCTCGTGCTCGCCGCCGATGCGATGGTCGCGGGCGTGCATTTCCTGCCTGACGATCCGCCCGAGACGATCGGCCGCAAGCTCTTACGCGTGAACCTCTCCGACCTCGCCGCCATGGGGGCCGAGCCGGTCGGCTACCTGATGACGATCGCGCTCTCCCCTGCCACGGACGAGGCCTGGCTCGAGGCGTTCACCCGCGGCCTCGCCGAGGACCAGGCGCGCTTCGGCGTCGTGCTGTTCGGCGGTGACACGGTCGCAAGCCCCGGGCCGGTGACCCTCTCGCTCACCATCATCGGTGCCGTCTCTCCGGGCCGAGCGCTGCGTCGCGACGGCGCCCGGGCGGGGGATACCCTGTGGGTCTCGGGCACGATCGGCGACGGGGCGCTCGGGCTCGATGCGCTGACGGGAAAGCTCCTGCACCTTGCTCCGCCGGCGCGCGAAACTCTCGCCCAACGCTACCGCCTGCCCGAACCGAGGCTCGGCCTCGGCGCGGCGCTCGCAGGTGTCGCGACCGCCTGCATGGATGTCTCGGACGGGCTCGTGCAGGACGTCGGCCATCTCGCGCGCGGCGCAGGCCTTGCTGCGGTGATCGAGGCCGCGAGCGTGCCGCTCTCCGAGGCGGCGCGGGAGGCGGTCGCCGCCTCGCCCGGCCTCCTCGAACGCTGCCTGACGGGGGGAGACGACTACGAGCTCGCCTTCGCCGCGCCTCCCGGAGCGGAGGCGGCTGTGCGCGCCGCAGCCGCCGCGGCCGGTGTCGCCGTCACCCGGATCGGGCGGTTCGCGCCCGGGAGCAGCGTTCGCGTGATCGCTGAGGATGGAACGCCCATGCCGATCACCCGCGGCGGCTGGAGCCACCTCTGATGAGCACCGCCTCCGTCCCGGACCAGCGGCGGAACGTCGCGCTCCTGTTCCTCTGCCAGTCGCTCAACCAGGCGGCGATGAGCGGCCAGGTGGCGATGGCAGCGCTGATCGGCCATTCGCTCGCCGCGAACAAGGCGCTCGCGACCCTGCCGATGTCGGTGCAGATGGCCTCGACCATGCTCGCCTCCACCCCGGCGGCGTTGCTGTTCACCCGCTTCGGCCGGCGCACGGGCTTCGCGGCCGGCGCGCTCTCCCACCTCGTGTCGGCGGCGATCGCGTTCCTCGCGCTGTGGCAGGCGGAGTTTCCTCTGTTCCTCCTCTCCACCGTGTTCGGCGGCCTCGCCTTCGGGGTGGCGATGCACTACCGCTTCGCGGCAGCCGACGCGGCCTCGCCGGACTGGCGGCCGAAGGCGATCAGCCTCGTGATGGCAGGCGGGGTGATCGGCGCCTTCGCCGGCCCAGAGGTGGTGAAGTGGACCAAGGACTGGTTCGCGCCGGTCCTGTTCGCCGGCACCTATGCCGCCTTCGCCCTGATCCCTGCGGCCATCCTGGTCGCTCTCGCCTTCACCCGACTGCCGAAGCGGCCGCCGCGGACGCCCGGTTCGGCGCGGCTCGGCGCGATCCTCCGCCGGCCGGCCGTGGCGGTCGCGATCCTCTCCGCCGTGGTCGCCTGGGACACGATGAACCTCGTGATGGCGGCGACCCCGCTCGAGATGATGCTCTGCGGCTTCGCCGTGAATGACAGCGCCACTGTGATCCAGTGGCATGCCGCGGCGATGTTCGCCCCGTCCTTCGTCACCGGCAGCCTGATCGCCCGGTTCGGCGCGGGAAGGGTGATCGCCACCGGAGCGGTGCTCACAGCCGCCTGCGCCGCGGTGGCGCTTCAGGGTGAGACGTTCGCGCATTTCCTCGTGGCGCTGATCCTGCTCGGGGTGGGGTGGAATTTCATGTTTGTCGGCGCCACCACGCTTCTGACGGCCTCCGTCGCCCCGGAGGAGCGTGTGCGCGCCCAGGCCGCGAACGACACCATCGTCTTCGGCACGGTGACTCTGACGGCCGTGGGCGCGGGCGTGATCCACCACCTCGCCGGCTGGATGGTGCTGAACGCGGCGATCCTGCCGCCTGTGGCGGTGGCGCTTCTCGCGGTGGCATGGCTTGCGCGGAGAGAGCGTGCCGCCCTCGGCGCGTGACATTGCGTGCCGTCGCGTGCTCTGGCATAGGGCCTCGCGTCGCCGTGAACGGCAGGTCAGCGCCTGCCGTGCCGGATGACGCGTCCCTCCCCGACGCACGCCCGCAATGACAACCACCAGCACACGGGACAGTCCATGAGCCTGACCTTCGCGATCCTCTGCGGCCTCCTCGCGGTCGCCTATGGCGCCTATACGGGGCGCGAGGTGCTCGCCAAGCCTGCCGGAAGCGCGCGGATGCAGGAGATCGCCACCGCCGTGCAGCAGGGGGCGCAGGCCTATCTGAACCGGCAGTACACGACGATCGCGATCGTCGGTGCCGTCGTCTGCGTCCTGCTCGCCCTGTTGCTGTCGCTCTGGTCGGCGATCGGCTTTGTGATCGGCGCCGTGCTCTCGGGTGCGGCCGGCTATATCGGCATGAACGTCTCGGTGCGCGCCAATGTGCGGACGGCGGAAGCCGCGCGCCAAGGCCTGCAGCCGGCGCTCGACGTGAGCTTCAAGGCGGGTGCGATCACCGGCCTGCTGGTCGTTGGCCTCGGGCTGCTCGGGGTCGCGGGCTACTGGGCGTGGCTGCGCGGCGCGGGCGTTCCCGAGCGCACCGTGCTCGAGGCGCTGGTCGCTCTCTCCTTCGGCGCGAGCCTGATCTCGATCTTCGCCCGGCTGGGGGGCGGCATCTTCACCAAGGGCGCGGATGTGGGCGCTGACCTCGTGGGCAAGGTCGAGGCCGGCATTCCAGAGGATGACCCGCGCAACCCTGCCGTGATCGCCGACAACGTGGGCGACAACGTGGGCGACTGCGCCGGGATGGCCGCTGACCTGTTCGAGACCTATGCGGTGACGATCGTCGCGACCATGCTTCTGGGCGCCATCTTCTTCACCGGGGCGACCGCGACGACGCTGATGACGCTGCCGCTTCTGATCGGCGCGGTGTGCATCGCCGCCTCCGTGGCCGGCACCTTCTTCGTCAAGCTCGATTCCTCGGGCGCGATCATGAAGGCGCTCTACCGCGGCCTGATCGCCACGGGCGCGATCTCGGCGGTGCTGATCTTCCTCGTGATCCTGTTCTACGTCGGCCTCGGCAAGAGCGCGGGCGCTCCGTTCTCCGGCTTCGCTCTCTGGGTCTGCGCTCTCGTCGGCCTCGGCGTGACCGCGGCGATCGTGTGGGTGACGGAATACTACACGGGGACCGACTATCGCCCGGTGAAGTCGATCGCCGAGGCCTCGACCACCGGACACGGCACCAACGTGATCCAGGGCCTTGCGATGAGCATGGAGGCGACGGCCGCACCGGTGGTAATCATCTGCCTCGGCATCCTCGTCTCCTACCTGATGGCGGGCGTCTACGGCATCGCGATCTCCGCCACCACCATGCTTGCGCTCGCCGGGATCATCGTCGCTCTCGATGCCTACGGCCCGGTGACGGACAATGCCGGCGGCATCGCCGAGATGGCGGAACTGGCGAAGGACGTGCGTGTGACCACCGACGCGCTCGACGCGGTGGGTAACACCACCAAGGCGGTGACGAAGGGCTATGCGATCGGCTCGGCGGGGCTTGCGGCTGTGGTGCTGTTCGCCGCCTATCTCGAGGACCTCAAGCACTACTTCCCGTCGGTCGAGGTCCAGTTCAGCCTCTCCGACCCCTATGTCGTGATCGGCCTCTTCATGGGCGGCCTCTTGCCCTACCTGTTCGGCGCGATGGGGATGACGGCGGTGGGCCGCGCCGCCGGCAGCGTGGTGATCGAGGTGCGGCGGCAGTTCCGCGAGATCCCCGGCATCATGGAAGGCTCCGGCAAGCCGGACTATGGGCGCGCCGTCGACATGCTCACCCGGGCGGCGATCAAAGAGATGGTCGCTCCATCGATGCTGCCCGTGTTCGCGCCGGTGCTCCTGTGGATCGTGATCGCGATCATCGCCGGAAAGGCGGCCGCCTTCGCCGCGCTCGGCGCGATGCTGCTCGGCACCATCATCACCGGGCTGTTCGTCGCGATCTCGATGACGGCCGGCGGCGGCGCCTGGGACAACGCCAAGAAGCTGATCGAGACCGGGCTCCACGGCGGCAAGGGCTCGGAGGCGCACAAGGCGGCGGTCACCGGCGACACGGTCGGCGATCCTTATAAGGACACGGCCGGGCCGGCGGTGAACCCGATGATCAAGATCACCAACATCGTCGCAATCCTGTTGCTTGCGATCCTCGCCAAGCTGATCGGCTGAGCGCGGCGAGCGGCGTCGGCTGAGTGCGGCGGGGGGCCGGGCGAGGGGGCGCCTGCCCCCCGACAACGCGCGCCAATGCGTGGCGGGAGGCGTGACGCCGGGTCACACGGCGAGGCGGCGGCCGGACGAGCGGCCAAGCGATCGGGGACCTGATGGTCCCGCCGGCTCCCGACCGGTGGCTGCCCGTGGTGCCTTACAGTGAAACCGGATGGCGGCTCAAAGCCCGCGGAGTTCGCCGCGGCGCGCCCCCGTGCGCCTCAGGGAACGCCGGGGCCCGGGCCGGGGGTGCGGCCGGCGCCACCGGGGGCGAACCGGCCGATATTGCCGAGGATCAGACCGACGAAACTCCTCTCGGTCCCGGGCGTGGGCGTCACGCGCGCCACCGGCGCGATCTCCTTCGCCTGGCTCTTGTCGATCACCTCGACGCGCGCGAGCGTGCCCGTGCGGTCGAAGTGGACGGCGACGACCTCCTGCTCGATCAGCGCATCCATCCGGCCGACCCGGTTCTCCGTCACGCCGCTGATATAGAACCAGGTCTCCTCGCCGAAGACGGCGGTGGCCGAGGGGGAGCCGAGCAGGGCGAGCACATCGGCGCGCGTCTGCACGCCGGGAGCGAGTTGCGCCAAAAGCTCCCCGTCCACTTTGTGCCCGCGCGGTTCACGCGTGGCGTCGATGATGCCGCAGCCCGGGAGAAGGCCTGCGGCGAGAAGCGACGTGGCCAGCGCAATCAGGGGAAGGCGTCTGGTCGGCATGGTCCCTCCGGCGCGGGCGGCGATTGACCCGACGGCGGCGCGCGCCATGTGATGGCCTGTCACGGCCGCGCGCGCCTTGTCAACGCCCGGCCCCGGATGGACCGTCCGCCGCCATGCCGCTCGCCTCGCTGTTCCGCCGCCGCCCGTTCGAGGCCGAAGCCTTCCGCCTGTACGGCGCCGCCGTCGCCGCCGCGCGCGACCCCGCCTGGTATGCGCGGCTCGGCGTTCCAGACACGCTCGACGGCCGGTTCGACATGATCTCCGTCTTCGTGTTTCTGCTCATCGACAGGGCGAGGACAGACCCCGACCCGCGCGGCTCCGACCTCGCCCAGGCCCTGTTCGATGCAATGTTCGCCGACATGGACCAGAACCTGCGCGAGCTCGGGGTGGGTGACCTCTCGGTCGGCAAGAAGGTGAAGACGATGTGGGAGGCCTTCAACGGCCGCGCCCGCGCCTATGCCGCGGCGATCGAGAGCCCCGACCGGGGGGCGCTCGCAGAGGCTCTGGCACGCAATGTCTGGCGCACCGAGGCAGTGCCCGAGGCGGCGCATCGTCTGGCCAAGGCGGTTCGCCGCGAGGCCGAGCACCTCGCCCGCCAGGATTTCAAAGCGCTTGCCGCCGGGCGGGTTTCGTTCCTCGGCGCAGAGAGGGCCCTCGGCCAGGAATGAGCAGGGCGGCAGAGGCGCCGGAATTCTCCCGCCCCGTCACCCTCGCCTCGCTTCGGCAGGGGTCGAGGCAGCTCGTCATTGAGGCGACCGCCGCCGAGTGCGACGCTCTCGCCCGCCGGTTCGGGCTCGAGGGCGTGCGGTCGCTCTCGGCGAGGCTCGAGCTGGTCGCGAAGCCCTCCGGCGCTGTCTCGCTCCGGGGAACGATGCGGGCGGTGGTCGACCGCGCCTGCGTCGTCACCCTCGAGCCGATGACCGAGCGGATCGAGGCACCCCTCTCCGTGCTGTTCCGGCCTGAGGGGGCTGCAGCCCGGGAGGTGACACTGGATGTCGAGCTCGAGGAGGACGAGGAGCCGCTTTCCGGCGGGGTGATCGACGCGGGCGAGGTCGTGGCCCAGACGATGGCACTCGCGCTTGACCCCTGGCCGAAGCGTCCAGGAGCGAGGCTCGGCGAAGAGGAAGCGAGCTGAGCTGCCGAAGAGCGCAGAGGAGAGGTGAGACCCTTCCGACATGTAACTTTACGCGCCGGGGGGGCTCTGCTAAGCACCCGGGCTCGTCGGTTTCCTTTTCGTGACAGAGCAAGGCTGAGCCACCATGGCGGTCCCCAAGCGGAAGACGTCCCCTTCCCGGCGCAACATGCGCCGGTCACATGAAGCCTTGCGCGCCGAGGCGTATGTGGAATGCCCGAACTGCGGCGAACTCAAGCGGCCCCACCACGTGTGCGGCTCCTGCGGCTACTATGACGGTCGCGAGGTTGCGCCGGCCGGTGACAAGCTGAAGGCTGTCGTCCGCATCTGAGCGGCCGCACGGAGGGCGTATGGCGGCAACCTTGCCCAGCGGGGATCGCCGCCTCGCCGTGGCAGACTCCTGGCCGCCCTGACAGAGCGATCGTGAACGGCGCCCCCTTTCCACTGGCGATCGATGCCATGGGCGGCGACCGGGCGCCGTCGATGGTGATCGAGGGTCTTCGCGTCGCCCTCGAGCGTCACCCGGGCGCACGCTTCCTCGTGTTCGGCGATGAGGCCGCCGTCGGGCCGATGCTCGGCCGCCACCCTGCTCTTGCCGCTGCCTGCGTTCTTCGGCACGCGCCCGAGCTTGTGCCGAACGACATGAAGCCGACGGCGGCGCTGCGCCTCCGCGCCTCCTCGATGCGCCTTGCGATCGACGCCGTGGCGGCGGGCGAGGCGGAGGGCGTGGTCAGCGCCGGCAATACCGGTGCGCTGATGGCGCTCGCCAAGATCGTTCTCAAGACGCTGCGGGGGATCGACCGGCCTGCGATGGCAGGGATCGGTCCTTCGGCGCGGGGCGACTTCGTGATGCTGGACCTCGGCGCGAACGTGCAGTGCGACGCGCGCAACCTCGTCGAGTTCGCGCTGATGGGCGAGGTGTTCGCGCGGACCGTGCTCGGTCTCCGCTCGCCCTCGATCGGCCTGCTCAATGTCGGCGCCGAGGAGCTCAAGGGCGACGAGAGGGTCCGCCAGGCGGCCGAGGTCCTGCGCGCGAGCCATGTCGCGCCGCTCTTCCACGGCTTCATCGAGGGGCACGACATCGCCGGCGGCACCGTCGACGTGGTGGTGACCGACGGGTTCACAGGCAATGTCGCACTCAAGACCGGGGAGGGGACGCTCAAGCTGGTGCGCGACCTGTTGCGCGAGGTGTTCTCCTCCACGCTCGCGGCGAAGCTTGGCTACATCCTCGCCCGGCCGGCGCTTGAGCGGCTGCGCGAATGGCTCGACCCGCGTCGCTACAACGGCGCGGTTCTGCTCGGCCTCAACGGCGTGGTGGTGAAAAGCCACGGCGGCACCGATGCGCTCGGCTTCGCGCACGCGATCGACCTCGCGATGGACATGGTCACCCACGGCTTCAACGCGCAGATCAGCGCCGAGCTGCTCAAGCTTCGGGGGGAGAGCTCGGCCGGCGAAGGGCCCGAGCAGGGAGCGGCCACGGCGCTGGCCGGGTGAGCATGGACAGCGCTCCCTCTTCTCCGGCGCTCTGCGCCTCCGCCCAGCGGCCGGCGTCCGCCTGCGTCCGGTCCCGGATCGCCGGCTTCGGCGGCGCGCTGCCCGAGCGCGTGGTCACGAATGACGAGCTTGCCGCCACGCTCGACACCTCCGACGCCTGGATCGTCGAGCGGACGGGAATCCGCGAGCGCCGGATCGCCGCCCCGGGCGAGTTGACCTCCGATCTCGCAGCCCGGGCGGCCCGTGCCGCGCTCGCCGATGCGTCGGTCGAGGCCGAGGCGGTGGACGGGATCATCCTCGCGACCTCGACGCCGGACCGGACCTATCCCGCCACCGCCGTCTCGGTCCAGGCGAAGCTCGGGCTCACGCGCGGCTTTGCCTTCGACATCGCCGCCGTCTGCACCGGCTTCATCTACGCCCTGGCCGTGGCGGACTCGATGATCCGCGCCGGGGCGGCACGCACGCTGCTCGTGATCGGGGCGGAGGTGAACAGCCGGATTCTCGACTGGTCGGACCGGAGCACGGCGGTGCTGTTCGGTGACGGTGCGGGGGCCGTGGTCCTGGTCGCCCACACCCAGGAGGACGGGCCCGGCGCGCCCGGCATCCTCTCGACGCACCTCCATGCCGACGGCCGGTACGAGGGGATCCTCCATGTCGATGGCGGCCCAGGCAGCACCGGCACGGTCGGCCATGTGCGGATGCAGGGGCGGGAGGTGTTCCGCCATGCGGTGGCCAAGCTCGCGGCGGTCGTGGACGAGGCGCTCGCGGCGAACGGTCTCGGCCAAGGGGATGTCGACTGGCTCGTCCCGCACCAGGCGAACCTCCGGATCATCGAGGCGATGGGCCGCAAGCTCGGCCTGCCGCCCGAGCGCGTGGTGGTGACGGTCGATCGCCATGCCAACACCTCCGCCGCTTCGATCCCGCTCGCGCTTGCCGATGCCTACCGTGACGGTCGGCTCAAGCGGGGCGATCTCGTTCTGATGGAGGCGATCGGTGGCGGTCTGACCTGGGGCGCGGCGCTCGTGCGCCTCTAGGGGGGAGGCGTCAGCGGCAGAATGGATCCGTCGCGGCGACGATGCCGGGAAACCCAGGGTGGACGGCGTCGCGGGAGGCTCCGGTCAACGGGCGAACGCCGGGACCGCCGTCGTCCAGGGCGGAACCTGACCCTGGCGTCCCTGCGCCCTGGCAAACGCCGCCGGCTTCGGCTTCACTCGCAGCGCCCGAACAGGAGCACCCGCATGTCCAGGATCGCTTATGTCAACGGCCGCTACCTGCCGCACCGGGAGGCCTCGACGCATATCGAGGACCGCGGCTACCAGTTCGCCGATGCCGTGTACGAGGTGGTGCACGTCCACGACGGCCGGTTCGTCGATGACGGCCCGCATCTCGACCGGCTCGAGCGGTCCTTGCGCGAGATCCGGATCCCGATGCCGATGTCGCGCGCCGCGCTTCGCCGCGTGCTCGCCGAGGTGGTGCGCCGGAACCGGATCGACGAGGGTCTTCTCTACCTTCAGGTCAGCCGCGGGGTCGCCCGGCGCGACCATGCCTTTCCGGCAAAGCCGGTGCCGCCCGTTCTCGTCGTCACGGTCAAGCGCATCAAGCCCTATCCCGCCTCGATCGATGGCTGGGGCACGACGGCGATCACCCATCCCGACCTGCGCTGGGCCCGCTGCGACATCAAGACCGTCGGGCTTCTGCCGAACGTGCTCGCCCGCCAGGCAGCGAAGGAGAAAGGGGCCTCGGAGGCGATCCTGATCGCCCCCGACGGGACGGTCACCGAGGGCGCCGCCACCACCGTCTGGATCGTCGATCAGGAAGGGCGGCTTCGCACACGCGACCTCGAAGCGAACATCCTGCCCGGCTGCACCCGGCGTGTCCTGATCGAGCTTCTGCGCGAGAACGGCATCCCATTCGTCGAAGGGCCGTTCACGGAACAGGAGCTCCGCACGGCGCGAGAGGCCTTCATCACATCCGCCACCTCGTTCGTGAAGCCGATCCTTGCGATCGACGGGGTGGCGGTCGGCGACGGCACGCCAGGGCCGGTGACGCGGCGTCTGTTCGACATCTTCTCGCGCCATGTGCGCGGGCAGCGCAACGAGCCGCCGAGAGCTGCGGCATGAGGCCGCCGCAGCCCGAAGCGGTCCTGTTCGACTGGGACAACACCCTTGTCGATGCCTGGCCTGGGATCGCGCATGCGCTGAATACCGCTCTCACCCGCTTCGGCCACCCGGCCTGGACGCTGGATGAGGTTCGGGCGCGGGTGCGCAAGTCGCTGCGCGACACGTTCCCCTCGCTGTTCGGCCGCGGCTGGGAGGAGGCGCGGGAGGTATTCTACGAGGCGCTCGAGGCGACGCATCTGACGCAGCTGACGCCGCTTCCGGGCGCTGGCGAGACTCTTGCCCAGGCGCGCGCCCTCGGCCTTCCCCTCGCGGTGGTGTCGAACAAGACAGGCCGCTTCCTGCGCCGGGAAGCCGAGGCGCTCGGCTGGTCGGGCGCGTTCGCGATCCTGGTCGGCGCCGGCGATGCCGAGGCCGACAAGCCCGACCCAGCGCCGTTCCGGCTGGCGCTCGGCGCGCTTGGCCAAAGCGCGGGCAGCTCGGTCTGGTATGTCGGGGACACGGCTCTCGACATGCTCGCGGCTCGGAACGCCGGGCTCACCGGCATCCTTTTCGGCGATGCCGCGCATGACGGCGGCCCCTCCGCCTCCTTGCATGACTGGCATGCCCCCGACCATGCGAGCCTGCAGTCCCTGCTCGCGACCCGTGTGGCGGCCTGACCTCTCGCTCGCAGAGACGTGCAGCGTGGCGTGCGCGCACTCTTCTTGTTCCGCTCGCGCGCGTGCTATATCTCGCGATTGCGAAATGGCCGCCTCGGCATGGCCGTCTCGTCAGCCCCGCAAGACCCGCAAGACGGCAACGCGACAGAAGAAAGAACACGACAGAAGAAAGGTTGGGCCATGGCGACGGAAAAGGCTCAGAATGTGCAGGACGTATTCCTGAACCATGTGCGGAAGAACAAGACGCCCGTGACGATCTTTCTCGTCAACGGCGTCAAGCTTCAAGGCATCATCACCTGGTTCGACAACTTCTCCGTCCTCTTGCGCCGCGACGGCCACACGCAGCTCGTCTACAAGCACGCGATTTCCACCGTGATGCCGGGCGCACCGATCATGCTGTTCGATGCCTCCCGCGCCGCGCCGGAACAGCAGGCCTCCGCCCCCGGCCCGAACACCTTGACTGTCTCGCCGAAGGAGAGCGCCCCTGCGTCGGCCCCGGCGGGAGACTGACGCGAGAGGCGCCGGCGCGGAGCCGCTCCCGCCGCAGCCGAACACCGCCGCCGTCATCCTGCCCTGGGAGCGATCGGATTCCGTCCGCGCCGCCGCAGACGGGTCCGACCTGCCCCCCGGTCTGCTTCGCCCAGCCGAGGCTCGGCTCGAGGAGGCGGTGTCGCTAACCCGCTCGATCGGGCTTACCGTCATCTGGACGGGGGTGCTGCCCCTGCGCGGCCGCCGACCGGCCACGCTGCTCGGCGCGGGCCAGGTGGAGAACGTTGCCAACGCCGTGCGGCTGAACCGGGTGGCGGTGGCGGTTGTCGATTCGCAGCTGAGCCCGGTGCAACAGCGCAACCTTGAGAAGGCCTGGGGCTGCAAGGTGATCGACCGCACCGGGCTTATCCTCGAGATCTTCGGCGCCCGGGCCCGCACCCGAGAGGGAGCGCTTCAGGTCGAGCTCGCGCATCTCGAGTACCAGCGCACCCGACTCGTCCGGTCCTGGACCCATCTCGAGCGGCAGCGCGGCGGCTTCGGCTTCCTCGGCGGCCCGGGCGAGAGCCAGATCGAGATCGACCGCCGGCTGATCGGCGACCGGATCGCGAAGCTCAGGCGCGAGCTCGAGGAGGTGCGCCGAACCCGCGGCCTGCATCGCGGCGCCCGCCGGCGGGTTCCCTATCCGGTGGTCGCCCTCGTCGGCTACACCAACGCCGGCAAGTCCACGCTGTTCAACGCGCTCACCGGTGCGTCGGTGCTCGCGAAGGACCAGCTCTTCGCCACCCTCGACCCGACGATGCGGGCGCTGAAGCTTCCCTCCGGCCGGACGGTGATCCTCTCCGACACGGTCGGGTTCATCTCCGACCTGCCGCACGAGCTCGTCGCGGCGTTCCGCGCCACCCTCGAGGAGGTGGCGGAAGCCGACATCATCCTGCACGTGCGCGACGTCGCCCACCCCGACAGCGCCGCGCAGCGGGCGGACGTGCTCGGCGTTCTCGACGGAATGGTGAAGGACGGCGCGCTCGACCCTGCTTGGCAGGACAGGGTGATCGAGGTGCTGAACAAGTCCGACCTGCTCGCCGAGGAGGCGCGCGTCGCGCTTGAAGCCAAGCCTGGGACGGTGCTCGTCTCGGCGCTGACCGGCGCGGGCCTCGGCGCGCTCAAGGCGGCGATCGACGCCCGCCTTTCCGCCGGCCTCGGCGTGCACCGGATCACGCTTGGGCCGGCGGAGGGGGCCGCACTCGCCTGGCTCTATGCGCATGGCGAGGTGGTCGACCGCCGCGACGCGGCAGAGGCGATCCATCTGGCCGTGCGGCTTTCGGACGAGGACCGCGCCCGCTTCGAGAACCGGCGTGCGCAGGCGGCGAAAGAGGCGGGAGGCCTCGTATCCAAGGCCTGAGGGGCGGCGCGCCGCCGCGTCGCCCCCGGGCCGCGCACCGGCGCGGTTGACGGCCCATCCGCTTCTTGCTGCGATGGGCCTGACGCTCTCAGCCGCGCAGGAGTGCCCATCCATGCCGTCGACGTTCCGCCCGCTCGGCGACCGCATCCTCGTCGAGCCGATCGCCTCGGAGACGAAAACCAAGGGCGGGATCATCATCCCCGACACGGCCATCGAGAAGCCGACGCGCGGCAAGGTGGTCGCCGTCGGCCCCGGGGCGCGGGCTGAGGACGGGCGGCTCCTCAAGCTCGACGTCAAGGTCGGCGATATCGTTCTCTACGGGAAATGGACGGGCACCGAAGTGAAGCTCGACGGCAAGGACTTCGTGATCATGAAGGAGGCCGACGTCCTCGGGATCGCGGAGTGACTGCCGCGCGCTTGTCCCCGGAGGATCGGGCCTGAACCCGATCCGATCGGCCGAGGCGGCAGCGTCGGTTGCCGCCATGCTTGCGGAGGCCGCCGTTACCGAGGTGATGCCACGCTTCCGGAACCTCGCCGCCGGCGAGGTGCGCGCCAAATCGGGGCCGCAGGACCTCGTCACGGCGGCGGACGAGGCCTGCGAGCGGGCAGTGGTCGCCGCACTCGAGCGGATCGCGCCGGGCATCCCCGTGGTCGGCGAGGAGAGCGCCGCGGCCGACCCGTCCATGCTCGCCCGCGCCGCCTCGGCCGAGTGGTGTTTCGTGCTCGACCCGGTGGATGGCACCGCGAATTTCGCCGCCGGCCTGCCGCTGTTCGGAACGATGCTCGCGCTTCTGCACCAGGGCGAACCGGTCGCTGCCTGGATGCACGACCCGATCCTGCACGACACCGCGATCGCGCTCGCGGGCGAGGGGGCGTGGGTCGAGGACCGGCATGGGCGTCGTCATGACCTCCGCGTGGCCGAGCCCGTGCCGCTTGGTGCGATGCGCGCCGCCGTGAGCCACCGCTACCTGCCGCCCGAGCTCGCCGGCCGGGTTCGCCCCCGGCTCGGCCTGTTCGGCGCGGGCTGGGAGCTTCGCTGCGCCGCGCACGAGTGGCGCCTTGCCGCCTCGGGGCCGATCCACGCCCTGTTCTACTGGCGGCTGATGCCCTGGGACCATGCTCCCGGCGTGCTGATCCACCGCGAGGCGGGCGGCCACGCCGCCCTGATCGATGGCCGGCCCTATCACGCCTCGGTGCTGTCGGGGGGGATGATCGCCGCGCCAGATCGTGACTCGTGGGAGGCTGTGCGCGAGGCGCTGCTCGCGCCCTGAGGGGCTGGGCTGACGGCGGAACAGCCGAGACGCGCCCGTGTGGCCGCCTCGTCCGTCGGCTCATCCCCGCTGCGGCCCGGGCCTGCTGCGAACAAGCCTGCCGCTTGCGACCGCGATCCCGGCAAGCACCAGCGCGCCGCCCGCGAGCGCCGTCGGCTGCGGCCGCTCGTTGAGCACGGTCACGGCGAGCGCCGTCGTCCAGAGCGGGATCAGGTAGTCGACGAAGCCGGCCGTCGCCGCCGGCGCGCGGGCGAGCAGGCGCCAGTAGAGAGCCATCGGCAGGGCGGTCGCGACCGAGCCGAGAGCGGCGATCGAGAGAGCCGTGCCGAGGTCGGGCGGCGGGGCGATCCCCTGGTCGGTCGCGAGAGCGAGCAGGGCGGAGGCGGCGATCGAGACGATCTGCTGGCCGATCGCCGTCCCGGCCGCGTCGGGTGGTCGCACCCGGCGGCCATAGGTCGCCCCGGCGGCATAGGAGGTCGCGACCAGGAGCATGGCCGCGAACCCCTCGAGCGAGGCGGAGGAGGCGGCGAGCACGCCCGGGCCGAGCACGAGCGCGATGCCGCAGAAGCCGATCGCCACCCCTGCGAGCTCGTGTCGGGTGATCCGCTCGCCCGGCAGGAAGAGATGCGCGAGGATCGAGAGGATGAGCGGCATCGAGGCGGCGACGAGAGCTGCCGGGGCGGTGTCGATGCGCCCCACCGCGAAGGCCATCAGCGCGCTCGAAAGCCAGCCATTGGTGGTGCCGACGACGAGCACGTCGAGAAGACGCATCCTCGGGACGCGGCGGCGCCAGAGCACCACGAGGCAGAGCACGGCGAGAGCGGCGATGCCGCGCCAGAAGGTGAGGGTGAAGGGAGCGAGGGTCTCCCCGGCGAGGCGTAGCCAGAGGAGCGTCGTTCCCCAGCCCGCCGAGACGATGAGCAGCGTGGGCCAGACGCCGGGGGCGCTCACGACGCGAGGCGCGGACGCGCTCTCATTCCCGCTCCGCCGCCTTGGCCGCCTGCCAGTGCGCCTCCATCTCGGCAAGGCTCGCCTCTTCCGGGCGCCGGCTGGCGGCGGCAAGCGCCGCCTCGACGGCGCGGAAGCGGCGCTCGAACTTGGCGTTCGCGCCGCGCAGGCAGGCCTCGGGGTCGAGCTCGAGCTTGCGCGCGAGGTTCGCAAGCACGAACAGCATGTCGCCGACCTCGTCGGCGAGCCGCGCCGGATCGCGCTCTGCCTGGGCGAGCTCAGCGCGGAGCTCCTCCGTCTCCTCGGCGAGCTTGTCGAGAACGGCCGCGGCATCCGGCCAGTCGAAGCCGACCCGGGCCGCGCGTCGGGTGAGCTTCGCCGCGCGGGTCAGTGCGGGCAGGGCGAGGGGGAGGCCGGCAAGCACGCCCGTCTCGGCGCGGGCGGCGCGTTCGGCCGCCTTCTGCGCCTCCCAGGCCTCGGTTTGCTCCGCCGCGTTCTCGCGGCGCGCCTCTCCGAACACGTGCGGGTGGCGCCGGATCATCTTCTCGGTAATCCCGCGCGCAACGGCGGCGAAGTCGAAGCGGCCGGCTTCGGCTGCCATCTGCGCGTGGTAGACGACCTGAAACAGGAGATCGCCGAGCTCGTCGGCAAGTGCTGCCCAGTCGCGCCGTGCGATCGCATCGGCGACCTCGTAGGCCTCTTCGATCGTGTAGGGGGCGATCGTGTCGAAGTCCTGCTCGCGGTCCCAGGGGCAGCCGCGTTCGGGGTCACGCAGGGCGGCCATGACGCGGAGGAGGCGGCGGAGTTCCTCGGCGGCTTCCGGCGTGTCGTTGGTCAAGCGGTGCCTCCCGATGGTCAGACCAAAAGTCCGATAATCATGATTATGGAAAACACGCGCCTGGTCAGACGACCAGCTCGAGGCCGTCGAAGCCGGGCTCGACCCCCTCGGGCAGCGCAGCGGCGAGCGCCCGGTAGTCGAAGCTCTCGCCCATGTGCGTGAGCACCGTCCGCTCGGGCTTAAGCCGATCGACCCAGCCGAGCACGCGATCGAGATGCGCGTGCGTTTTGTGCGGCGCGGCCTGGAAGCAGCCGACGATCCAGACGCGCACCCCGCCGAGCGCCGCGAGCGCCGTCTCGTCAAGGTCGAGCACGTCGGTCGAATAGGCGAAGTCGCCGATCCGGAACCCGAGGCTCGGCATGAACCCATGGTCCTGCAGGATCGGCAGGACTCTCACCCCGGCCGCCTCGAACGCCACGCCTGGGGTGATCTCGTTGGGCTCGAGCACCGGGCGGAAGAACGCCCCCGGTGCCTTCAGCGGCTGGAAGGCGTAGTCGAACCGCTTCTGCAGACTAGCGAGTGTCCGGCCATCGGCATGCACCGGGATCGGCCGGCCGATCAGCTTGTTAACGCCGCGCAGGTCGTCGAGCCCCATCACATGGTCGGCGTGGCTGTGGGTGTAGAGCACCGCGTCGATCCGCCACTTGCCGGCCGAGAGAAGCTGAAAGCGCAGATCCGGCGCCGTGTCGACAAGCAGCGTGGCGGCCTCGGTCTCGACCAGGATCGAGGCCCGCGTGCGGCGGTTGCGCGGCTCTTCGGGGTCGCAGGCGCCCCAGCGCCCGCCGATCAGCGGCACCCCACCCGAGCCGCCGCAGCCGAGGACCGTGACCTTCACGCCGCTGCCGGCAGCCTGAGCCGGCGAAACAGCCGGAGCGTGTTCGCGGTGGTGAATTCGGCGAGAGCCGAAAGGCCAAGGCCGCGGACTTGGGCCAGCGTCCGGGCGGTGTGGGCGACCATCCCCGGCTCGCAGCGCTTGCCCCGGAACGGTTCTGGGGCGAGGTAGGGAGCGTCGGTCTCGACCAAAAGCCGGTCAACCGGCAGGTCACGGGCGAGAGCGCGCAGCTCCTCCGATCGCCGGAAGGTGAGGATCCCCGAGAAGCTGATGAGGCCGCCAAGTTCAACTGCAGTTTCAGCGAGTTGTCGCGATGAGCTGAAGCAGTGCATGACGAAGGGGAAGGCGCCTCCCCGCTCCCGTTCATCCTTCAGGATCAGGGCGATGTCAGCGTCGGCGTCGCGGGCATGGACGACAAGCGGCAAGCCCGTTTCACGCGCGGCCCGGATGTGCCGGCGAAAGCTTTCCGCGGCAATCTTTCGCGGGGCCTTCTCGTAGTGATAGTCGAGCCCGCTCTCGCCGATGCCGACGACGCGCGGGTGGTCGGCGAGCGCCACGAGCTCGGCCACTTCCGGCAGCGGCTCCTCGGCGGCGTTGTGCGGGTGGATGCCGACGGTGCACCACACCTCCGGGAACGCCTCGGCGATCGCCTTGACGGTGGCGGCCTGGCGCAGCCTGACGCCGATCGTGATCACCGCCTCCACCCCCGCCTCGCGGGCGCGCGCGATCAGCCCCGGGCGCTCCTCGGCCGACCAGTGGTCGAGATGGCAGTGGCTGTCGATCAGCACCGTCTCAGCCCCCCTTCCCCGGCCTCTCCTCGAGTTTGCGGAACAGCGGCCTCGGTTCGGGAAGCGCCACGCCGCCCGCTATCGGCCGCTCGAGCGCGTCGAAGCCGCGCTCGGTAACGGCGAGCTGGTCGAGCAGCCGGGACATCGTCCCCGGCATCACCGGCTGAAGCAGGATGGCGAGGCGACGCAGCGTCTCGGCGAGCGTCCAGAGAACCGTGCCCATCCGGCCCGGGTCGGTCCTGCGCAGCGCCCACGGCGCCTCGCGGTCGATATAGGCATTCGCCTCGCGGATCACCGCCCAGGCCGCCTCGAGAGCGGCGTGGAACGCCTGGCGGGCCATCTCCTCGCGCATCCTTGGCAGAAGCGACGCGGCGGCCTCGAGCAAGGCCCGGTCGGCCGACGCGAGCTCGCCCGGCATGGGAAGAACCCCGCCGCAGTTCCGGGCGATGAAGCCGAGCGTGCGCTGCGCGAGATTGCCGAACTCGTTGGCGAGGTCGACATTGAGGCGGCGCCTCAGCCCCTCCTCCGTGTAGTCTCCATCGGCGCCGAAGGGCACCTCGCGCAAGAGGAAGAAGCGGAACGGATCAAGCCCGACACGCTCGATCTCGGCGAAGGGGTCGACCACGTTGCCGAGCGACTTCGACATCTTCTGCCCTTCGACCGTCCACCAGCCGTGGGCGAACACCCGACGCGGCGGGGCAAGGCCGGCGCTCATCAGGAAGGCAGGCCAATAGACCGCGTGAAAGCGCAGGATGTCCTTGCCGACGAGATGGAGATCGGCGGGCCAGAACCCGGCCCGCTCGGACGTCTCGTCCGGCCAGCCTGTGGCGGTGACGTAGTTGGTCAAGGCATCGAGCCACACATACATCACGTGGCCCGGGCTGTCCGGCACCGGCACGCCCCAGCTGAAACTCGTGCGGCTGACGGAGAGGTCCTCGAGCCCCGAACGGACGAAAGAGACGACCTCGTTCCGGCGCGCCTCCGGGGCGATGAAGTCCGGATTGGCGTCGTAGAAGGCGAGCAGCCGCTCCTGCCAGGCAGAGAGGCGGAAGAACCAGGAGGGCTCCTTCACCCACTCGACCGGAGCGCCGGTTGGGGCACGGCGCACCCCGTCCTCGCCCACCACCGTCTCGCTCTCGCGATAGAAGGCCTCGTCGCGAACGGCGTACCAGCCGCCGTAGTCGCCGAGATAGAGGTCTCCGGCGGCGTGGATCCGCCGCCAGAGCTCCTCGCAGGCGCGGTAGTGGCGCGGCTCGGTGGTGCGGATGAAGTCGTCGTTCGAGAAGCCCATCGCGGCGGCGAGCGCGCGGAAATTGGCGCTCACCTCGTCGGTGAACGGCTTCGGCGCCATTCCCCGCGCGGCCGCCGCCTTCTCCACCTTCTGGCCGTGCTCGTCCGTGCCGGTGAGGAAGAACACCTCCCGCCCGTCGAGCCGCATGAAGCGGGCGAGCACATCGGCCGCGAGCGTGGTGTAGGCGTGCCCGATATGCGGCACGTCGTTGACGTAGTAGATCGGGGTCGTGACGTAGAAGCGGCGTCGTTGCATCGTCTTGTCCGTGCGCCCGCCCGGCATCGAGCCGTCAGGGTGTGTCGAGCGCGCCCCCCGGCCGGAGCGCGAGGAGCGCCGAGAGCACGGCCTGCTTGCGGTCGAGGTTGAGCGCGTCGGTCTGTCGCGCGAGCTGCCCGACCTTCTCCCACAAGCCCCCCCACTCTTCAAGCGGCCGCAGCCGCGCCACCGCATCGGCCTGCCCGACGGCCGACGCCTTCGCAAGCGCGGCAAGCCGGTCACGCAACAGGCCCATGAACAGCGCGAACCCCTCCTCCGCGCCCGGTCGCGCGAGCCGGTCGGCGAGCGCATGGGCCGCCGTAAGGTCGAGCGCCGGAAGGCCCTGGAACACGCGCGCGAGAGCAGCGGAGAGCTCGGCCGCCCCGCCCTCGGCGAGAGCGAGCGCACGCCCGATCGACCCGCCGGCAAGCGCGACGGCGGCCTCGGCCTCCGCGGGCGGGAGGTCAGGCGCGTGCTGGGCGAGCAGGAGAGCGACCTCGCTCGCGGCAAGCGGCGCGAGCGAGAGCCTGCGGCAGCGGCTGCGGATCGTCGGCAGAAGACGCGCCGGGGCGTGGCAGACGAGCAGGATCAGCGCCTTCGGCGGCGGTTCCTCGAGGATCTTGAGAAGCGCGTTGGCCGCCTCGGCAGAGAGGTCGTCAGCCGGATCGACGATCGCCACGCGCCAGGGGCTCTCGGCACCGGTGAGTCTGAGGAAGCCGATCATGCCGCGCACGTCATCGATCGCGATCTCGGTGCGCAGCCGCCCCGTCCGCGGGTTCTCCGTGCGTGCGACGAGGCGAAGGTCGGGATGGCTGCCGGAAGCGACCTTGCGCGCGGCAGGATGTCCCGCCGGCACGGCGAGCGGCGAGGCCGCTTGGGGAAAGCCGGCGAGCACCCAGGTGGCCGCGGCACGGGCGAAGGTGGCCTTGCCGATGCCCGGCGGGCCGCCGATCACCCAGGCGTGGTGCAGCCGCCCGGCGGCGGCGGCCTCGGCGAAGGCCTCCGCCGCCGCCCTGTGGCCGACGAGCTCGCCCTGGCTCATCCGGCGGCCGGCAGAACGAGCCCGAGACGTTCCGCGACGGCCGCGCGGATCGCTGCCGCCACCGCCTCGGCCGGGCGCGCAGCGTCGATCACCACGCAGCGCTTCGGCTCCGACGCCGCACGTCGCAGGAACCCTTCGCGGATCCTGGCATGGAAGGCATGGTCGAAGCGCTCGTAGCGGTTTCTCGCCGACCGTGCGGCCGCGCGGGCGAGCCCCTGCTCGACGGGAAGGTCGAGGATGAGCGTGAGGTCCGGGGCGACGTCGCCGAGCGTGGCGCGATGGATCGCCGCGATCGCCGCCGCCTCGACCCCCTGCCCGTCGCCCTGGTACACGGCGGTGCTGTCGGCGAACCGGTCGGAGACGACCCAGGCGCCGCGTTCGAGCGCCGGCCGGATCACCCGCGCAACGTGCTGCACACGAGCGGCATAGTGCAGAAGCGTCTCGGCGAGCGGCTCCCAGCGCCCCGGCGCGCCGGTGACCAGCAGCCCGCGTATCGCTTCGGCCCCCGCCTCGCCGCCGGGCTCGCGCGTCTCGACCGCCTCGAGCCCGGCTGCGCGGATCGCCTCCGCGAGCAGCCGCGCCTGCGTGGTCTTGCCCGCCCCCTCCCCGCCCTCGAGCGTGATGAACCGACCGCCCATGCCGAGGCGCGCTGCCGCCTCAGCTTCCGAACACGAGGTGCCGGAGGCTTGCGCCGATCCGCGGCACGAAGCCGAGCCGCGGCACGTCCGCCCCGGCATAGAGCGGCACGGACATCTGCGGCACGCCCCTGCCCGACACCTCGAGCCTGCCGAGCTCCGCCCCGCGCGCGACCGGGGCCTTGACAGGCGCGGTGTAGTGCACCGCGATCCGCGCCTCCTGCCGCCAGCTGCGCGGCACCGTCATCACGAGGTCGCGCCCGGCGACAAGCGGGACGGTGTCGCGCTCGCCAAGATGCACCGGGACGTTCTCCACCGTCTCGGCGGCGCCGAACAGGCGCACATTCTCGAACTCGCGGAACGCCCACAGCATCAGCCGCTCGCTCTCCTCGGCGCGGATGCGCATCGAGGGAAGACCGTTGACCACGAGGATCACGCGCCGCCCCCCCTGAACCGCCGAGGCCGTGAGGCCGTAGCCGCTCTCCTCGGTATGGCCGGTCTTCAGCCCGTCGGCGCCGATGTTGCGGTAGAGCAACGGGTTGCGGTTCTCCTGGGTGATGTTGGCAAATCGGAACGAGCGTTCGCTGTAGTAGCGGTAGTAGTCGGGGAAGTCCTGGATGATCCGTGCGGCGAGGAGCGCGAGGTCGCGGCACGACATGCGGTGGTTCGGGTCGGGCCACCCGGTCGAGTTGCGCAACGTCGTCTGCCTCAGCCCAAGGGCGCGGGCGCGCTCGGTCAGGAGGTCAGCGAAGGCCTCCTCCGAGCCGCTGATGGCCTCGGCGAGAACGATGCAGGCGTCGTTGCCCGACTGCACGATCACGCCGCGCAGCAGATCCTCGACCTTCACCCTCTGGCCGACCTCAACGAACATCTTCGACCCGCCCATGCGCCAAGCGCGCTCGCTGACGGGAAGCTCGGTGTCGAGGCGAAGCCGGCCGGCGCGGAGGTGCTCGAACACCACATAAGCCGTCATCAGCTTCGACATCGAGGCGGGCGGCATCGGCACGTCCGCCTCCTTCTCGAGCAGTGTCGCCCCGGTCTCGAAATCGACGATCAGCGCATGCCGCGCGAGCGTATCGACCGGCCCGAGCGGGGTGTTCGCCGGGCTGCCCTGCGGCCGTGGCGGCTGCGGCTGGCGCGGCTGCGGCTGGCCAGTGCGCTGCGGCGGGCGCTGCGTCGGCCGCTGCTGCTGCGCGGGCGCGAGCGAGGGCGCGGCGAGGGCGAGCGCCGCGGCGCCGAACAAGAGGCGGCGCGTGGAAGAGATGGTGTCGGTCATCTGGTCCCGGTTCCCTCGGTTCCGCGTCGGTCAGTCGACGACGATCCGGGCGTCGCTCGCGCCTGCACGCAGGGTGGCGGCGAGGAGGTGGTCGGCCTCCGCCACCGTTCGCGCCGGCCCGAGCCGAACCCTGTAGAGCGTGCGCCCGTTCGCCGTCACGCGGCTCGTGTGCGCCGGGCCGGCGGCGGCGAGACGCGTACGCAGGGCTTCGGCGTTCCGAGCGCTGCCGAAGACGCCGGCTTGAACCCAGAGCCTTCCCGGCGCCGGGGGCTGCTGGCGGAGCGTCCGCGGCAGGGCGTCGGTGCGCAGCGGCACGGCCAGCAGTGGCGGCGGCGCAGGCGGCGGGGCGGGCAGAGGTGCCGCGACGCGAACCATCGTCGCCGCGCGGGCGCCGGGCGGCGGGGGCAGCGTCTCGGCCTCAACCGGAATGCGCGGCGCGGAGGCGACGACGATCCGTTCGCTCTCCGGAACGGGCGTCCGCGCGCGCGCCTCCGCCGCCACGAGGCGACTCTCCTCGGGGACCACCTGCACCCGCACCTGCGCCACCCCGTCGGCGGGCAGGCCGAGCACGCGGGCCGACGCCTCGGACAGCCCGATGATACGCCCGACATCGACAGGGCCGCGATCGTTCACCCGAACCAGCACCGACCGGCCGTTCTCGAGGTTGGTCACGCGGACGATCGCGGGAAGCTGCAGCGTCGGGTGCTGGGCGGTGAGCTTCGCCGGGTCGAAGACCTCCCCGTTCGCTGTCCGGCTCCCGGCACGCTGCCGGATGACCGTGGCGAGGCCGGTCTCGTCGAGGTCGTAGTCCTCGCGCGGAGAGAACCAGACCCCTCCCCTCCGATAGGTCTCGCCGACGACGAAGCTGCCCTCGCCCGGGTCGCGCGACGCGCTCCCCGTGAGCCGTTTCCCGAGCTGGGCGACGAAGCCCGTCTCTGCGCAGCCTGCGAGCATCAGCGCGGCGGCGGCGATGGCGGCTAGGGCCGGGCGCGTCATCCGCCGACCCGATCCGACAACAGGCCAACGGCGAGAACGTAATAGGTGCTGTTGTTGTAGCGCCGCACGGCCTGGGCGTTGGGGAACAGCACGAAGGCCTGGCCCGCGGCGCCATCGGGGGCGGCGATCGCCGCCGGCATGTCGCCCGCCGGCATACGCCCGCCATCGGCCGGGCGGACGCCGGCCGACGCCCAGGACGAGAGCGGCCGCATCGTCCGCCCATCCGCCTCCCCGATCGGGAAGCGCGGCGGCAGCGTCACCTCAAAGCCCCAGGGCTCGCCCGGCCGCCAGGCGCCGGCGCGGCGAAGGTAGTTGCCGATCGAGCCGAGCGCGTCCGCCCGGCTGTCCCAGATGTCGCGGCGGCCGTCCCCGTCGAAATCGACCGCATAGGCGAGGAAGGAGCCGGGCATGAACTGCGGCTGGCCCATTGCTCCGGCCCAGCTTCCGAGCATCCGCTCCTTGCGGATGTGCCCCTGGTCGAGGATCCTGAGCGCGTTGAGGAGCTCGCCGCGGAAATACGCGCTCCTGCGGCCGTCATAGGCGAGGGTGGCCAGCGCCTGGACCACGGGGAACCCGCCCATAGTGGCGCCGTAGTTCGTCTCCACCCCCCAGATCGCGGTGACGGTGCGGGCGGCGACGCCGAAGCGTTGCTCGACGGCAGCGAGCAGCGCGCGGTTCTCGGCGAAGGCCTTGCGCCCGTTACCGATCCGCGGTTCCGCGACCACGCGGTCACGGTACTGGGCCCAGCTGAGCGTCACCTCCGGCTGGCGGCGATCGAGCTCGATCACGCGCTGGATCGGCGCGATTCCAGAAAGAGCCCCCTGGATCGTCGCGGCGGAGATCCCCTGCGCGCGTGCTTCGGCGCGCAGCTCGGAGAGCCAACGCTCAAAGGGCTGTGACGCCGCGCGCGCCCCGGCCGCGGCCGCCACGGCCGGGAGAGCCCCGAGGACCACGCGTCGAGTCGCACCCATGTCTTCCTCAATGCCACTTGTGCGTGCGGTTCTCAACGCGTGCTTCGGCTGCGCGCCCCGTGTCGGGAGCCTCCTCCTGGCCTGCCTGGAGCGGCTCGGCTAGAAGGGCGGCGAGGGATGGAAACGGTGAGGGAGAGCGCCATGCGCCCGATCACGGAGGAGTTCGCCGCCTGGGCCGCAGGGATCGACGCGTCCTCGCTGCCCGCCCCGGTGGTCGCACGCGCCAAGGCGCTCGTGCTCGACCTCGTCGGCAACATCGTCCGCGCCCGCCATGACGCGGAGAGCACCCCTGCCCTGCTTGCCGCCGCCCGCTCGCTCGGCCTCTGTGGCGGCACGGCCACCGTGTTCGGGGACGCCGCACGCTACACCCCGGCAGGCGCAGCGCTGGTAAACGGGGCGCTCGCCCATTCGCTTGATTTCGACGACACCCATGCCGCGGGAAGCCTCCACCCCGGCGCGCCGGTGATCCCAGCCGCTCTCGCCGCCGCCGAGCTCGTGCGGGCGAGCGGGGCGCGCCTCGTCGCCGGCATCGTCGCCGGCTACGAGGCGACGATCCGTCTCGCGCTCGCCCTCCCGGCCGGAGACCACTACGACCGCGGCTTCCACCCCACCGCCACCTGCGGCGCCTTCGGCGGCGCGGTCGCCGCCGCACGGGTGTTCGGCCTCGACGCCCGGGGCATGGCGGATGCACTCGGAATCGCGCTGTCCCAGGCCGCGGGCAGCCTTCAGTTCCTCGCCAACGGCGCCTGGACCAAGCGGTTCCAGGTCGGCTGGTCGGCGATGGCGGGGCTTGCGGCGGCGAGCTTGGCGCGCGAGGGCTTCCGCGGTGCGTCGGAGGCGATCGAGGGCCGCCACGGCTTCCTCCGCGCCTATGCCCCGGCGCCGCGGCCGGAGCGCGTGCTCGAAGGCCTCGGCGAGGTGTTCGAGCTGATGGCGACGGCAGTGAAGCCCTATCCCTCGTGCCGCTACGGCCACGCGGCGATCGACGCGGCCCTCGCGCTCCGGGCCGAGCACGGGCTGAGGCCAGAGGAGATCACCGCCGTCACCGTGCACCTGCCCGCGAAGGGCATGCTGCTGATCGGCGCCCCGGCCGAGAAGAAGGCCGAGCCCCGGAATGTCGTGGATGCGCAGTTCTCCGGCCCGTTCGTCGTCGCCGCCGCGCTCGCGACCGGGGCGATGGGCTGGGAGAGCTATGCGCTGCTCGACGACCCTGTGGTGCGCGCGCTGGCGCGGCGCATCCGCTGCGTCGAGGACCCGGAGATCGAGGCCGAGTTCCCCGCCAACATGGCCGGCCGCACCACGGTGGAGACGGGGCGCGGCAGCTTCAGCGCCAAGGTCGTCGTGCCCAAGGGGGAGCCCGGAAATTTCCTCACGGAAGCGGAACTCGCCGCCAAGTTCCACGGGCTTGCGGACGCGATCCTGACGCCGCCGAAGGCGGCCGCCCTCGCCGAGACCATCCTCTCGCTCGAGGCACTGCCGGATGTGACGGAGCTCGCACGTCTCGCCGGGCCGGTGAGCGCCGTCCGTCTCGCCGGAGAGTGAGCGTCAGCCGTTCGCCTCGAAGCGCCGGAACAGGCCGACGACGCGCCCCTGGATGCGCACCCGGTCGGCCGGGATGATCCGCGGCTGATAGGCAGGGTTGGAGCTTTCGAGCGCGACCGCGTCCTTGCGGCGCCGCAGGCGCTTGAGCGTCACCTCGAACCCGTCGATCAGCGCCACCACGATCGCCCCGTTCGGCGCGTCCTGAGCCGCACGGATCAGCACGATGTCGCCGTCATGGATGCCGTCGCCGATCATCGAGTCGCCGGTGACCACGAGGGCGAAATGGTCGCCCGCGCCGAGATACTCGGGAGCGATCGGCAGCTCGGCGTCGTGGCTGTCGATCGCCTCGATCGGCTGGCCGGCGGCGATGCGGCCGAGGATCGGCACGGAGGCGTGACGTTGGGGAGGCGGCGGCTCGGCCCGGCGGGCGAAGGCGGCAACGGTGCTGCCATTCTCGGCCGCGAGCACCGGCTCGCGTCGCGCGCGCCTGCCGTTGCCGGCGAGATAGTCCGGGACGCGGATGACCTCGAGTGCGCGGGCACGGTGCGGGTGGCGCCGTATGAAGCCTCGCTCCTCGAGGGCAGTAACGAGACGGTGAATGCCTGACTTCGAGCGGAGCTTCAGCGCCTCCTTCATCTCCTCGAACGAGGGCGAGGTGCCGGTGGTGTTGCAGTGGTCGAGGATGAAGAGAAGCAGCTCGTGCTGCTTTCGCGTCAGCATAACGCCACCCGCGTGGTGGCACCGCGGCCTGGACCCACCCGCAGCTCGGCTCGCTTGTGCCTCGGCATGACGCCACCCTCTTCCCTGCGACCCTGATGCCGCGCGATTCGGAACAAAACCGGAACCCGAATAGTCCGCCCCATCGCGTCGCGTCAAGCGCCACGGCTTGGGCCGCGCCTGTCTTCAGAACGGGGTGCGGACGGGGCGCGGGTCGGCGATCTCGACATAGCCGCGCTGGACGCAGCGCTCCAGCGCTTCGAAGGCGAGCCTCGCCTCGTCATAGGCGGTGCGGAGGCGAGCGAGCCGGTCGATCTCCTCGCGCGTCACCTCGCCGCGCGTCTCCCGCCCCAGCCCGAGCGCACAGGCGAGATACTCGGCCCTGAGCCGTGCGACGACGGTGGCGAGTCGGAGGAACCCCTCACGCGTGATCTCGGGAAGGCGCTGGCCGATGACGGCGCGGTTGGCTTCCCGCACGCCGTGCTCGACCTCGTCGAGCAGGCGCTTCTGAGCGCGGTAGTAGGCGGGGTCGGTGTTGGCGATCGGCATCGGGGGCAGGCCCTCCACTCTCAACCATCGCCTGCCAGGCTTGCCGAAGCGTAAACGCCTAGCGTCTGGTGATCCGCCCATCCGTGACCGGAAGGACGGGGCTCCGTGCGGCGATCCAGGCTTCGACCACGTCCTCGATGTTCGGACCGCCGTCATAGGCGGCGACGGCCCGGTCGCGCAGGCTCAGATAGCCATCTCCTCCCTGGCGGAGGAAGTTGTTGGTGACGATGGTATAGAGCCGGCCGTCCTCGAGCGGCCGCGTGCTGCCGTCGGGGCCGACGACCGACGCGGAGACGAGCCGCCGGCCAGGGGGAGCCTCAGGGTCCCAGACGACGCGCAGTCCGGCGAGCTGCGGGAACCGCCCGGCCCCGCTCTCGACCGCCGAGAAGCCGTTCTCGAGCGCGGCGCGCAGATCGGCGCCGGCGAGCGTGAGGGTGGCGAGCGTGTTCGAGAACGGAAGGACGGTAAGAAGGTCGCCCCAGGTGATCGGCCCGGCGGCGAGGCCGGAGCGCAAGCCGCCGCCGTTCTGCAGCGCGATCTCGGCCCCCGATGGCCGCGCGGCGGCAAGCATCGCCTCGGCCACCATGTTGCCGAGGGCGCATTCCTCCCGCCGGCAGGCGTCGTTCGGCAGCGGTGCCGCAGCGGCGCCGATCACCCGCGCGCGCAGCGCCGCAAGCGGCAGCGCAAGCTCCGCCACCAGCGCCTCGACGGCGAGATCGCGCGGGCCAGCGAACGCAAGAGGCAGCGCATCCCCGCGCGCCTCCACCACCCTTCCCTCGGTATCGAGATCGAGGTCGAGCCGGCCTAGGAAGCGGTTGTTCGCTCCTGCTTGGACGACCGGAACCGCGCGTCCGTCCGGCCCCGGAACCGGCTGGGGGTAGCGTGCGAGGGCGGAGGGGTCCGAGTTCGAGAGCAGGGTGTGGCTGTGGCCCCCGACCACGGCGGCAAGCCCGGGCACGGCAGCGGCGATCGCCCGGTCACGCGCGAAGCCGACATGGGTGAGAGCGATCACCGCGCGCGCTCCTGCCGCCCGCGCCTCGGCCGCGGCGGCGGCGACCGCCGCACTCTCCTCGCCGAAACGAAGCCGGGGCCCGGGCGAGGAGATGCGGGGCGTCTCGGCCGTCACGGCGCCGACCACAGCGATTCCCCCGGCGAGCATCACCCAGGGCCGCACGAGGCCGGCGAGCGCCGGCTCCTCCCGCGTGTCGAGATTGGCGCCGAGAACCGGGAACGGGGCGGTGCGGACGAAGCGCGCGATCGTCTCCGGCCCGTGGTCGAACTCGTGGTTGCCCAAGGCCATGGCGTCATAGCCGATCGCGGCCATAACGCGACGCTCGGCCTCGCCGCGCCAGTGCGTGTAGAAGAGGCTGCCCATGAACTGGTCGCCCGCATCGAGCAACAGGACGCGGCGGCCAGCGGCTTCGGCATCGGCGCGCTCGCGCAGAACCGCAGCGGCGAGCCGTGCGCTGCCGCCCGAACAGGCGCCAGAGGCCTGGTCCTCGGCGCGGCAGGCGGCGCCGAAGCGGTTCACCGGCTCGTGCCGGCTGTGGACGTCGTTGGTGTGTAGGACGGTGAGGCGAAGCGGCGCCTCGGCGCGCACCAGCGCGGGAGCGGCAAGGACAGGTGCGGCGGCGAGAAGGGTTCGGCGCGTGAGGCGCATGGGGGCTCTCCGCTGCGTTGGATGCACCAGCGGCCTTAGCGAAAAGCGGGCTGCCTTTGCCAGCAAAACACCGTGACATCAGCATGGCGGCAACGGGCAGGCCGTTGCGTCTGCGGCTCGGCCGTACACGGCCTCCCGGTCGTGACTCGGGCGCCGCCGCGTGGCATCAGGAGCTGCGCCGAGGAGGGGTGGCAGAGCGGTCGAATGCGCCGGTCTTGAAAACCGGAGTGCCGGCAACGGCATCGTGGGTTCGAATCCCACCCCCTCCGCCAGCAGCACCCATTCGCCCACAATCGAGAACGGCTGTCGCCCGTCGTCACGACGCGCCGTCGCCTCCCCTCCCCCGACCGGGAACCCCAACGAGCGACCGGCGATCGCTCCTCACCGGAGCACCGCCGCGCCGTCGAAGGGGCGACCACCAGGGGAGCACGGCGGGACGGAAAAAAGGCGCGTGGCGCGCCTTTCCGAGCGGCCTGTCCGGCGAACGCGATCGCCCTCGCCGGCATGACCTCGTTCGGCCTAGCCTCGTGCCGGCGGAACCGGGGCGGGTGCCGGAGCCGCGGCCGGCGGGGGCGTCTGGGCAGGCGGGGGTGGCGGCGGCTCCTGCGCACAGGCAGCGAGTAGCGCCGCAGGGGCGAGGAATGCGGCGATCGCCGCCTTGCGGAGCAGGCAGAAGGCGCGTCCTTTCCTCACGTCGGTCGTCAGCTCGTTGGCTGTCATTTCGGAACTTCCTATGGTTTTGACACCGGCGAGACTTAGGGAACAGGCATCGCCTGCGGTCTGTCAAACGGTAACTTGCAATGGGCGCCACCGATTGCGAACCCAAACCCACGGCAGGTGCGCTCCGCCGCACGGCGGAACGCTGCCCCTCTCGGCCCGCCCTCTCCCGGCGCTCGGTGCTGGCCGCCGGTGCGGCTGCCGTCGCGCTGTCGACGCTGTCCGGCTGCGCGTCCCCTGAAGCCCCGCTGACCACGCCGCCCGACCCGGAGCCTTTGGACGACCTCGCCCATCTGCGCAGGGGAGGCGACCCGATCGTTGCCGGCGAAGTGCTCGACGGCACCCTGCTGCGCCGCTTCTACGCCAGGCGCGGTTTCGAGCCGGTCTGGACCACGCGTCCGGCTCTTGCGGCCCGGTTCGCGGAGTGTGTGTTGCGTTCTGCGGACCACGGCCTCGACCCCGACCTCTTCCACGCCTCGCTTCTGTGGCGTGCGGCGATGTTCCCGCCGCTCCGCCGCGAGCTTCTGCTCTCGCACGCCGTGCTCGCCTACGCGGAGGCGCTGTCGGCTGGCGGTGTGCCCGCCGGCCGACGTCTTCCGCGCGAGGACCTCTGGCCCGAGCCCGTCGACGTCGCCGCGGTCCTCGATCGGGCGCTGGAGAGCGCCGATCCAGTTGGCGTGATCGAGTCGCTCGCGCCCGCGACGGAAACCTACAGCGCGTTGCGCGAGGCCCTGCGGCGGCATCGTTCCGGCGCAGCCGCAGCGCCCGGCGCGGCCGACCCGCGGCCGCTCATCGCCGCGAACCTCGAACGCCAGCGCTGGCTGCCACGCCACCTGCCCGCCGATCGTGTCTGGGTCAACGTCGCCGATCAGAGGCTGGTCGTCTATCGCGACGACCGCCCGGTGTTCACGACTCGCGTGATCGTCGGCGAGGAGACCGAGCGAAAGCAGAGCCCAGAGTTCCACGCGGTGATCGAAGGCGCCTTCCTCAACCCGCCCTGGATCATCCCTGCCGACATCGTCGCCGCCGAGATCCTGCCGAAGCTCGAAGAGGACCCGGAGTTCCTCGCCCGAAACGGGATCGCGCTGCGGCCGAACGGCGAGGCGGAACAGGCGCCGGGCCCCCTCGCTGGTCTCGGCGTGATCATGTTCGACATGCCGAACCGGTTCAACGTCTACCTGCACGACACGCCCGACAAGACGGCCTTCGACCGGGAGAACCGCCGCCTCAGCAATGGCTGCATCCGGGTCGAGAAGCCGCTTCACCTCGCCGCCCTGCTGATGGGCGAACCGCTCGAGGCGATCCACGAACGGGTGGCGACGGGGGAAACCGTGCGGAAGCCACTTCGTGAGCCCGTTCCCGTGTTCGTGCTCTACCACACCGCCTTCACCGCGAAAGACGGCAGGCTCGAGATCCGCCCGGACTTCTACGGCCGTGACGTGACGCTGTGGCGTCGTCTCCACAAGCACGCGCCCGAGCCGAGGCCACCAGCGGCAGGACAGGCGAAGACCTCCGGCCGCGACGCGCGCCCACGCCGACTCGCACCGCGTTGACCGCCCCCGTCCGGCTGGACGGGGCACGCCGCGCGCTGCGGTGCACAGGCGTCAGCGAGCCGAAGGGCGTCGGCGCGCCCGGGATAGGCGGTGCGTTCTCGAAAGAACGTTCCATGCGACCCTGCGCCCGGCCTCGCGTCGGCGCGGTTCCCGGTGCCCGTTAGACCCCTGCGCAAGTGCGCCGGCGTCCCGCTCGCCGGCAACATGCGCAACCGCAGAGCCTCGCCCTGCCGTCAGGCGCCACCCAGCCTCACGCGGCGCGCTTGAGCGCGAGGCGTGCGATCTCGCTCTCGACCCAATCGACATGCTCGAGGTTCATCGGGAACTGCACCCACGCGCCCTCCCCTTCGCGACAGACGGAGCGCGCCTCGATTGGCCGGGCGAAGCCGGCGACGGCGATCCTGACCGGGTCGCCCGGGCGAAGGTCGACGCCTGAAAGGATGAACGCTGAGCCGCCGCTCAGCGAACGCACTCTGGTCGCCTGCGTGGTGCCGCCGACGGTCAGCTCCGCTGCGAGGTCTGTGTCATGGCGTCGGAACCTCTCGCCCGATTTTGTCTCGCTCAGGGCAGAGAGGAACTCGGTGACTTCGCGCGCGACGACGTCCGTCTCCCGGGTCAGCGCCGATGCGCTGCCGACCACCGCGCGTGCGCCGCCGTCCGTGTTCGCCGCCGCCTCCTGCAGAGCGGCGACGGCGCGTGTCACCTGCCCCATAGCGGACACGACCTGGTCGGTCGTGCGGGCGATCTCGCGGGTCGCGGCGCCTTGCTCCTCGACCGCTGCAGCGACCGCAGCGGCCCCCTCCGAGATCTCGGAGATGCGCGCGCCCAGGCGCTCGACGACGGCGACCGTCGTGCCGACGACGCGGCGCATCGTCTCGATCTGGGTCGAGATCTCGTCGGTCGCCCTCGCGGTCTGGGTGGCGAGCGACTTCACCTCGGATGCGACGACCGCGAAGCCCTTGCCCGCCTCGCCGGCGCGCGCAGCCTCGATCGTGGCGTTGAGCGCAAGCAGATTGGTTTTCTCGGCGATATCCGCGATCATCCGAAGGATCCCAGAAACGCGCGCTGCCGCCTCAGACAATTCCTGCGCGGCACCGCTCGCCCCGCGCGCATCGTCGGCACCGGCCCGAGCTGTTTCCGCCGCGTGAGTTGCCTGCGCCGCGATCACCGGAACCGAGGCGGCCAGTTCCTCGACCGCAGCCGAGACGGTCTGGACCGATGACATGGTCTGTTCCGCCGAAAGCCCGATCGCCCGCGCGTCGCTTGCGGTCGCGGCAGCATCACCGACCATCCCATCGGCCGTTTGCCAAATCGCGTCACAGGCTTCCGACACACGGGAGAACACCCCGCCGATCGACTTGCCGAACAGGCCGGCAAGTTGGTCAATCTCCTCCTGGCGACGCTTCGCTGCAACCCGCATCGATTCCGTTTCTGTCTCGAGGCGCCGGCGCGCAAGCGCGTTCTGCTTGAAGACCTCGAGCGCTCTTGCGAGCTTGCCGAGCTCGTCCTTGCGCTCCACCCCGGGAATGTCGACCTCGAGCCTGTCCGCGGCGATCTCCCGCATCGCCTCCGTGCCAACCCGCAGCGGCCGTGTGACCGAGAACACGGCAGCCGTCGCCCCGACGAAAGCGAACAGCGCCCCCAGGCCAAGAGCGAGCGTCGTGGTCCAGATCGCTCCCGTGATCGCCTCGCTCGTTTCGGCGGTCGCCTGTTCGGCGATTCGTGTCTGGTCGCGCTCGCGTTCTCCAAGGCGTGCCATCAACGCCGTGCCGCGCTCGTCAAGAACGCTGCGGTCGAGCTCCGCGATCCTGTTCGCAAGCTCCCGCCAGCGGGTCAGTCCCTCGCGGAAGGCCGTGAGCCGATCACGGAAGGATTGGGCTTCGTGGCCGGGAGCATCCGCGACCAGCGCGGCAAGCCTCGCCCCCTCGCGCTGCACCCTCTCGAGGTCGGCGGCGGCGGCGGTGTCGAGATAGCGCTCGCCATAGACACGCATGAGAAGAAGCGACTGCAGCGCCTCCCTCGCGGTCGGCGATGCGGCGAGCGGGTCTTCGAGTGCAAGCCGCATCGCGGTGCCGTCACGCCGAATCGCTTCGTCGCGAAGCCGGTTCTGTTCCGTCCTGAGGGTCGCGATCTCCCGGAATCAAGTCCAGTAGGCCTCGATGGCTGCGCGGTCTTCGGGATGTTCCGCCGACTCGAGCGCGACCCGATAGGCCTGTTCGGCGCGCTCGAAGCGTTGCTGGCTGTTGCGGGCAAGGTATTCCCGGACGGTGACCTTCAGCTCGAGATACCCGCTCTGCGCGCGCGCCGCGGCCATGCTGACGCGCAACGCGTCCGCCGTCCGAGCCTGATCCCGGCCGATCATGTCGAGCGTCACCAGACCCTTGATGCCGACGAACAGCGCGACGACGACGGGTATCGCCGCGCCGACCGCGATGCGAACCCCGATCGGCCAGTCCTTGACGCGGCGCATCTCAGCCTCCCGTCGCCTGCGCGCCCGTCAGGCGATCGACCGCCTGCAGCAGCGTTGCGTTGTCGAACGGCTTGGCGAGCGTTGCATCCGCCGTCAGCGACGCAAGACGAAGCGCGTCCATTTCGGACAGGGCACCCGAGCCGCCCGAGATGGCGAGCAGCTTCGGCCGGTTCGGCGTTCGTGCGAGCTCCATCAGCACCGAAGTGCCATCACGTTTCGGCATCAACATGTCGGTGATCACGAGATCGAACCCGCCGGCGCGTGCCGCCTCGAGCCCAGCTTTGCCATCGCCAGCCTCGGTCACGACGTGGCCGCCACTCCTGAGCAGGCTTGCGATCGCCTTGCGCACCGCCGGCATGTCATCGATCAGAAGAATGCGCGCCATTGTTGTTCGTTCCGCAATCTGTTGACCGCCGGTCGAGCGGGATACGGATGATGAACTCCGCACCTCCGCCCTCCCGCTTCCGAACGGTCAGGGTGCCTCCCCAGCCGCGGACGATCCCCCAGGCGGTGGCAAGCCCAAGCCCGGTTCCCTGCCCGGGCGGCTTCGTCGAGAAGAACGGTTCGAAGATCCGCGACCAGAGCTCAGGCGGCACGCCTGGCCCGGTGTCGCTCACCGACAGAACGAGCGTCGTGTCCTCCATCACCGCCGCGAGCCGGACAGAGCCTTTCCCGTCCATCGCATTGGCGGCGTTGCGGAACAAATTGCCAAGGACCTGAAGCAGTTCAGCGGTGTCGATCGTGCAGGCGGCCGACAGGTCTTCGACCCCCTCGATCGAGAGCGAAACGCCCGGCGGCAGAAGCCGGCTCGCCATCCTGATCGCTTCGCCACGTCGCCGGGAAAGGGGCTCCGCCTCCGACAAAGCGACGCCGGACCTCGCAAAATGCAGGACCTGGGCGGTGATGTCCCGGGCCGCCGAGGCGCAATCGACGATCGTGTTGATCTGCTCCGCGTACTCGGCCTCTGCCATCTCGGGGCGGGCCGCGAGCATCCCGCCATAGGTGATGATCGGCTGGAGGAGGTTGTTCAACTCGTGCGAGAACCCCGAGGCAAGGCGGCCAAGCGCCTCCATCTTCTCGCGCTCACGCCGGGTCGCTTCGGCAGCGCGGAAGGCGGTGATATCCCTCTGCACGCCGACATAAGCGTCGATCTCAAGGCGAGAATCGCGGACCGGGGCCAGATCCAGGCGATTGAGGAACGGCTCCCCCGTTCTCTTGTAGCTGATCAGCTCGATCGAGACCGGTTCGCGCCGTGCGATCGCCTCGCGCATTCGGGCAACAACGCTCCTGTCGGTCCCCTCGCCCTGGAGGAACCGGCAATTCCTGCCGATCACCTGCTCCCTCGTGTGCCCGGTCGTGCGGCAGAATTGGTCGTTCACGAAGATGAGCGGCGCATCATCGTGCCTCAGGTCGGAGATCGTGATGCAGACCGGGCTCGCATCGACGGCCACGCGCAACAAGGCAGCCAACGCCTGCTCCGCCCTGGACGCATCGGACGAGATGACCGGATCACTCTTCATGGTGGGTCGATCCAGTCGGTGAGGCGCCCCGAATGCGAAGCGACAGCCTCGCTTTGCACGGTCAATCCTTCGCTCGAAGCGTCAGGGAAGCGTGTTCCTCTGCGATCTGCGGAGACGCAACCAGGAGCTTGGGGTGCAGCCGGCACAGAAGCATGGCCGCGACTCTCGGGTCCGATGCTATTCAGTGGAACTGCGAGGCGTAAAGCGACCGCGGCGAAACCGTCCGCGTCGAGCCTGAAACGACAGCAGCGCAGGCGACGATGCGTTGCGGCGGCAGCACCGCCGGCGCGAGCGCGTTCACGGTGTCGAGCGACAGGGCGCGGGTCGCGAGCGCTTCCGCGTCGCGCAGGCTGACGGGATCGACCTCAGCGCGCAGGGCGTGGGCATGTGCGAGTAGGGCAAGGGCGAGAGCGCAGCCGGGATCCTCGCCGATGGCCGCCTCGAGCGCCTCCATCGCGGCCTCTGGGTCGCGCGAGCCGAGGGCGCGCAGAAGCGACGCGAAGGCGAACGGGTTCCGGGTCGGGACGGTGCTTGCAAGCGGCTCGGCCTCGTTTGCGCGCTCAGCGATCGCAGCGGCGAGCCGACCGGGCAGCTCGGCGAGAGAGGCGGCGTCCGAGGTCTCGCGGAAGGCCGCGAGGTGGTTGCCCGTGCGCGGATCGACGAGCAGGGCGGAGAGGGTGACGGCATCGCCCGTGCGTACAACCTCGCCCTCGAGCACGGCGCGCAGCCCGGCGGCGGCGGCCTGCCTGCGCAGCGAGGACGGGTCGCGCGCGAAGGCCTCCGCTTCGGCCGTCGAGGTGACGGCGAGCCGGCGCGCCCGGGCGACGGCCGCAGCCGTGAGCCAGGAAAGGCCCGGAGCAAGAACGTTCGCACCGGCAAACGGCAGGACCGCGAGCCGCGCGCGCGGCCTCGGTGCCGGTTCGGCCTCGGCCACCCCCGCACCCCGAGCGAAGAACACCCGAACCGGCTCGGGAATGTTCTTGAGCACGCGCTCGCCGGCGTCGATCCACGCAAGCGGCTGCCTGCCCTTCACCTCGGCATGCACCTTCGCGCTGATGGCGATGCCGCCCGGTTCGGCGAGCGGCTCGAGCCTTGCGGCGAGATTGACGCCGTCGCCGAAGATCTCTCCGTCCTCGCCGGCGATGA
>Ga0209691_1000182_pt1 | contig 44076 bp, 26 predicted proteins | sample YNPMSBMetaG_FD_187120 | JGI IMG/M metagenome (GOLD analysis project Ga0209691, IMG submission 187120) | Anoxygenic and chlorotrophic microbial mat microbial communities from Yellowstone National Park, USA - YNP MS-B MetaG (SPAdes) (version 2) ... | reverse complement strand
ACCGCGGCCCGCCAGGTCGGGGGAGGAAGATCCGGAGCAGAGGGAGCAGACCACCGTTGCAGGAACAGATTCGCCACAAACGTCAGGAAAGCCAGGGCGGTGACCACAGGAAGGAAGTAGCGGGCCCAGCGATCGGCTTGCCGCTCCAGAGGGGCTTTGTCCCGCAGAGCCTGCACGGTCAGTTCGATCAGTCGGCCGGCCACCGTGTTCGGACCCGTCTGTTGAGCCTGGATGGTCACGGGGGCATCGCAGACAATGCTGCCGGCGAGGACTTTCTCTCCCTCCTGTTTTTCCACCGGCACACTTTCACCGGTCAGAGCACTGACGTCCAGGACAGCCCGGCCAGCGACCACCACCCCATCCACAGGGACCCGACCCCCCGGCTTGACCACCACCAGGTCTCCCACCTGGACATCGGCCACGGGTGTGCGCACTTCCTGACCATCTCGGAGCACCCAGCAGCGGCGGGGAAACAATTCCGCCAGTTGACTCAAGGCTTGTTGCGTACGGCCAAACACCCAGGCTTCCAGGCATTCGCCGATCAGACCGATGACGGTGACTTCCGCAGCGACCAGCACTTCGCCCAAGGCCAGGGCAGCCAACACGGCGATGGCCAAGGCCAGGTCCACGCCCAGTCGGCCCCGCAGGAGTGTTTCCAGCGACAGATACAAGATGCGTCCGCCGCCGATCAGGGCAGCCAGCAGGGCCCATCGTACCCCGCCGATTGTTCGCGGCCAGCTGTAACTGTCCACACCCCAACGGGTGAGTTGCTCCGCTAGCCAGGGCCACAAATCTGCCACCAGCAAAGCGGTCACAACGCCGGTGAGCAGGTACAGCCCCCAGGGTACTTCCACGCGAAACGGATCATGCTGAGCTGCTGCTTCCCGATGCATACGGTGCTGCTCGGCTCCATTTCCTCGAAGTTTCGGAATAAGAGTTTTTTTGCGTTTCCGGCTGCGGTGAGTTCTGCTCGATTGTCGGGGTTACGCCACGGGAGTTACCAGTACAGACTGTCCAGAGTTACATTCCCACCACTGAGAATGACGCCGACGGTATGGAGTCCCGACAAGGCCCGGAAGGCGTCGCTGAGCACCACGGCCGCGGGCACCGCTCCGCTTGGTTCTACGATCAACTTCAACCGTTCCCAGATGAACCGCATGGCAGCGCGGATTTCGTCATCACTGACTGTGAAGACCTGTTCGACCCGATCCCGGATGATCGGCCAGGTGAGCTGACCGGTGCTGGTGAGCAGTCCGTCGGCGATGGACTGGGGCTGAAGTTGCGGGAGCCACCGGCCTGCGGCTTTGGAGCGGGCCGCATCATCCGCACCGGCCGGTTCCGCTCCGAAGATGCGTATGGTGGGACGCACACCGTGAGCAGCGATGGTGCAACCGGCGATCAAACCTCCGCCGCCGATCGGAATCACCAGAGCGTCCAATTCCGGCGCCTGTTCCAGAAACTCCAGGGCGACCGTTCCCTGACCCGCGATGACATCGGGATGGTCGAACGGAGGAATGAGCACAGCTCCAGTTTCTGCGGCGATGCGGGCTGCGGCTTCTTCACGGGCCGCCAGTGTGGGTTCACAGAGGGTGATTTGACCACCATAGTCGGCAACAGCCTGCCGCTTGACCGGAGAGGCCGTGCGAGGCATGACAATGTAGGCGGGAATGCCACGTTGTCGGGCTGCCAGGGCCAGAGCCTGGGCATGATTACCGCTGGAATGGGTCACCACACCCCGGCGGGCCACCGTCTCGGGCAGCAGGCGCACAGCGTTCGAGGCCCCGCGAAACTTGAAGGCTCCCACCTTTTGCAGATTCTCGCACTTGAACAGGACGCGTCGTCCCGCCCGTTGATCGAAACTGCTCGAATGCATCACGGGTGTGCGATGCACCACACCGTCTAATCGCTGCGCCGCTGCTTGCACCGCGGCCCAATCGCAAGCATATCGCATGCTTGAAGCCCGGCTAACGAACGGTACGGAACCTCGATCCGCTCTCCCCCCGTCCCCCCTTCCATTCTACGATTCTCTGCGGAATCCGGCGTACTCGAATGGTCATCGTGTGGGGAACGTGTCACACCGGCGTGGTCTCACGGGGTTGTTCTGCGGCCCGTTTATCGAGTCGTTCGACGGGTTGTTCCTCGGATCCTCGGACCGATGGTTCAGGAGATGGCTCAGCGGCTTGTGCGGCAGATCGCTCGGCAGGAGGCGGGGCCTCCAGAGGCATAGCCCGTGGTAAAGTCACTCGGAAGGTGGTTCCTTTGCCGACGGTACTGTGGACTCGGACCTGTCCTTTCATTGCCTGGACCAGATGCTTGACAATGGCGAGCCCCAGACCGGTACCACCCACCGCGCGGCTGCGGGCCTTGTCCACACGATAGAAGCGCTCGAAGACTCGTGGAAGGTCGGCCGCGGGAATCCCGACTCCGGTATCTTCCACTTCAAAGCTGACCGTGTCTGCCGCCACACTCCAGCGAACCGTAATCCGGCCACCGTTGGGCGTATATTTGATGGCGTTGTCCACCAGGTTGTCCAGGACCTGACGTAAAGCATCCGCATCGGCCCAGACGGCCACGTCGGCCGGCCCATCCTTGGGCGGCTTTTCCACTAATGTCAGCGTCTTGCTCTCGGCCCGGGGATGATGCCGTTCCAGGCATTCGCTGATCGCCCGATCCAGTGGGATAGCTTGCGGTTCCAGCCGCAGGTGTCCGGATTCGATTCGTGCCAGACTCAGCAAATCCTTGATCAGTTCTTCCAGCCGGTCGGCTTCCCGGACGATCTGTTGCAGAAAAAGTTGCCGGGATTCCGGTTCTTCCGCCGCTCCATCCACGAGGGTTTCGATGCTGGATTTGATGACGGCCAGAGGAGTTTTCAATTCGTGGGAGACATTAGCGACGAAGTCTTGTCGCAGCCGTTCCGCCTGGCGTAGTTCGGTAGTGTCGTGCAGAACGATGACAGCCCCTGGCATACCGTGCCCATGGAAACGAGAGACATAGACCCTCAAGCTGCGGGGTGGCGGACCCTTCCATTCCAGTTCCTCCCGATACGGTTCCGCGGCAGCCAGACCCTTGTGAATGATCTCCCGCAAACCTGGCTGACGCAAGGTTTGCTCCCAAGGACGATGCACCGCCGTGACGCGGTCGAACCCCAATAGCTCACTGGCCCGCTGGTTGGCAAAGACGATCCGGTGCTGCTCATCGATCGCCACGACTCCTTCCACCATGCCGGAGAGAATGGCGCGGAGTTGTTCCCGGTCGTGTTCTAGCAGGTTGAAGGTTTCCGCCAGGCGTCGGCTCATCGTATTGAAGACCTCCGCCAAGGCCGCCAGTTCTCGCGGTCCGTCACTGCGAATCTGATGGTGGAAATCGCCAGCAGTGATCCGTCGCGCGCCATCCATCAAGGCCTGGAGAGGGCGTGTGAAGCGCCGAGCCAGCAGATAAGCAGCAGCGGCGGCCAGACCCAGCACCACCACGACGATCACCGCCACTTCCTGCACCGACTCATAAAACAACGCCTCGGCCCGTTGATACAGAGCCATCCCCACCAGGCCCACCACGGCGGCCACCAGCAACAGATACGTGGCAAAAAGACGTTGGAACATGCCACCGCTTCCCCCAGGGTCGAGTGGTCAGCACAGCTTGTGTGCTCCAGTTATCATACACGAGATGGAAAGGACCATGTCCGGGGAGAGCAGCAACATTCCCCCGTCAGACCGGGATGCGGGGGCGTTGCCAGGTATCCAGATCTGCCTCAGGGTCCGAGTCGGGCGAACAATACTGGGGTTGGGTGGGTACGCGTGTTTTCCGGTCGGGCAGTGGGGCTTTGAAGGGCCTCTGAGCACCCGAACGTATGGTTAGTGACGGAAGAGGAACTCCCGGGTATTGATGATAGCCCAGAGCACGTCTTCCCACGCCTTACGACGATCCGGATTTTTGCGTAGATGCTCCTGGACCTGGCTGCGTTCTTCCGGAGTGGGGAGGCGGGAGTAGGCGGCCAGGTACAACTCATCGAGGATGGCTTGATCGCTGGCATTAGCCCCTAGCAACTTGCCCAACCGGTTGTTCGGGTTGCGCACCTTCTCATTGACGGTTGGGCCGTTGATCAGTTGCAGGGCTTGACCCAGGTTCCCCTCGCTTTCCCGTTCGCATTCGCAGGCCAGTTCCCGCGCGGGTTGACCGAACGCTTTGAGGAACGGATGATTCACTTCTCCGTCGGGCAGTTGCACAGCTCGGGTGCCCAAGGGCAGTCCATTGAACTTCTCAGGCACACCGGTCAGATCGCAGAGGGCGTCCAGGAGTTGCTCCGCCGTCAGCAGTTTCGTTACCGCCTTGGAAAAGTATTTGTCATCCTCCGCGTTGTATTCGTTGGGCTGGACCGACAGCTGATAGGTCCGGGATTTCAGAATCGTACGGATCAAGTGTTTCAGGTCATATTTATGGGCGACGAAGTCGGCAGCCAAGGCGTTCAAGAGTTCTTCATTGCTGGGGGGATTGGAATCCCGGAAGTCATCGACCGGATCGACAATCCCCTTGCCCATCAGGTGGAACCACACCCGGTTGACGACGGATTTGGCGAAGAAGGGGTTATCCGGGGCGGTCAGCCAGGCGGCCAGAATGGCCCGGCGGTCCTGGTTGGGGTCCGCTTCTTTTTCCCCCACTCCGAGGAAACGCGGTTTCATGACGCGGCCACTGCGGGGCTGCGTGACTTCGCCCGATCGTTCGACAAACACCACCTCCGCGGCAGCAGGACCATCAGGCGGGCCACCCAGAACCGGCTCGGGCCGTAGTTTCACACGGGCAAACCAGGCCGCGAAACCGTAGTAATCATCCTGCGTCCATCGCTCGAAGGGGTGATTGTGGCATTTGGCACACTGCAAACGGATTCCGAAAAACAACTGGGCGGTGGTCTCGGCCAGACTTTGCGGATCGCGGGCCACCCGGTAGTAATTCGCCGGGGGATTGCTGAAGGTATTTCCCGAAGCGGTGAGCAGTTCGCGGACTACTTCATCCCAAGGTGTATTGCGGAGCAAGTGACTCCGCAGCCAGGCTTGCATGCCATGGCTTCCTTTGAGCTGGATCGTCTTGCGGCTGCTGCGGAGGACATCGGCCCACTTGAGGGCCCAGAAATCGGCAAACTCGGGCATCTCCACGAGCTGATCGATCAGTTTCTCCCGTTTGCGTGGGTCGCGGTCTTGCAGAAAAGCTTGCGTTTCCGCCACCGTTGGCAGTCGGCCCAGAACATCCAGGTACACCCGACGCACGAAGTCCCCATCGCTGCACAACTCCGAAGGCAGCAGATTCATCTGCCGCAGCTTGGCATACACGTGCTTGTCAATGAAATTATGCTCCGGAGGATGGGACCAGCGATACCCTTCCTTGGGCTCTAGATAGGTCAGCCGAATGGAGACAAGCTGCTCCAAATAGCGGACCAGGATGGCCACTTCACCGCTGCGTTTGAATTCGACCAGTCCCTCTGCTGAGACGTCCGCAATGGACGGGTCGCTGCTGGAGTAATTGCTCAAACGGGTGACATCACGTGTCTGGCCATCGGCGAAGCGGGCCAGGACGGCCAGTTGCTGCCAGCGGGCTGGAGCAATCAGGACGCGGGGACCGGGGTGCACCTGGACCTGTTGCAAAGGGGGCAGATCGGGAGGGTCATCCCGCAGACCTTCCGAGAGCCAGGCCAGGAGCATCTCCGCCGCCAGGCTCGACGGGCTGAATCGCTGCCCACCTTCATGAGGAACGCGGCCGACACCTTTGAGAAAGATCAGGCTTTGTTCGGCGTTGTGTCGTCCGGTTCGACGACCGAATTGTTCCCGTGTCAGTTGGAGATAATCGAAACGCGGATCATCCCCCCGCAGGGAGAGGCGGAAGCCGTTTTTACCACTGGGTGTGCCGTGGCAGGCCCCCATGTTGCAGCCTCCCACGTTCAAGGCTGCTATGACGTCCCGCCGGAAACTGACCGGCTTGTTCTGCTCCATTCCCTCGACTGTAATCGGTACCCGCACCGTCTGGCTGGCCGCGTGAATGACCAGCGTGGCACTTCCATTTTGCCGGGGACGAAGAAACAAGCCCTCCTGGACCTCAACGATGCCCCCAGGCTCGACCTGTACTGTGACCGCGTGGGTCAAGTCACGCACCGAACCGTCGGCATACTGCCCGCTGACCAGAAGTTGTTGGGCCGCACGCCGCCCCTGCAAGGTCACGGTTTCCGGTGTCACGATCAGCCGCACCGGTTGACTGATCAATGCCTGCCGTTCCTCGGCCTGTCGTGGAGGTGCTCCCCACGACCACGCCGGACCCCATCCCAACACCACAACCGTTGCCAGGCTTGTCCAGAATGCGGCACGAACCATGACTTGATCCTCACGAACGTTCAGGCGGGAACCACATCTCTCAAACGGCAGGCCGGACTTCTCTGTCCGGATCAGCGGGAGGGACCGGTAAGCCTTGCTTCCGGCATTACCTTCAGTTTACTCGATACGCCGATGGAGTGCGAGACGAAAACTCCTACGATTTCTTCCCCTTTCCGGCGTGTGAACGAATCGGAGGGAGGAACCGTCCGACTGCCGAAGGATCGTGCGGGGAAGGTTCCGGTTAGGCATTTCCGGTTCCCCACACGTACATATAGTGGCGGGGGTACAGCTATTTCTTGAGTGAGGGAAGGCACTGCTGCTTCCCAAGGCGTCAGGTGGGTCCGCCTTTCCTACCGGCTTCCTGTTCTTTTGTCGGAATGCACCCGGAGGGAGTCGAACCCCCAACCCTCGGTTCCGAAGACCGATGCTCTGTCCAGTTGAGCTACGGGTGCGAAAACCGTTTCCCGTGACACTCTGACCTTGGCAGGAAGTAACCTTCCCAGTTAAGTAGTGTAAGGCGCAACCTTGTCCGGCTCAAGAGGGGCAGAGGCACATGGACGCGACTCCAGGATGAAGCGAGTCACAGTCGGGGAGATGTGCCTTGCAACTCAGGTCGTCTTGGCAGAGATTTTCGCTCAACGGTACAGTGATTGGCAGAGATTTTCGCTCAACGGTACAGTGAGGTGAAGAGAAGGGTATCGTGGGGGGAAGAGAAGGCCAACGAACCGGTCAAGCCGGTAGGGTTGCCGGGCCTTCAACCCGGGGGCGTGTGACCAGGTGGTGTATTTCTTTTGCGTGCAGCTCGGTGGCGAAGCCGTCCTGAGAGAGATTGTTCCCACTATGAGCCGGTGGAGTGCTCGGGCGGATGCTTGATTGGCGGACTGTCGTCCTGAGAGAGAGATTGTTTCCATTATGAGCCGGTGGACCGAACAGCAGCGGGAAGCCATCCTGCAACGGGACACCTCGGTGGTGCTTTCGGCAGGGGCGGGGTGTGGGAAAACTTTTGTGCTCACGCAAAGGTATATCCGTCATTTGGAGGTGGATGGGGTAACGCCGCGCCAGATAGTGGCCATCACGTTTACGGAGCGGGCCGCCCGGGAGATGCGGGATCGCATCCGACGGGAACTTTCCCAGCGCCGACAGCAGGCCTGGCAGGAGAATGATCCGAACGCCCTGCGTCACTGGCAAACCCTGCTGTTGGAACTTGAGCAGGCCACCATTACTACTATCCACGCCTTCTGCTCTGCTCTGTTGCGGCGTTATGCCATCCTGGCCGGTCTGGACCCGTCCTTTACTGTTCTGGATGAACTGCAAGCCGCGACCTGGCACCAGGGGCATATTCGGGACGCTTTGGAGCGTCTTCTCTTGCATCCGCACACTCCGGCAGAGACCGAGAGTTTGCGGCAGCTTCTGCACTTCTTCAGTTATTCGGAAGTGCTACGGGGAATCGAGGCTTTGCTAGCCCAGGAAGACCGGCCCGCCTGGGAGGATTGGCACCGCCGTTCTCCGGATCAGATCGTAGCATTCTGGCGTGACCAGGCTGGCTTTTTCGGTAGTCGGTGGGTGAAACATCTGGGGCACACCGATCCCCGCTGGGTAGCCCTGGGACGGCTCCTGCCTCGCCTGGCCACCTATACCAACTCCCTGGGCCGCCTGGCTCACACCTTGCGACAACTTCTCGAAGAACTGGTCCGATCCCCGAACTCACCGCAACTCTGGCACCGCCTCCGTGAAACAGCGAAAATCCAAGGCATTCCTCGCAAAGATTGGCCGGATGACCAGATTAAAGAACAAGCCAAGGCAATTCTCACGGATTTCCGCGACGCCCTAAGCCGCCACGCCGAGATGTTCGATCCTCAACTCTGGGATGCGGACCAGACGGGTCTTCTGAAGGCTGCCGAGATCGGGCAGCATTGGCTGACAGTCGCCCTCTGGGTGGCTGAAGAGGGCCGGCGGCGCAAAAACCAGGATGACGTTCTGAGCTTTCAGGACCTGCTCCTGCGATGCCGGGACTTGCTCCGGGATCATCCTGCCATCCGCGCCGAATTGCAAAATCAGTATCGCTTCCTGTTGCTGGACGAACTGCAAGACACCGACCCGGTGCAGATGGAACTGATCGAGTGGCTCTGCGGAGAACAGCTCACCACCGGCAAACTCTTCGCGGTGGGGGACCACAAGCAATCGATCTACCGCTTCCGTGGTGCGGAGGTGGAGTTGTTTCTGCAGCTACGTCGCCAAATGCCCCCCGCAGGACAATTGGCTTTGACCCGCAATTTCCGTTCCCATGCGGGAGTGTTGCGTTTTGTCAATGCGCTGTTTGGCCGGCATCTCGAGGATTATATTCCCCTCGAGGCGCACCGGCACGCCGAGACGGAGGAGGTACCGGTCGAATTCCTCTGGGTTGAGCCGCCGGAAGCGGATCAAGCTGAGCGTCAGGAAGCGGAGCACGACGACGAGCACGCCGATGAGGGTCCCGCCCGCCAGCGTCGTCGCTGGGAAGCCGCCGCGGTGGCTCAGCGCATTCAAGAATTGCTCGACGACCCGACACCCCGCTTGTGGGGTCGGGAATCCCAGCCCCGACGACTGCAAAAACGCGATATCGTGCTGCTATTCCGGGCCATGAGCCATGTGGACATCTACGAAGCAGCCCTCCAGAATGCCGGAATCGATTACTATGTGATCGGCGGATGGGCCTTCTTCGCTCAACAGGAGATTTTTGACATTCTCAACGTGGTGCGTGCCATCGAGAACCCTTATGACAGCATCCCCCTGGCAGGTGCTTTGCGTTCCCCATTGCTTCAAGTTTCGGATGAGGGTCTAACGATCCTGGCGCGTCATCGGGAGGGATTGTGGGGCGGTTTGCGGGACACCTCCTGGCAGCAGCACCTGCCCGTCGAGGAGCGGGAAGTGGTGCGTCGTGCGGCTCGACTGCTCCAACACTGGCAGCAGCAAAAGGACCGCCTTCCCTTGGCCCGTCTGTTGGGACAGATCGTCGCCGATACAGCCTATGACGCCGCTTTGCAATTCGAGCCGTTGGGAGAACGAAAACTCGCCAATTTGTGGAAGCTCATCGAAATGGCCCGCGACTTCGAACAAAGCGGCTTATTCGGACTGCACGAGTTTGCGGATCGTTTGCAGGACCTTATCGCTCGTCAACCCAAGGAGGAACAAGCCGCTACAGTCCCCGAAGAAGCTGATGTGATCCGCCTGATGAGCATCCATCAGGCTAAAGGATTGGAGTTTCCGGTCGTCTTTGTTCCGGATCTGGCGGGTGCCCGACGCCGCGGAGAGAGTGCACCTGTCTGCTGGCATCGCACCCTGGGGTGTCTCGTCCAACTTCCTGCCGAATGGCGCATGCTGCCCGACGGCGCCGAAGCGCCCCCCTTTTCCCCGCTTCCCTCCAAGTTGGGTCAGCGCTGGAATGAACTGGCCGATGTTCAGGAAGAATGGCGCATCTTCTACGTGGCTTGTACCCGTGCTGCCGATCGCCTCATTCTCTCAGCCACTCTCCAGCGCCCCCTCAAACCCGAAGACTCCGCCTTACCCATCCAACACAATCCCTGGACGCTGTTGCTGGAGGATCGCTTCGACCTGATCCAGGGTTCCTGTCGCGACGGGGATGCATCCCTGCGGGTATTGGTGCGGTTCGTCCGTGGAGGAACGCCCGCGGAACAGCATACCGAAAACCTCAACTCTGCAGACCCGCTCATCCTCAGTGGTCCCCGGAGCAGCGATTGAACCACCCCGCACTCTGCTTGTTGGTGTCGGAAGCCGTGGGGCGTGCCACGGGGCCTGGATGTGTCCAACCCTCCTCTTGTGCTCTCTGGCCAGCTTACTCCTTTGTTCGGCTGGCTGGCTTACTTTGCCGTTCAAGCTGAGCGGCTTGTGGAAGAGAGTGTTCTCACGGCAGGGAAGACGTGTGGTTTCGAGTCAAAGGTGAAGTACCGAGAAGGAAGGGATATTTGTCAACAGACCGTCAGTATTCCGCGTGGCCGGGATAGCGTGGAAACGGGATGACATCGCGGATGTTGGTCAGTCCGGTTAGGAATAGGAGAGTCCGTTCCAAGCCGAGGCCGAAGCCGGAATGGGGTACCGAGCCATAACGGCGTAGATCGAGATACCAGCGGTAAGCCTCCCGATTCAGTCCCTGTTCCTGGAGGCGTTCTTCCAACACCTCGTAACGGTCTTCGCGCTGGCTTCCCCCGATGATTTCTCCCACTCCGGGAACCAGAACATCCATGGCACGGACCGTCCGTCCATCGTCATTGACCTTCATGTAGAACGGCTTGATGGTGCGAGGATAGTCATAGAGGATGACCGGAGCGCGGAAGTGTTCCTCCGCCAGGTAACGTTCATGTTCGCTTTGCAAATCCCTGCCCCATTCGATGGGGAACTCCCAGGCTCGTCCCGCACGGGTCAGAATGGAGACCGCCTCGGTGTAACTGACCCGCTGAAAGGGGGTTTCCAGAACGTGCTGGAGCCGCGTCAGTAACTGCGGATCGACCCGCTCCTGGAAGAACTGCATGTCCTCCGCACAATCCCGCAGAGCATCGCCGATGATGCGTTTGAGGAAGGCCTCGGCCAGCTCCATGTTGTCGGAGAGTTCGTAAAAGGCCATCTCGGGTTCCACCATCCAGAATTCGGCCAGATGGCGGGTAGTGTTGGAGTTCTCCGCACGGAAGGTGGGGCCGAAGGTGTACACCTTGCCCAACGCGCAGGCGTAGGCTTCCGCTTGTAACTGACCACTGACCGTCAGATACGTTGGCTTGCCGAAGAAATCCTGGCTGTAGTCCACGTGGCCGTCTTGCCGGGGAAGATGTTCCAGGTCCAGCGTGGTAACCCGGAAGAGGGCACCGGCTCCTTCGCAATCGCTGGAGGTAATGATCGGGGTGTGGATGTAGTAGAAACCGTTCTCGTGGAAGAACTGATGGATCGATAACGAGACGCGGTGACGCAGGCGGGTTACAGCTCCAAAGGTGTTGGTACGGGGACGCAAGTGAGCAATCGTACGTAAAAACTCGTAGGTGTGATTCTTCTTCTGCAATGGATACGTGTTGGGATCGGCATCCCCGAGTAGTGTCACTTGCTGAGCGAGCAGTTCGGTGGCTTGTCCCTTAGCCGGTGAAGCCTGGATGACCCCTTCCACCTGGATGCTAGCGCCGGTATGCAGATGCTTGACCACCGTCTCGTAATTGGACAGACTGATTGGGGCCAGCACTTGCAAGTTCCCCAGGCAGGACCCATCGTTGACTTCGATGAAACTCAGACCCGCTTTGGAATCGCGTCGGGTCCTCACCCAACCCCGAATGCAGACGTGCCGACCGATCGCCTCGGGACGCCGTGCCTCCACTATCCGGATCGTTTCCATGGCGTGGCTCCTCTCCCTTCCCAATTCCAAGCAACGCCCCACCGGAAGGAACTCCGCTCGCGTAACCCCCGATTCCGGGAGCGTGCGGGCACAACGGTACCTTTCCCTGGGGTCGCGATGGTACCCTCCCTGTTGTCGCTCTCAACTGCTGCAGGACCCTGTCGCTCTCAACTGCTGCAGGACCCACCTACCCCTGGGGGATCAGGTGAGAATGGCTTGCCATATCAGCCTACTGGACGTTGCCGGCCTGGAAAAGTCATCCTGAGCTCCTTCAGGTCCATCCCGGCTTCCTTGATTCCTTGAGGTCAATCTGGCTGCCATACCGATTCCGAATTTCACCAAATGGGATCGGCCGTCGCCAAACTTCAAAGCGTGCGGGGAACACCGCGGGGAATACCACAGACGCTGGGATTCTTTCGGCTCTGACCTTGCCCGGACCGCCAACTGCCTGCACCTGCGGCGGTCTTCCGCCCGGGCTAAAGAGGAGGAAGGTACCGTGGCTTTCCCCTTGGGTTTTCTTCCCCTTCCTGTAAGTGGAGTGGCACAGGGAGAAAGGTGAGCAAGAGGATCAAAAAGTCAGATTTATACCCTTGCTCCTCGGGGCACCGTGACATAAAGTGACTTTGTGAAAAGAGCGGCAAAGTAGGGTTGACTTTGTCCCCGTATCCACATAATCAGTCAGCGATACACATGTGGATCAACCGCCCATCCAGTCAGGGAGGTGAAGGTCGAAGCCGCGGGAAGGCCCGAGTTGGTGCGGCTGCGGAAATCACTCATGTGTGGCCCACCTTCCAACCATCGCGGCCTTATTTTATCTCCGGGCTTGTCGCAAAATTCACAAGCCCCTGTTGTCGGCATGGAAGAGGATGCGGTTAGACCAGTAGCTCAGGGGTCCACAGCATCCTTTGTTAGGAATGGGCGGGCTCAGTGGGGGTCGGAATGACGGCAGGAAAACCTTAAGAGGTGAGGCGACTCACAGAACAAGGGAACAAACACCTGACAAGCGAATAAACACTCCGCCGAGCTTGTCCGTGGAGTAAGAGCGGCGGGAGAGGCAAGCAAAGCGATTTCCGCGGAGTAGGCGATAAAGGGGAGCAACCAGAGCGAAGTCAGGCACGAGACTTCGCCATGCAATACATCGCTATCCATTCACCTTCGAGGTTAGGCCAGGTTTTCCTGCCCATTCGCCTTGATCCACGGGAGTTTACCCTGATCCATGATGGGTGGGGCGAACAGCAGGGTATGAGGATGGCGAGGTAGGGGAGGGGAGAACGTGGAACCCGAAGTCACAACGGTGTCTCGTTATGGGAATGATCCCAATGCCTCGTACGTGCTCCGGGGATTGGCGGGAGCCTCATGTGGTCTCGGCTTTTTCAGTCTGATCGTGTTCTGGTGGACGCCTTTCGGTGGCTTTCTGGCGACGGTGGGATTGGCTTTGGGTTTGTTCTGCTTGTTCCGGGGTGTACGTGGCGGTTTGCGTGGTGAGCGTTACGCCCTGGCGGGAACAGCTTTGTGTGCTATCAGCCTGCTGATCGCCCTGAGTCTCAATCAGGCGTTGCGCTATATGATGTGGGACAGCACCTGGTAGTGAGAGTTTGCCGCAATGATGGGGCGAGAGGCGTTGGGACGAGTGAACTGAAATCAGGGCATCAGCTCCCTCTGAGGAGCGTACCGAGGGTGGCAAGTTATGCCGCAGATATTCCCGAAAGCTGTCAATCCGATCGCGCGGGTGGTCGTCCTGGGCTTCCCCCTGTTGCTGGGTTCTGCGGGTCTGACGGGGGCAGCTTTTTACCGCTCCTCCTACGCGACAGGGGTGGATGAGATTCTGCCGCAGCCGGTGGCCTTCAGTCATGCCCACCATGTGGGACAGCTCGGCATCGACTGCCGTTATTGTCACACTTCGGTGGAGCATTCCAGTTCTGCCAACATACCTCCCACGAAGACGTGCATGAATTGCCATCAACAAATCTGGCAAGGGGCGGATATGCTCGCACCGGTGCGAGAAAGCTACCGGCAGGACAAGCCAATCGAGTGGAACCGGGTGCACAATGTGCCCCACTACGTTTACTTCAACCATTCCATTCACGTCGCCAAGGGAGTGGGTTGCGTGGAATGCCACGGCCGGATCGATCAGGTGAATTTAGTCAAACAGCATGCCACGCTCCTGATGGAGTGGTGCATTGATTGCCATCGTCAACCGGAGAGCTTCTTGCGCCCCCGGAGTGAGGTGTTCAGCATGACTTGGACGCCGGCCAAAGGAGGCGTCTGGAAACCGGAAGATTTCCTCCATCCGGAATCGGCTGCGGCACGGGAACTTATCGGCCAACCCCGCCCGACTACTCAACGGGAACTCGGAGAATTGCTCAAGGAGCAGTACAAGGTGCGGGACAAGGTCACCCTGACCAACTGCTCGATGTGTCATCGCTAGTGTGGCATTTACCTGGTGTCATGGTGGGGAGGGGCTGGCTGGAGTCGGGGTCAGGGTCGTAGGGCGGTAGGGCGGTCCTCCCACGACCTGTCTTCGGGAAGTGAGACACACGGTGAGCGAGGTGGACATGAGCCGCGAGCGGACGGAACAACAACGGATAGAACTGGCAGTGGAGTCCGCGACCGATAGTCCGACCGGGGTGTCGGATGCGGAACCCTGGCGGGACGAATTTCCCCCCGGGGCGATGGAATGGACCGATGAGGTGAGCCGCCGGCACTTTTTGACCCTCATGGGTGCGTCGCTGGCGTTGGCGGGCGCCGCCGGCTGTAATATCCGGCCCGCACCAGCTCGCAAAATCGTACCCTATACCGTACAGCCGGATGAGATTACCCCAGGGGTGCCCTTATTCTTTGCCACCGCTCACCCCTTAGGAGGGTTCGGGACTGGCATCCTAGTACGCAGCAACGAAGGTCGGCCTACTAAAATCGAAGGAAATCCAGATCACCCCTCCAGTCTGGGTGGCACCGACCCGATTGCTCAAGCGAGCCTGTTGGACCTGTACGATCCCGACCGTTCAGCTGCGTCTACCCACAACGGGCTGCCCATCGGTTATGAACAAGTCATCCAGGCGGTACGGAAGGAACTGTATGTTCTGGGGGAGCCGAAGAAGAACGTCCGCCTGCGGATCCTGACAGAAACCGTCACCTCTCCGACGTTGGCCTCCGCGATCACTCGCCTGCTCCAGGACTTTCCTTTGGCGAAGTGGGTTCAGCATGAACCGATCAGCCGGGAGAACGTCCGCGAGGGGAGTCGGCTGGCATTCGGACGTGTTCTGAATACTGTCTATGACTTCACCCAAGCCGATGTCATTCTGGCCTTGGATGCCGATTTCCTCGGATTCGGCCCGGGTCATGTTCGTTACGCTCGTGATTTTGCCCGCCGACGTAAGGTGCGGATCGACTCCCAGGACGGTGTTAAGCCGGAACAGATGAATCGGCTTTACGCCGTGGAATCGATGCCGACTAGCACCGGGTCGGTGGCCGATCACCGCCTGGCTTTGCCCAGTTCCCTGATCGAATCGTTTTTGCGGGATGTAGCTCGTGAGCTGGGGATGCCTGAAGTGCCGCCGTCCCGAACGCTTCCACCGCAAGTGCAAAGCAGCGTCCGACCTATTGCCGAGGACCTCAAGCAACGCCAGGGCCGTGTAGCCATCGTTGTGGGGGAGCACCTGCCACCCACTGTGCATGCTCTGGCCCACGCCCTGCATGTTCACCTCGGGGCGGTAGGCAAGACGATTCGCTATACCGAACCCGTGGAAGCACGCCCGGAACCTACCCGCCTGAGCGATCTGAAAACTCTGGTGAGCGAAATGCAGCAGAAGCAGGTGGATGTCCTTCTCATCCTCTCCAGCAATCCTGCGTACACCGCTCCCGCCGATGTCCCCTTCGCTGAAGCCTTGCGGTCGGTTCCGTTCAAGCTGCATCTGGGAACCCACCAGGATGAGACAGGCGTGCTTTGCGAGTGGCATGTCCCGGAGGCCCACTATCTGGAGACATGGGGCGACATCCGCGGCCATGATGGTACCGTGACGATCCAACAGCCACTCATTGCTCCGCTCTATGGTGGTAAATCGGCCATTGAACTGCTTGCGGACATCACCGCGGCCCCTTATCGGGAAGGGTACGACATTGTGCGGGATTATTGGCGGAAACGTTTCACCGCCGAGAAACGCAATGGTATTTTCGATGTCTTCTGGCAGGAATCCGTTCGGCGGGGCACAGTTGTGGATACCGTAGCTGCTCCAGTCACCCCTGTACTTCAGAAAGAATGGCTGAAGAACGCGCCTGTGCCTCCTGACGCTCCCCTTGAAGGTCAGTTCGAGATCAACTTCCGCCCCGATCCCCTGCTGTATGATGGTCGCTACGCCAACAACGGCTGGTTGCAGGAATGCCCCAAGCCGGTTACGCGAATGACTTGGGACAATGCCGTGTACATGAGTCCCGCCACGGCTCAGAAACTCGGTGTGAAGGTCGACTTCCGCTGGACCGGCGGTGAACATGGCCGGGCCGAAGTGACCGTTGTGGAACTGACCTATCGGAATCGTACCGTTAAGGCCCCCGCTTGGGTTCTCCCAGGTCATGCGGACGGTTGCATCACGGTCCACCTTGGTTTTGGCCGTACCCGTGCAGGTAAACATGTCGCCTTCAGTCCCAACGAACCCAATGCCGAAGGGAAACCGGTCCGAGGTTTCAATGCCTATCTCCTGCGTACCTGGGATGACCCTTGGGGTGGGCGGGGCGCCACTGTGAAACCAACCTCCCAGACCTACTTCCTAGCTTGCGTCCAAGGCCGCTGGTACACAACCCAGCGAGACCCGATCTCAGGTCTGGAGATGGATCGCAAACCCGTCCGCTACGGCACGTTGGAGGACTACCGCCGCTTTCCGCAATTTGCCAAGATTCCCTCAATGGCCGTTGGCGAATGGGAACTGATCAATGAAAACGTTCCGATGCCCAAGGGGTACGAGACACACGCAGCCCACGGTCATGCCAACGGACACAGCCACGATCATGACCATACCCACCCGACCCAGGAAGGCTCGGCTCACGGGCACAATGGCTCCCCCAGCCACGACAATCACCACGATCACCGCTTGCGTCCTTTGACGATGTACCGTCCGATGGAGACTCTGGCCCCGGACCTGCGTCCTGAGCAGCGGCGCCGCTGGGCAATGGCGGTGGATTTGTCAGCTTGCACCGGCTGTTCGGCTTGTGTCATCGCCTGTGTCAGTGAGAACAACATTCCGGTAGTTGGCAAGACCGAAGTGACCCGTGGCCGGATCATGCACTGGATCAATATCGATCGCTACTATGTGGGGCCTGAGGATAAGCCGGAGCAATTGCAGACCTACTTCCAGCCCCGCATGTGCGTGCAATGTGAAAATGCTCCCTGCGAGGTGGTCTGCCCTGTGGGTGCGACCGTGCATTCCAGCGATGGCCTCAACGACATGGCTTACAACCGCTGTGTTGGTACCCGCTACTGCTCCAACAACTGCCCCTACAAGGTGCGTCGCTTCAATTTCCTGACCTATGCGGACTGGTCCACTGGTACCCTGAAATTGGGTCGAAATCCGGAAGTGAGCATCCGAAGCCGTGGTGTGATGGAAAAATGCACGTTCTGTGTGCAACGGATCCGCTATGCCGAGATCGTGGCGGAACGCGAAGGGCGGAGCATCCGCGATGGGGAAATCGTGACGGCCTGCCAGGCAGCTTGTCCATCCGGAGCGATCGTCTTTGGCGACCTGAACGATCCCGATAGCGTCGTATCCCGCTGGAAGAAGGAACCGACCAACTACGGTTTACTGGCTGAGCTGAACACGCGGCCCCGCCTCACATACCTGGCGGCGTTGCGTAATCCGAACCCCGCTATGCCGAAGGGGGCTTGACCGTGGCGACAACTGTGGAACTGGATCACCGCAAGCGTCCACCGGCCGATTCAGGTCTGCCGCTGGAACCGGAAATGCACCCGTTGGTGCAGCGTCCCCACACGTTGGTGTCGGTGGGTGAAGCGCTGGGCGACATAGTTTTCAAGCCCCACCCGCGGGGCTGGTGGCTCGGCTTTCTGGCCGGCTTTGCCCTGTTACAGATGCTGCTGGTGGCCATTGCCTGGTTGTTCTACATGGGCGTGGGCATCTGGGGCATCAATGTGCCGGTGGCCTGGGGCTTCGCCATCGTCAACTTCGTCTGGTGGATCGGTATCGGCCACGCCGGTACCCTCATCTCCGCCATTCTTTTGCTGCTGCATCAGAAATGGCGGACCAGCATCAACCGCTTCTCCGAGGCCATGACGATCTTTGCGGTCATGTGTGCCGGCATGTTTCCGCTGCTGCACATGGGTCGCCCCTGGTTTTTCTACTGGCTCTATCCGTTCCCCAATGTCGCCGGTGTTTACCCACAGTTCCGCAGTCCGTTGACCTGGGACGTGTTCGCGGTGACCACCTACTTCACCGTCTCGCTGGTCTTCTGGTATATCGGCCTGATTCCGGACTTGGCCTCGCTGCGGGATTCGGCACCGAAACGTATCCAAAGGATCATCTACGGCATCCTGGCCCTGGGTTGGCGTGGCTCAGCCATTCACTGGCGGCGATACGAGAAGGTATATCTGCTCCTGGCAGGACTATCGACGCCCCTGGTGTTGTCGGTCCATACGGTGGTCAGTTTTGACTTCGCTGTCTCGATCGTACCCTTGTGGCATGCCACGATCTTCCCGCCCTTCTTCGTTGCCGGGGCCATTTTCTCCGGTTTCGCGATGGTGGTGGCCCTGGCTATCCCGATCCGCCGCTGGTACCACCTGGAAGATTTCATCACCGACCATCACCTGGATCTTTGCGGCAAAGTCATGCTGGCAACCGGCATGCTGGTCTGCTACGGCTACTTCAGCGAAGTCTGGATGGCCTGGTATGGTCACTCGCTCTATGAATGGGGTACCACCATCGAGCGCCTCTTCGGTCCCTACGGCTGGTCCTACTGGTGCTTGATCTTCTGCAATCTGGTTGTGCCTCAACTTCTCTGGTCCCGCCGAGTGCGTCGGAGCGACTTCTGGCTCATGCTGGTCTCCATCTTTGTGCTCATTGGCATGTGGTTTGAGCGGTATGTGATCGTGATTACTCTCAGTCGCGAATATATCCCGGCAGCTTGGGGTCGCTACGCCCCGACAATCTGGGATTATGCGACGATGTTTGGCTCCCTGGGCCTGTTCCTGACTCTGTTTTTCCTGTTCGTGCGGTATCTGCCGATGATCTCGATGGCGGAGATGCGGGAACTGCTGCCGAAAAACCAGGGCGGCGGCGGTGGACACTCGATTACGGAGAATGCACCGTGAACGCAACCGAACCGACCACGGCAGCGGATCGCAACGGCGGCAAACTCTACGGGTTGCTTGCTGAATTTGAAACCAGCGAACAGATGGTCCATGCCGTCCGTGCTGCGAAAGAAAAAGGCTACCGGCTGATGGATTGCTACAGCCCGTACCCGGTGGGCGAAGCCGCTGATGCTCTGGACTTCCCCAAATCGGAAATGGGCACCGTGATGTTCCTCGGGGGGCTGACCGGTGCCATCTCGGGCTTCCTGATGCAATACTGGGCCAACGCCTATGGATATAGCCTCAACGTGGGCAGCCGACCCTATTTCAGCTGGCCCTCGTTTGTGCCTGTCACCTTCGAAATGATGGTGCTCACAGCGGCCCTGACAGGTTTGTTCGGCCTGATTGCTATCTGCGGCTTACCGTGCTATTACCACCCACTGTTTCATAGTGAGAAGTTCGCTCGGGCTACCAAAGATCGCTTTTTTCTGTGCATCGAGGCCAGCGACCCCCGTTTCGATCCGGTCGCGACACGGGAATTCCTCAATAGCCTGCAGCCGCTTTCCGTCGAGGAGGTTCCAGAATGACGCCGCCTTCGTCAACCTTGCCGCGATCGGTCGTTCGACCTCACCGACTGTCCCGCAGGAGCCTGCTGCTTGTGGTGGCTTCTGCCTTGGTGGGACTCTCCAGCGGTTGCCGGCAAAAGATGGCGGACCAACCCTATTACCGACCATACGAGCCCAGCGACTTTTTCTCCGATGGCCGCTCGGCCCGACCCTTGGAACGGGGAGTTATCCATCGGGCCCAATATCTGGAGACCGACCCAATAGCCACAGGCCTGACCTGGGAAGAGTGGCAACGCGCCTATGCCTTAGCCGCCAACCCGACCGTTGACCTGAAAACTCCGACCCCGATCGAGAACCGGGAAGTGGCAATAGGTGCGCCACGCTTCGATCCGCGAGATAAGGATAAGCCGAAAATCTATGTGGAAGAGTTTCCCTTCCCGATGACGGAAGCGGATCTGCGCCGAGGCCAGGAACGCTACACCATCTACTGCGCGGTGTGTCATGGCCCCCTGGGCAACGGCCAGGGGAAAATCTGGGAGCGAGGTTATCTGACACCCACCTCCTTCCACACGGAAAAGGTTTCGCCCCAGGAGATCGACGTACCTAATCCCCCGGACATTCCGCTCGGTTATTCGCGGGGTTACGCCCTCTGGGGTATCAAAATACCTTTGCGAGAGGCACCCATAGGCTATTACTTCGAGGTGATTACCAAAGGTTATGGGGGTATGCCCAGTTACGCGGCCCAGATTCCACCGGCAGATCGGTGGCGGATCATCGCCTACATCCGGGTGTTGCAGGTGAGCCAACGGGTGCCGGCGGACTGGTTGCCCCCGACTATGCGCTCCCAACTGGACGCGGGAGGTCAAAAGTGAGTCACGATCCCGCCTTGCATTCGTCGTCCCCAGCCAGCAACGGCAATGGCGTGGGAGAAGCTCCTGAGGCGTTCGCCAGCCTCAAGCGACTGGCCATTTCGGCCCTGATCGCTGGAGTGGCTCTGTACCTGGTGACCGGGCTGGCCTACCAGTCCTCCTTCAGTAGCGATAGTCCCGCCCGGCACACGGCCCAGCAGCGCTTCGTCACTGCCTTCCTCACCAGTTACATCTACTGGTTGAGTCTGCCCCTTGGGGCGATGACCTTGCTGATGATCTCATACCTCGTCAAAAGTTCCTGGGGCGTGCTGCTGCGTCGATTCCTGGAATCGGCTACCCGCACCTTCCCATTGTTCGTCGTGCTCTTTATTCCCCTGGCTTACCTAGCCAGCACCGAACTGTCTCCATACTGGTGGACGAATCCGCACGAGGCTCAACCCCCCGCCGACGCTGCTGCCAGTCCGCAGCAGAAACTGGCTCAAGGAAACCTCGACAAGCGTCAGCTCACCGAAGATGTGGGCAAGGCTATGATCCGCCGAGCCATCGAACAAGAGCGGGAACTCCGGGAGAAAGGAACTCTCAGCTTCTTATCCTTGCCCGCTTTCGTGGGGACAGCCGTCGTCTTGTTCCTGATCTGGGGGATCCTCATCTGGTTCCTCAACAGATGGGGGGAACAAGCCTCGACCCTGCCTGCCAACTCGAACAACCCTGAGGAAGTCCAAGCGGCTCAGGACACTGTGGATGCCGCCCTGGAGAAGCTCAAGAATATCTCGGGTCCGGGCATCATCATCTATGCTTTGACGATGACCGCGGGGGCTACCCATTGGGTCATGTCCTTGGAACCGAGTTGGTCCTCGACTATGTTTCCCGTGGTTTTCGGCATCAACCAGTTTTTGACTTGCTTTGCCTTGTGCCTAGCGACCTTCCTGTACTTTTCACGATACTCGCCGATCCGCGAGGTGCTCAAACCCAAGTTCCAGCTCGATATGGGCTCGCTGATGCTGGCGATGACCTTGCTCTGGTCCTACACCTCGTTTTCCCAGTTTATGCTGGTGTGGATCGGCAATCTGCCCGAGGAGATTCCCTTCTATCTGAAGCGCTCTGTGCCCCAATTCGGGCTGTGGTGGTGGGTCTCAGTTATCCTAATTTTCTTCCACTTCGCCCTGCCGTTTGTGCTGCTGCTATTCCGCAAGATCAAGCTTCATCCGGTTCGTCTGCGGGTGATGGCCATATACTTGTGCGTAATCTGTGCTATCGATGTGACCTGGTGGATTGAACCGGTTTTGCTCCATGAAGGTGTCTTTCCGTTCTGGTTGATGGACGTAGGAGCCATCCTGGGTCTTGGGGGGCTGTGGGGCTGGCTCTGGCTGTACTTTCTGCAGCAACGGTCACTGGTAGTTCAGGCCCAAACCTTCTGGCTACCCGAAGCCCATACCCATGTGGCTGACAGCTATGAGCCGGAAGCGGCCCACTCCACCCAGCATGGTGAACATGCCAATGCCACGACAGGGGGACAATAACCTGACAGGATACACGCCCACCCGGCATAGGATCGGATACACGCCCACTCGGGATGGTGCGACCAAAGGCATACCGATGCTGTAAGGGGAGTGAGAATCTATCAGGGAAACCAGATCCCGATGGGGCGCAAAGAGCTTCCCGACTGATCGGGTGTGAGGAATACAGGGAGAACGGACGATCATGGCAAACTATGAATCCCAGCGCTCGGGACACGATGAGCATGAAGGGCCCGTCCTGGCCCAACCGGATCCCGAGGTGATCGCCCGCGGTCACGAAGCGGACGGCTATGATCCCATCAGTGTGTGGAGCATGCCGCTACTGGTCGTGCTGTTTTTCGTCCTGGCGTTTGTGACCACGACCATCCTGTTCTACTATCTGGCTCCGCAACCGGCATCGCCCGATACCCACCCTCTGGCGGCCGAGCGGAACAAAGCGCCGTTGGAAGAGCGACTGGCACGGATCACCCGTGGAGGCGAGGTGGACCAGCCCCGTCTGGAACCGTTGCGGATTCGTACGGGTGATGCCCGGGCGATTACGCGACCCGAAGCACCGGTCGGCAATTCGCCGGAAATTCACCCCGAGGACCTGCGTCCTTCACCGACAACCACTCCCGATCTGTATCGCCGGGGCTGGCTCGACCCCAACAAAACTGCTGCTCGTGTAACCATCGACGAGGCGATGCGTCTCTGCTTAGAGAGGAATCTGTTGCCGGTGCGGAAAGATGCCATGCTGCCCCCGCGCTCTAGCCAATTGCCGACCTCCGCCAACGCTGGTCGAAGTCCAATGGCCGCTGAGGTTCCCCCGCAAGAACACCGGACTCTCCAGCCTTCGCCCAACACGCGCAATCCCGAACCAATAGACACAAAATCTGCTCCTCGCTCTGATGGAGATAAATCTCAGGGAAAGGAATCCGGGAAACCTCGGGAGCCGGGTCGTGATTTCCAGCCATCCGTGCCGCAGGCTCCTGCCCCACGCCCCAGCCCGAGTGACAAGGGCGGAAAATAGAATAATTACGAGGAATGGCTTCCATGCTCCGCATCTTCTTCACCTTCCTGGTCGTGCTCATGGTGGCGGCACTCCTTGCCATCGCCAGCGCTCAACCCCGGGTAGAAGCCGGTATCGATGAACGCATCGGCGTGCAGGTGCCTATCGACCTGCCTCTGCGGGATGAGCAGGACCAACCGATCACCCTGCGGGAGTGCATCGCGGGCAAGCCGACCATTCTCGTACCGATGTACTATCGCTGTCCGATGAACTGCAATCTGATCCTGCGTGGACTGGTGGACTCCCTCCGGGAGATGCCGCAAAACTTCTCGGTCGGTCAGCAATTCCACGTCGTTTGCCTGAGTTTCGACCACCGCGAGCATGGCGACCTGGCGCGTGCCAAAAAAGAAGTCACCCTCCAGGAGTATGGCCGACCAGGTGCGGAACACGGCTGGCGCTTCCTCACCGGTAGCAAAGAATCGATCGCCCAGATCATGGACGCGATCGGCTATCGCTTCGAATTCGACAAGGCCTACAAAGAGTATAATCACCCCAGTGCCATCATCCTCCTGTCTCCGCAGGGGTTAACTACACGCTACTTCTACGGTTTCAAATACGACGGTGAAATTCCTGTTCAGGGTGACATGATCGAGCTACCTGATGGGACACGCAAGGTTCCGACCACCACACTTCGGCTCTCGATCATTGAAGCCGCTGACGGGAAGGGTGGCTCGGTTCTAGACCGCTTGATTTTGCTGTGCTACCGCTTCGATCACTTGAATAAGGGATACTCCCTCAATGTACTCCGTGTTGTGCAGTTTGGAGGATTGCTGACCCTAAGTCTGCTGATCGTGGGAGTGTCGCTGGCCTTGTGGCAAGAGCGTCGTCAGCCGACAACGGATGCGACCACCACACCGGCGAGCGATGTTCAAGGTTACTCTTCCGCGATCTCCAGCCGTACCCACCCTCAAGCAGACACCAACGACGCTAAGCCGTCAGGAGGTTCCGCGTGAGCTACCTGTTGCCATTGATTCCGGAGCGTGCCTCGATTCTGGCGGACCGCTTTGAAGCGCTGTTCTGGTACATCACCCTGACCGTTGCAACGGCGGGTGTGCTCGTTTACGCCTTCATCGTGTATTGCTGCATCAAGTATCGGCGGTCGGCTTCGCCCGGCACTACCCCACGTATTCTCGGCTCGCACCGCTTGGAGATCGCCTGGACGATCATTCCCACCATCATTTTCTTCTCGTTCTACGGGTGGGGGGTGGCGGTGTATAACTACGCCTTCCACCCGCCGGAAGATGCTCTGGAAATATTTGTCATCGGCAAACAATGGATGTGGAAAGCTCAATACCCGAATGGTCAGCGGGTGATCATCGGAGGCAACCCAGCCAACATGACCGAAGCGGAACGGGCCAGTATTGGCCGACTGGTTGTGCCTATTCACCGTCCCATCAAGGTGACGCTCACCTCCGAGGATGTCATCCATAATTTCGGCATTCCGGCCTTCCGTAGCAAAATGGATGTGTTGCCCGGGCGTTATACAACCTCGTGGTTCCAGCCCACCAAGTTGGGTGAATTCCACATTTTCTGCGATCAGTATTGTGGCACCTGGCATTCCCTGATGGTGGGGAAGGTAGCGGTGGTGACCCAGGAGGAGTTTGAAAACTTTTTGCTGGGGGCCAGCAACCCTCAAGGCAGTGAGAACCCAGTCGATGGGTCACTGGCTGCCCAGGGGCGACAACTGTTCCTGAAGTTGCAATGCAGCACCTGCCACACGGCCAAGCCCACGGCCCGCGCCCCGGTATTGGAAGGTCTCTACGGTAGTAAAGTCCCTCTCAAAGGGAACCGCACGGAAATCGCCGATGAACAATACATTATTGAGTCGATCCTCAAACCGCGGGCCAAAGTTGTGGAGGGTTGGGAACCGATCATGCCTTCCTATGAAGGTCAAGTGACCGCCGAGGATCTGGCGGCCTTGGTGCAATACATCCGCAGCCTCAAGCGGGGTACCACGCCGGATCGAACGGAATACTTCCCTGTACCGGTAGGAGCTCCGGCAGAACGGCCTGAACCGGTATCTCCACCCAAGGAGAAAAACTGACATCAGGTAATGAACAATGAATCCGGGGGCACCCTCTGCCCTGTGAGCAGACCCAAAGCTCGGCATGCTCAGAGCCAAGCATCATGCTTCAAGCCAAGCATGCGGATAGGATGGAGCAAAATATTTTGCTGACGGAATGGAGGAGAATATTTTCTGACAGAACCTGGTGGAACGGACAACGCTACTTTCTGAAAATTCCCAAGTGTTCGTCAGAGAACTGAGGAGCAACGATAATCTGGAACCCCTTGGATCCCTCCCGGGGCCTGGTGTTGGGATAGAGAGAGGACCGACTCATGAGCGTAACAACTGCCTGGCGACCTTCGGTTACAACTCCTCCTCCGGAGCCTCCTCCGGCGGAACCGAATTACCTCAACCACAACTACAGCATCTGGTCGTGGTTACTGACCACGGACCATAAGCGGATTGGTATCTTGTATTTGATCTCGATCACGCTGTTTTTTGTGGGTGGAGGCATCGCCGCGGGTGTCGTCCGACTGAACCTTTTGGCACCCAATGGTGCGATCGTGACGGAGGATGTGTATAACCGAGCGTTCACAGCTCACGGCGTGCTCATGCTCTTCTTCTTCCTGATTCCCGCAGTTCCTGCGGTGTTTGGCAACTTTTTCATCCCGATGATGATCGGGGCCAAAGATCTCGCCTTTCCCAAGCTGAATCTGGCGAGCTGGTATGTATTCATGATTGGCGCAGCCTGTGCCGCCTGGTCCGTGCTGGTTGGCGGCATCGATACGGGTTGGACGCTCTATCCGCCCTACAGCACCCGCGCGAGTCAGGCCAGTGTCATCCCCGGGGTGCTGGGAGCCTTCATCTCCGGTTTCAGCTCGATCATGACCGGTCTCAACATCATGGTGACCATCCACAAGATGCGAGCACCGGGATTGACCTGGAACCGCCTGCCGCTGTTTGTCTGGGCGCTATATGCCACCAGTTTGATCCAGCTATTGGCCACCCCTGTCGTTGCTATCACCCTGTTGCTGATCATGGTGGAGCGGGCTTGGGGCGTGGGCATCTTCGATCCGAGTATCGGTGGTGATCCGCTGCTGTTCCAGCATCTGTTCTGGTTCTACTCCCATCCGGCGGTGTACATCATGATCCTGCCCGGGATGGGTGTCATCAGTGAAGTGATTACGTGCTTCAGCCGCAAGAACATCTTCGGTTATGCTGCGGTGGCTTGGTCGAGCATGGGGATCGCAGTGGTGGGCTTTTTGCTTTGGGCCCATCACATGTTCGTCGCTGGCATCAGCTTCTATGCAGCCCTGCTGTTCAGCTTCCTGAGCATGTTGGTGGCGGTGCCTTCGGCGATCAAAGTGTTCAACTGGACGGCGACCCTCTACCGCGGCTCCATCACCTTCCAAGCTCCGATGATCTTCTCGCTAGGGTTCATCTTCCTGTTTACCATTGGTGGCTTGACTGGCCTGTATCTTGCCACCCTGGGTACGGACATCCACCTGCACGACACCTATTTCGTTGTGGCTCACTTCCACTTCGTGATGGTGGGTGGCATGGTGATGGCTTACTTTGCGGCCCTGCACTACTGGTGGCCGAAGATGTTCGGTCGCATGTATTCCGATTGGTGGAGCCGAATCGCAGCTATGATCATTATTGTTGGCTTCTTCCTCACCTTCATCCCGCAGTTCATCATGGGTTACCACGGTATGCCTCGCCGCTATCCGAATTACCCCGCGGAACTGCACATTCTTAATGTGATGTCCACAGCGGGAAGCTCGATCTTAGGATTGGGATACCTGTTGCCGGCGATTTATCTGACCGTCTCGCTCTTCAACGGTCCCCCTGCGGGAAGCAATCCCTGGAGTGCCACGGGTCTGGAATGGCAGACGCCCAGCCCGCCCTCGATCCATAACTTTGAGGAGACCCCGGTAGTGGTCTGCGGTCCTTACGAATACGCCATCGGTGTGGACCAGATGGGTCGTCCTCTACCCGAAGGCCCCGGCGAAGGCGGACCGATCAATCCGGCCTCCCACGCCGGCCACCCCTACCCTGCCGGACCGGCTCTCAAGGAAACCGAAGTGGTAGGATGATCGACGCAGCAGATCATCCCCGCGAACCCCAGAGACACCCCAAGGTGTCTGGAAACACCGCTAAGGGAAACGTTTAGGACTTCTGGAAACAAACCTCGATCATCAGGGAATCAACAGGGAGAGCAACCTTGTCGGCCAACACGCCTGCCTCGGTGCTGAAGCACCACTTCGACCATCTCGAACAACAGCATGCCTCCGAACGACTGGGCATGTGGATGTTCCTGGTCACGGAGATCCTGTTCTTTGGAGGGTTGTTCGGAGCTTATACCGTTTACCGGCTCTTTTATCCCACGGAGTTTGAATTTGCCAGTTCCAAGCTCAACCGCACCATCGCGACGATCAACACTCTGTTTCTGATCACCAGCAGTATGACCATCACCTTCGCCATTCGTGCGGCGAAGCTGGGGGATCGGGCTGGGCTGGTTCGCTACCTGGTGCTGACATTGCTTTTAGGCGGAGCCTTCATGGTCATGAAAGGATTCGAGTACAACGCTGACTTCGAGGAACGCTACGTCCCAGGCACGCTCTTTCGGCGCGAATACAATGCAGCATTCGAAGCGGTGTTTCCGACGAGTCCGCTGCAAACTCCCCTAACCAAGGAACAGGCCCGAGCCTACTTTGAGCTAGACGCCCAGAGCGATTATCCCAAGCACCAGCATTGGGCGGCAGAACTGGTCCTGCTCAATTACGGTAAGAGCACCAAGGACGCGGATTACATCGATCCGGGCAAGGTCCAGCTCTTCCTGAGCTTCTATTACATCATGACCGGCATCCACGGCCTCCACATTCTGGTCGGGTTGGGTTGCATTGTGTGGCTGATCATCGAAGCGGTGCGCGGTGCCATTCCACCGGAGAACTATTCCACCGTGGAAGTCGTTAGCCTCTATTGGCACCTGGTCGATGGCATCTGGCTGTTCCTCATGCCGCTGTTGTATCTGGCCGGAGCAGGCTGGACGGGCCATTGAAGTTGGGCTTTGCCATCCTTCCCCGAGAACTTTTCCCGGACCGGAACATCGACCGGAAGATCGGGAAGGATGAACAGGAGATACGATTGACAAGGGCCAACGAGTTGGTTTGACGAACCTAAGGTATCTCTGAGCGAACCAAGAGCGAGGCGAAAGACATGGGCCACGACCAGCATCATCTCAAACCCGGGGCTTTGGAATTTGACCGTCAGACAGACAGCCCAGGCCTGCTTTTGGGTGTCTGGTTGACCATTGTGCTGATGGCTCTGGCTTCGATTGGGCTTTCCAGCCTCGGTTTAGGGAAATATGCCTTGCCGGTTCAGTTGATCATTGCCTGCTTGCAGGCGGGCCTGGTGGCGTATTATTTCATGCACCTGCGGCAGAGTGACCGCATCGTCATTTTGACGGCCCTCTCTTCGCTGTTCTGGTTGGGCATACTCTTTGTCCTGGTGCTGGCAGATTACATGACCCGAACCCTTCATGTGGGCTGGTGAGAGGTGTCCGTGACATGAACCTCGACCGTCGGGGAACAACAGAGGTGAACCTCCGACGAGAGGAGTCAGGCAGCGGGCGTGCTGAAGCGGTACGCCCGTTGTTGTTTCCCGAAGTCTGTGGGAGCGAACGTGATGAGGCCAGGTCGATGCCAGAAGTATCAGGTGGCCAGAGAGGCGGGCAGAGGTATGTGCAGAGGGGACCGATAGTGTCCGCCGGATGTGAGCACAGAGGCTCTGCCTCCGGTCAGGGGCCGTTACGCCGACAGGCCAACACCCTTAGCACATCGCTTCTGCTCTTTTTGGTTTTGTCCTCTGGTTGTCACTCATCCTCTGAGGAGACCGACTACGCCTTCCCCTCACGGACCGATGCTTTGGTGCTCCGCCTGCCGACCCAAGCTCCGGAAAAGCCGACCCAACCAGGTCATTGGGAGACGGAGCTGGCTACCCTGACCGCCCAAGGTGGGCAGGTGCTTTCCCCTTTACAGATTCCTGGAGAACAGCGCACAGCAATCGATAATGCTTTGCGGGAGTTATTCGGTACACCATCACGCCCCCGAGTGGTCGGTGATCCGACGATTCGGGAACGCCTGGGTTTGACGGAAGAGCGACTCCAGCAAGGGGGACAGTTGTATCGCCGGCACCGCTGCTTGCAATGTCACAATGTGACTGGGGATGGGCGAGGACCGGCAGGTCAATGGGTTACTCCTTACCCGCGGGATTTCCGCCAGGGGATATTCAAATTCACAACCAGCGGGAGCAGCAAGCCGCGCCGACGGGACCTGCTCCGCACCCTGCGGGAAGGCCTTAGAGGGACAGCGATGCCTTCGTTTGCGCTACTGACGGAGTCGGACCGGGACTTGCTGGCCGGTTACGTGACCTACCTGGCCATTCGCGGTCAGGTAGAATTCGATGCGTTGGCGGCTGTCGCTCAAGGTTCTATCCCCGAGGTGGGAAGCTGGCTGACTCAGCAGACGGAACGGGTCTTGCGGCAGTGGCAGGTGGCCGAGGATGCTCCGCCCCTTCCTGTTCCTCCCGATGATGGCCCGCCCGGCTCTCCCCGCCATCAGGAGGCAGTCCAGCGTGGTTTTGCTCTCTTCACCGCGAGTGGGGAGCATTCCTGTCAAAGTTGCCACAATGATTTTGGTCGTCGAGGTCAGTTCCGTTATGAGGTTTGGGGAACTATTGCCCGAGCGGCGAACCTGACGGAACATCCTCTCAAGAGCCAGCCCCAGGCTGAGGATTTATACGCCCGTATCCGTTGGGGTATCCCCGCGGTAGGAATGCCTGCCCATCCGGAATACACGGATCGACAGGTGTGGGACCTGGTCCGCCTGGTGCAATCCTTACCGTTCCCGCGGGAACTGCCGCCGGCGGTGCGGGCTGCTGTGTATCCCGAAAGTGGAGGACAACCATGATCCGCCCGGCTGTATCGCCGACCCCTTCGGGTTCCGAAAGGAACATGCCGCGGTGGCTGCATTTCTGGGCATGGTTGACGGTAGCCGCCGCCGGCATCCTGTTGACCCTGGGGCAACTTGTGACCAGCTTCCAGGCGGGCATGGCGGATCCCCTCTGGCCCACGGAACCATGGTACCTCCTCCTGATCGACTGGCAGGAACCCAGCCCTGGTTATTTGATCGAACACAGTCACCGGATCGCCGGCTTCGTAGTCGGCGGTCTGACGGCAATTCTGGCTTTGGGACTGTGGTGGAACCACCCCCGGAGGCTCAACCGTGCTGTGGGAATGGTCGCGTTGCTGATGTTGTTGGCCACTTATGGGCAGTTTCATGGTGCTTTGATGGCCCAACGGCATGTGACACCGGAAGCAGTGGAGTGGCCACGGTCTGCCACGGTCGGGCTCCTGGTGGCAGCTTTGGTGAGCATCGGCTCGAGTCTGTGGGATCTCTGGCATAGACGAGCGGGGGCCACTGTTCGCTTGCTGGGGGTACTGGCTCTGATGGCAGTGATGATTCAGGGGCTGCTTGGTGGATTCCGTGTGCTCTGGGATGCCTTGGCGGGTACCAATCTGGCAACGATCCACGGTGTCTTTGCCCAGGGTGTTCTGGGACTGCTCCTGAGCGTGGCCCTTGCGGCGGGACGCACCCCTCGGACTTCCCTCTCTCAACATACCCTGAGCTTTTTCCGTCGCGGTTCTACGGTGCTCGCTCTGGTGGTGTTGGGGCAGATCGCTCTCGGCGCGTGGCTGAGGCACCATGTGGATCCCCTGGCCCAGCGACTCCATATTCTGACGGCGTTTGTCGTGCTGGGAGGTTGGGTCTGGATGGCTCTACGCCTGCGAGCTGTGCCAGAGGCGTGGCGAGAGGTCAAATATCTGATGATCGGTGTCGAAGTGGTGCTGGCGGCTCAGGTGTATTTGGGAGTGGAATCCTGGCTGGTGCGTTATGGCGCCGGTGTGCCTGCGGAACTGGCACCGATCACCCTTCGTAGTGCTGTCTGGCGTACCGGCCACGCCTTGGTAGGCAGCTTGCTGTGGCTTTTGAGTCTGGCTCTGGCCCTGCATTGGATTCGTTGCTCCGTCTCCCCATTGCCCGTCGTCGGGGCGAGGAGAGAAGGGGAAGACGAGAAGGGAGAGTGGTCAGCACCCCTGGAGCCGCGGGCATCGGCAAGGGTTCATCGTCCTTAGAGCATGTCCGTTTCAGCAGCAGAGGAAGAAGGATGAGGCAGCACAGTTGGGCTATCGAAGCCGAAACGATGGTGATGGATCTGGGGGCCACCGCTGCGGTCAGCATGGCTGGGGTGCGTCGTTGGACCGATCTGGTAACTCTGATCAAACCTAGGATCACACTGCTGGCTTTGTTTACTGTGGCAGCGGGGTATATCCTGGGAACGGGTGCTCCGGGGATCCGTCTGGCGGAACTTTGTCACGTGCTGATTGGGTCGGGACTGGTAGCAGCGGCGGGAGGAGTATTCAACCAGCTCTGGGAACGGCGTTATGACGCTTGCATGGCGCGCACACGGGATCGACCTCTGCCTGCCGGTCGGATTTCACCGGAACTGGCTGCAGCCTATGGAGCGACCCTTTTGGGTATCGGCTTAGCCTGGTTGTGGGCCACGACTGCTGCTGCGGCGGTGCTGACAGCGGCGGCAACCTTCGTCCTTTATGTCTTCGTTTACACACCTCTGAAGCGGCGGACGGTGTGGAACACCGTGGTCGGAGCTGTGCCAGGGGCCTTGCCACCCGTGATTGGCTGGTGTGCCGCCCGGGATACGGAAGGTCTGCTGGGCGCCTTGGGTCTATTTGCCATCCTGTTTCTTTGGCAAATACCCCACTTCATGGCGATCGCCTGGCGTTATCGCCGTGAGTACGCCGCTGCCGGTTTTCGCATGCTACCGAATGATGATATCCAGGGCTGGAAAACGGCTGCTGTCTCTCTATTCTGCTGCCTGCTGTTGCTGGGGGTGGGGGGAGGTACCGCCTGGTACCTGGGTAGCCTTCTGGCTTGGGGAGGAGCCACGGCCGCAGGTTTGCTCTTTCTCTATCCGGCGATTCGCTTCGCCCAACATCGCAACGATACCACAGCCCGCCAACTCCTTCGCGGTTCACTCTTGTATGTCCCGTTGGTTTACGGCCTTCTTGTTCTGGATGTTTGCTGGTAACAAAACTTATGTCCCACAGATCAGGGGGAAGGTGTGATCATGAGGAGCGTGAGGTCGACGGGTGAGGAAAAGACCGTGCTGCCAAGATCATGGTGGATTGCTTGTCGCTCATGGCGGTGCTGCGGATTGTTGGCAGTCCTGCTGCTGGCAGGATTGGGGGGGTGCCGTCCGCTGGCGAGGGAAACTCCTCCGACTTGGGAATCGGAAACGGAGGATCTGCCGGACCCGCAATGGCCTGTGGGCCCGTTCGCTCTCACGGAGCGGAGCGGCCGGACGGTTACCGATCAGGATTTACGGGGATATGTTTGGATCGCTTCGTTCATCTTCACCCGTTGTACCGGTCCTTGTCCGTCGGTGGCGTCCACTGTGGCCCGGTTGCAACACGAATTGCAGGACCTGCCTCAGGTCAGATTCGTGACATTCACTGTGGATCCGAAGCGGGATGACCTACGGGCTCTCAATGAGTATGCACAAGCTCGTGGAGCTGATCCCCAACGCTGGCTCTTCCTCACCGGCGAAGAAGAGACCATCCACCGGATTATCCGAGAACAATTCAAACAGGCGGTGGGACGCAATCCAGGTCCTCAGGTGGCTCCTGGGGATGAGTTCATTCATTCCTCTAAGCTGGTGCTCGTCGATGCTCAGGGACGTATTCGCGGCTGGTGCGATGGCTTGCCCCATGAGCAGTTCCCAGACCGTTTTGAAAGCGATCTGCGTCGACTGATTCGTCGCGTCCGTCAACTGGCCACCTCGGCTGGGCCTTGATCGATCTGGGTGTTCCGCAGAGAAGATCCGTAGAGAAAACGGCTGTATCTGTCCCTCTCAGAAACGACTGCCTCAGCAGGGGTAGCTGAGTTTACCTAATCAACTGGGGTGAGTGCCCGTATTCGTCCGCCTAGCTTGGAGGCGAATATTCCGGCTTCGGGGTTGTGGACGGCGGCGGAAGGGCTACTGGGGTTTCCCATTTCTTTGGTGTCACCGTGGGGAACCATCTGGTTTACGGGTTGTTCCCAGGCGTCGTCTGGAAAAATCCCTTTCACGGGGACGAGATGGTCCGCTAAGATACAATTCTGAGGTCTCATGTCCAAGCCACAGCAGGGTGGCGGGCTTCATCCCGCGGGGAGGCGTTATGCCCGGCAGTTTCAAGGTCACTTGCCCCAGTTGCGAGAACCTGGTGCTGGTCACCAATCAGAAGAGCGGGGCCAAGGTGGAATGTCCCAAGTGCAAATACCGTTTCAAGGCGGAACCGCCCGCGGAAGCCGAGTCCGCGGATGAGGGGGAAGGAAAATCCAAGGCGGGATCAAAAGAGAAAAAAGGGGATAAGGAGGGCGGCTCCAAAAAGAAGGCGGCCAGCAAGGGGAAGGGGAAGAACAACACCACCCTGGTGGCTATTGGTGCTGGAGTTGGTGGATTGCTGGTCCTGGTAATTGTCGGGGTGTTGCTTTTCGGTGGCGGAGGTTCGGACTCCTCCAAAAACCTCAAAAGTGGCGGATACGCCAATGTCAACCCTGTCCCGTCACTGGGTGGCAGTACGATCAACCCGGGGGATTCAACCACTCCGGGCAACGGTGACGATCCCAATCAGAAGAAAGAAGAGCCTGCCCAGTCGAAGGAGTCCAAGCCCCGAGCCTCGACCAGTGACAAGAATGACCAGGCGGCGACCAATTTGTTGCCGAACGACACCATTGCCGTCTATCGCTTTGCTGTGGACCGACTCCGTACCACCGCTCCCGTCAGTTCTTTGTTTGACCGTTCCATAAACCGCCTGTTTCAGGATTCCTTCGGTTTCGAGCCTGAGAAAGTGGCGACGTATTACCACGCGTATGTCGGGGAGCAGCGGCTTCCCTTCGGCATCCTGCGCCTGACCGAGCCGGAACCCCTCCCTACGCTGGCCCAGGGGATCAAAGGATTGGAGGAACAGGTGGTAATCCAGGGTCGGCCTCTGTTTGTCGTGCGGTCCAATCCCTTCATGCTCGCGGCCGCTAACACCTTATCCTTCCGCTCGTTGTTGGGCTCGCTCTTTGACAAGATGCCGCCTCTGGTCAATCTGCCGGCACATCGGCGCTGGGGAGTCTGCCTGTACGATACGCAGCACATCTTGCTCGGGGATCATGAGCTGCTGGTCCGCTACCTGAACGAACTGACGCCCCGGGGTCTGCCGAAATTGCGAAGTGAAGTGGTCGAAAATCCCATGTACCAAACCATCGACCCCCAACTGAAACGCCTCCTCAAGGCATTGGGAGCCGAGGAAGCTTCGCCCCCCCTGGTGCTCTACGCAGAGCGGACGCATGGTGCGGCCTTCAGACCCCTGGAACTGAAAAGCCCCTATCAAATGGCTAATGCTCTGCTGGAACCTTTTCAGGACAAAACCCGTTATGTGGGGGCACGAATCACGACCCTTTCGACGCGGGAACTGTCGGGAGTTGTGCGTGTGGTGTTCCAGTCGGATGCTGCCGCCGTGGAAACCTTGCGTGATGTGTATGCACCGGCTTTGGCTTTAGCAGTCCCCGGTTTAAGCCAGGTCCTGGACAGTCGGATCGAGTTCCGCAACCTGGCCATGGGAGGTGCAGGAACGGGAGGAACCCCGAACTATCCGTTCCCGATGCCACCCGGGGGCTTTCCCACACCGCCCGGCGGTTACCCTATGCCACCGGGGAGCGGCGGTGTTTTCCCCCAAGGACCGGGCCAGCCTGGTGTTCCACCAGGGGTAGGAGTACCTGGCACACCGCCGGGAATACCACCGGGTGGCACTGGCTCACCGGATGAAGCAGCACCCGGAGAAGGCGGGATTGGGCCGCCCGGTTACCCAGGGCTGCCACCGGGTTATCCCGGAGTTCCCGGCCAGCCTACCGTGCCCGGAGGTAGCAAGAAGCCGGAATCTCTGGTGCAACTCGCCCTTTCCGACGCGGATATCATCCTGAGCTTCGACCTGCGTTGGAGTGATGAAACGTACCGGCAACTGATCGCTCCGCCGCTGTTTAGCTTCTTCGGTGCCACCAAAGGGAAGATGGCGGTGTTTGCCGCGGAAGTCCCCATGCAAGGTCTGAGCGAGATGGTTCAGCGTATGGTAGCTCAGCGCAAAGCGTTCCCCGCGGGAACAGTTCTGCCGGGTACGTCAGAGGCCAGCCGATATGGTCTTAACCGTCCACCACGGGCTCGTGTCAGCTTCTTTTATGAACTACTCCCGCTTCTGGGCCATAACGAGATCGCCACGCAGATCGATCCTCGCCTGCCGTGGTACGATGAGAAGAATCTCAGCGCCGCGGAAGCCTGGCTGCCCCAGGCCCTCTGCCCCTGGTATCCCAGCCAGGAGTGGCGAGCTAGCTCGCCTCTGGTGCCCGATGGGCGACAGGTGGGAGCCACGCATTTCGTGGCTATCGCTGGTGTGGGCCTGGATGCCGCCCGCTATAATCCCAAAGACCCCGCCTATGCTCGCAAAGTAGGGATCACCGGTTACGACTGGGGATCCACCCTCGAGGAAATCACCGACGGGCTGGACAAGACGATCTATCTGATGCAAACGGCGCCGGGATTGTCCCAACCGTGGCTGGCCGGTGGTGGTGCTACTGTGCGAGGTCTCAATGAGAACGATCCGCTCGATGGATTCCGCCATACCTTCGGAACGCCGGAAGGGAAACCGGGTACCTTCGCCTTGATGGCTAATGGTGACATCCGCTTCATCCCAGCAGACATTGACAAGAAAGTGCTGCTGGCCATGGCCACGCGCGCCGGGGGAGAACCCCTCAACGACCTGGATCGGCATGCCCCGTTGGTCTATCCCAAACGCGAGCGGCCAGCAGCAGTCAGCGTCGGCCCCACGCCATCCCCGGGGGGATCATCCATCCCGTCTGCTGGAACAGAAACTCTACCCAAGTCTGGTCCACCCAAGGTAGATCAACCTACGCCGAACGGGCAGTCCCGCGACACCTCGTCCGTGGAAGCCAATCTGCCCGTGGCTCCTCAGCCTCGACCGGCTCAAAATCCCTGATGCCGTGCGGGGATGGAAGAGCGATAGGTCGGTTAGGTACAGAACAGACAATCGCCAGCCTGTGGGTTGATGCACGCTCTCTACCCATGCACTCTCTCAACCCATCTCGGTCCGCTCCTGGGGTCACAGGTAATCGACTGTAGCCAGGGTGGTGTTGAGCGATGCAACGGACAAGGCCCTGCCAGCAGGATGTGTCGTCAACATCATTCCTGGCGTGTCAGCATTGGTTCCGAGGAATCCTAGTAAAGTCCCAGATCGAGAGCATTGGCCAGGGTACGGCCGACCCACCAGGCGGCACTGCGCCAGCGGGTGTGGATTTTGACGCTGGCTAGTTGGCCTGGCTCGATCGCTGTGTCAGGGTCCAGCAGCTCGACTTCCACGAGGTAAACCTGAGCCAGGGGGATCAGGACGTTGGGGTCGCTATGCGGTTTGACGGCCAAAGGACCGCCGCCGCGATGGGTCAATTGGATGGGCACTGTTTCGGCGTTGCGAGCCGGTAGGGAAGTGACACGACCGGTGAAAAGGCGATCGCTACGGCCTTGGACCAGAATGGAGACATCTAAGGCAGGGCGTTGAGCCAGTTCTTCCTGGAGCAGGCGGTAGTCCGGGGGCGTGACCGGCACACGTACGATGAGGCGTTGGGGATCCCCTACCGCAAAGACAGGATGGGCTTCGCCATACCCTTTGTCGAAGAGTTTTCCGACTTCTTCCCGTTTGGGGGCGGTCAGGATGATGCCGGCGCGGGGAGCACGCAACTCCCGTACCTGCTGGAAGCGTTGCTGAAGCAACTGAAGGCGGCGTTCGGCACTGGCAGCTTTCTTCCGAGCCTCTTCACGCGCCAGACGCAGTTGAGCCAGCGTGGCTTCCTCTGCAATGCCCAAATGCCGGCTGATTTCCTGCTGAAGGCGTTCCGCGATGAGTTGTTCCGCCTCGGCGGCGGCACGTGCCTGTTCGATTTCCACGTTGAGCGCCTCACTAGTGAATTCCCCGAGGAGTTCCCCGAGGCGGACGAACTGACCGGCCTGAACGTGCAAGCGTTGCAGGCGGGCCGGTTCTGGAAGTAAAACGCTTTCCATCGCCGCGGGGTGGACCGTTACCAGGCCGGTTTCATGAATCCGGCTGACTGGTAATGGGGCGACAAAGAAGGCGACCACGATGGCGGCGGCCACCGATAAGGTGACATAGACACGTTTGGCTTTCATGTCCGGTAAACGTCCTCGTTGATGAATGTTGCGGATGATCCGATACGTCGGCCAGAGGAAGATCGACAGCAGCGAGGCTAGGGCCAGCATTTGGCTGAGAATCTTCAGCTTCGGCCCGAGGAGGTCCGAGAGCATCCACAGGATGCCGAACACCACGATCCAGCGGTACACCCAACTGGCGATGGCGTAAAAGATGAAGGTGGCCTTGCGACCCGGAGACATGTAAGGCTCCGGTGGCACTTCCACCCCCAGACAGCGGGACAGGAATAAATTGTTGAGGAAGCGATTGGCACGTTCCCGCAGGTTCGGAACCTCCATCCAGTCCGCCAGAATGTAATAGCCGTCGAAACGCATGAGGGGATTGGCATTGAAAACGATGGTGGAAACGGAACAGAGGATCATCAGGCACATCGCCACGTTGTTGACGAAGGGCAGATGCGGAGTGTACCACCAGACGAAGGTGGCAGCAGCAGCAATCATCAATTCCACATAAATTCCGGCGAACGAAATGATGATCCGCTTCCATTTGTCCGCTAAAGTCCAGGCATCGGTGACATTGCAATACAGGCAGGGGCTTAGGCACATCAAGAGCAGACCCATCTCGTGGCTTTCCCCGCCGAAGGCTTTGCAGGACAGGCCGTGTCCGAACTCGTGGATGATCTTCACCACTCCCAGGGAGAGCCAGATGTAAAGCATCGAACGCCAGGTGAAAAACTCGTGATAGGCGGGCAGGCGAGCGTAAAACGTGTCAAAATGCAGGAGCACAAACACCAGCGCGGTCAGAATGAACGCTACACTCAGAGCGAAGAAGAAGCGGGTGAAGATCCACCAGGTATAACGGTAGAGCCAGGTCAGAATGCGGTCCGGATCAAAGACGGGGATTTTGATGTAGAGGATGTTCGTCAGGGTCATCAGGCGGCGCAGGCGGCGGTGTCTGGCCCGTCGCTCGAACAGGTGTGCTCCGGTCCCGGGAGCTTCATGCTGCACCAGACCGGCCATGACCAGTTGCCGCGCGAAACTTTCCAAATCGTGATATTCCAGCCGGTGTGGCTTGAACTCCTCTTCGAAACGATCCCGCACCTGCTCGAGAGTATGTTCCCCATCGAAAAGCCGGAAAACAAAATACTCCTGCTTGTTGAAGCGATAGTAGCGCAGGCAAACGGGGTCCTTGACCACATGATACGTTTTGCCTTCATACTTCTGCTCGAAGACTTGCAAGTCAGGGCGCACACGCAAACGGACTGCCTTGCGGCGAACAGCGGGATCCCTAAGACTATCGCTCGCGTGGCTCATAGCAACTCAGCAGGTAGGTGGTTTGTGGCAGGTTCCTCGATGGCCAGACCGCCACCAAACGAGGCAACGGTGCCCATTCCAGATGTCCAGGTCCCCTTCACGGTAGCTTCTCCGGTGGAGGCACAATCACCGTGGCGGTACTTTTGTCAAGAAGCCGCAGGGAGCGGTTGTCCATCTCGACTCGGACGGTGACGAAACGCGGGTCGGCGGCATCGATGGTGACAATGCGCCCTTGCTGCTGATGGGGGGGAGCTTGGGGAAGCGTCCAGAGGTGGACGGTTCCTTTGTCGGTGCCCAGGACGAAGAAAGGCAAAGCCGTCGGCGGGCTGAAGGCGGCGGCCGTGATGGTCACCCTACCCGGCGGAATCAGACGGGCGATTTCCGCAGCCCGACCACCCCTGCGGGGCAGGTGCCACAGCTGGACGATGCCTTTGAGGTCCCCTTCGCCGCCCACAGTAGCTAGGGTATAGGGCGGCCATTGCTCCGGGGCCAACTCCGCTGTCAGAGTCTGCGGCTGGAACAACGCCAGGGTCGCGAAGCCCAGATTGGGGCTGAAGTTGATGACCTGCCCGACAGTTTGACCGCTCTCCAGCTGGAGCAGGTCCAGGCGGCTTTTGTCGTGATCGAAGAGGACCCGAGCCCCATCGGGAGTCAGACCTAGCAGGTCGAGCAAGCCAGCCCGGTGCTCAAAGGTCCGGATCAGGGCTGCTCCTTGCCGGCCCAGCTTCCAGACCTTAAGGGTGCGATCGCGACTGACACTCACCAACTGCCCTTGAGGATGAAACGCCAGGCTGGTGACGGTATCACGATGCTCCGGAGGCAAAGCATAAAGTTTCTCGCCGCTGGGAAGAGTCCAAATCCAAACCTCCCGTCCCGCTGCGGAGGCGGCATAACGCCCATCCGGACTGATGGCGACAAAACCGATGCCGGTTGGATGTGCCGGTTCGGCTTCCACCTTAGCTTGTGTGGGTAACTGTTCCGGATCGTGAATGTCCCAAATGCGCAGCCGGCCATCTTCCGCTCCGGTCACAACGAGTTGTCGCGGTGCACCGGGCGGAGTACAGGCAACCGACCGGACCGGCACAGGATGCGGGAGGTTCCACCCTAAACTGGATCGCTCCGCCACCTGCGACAGGTTCGGGTCCCACACCACCGCCGTGCCATCCAGACCCACCGAAACAACCAGAGGGCGATCCGTATGGCCGGAAACCGCCACACCGGCCACAGGCTGACGGTGCGCCGAGAGCGTCATCAGCGGGGCCGTCGGTACGGTCGGTTCCACGCGTACGGTCATGTGACGGCGTAAGCGAGCCGCGTATTGGACATCCAGTTGCCCTTCCAGTCGCACTTTCTCTGTCGATTGAATCTCCAGGATTTTCTCTCCCGCACGGACATACTCACCGGGCCAGCGGGCGATATTGCGGATGATTCCACTGACGGTGGCGGTCACCCGATGTTTCTGAATCAGTAGATCCGCCTCCTTGAGTTCCTGTTCGGCCTTGACGATCTGCTGATTCACCTGGGCCAGGTTTTCCAGGAAGCGGCTGAGCATGATCCGATCGTCGAGAACGGTGGATTGCGGGATAACATCGGGATTGTCCTTGTAGAGGTCGATTTTGCGCTGGGCGAACTCGGCCCCCTTCTGGGCCTGCTGACGGACTTCCAACGCGGCCAGGCGATTCTTCTCGGCAGCTTCCCGGCGTGTCTGAATCAACTGGTCGTCCAGCAGGCAAACGGTCTGACCAGCCCGGACGAAATCCCCTTCCTGGAGTCGCCAGTAAGGATACTGCCGTTGGGGATCACGCGGATGGAAGACGATGTTGGGATGAGGGTGTTCCGGATCATAGAGGATAGCGGGTCCGTCGGGCTGGGGCCATTCATAGCGGCCATCAGGCCGGCGGGTCAGTGGGGCAGCTAACAATTCGATCCGGCCATCCACTTCCGCCGAGACCTGTTGCCGATCCTCGTATTGCACGAAGCAGTTGGGAATGATGATCGGTTCCGGACCGATGCGCAAAGGGGGAAACTGCGGCGGGGGCTGCCCTTCGTACAGCGGGGCGCCGATGGAAACGTCGGTGCTCGTAGCGGTGGACGGGTCCTCCTGCCGCGTCGGTGTAGTGAGGGGCGATTCCGTTGTTCCGCACCCCGCGATGAGCAGAAGGAGCCAGCCGCCATGCCTCCAGGAGCGGAGTTGGAGGAATCCCGGCGCAAAGGCGCGCTTCGTCGTAGAGGTCATTCTCACACCATCACCCTCATTTCAAGACAGCAAGTATCAGAACACCAAGTGGATGCAAAGTTTGTCAGACATTCCTTGTGGGAGCGGGATGGAGAATCTCAGAAGAAGAAGATGATCTTCTCGTAGAACCACTCCCAGACCCCGTGGAAGAGGGAGTAACCCAGGGCGTGCTGGCCACAACGGATGCGGGTCCGCACTTCCAGGCCGGTAACGAACTGGCTGCGCGGTGCCTGAAGGTGCGGCGGAATGTCCGGAGCTTGCAACTTGACGTAGGCGGTGACCACCGGCTCATTGTCCGTCAATTCCTGCTGGTTGGGTACCGCTTGAGCGGTCAAGCCGTTTTCGTAGAGTCGTCCCAAAAAGCGGGTGTCGGGCATGCTGGACAGGAGCAAGTCCACATCCAGGTACTTGCGTCCCGTAGCAGCTTCGATCTGATGCAGACGGGGATTGGCGAAGGCACGTCGGATGTGGCCGATGTTGCGCTGGGGGATTTTCAGTTCGGCGTGCCAGGCTCCTTCCAGATTGCCGACACGGAGCAATTCCTCGTGGGGACGGACGGTGCGACCCAGGAGTTTATCCCGGCGGTCGTCGTCCAGGACGGTCCAGATGGGGGCACGTTCGCGGGGCAGAGCCGGATCGAAACGGGGCGTGACGGCACGGAACTTGCCTAACGGTTCCGGCAGGCAGAGATACTCGCGCATAAGGGCCTGGTACTCACGGTCTGCTGCCTCGCGACGCAAACGCGCTGTCTCCCGTTGGGTCTCGTAGGTGGCGCGCTCCCTCACATCTCGCAGTTCCCGCAGGATCTGCTCGGCGGCTTCGAACTGTCCTTGGGCCTCATTCCGCTGGCTCAGAGCTTGTTGCAACCGCTGGGCCAATTCCACACTGTAAAGGTGGACGACATCATAATCGGGCGTAACCTTCTGTCCCGGACGGACCCGGATGTCCACCACCACTCCCTCGGTGCGGGGAAAAATCTGGGCGATCTCTTCGGGAAGCAACTGCCCTTTGGCATCCAGACGCAGCGGATAAGGAACGGCGATGAGGCAGCCGAGGAGAACGACCAGGAGCAGTCCGACGAGCAGGGCATAGAAGCGACCTTTACTCCCCAGACCGTCCTGAAGAGCCAGGATGGGTTTCCAGAGCCAGCGTAGGGGCACGCGCTTCATCTCTGCTGCGTTGTACAGCGCGGGAGCGGCATGTTGACCCACCACTTCCAATCGCTGAACAAGCGGGTCCACCTGTTCCGGCGGGTTGAACACTTCCAGGACCAGGATCGATCGGGGGGGCTTGTTCGGATCCTTCTCACGGGGATCGCGGATCGGTTGGGCTACGAGGAACTTGGGATGGCTTTCCGCCAGATAGGCATCGAGCGTGGTGGCCACCTGTGGGGGTAGACCGGCTTCCCGAGCCCCTTGGAATACCAGCGTTTCCCCCCAGTGCAGCACCGCTTCCATCAACTGTCGGAGACGGCGGATGTGGGTACTCGCTTTCTCCACCACATCCGCGCCACTGACGGCTTCCACGGTGACCTTCCGCCGGCCATAGCGGACCCCCACGCTGAGACGATCGCACTCGATGAGCTTGCGACCTTCATTGGCGATGTGGTAGGCCACCTCCGTCGGATGCAACGACGTGTGGATCAAGCGGGCGAACGACTCGACCTGAGTAAAGGTCCGCTCGATATTCGGGTCCGCACGTTGACTTAAATAGACATGAAACTGACTGGCATATCCCGCCATCTGGGAGATGTAGTTGAGAAAAGCCGGGTAGAGCCGGGGATCATGGTTCGGCTCCTGGAAGACCTCCAGCAGGCCCAGGGCGTGCTTGTCGGGGGTGAGGATGGGAGCCAGCAGAATGAAGTAATTGGTCAGATTGGCCGCTGGTATCGGAGCATTCTCGGCCCCGGGAGGAGTGAGTCGGCCGTTGGGTTCGAGCAAGGCGGGTCGCGGTGGCTGCGTCTGAAACACCTGACGCAACAACTCATTATGGCACTGCCGGCATCCGCGCTTCTCGTCCAGACCCACCTGATCCAGGTGCATCTGACAAGCCAATTGCAAAAAGCCTTGCGGCGTCCGCAACCAGATCGCCCCCGCTTTCGCCTCGATCGTTCCCAACGTCTTCTGGAGCAACTGTTCATAGAAATCGCTGGGAGGCAAGTGCGAGCCCGCCAGCTTCGCCGCCGCCTCGAAGCTCTCCTCGATACGGCGCGTATATCGTTGCCGTTCATCCGTTACTGCTGGATTGACACTCACTGCTACTCCTCCCAAGGTCTGGTCGGCCGTACCAATCCGGGGTTTGCACCGGCTTCCCGAGAACCACCGGAAAGGCCGGAACTCTCTCAGTATTCCTTGGCATGCTGGCAACGGATGACAGCTTTATCCACCCTCAGGAAGATCGCAAACCCCCTGGGCTGCCCCTGAGGGGACGGCGCCAACGTCTTTTCCGCCTAGTCTCTCGGCTGCAGTTCCGTTACACCGTGATCATACCCGTCATAGGGAATATACTGCAAGGCGATTCCCCGCGGACAACGGGCGGTTCCTGATACTTGCCGCAGAGAATCCACGGACTTGAAGGTTTGCTAATCAGGCAAACTCTGGGCGGGGAGAAACTCTTCATGTGAATTGTGTGTTACAAGAGCAGTTGCCAGGGTAGCGGACCGTATGAAGCTCGTGTTCATCACACTCTCCGTGTGAATCTTGTGTTATCCCGAGAGATGATAGTCAGGTAGCGGACTGCGTGAAGCCGTGTTTATCACACTCTCCGCATAAGTGCGGTGTTCCCACGGCCAAGGTCCAATTGCGGTTTCCTCCGACCGACCTTGCATCTCGGTTCGGTAGCAAGGAGAATTGTGTCGCTGGTTCGTCGAGCTGTTGGAAAAGCAAGGTTTTCTCCGATCCGGCAGGACAAAATCATGGCGACCTTAGTCCGATAGCAAGGAAAATTCCCGGTGATATCCTTGTATGTGAGCATGCCGGTGGTAATGCCTGTATGTGGACATACCGGTGGTATCCCCCGTATATGAGCAGACCGGTGGTATCCCCGTATGGGGGCAGACCGATGGTATCCCCGCATGTGAGTATCTATGGGAAGGGGTGGTTTTCTCGATTAGGAGACAATTATGGCATCCTTACGTTCGTCGACCCAAGCCTCCGATCAATCGTCTCAGGCAG
>Ga0209691_1000181_pt1 | contig 44122 bp, 45 predicted proteins | sample YNPMSBMetaG_FD_187120 | JGI IMG/M metagenome (GOLD analysis project Ga0209691, IMG submission 187120) | Anoxygenic and chlorotrophic microbial mat microbial communities from Yellowstone National Park, USA - YNP MS-B MetaG (SPAdes) (version 2) ... | reverse complement strand
ACGAGCTCCCGAAAGGCAATTTCTACCTCTTTACCGTTTGACCGCAGGGGCTGGATTTTCGTCTGCGGGGCGGTCAGACGATACCACTCTAAGAGAGGCAATTGCCCAATGGGAGGGGAGTACGCAGTTTGCGAAGGTTCTTGTATCCAATGATCTTCTGAAGAAGAATTCATAAAAGGCTCCTGGCGGCGGATAAAACCCTGTAAAGATTATACCGTCTTTTTATGCTATGATTCGAGCAAAGGCAGAGCTGTTGATTCTGTCGTCTTACACTTCGTCAGTTTAACAGGTGACAAGTCCATGATTCCAAATCACGATCAGGAAGAACTCCAGCAAGCCCTGGCCGGCTTACCGCTCGGGGGGGTGCGCTATTTCGAGTGCACAAGCTCCACCATGGATGAAGCTGCCGTCTGGTTAGAAGCCGGCGCGCCAGACCTCGCCCTGGTGATTGCCGATGAACAAACGGCCGGACGGGGGCGGTTAGGGCGACGCTGGTTCACTGCACCCAAAGCCTCGCTTGCCTTCAGCCTCATTTTACGCCAGGTTGACCCGCGCCAGCCATCGCTCTTGACGGGATTAGGCGCTCTGGCAGTCTGCGAAGCCCTGGAGAACCTTTACCGCCTGCAACCACAAATCAAGTGGCCCAATGATGTTCTTCTAAATCATCAGAAGGTCTGTGGCATCTTGGCCGAATCCCACTGGCAAGGGGAACACCTCAGCGGAGTGGTCATGGGCATTGGCATCAACCTTGCACCCTCTTCCGTACCTCCTATAAACGCCGCGCTCTTCCCAGCCACCTGTGTGCAGGATCATCTCCGTGCCCAATCGGGAGCGCCGCTGGAAGTCGATCGTTTTCAATTGCTGGCTGTCATTTTGGAACGGTTCCTTGTCTGGCGCTCGCGCCTGCAAGCGAAAAGCTTCATCCAAAGCTGGGAGGCGCGGCTGGCATATCGCCGCAAAACTGTCCAAATTTTCAAGGCTCTAGACGAGGAAGACAGTTTGCTCACCGAGGGCAGGTTGGAAGGATTGAATTCTGATGGCAACTTGATCTTGCGCCTGACGAACGGAGAAACCCAAATCGTCAACTTTGGCGAAATTCGTTTACGCCCGCTTTCATCCAATGGAGGGTAGTGAGATGTCGATTGATGAGTTAAGAGAGCAAGCCGGCTCAGAAACGTTCTTTGAAAAATCGCCTGATCCCGAACCGGCTTCACCATACCGCGAACGGCGCTTCCTGGGTTTGACTGCCTTTCAACGTTTCATCATCTCTGTTTTGCTGTTCATGATTACCTGTATGATCGGCAGTTTTTTCCTGCTGGTTACCCAACGGGTCGTTTTGCCGTTCTTGAATTGAGCGTTGATTCCTCAGGCGACTTATTCAGCCTTGTACTGCTCGAGAAAGGCGCTCAATGTTGAGATAACCTGTTTCAGCATTTCTGGACTGATCTGCTCCACCGTGTCAAAGGTGGTATGATAGCTCCAGTCGGTTAAGGATTTTCCCCCACTTTCTATACTGATCACTCGAAAACCGGCTTGACAGAAGGGGGCATAATCGCCGCTGCGCAGGGTGTGCCACAGCGGCTGTAAGGAGGGATTAGCCAGAAGAACAGCCTGTTGCAATTCCCGGTCTGTGTAAAGGGGATTGAAGATGCCCTCCTTAGCAACATAGTACAAGATCTCGCCTTTTCCTACCATATCTACGCAAACCACCCTGGTTGTCTTCGCCCATTCGGGGTGAGCCCGGACAAAATCCCGTCCGCCGTAGAGGCCACTCTCTTCAGCGGTGGTGAAAAGAAAAGCGATGGGTAGTGGTAAGGGCGCCTGTTTTGTCAGCTCTTCAGCAACGGCTAACAAAACACCCACGCCAGAGGCATTATCATTGGCGCCAGGTGAATAGGCAAGTTCTTCAGCCGGTGCCCGAATCAGTTGTAAACCGGCCAGCCACAGGCCTCCCAGGCTGCCCAAGGCGGCAACGGTGTACAAGAAACCCTGTGCTACCTGCCATCCCCACGCTTCTAGCAGCGCCAGGGCGAAGATCATCCAGGCAAAGCGTTGCAGGATATCGAGGGTGCGACTATAGAGACGCAAAAGCCACGGGTGATGCAACGGCACAGCTCGCGCCGTATCGATGTGGGCACAGAATAGCAAAGCCGGCGGCTCTAATCTTTTTCCGTCAAGCTTTGCCAACAAGTTTTCGCTGGAGCGGGTTGGTTTGCGATTTTGTACCCACCAACGTGACCACTGGGGCAAGATCATCAAGAAAAAAGGCAAAGCCAGCGCTAACCAGGGAAATCCGCGGCTAACCCACCCGGCTAACCCTAGCACCATTGCCCCCAGCACATAAGGCAAATTCAAAGACGGGACGGGCGCAAATGCCACCGCTTCTCGCTGTACCTCATACCCCCAGCCGCTTAACAGGCCACTCACATAATCTAGGGCTTGCCGTTCAGCGGAACTACCGCTTGGCCGAGCGCCGATGCTGCTTGCCAGGACCTCAATATGAGTCATAGCTCGCCTGGCGCACAGCTCAATCTGTTCAGGGGTGGATGGCAACCAGGACATAACGATCCATCGCATAGTGATAGAGGGGCGAATCGAAGCGAAATGCTGCCCGAATGGGGATGGCAGCTTCGTTGAGCAATCGTTGTTGCTCCTCGTGTTCGTCAAGCCCTTGATTGGCAATGACCAATCCTCCGTTGGTTTTCAAGCTTTCCCAAACCGCCGTGAGCAAGGCATGAGGCTGAAAGAGGCGTTTGGGCAATCCCCAACGCAGATGATCTGCCAGAAAAACGAAGGGAAAGAGCATAAAGATCAGGTCGTAGCGGTGTGGTTGCGCTTCGAATGCTTTTGGAATGTACGTTACCCCCTCTAACCCCTTGAGATAGGTGAGAGCATGGTCGTAGCGCGAATGAAAGTCGGCATAAACCCGAAAGGCATCCCGCTCAAAGCCAAGCAGGGTGACTTTTCTACCCTGTGCTGAATCGTACCAGCGCAAGAGGGCAGATAAAGCCTGCACATAGAACCAGTCCGAAGGGCCAACATCCGCGCAGGTGATGGCATCCCCCAAACGCACTTCTGCCCTCCGCAAGGCTTCCTGCAGCAGGGCAAGGTAATAGATATTCTCGCGGTAAATGCGTGCCCGACTGTGGTGATAGAATGGATCAAGATGATAGGTTTGGCAAAGGTTTAGCGCCATCTGTTCGGCGAGCTGACGTTCAGCCGCAGGCAAATCGGCAAAAAGATCGTCTTTAGGCTCGTTCTTCCAGTGGACATCTCCTCTCCGCCAGCGAAAAAATTGGCGCAACGGATAATCAGCACCGTTGCGCAGGTTTAGAAAAAAATCTCGGATGGGTGTCCAAAAGGACATGAAGAAACAGGTTAGTTCTCTTCGCTATCGTCGTCGAAGCCGATCTCCAGTTCGGCATCCTGAGCCGGAATGCGTAACCAGAGCAGCAACATCGGGCCTTCCTCCACCTCAATGGCGCGGGCAGCGATAATCGGCGTCTGCTGTTGCAAACCGTCCAGGGAACGATATTCCAAACGCATTGTGCCTTTATTCCGCCAGGCGTTGTAGCAACGCTCAACCAGAGCTGCGCTGTTAAAGGCGCGCAAGCGGGTGAACACCAGAGCCGATTGGTTGGGTCCTTCATGAACACCCAACGCCCAGCCATCTTGGGCAAGCTCAAAAACGGGGGGCGGCCCCTCGATGATGGTTATTTTATCGTCCATACCAACTCTCCGTGGCTCGAATCATACCACGAAGTAGAGAGCCTGAAGGGAAAACTTATCCAAAGTTTATAGATGATTAACTCCTCTGCCAAAAGGTCGTTTCATAACAGACCCACAGAGAATTTTCAGAATGGAAAACTTTGCTACCTTAGTGCTCGCTGATGTTCATTTCGCAATGGACTCATGATTGCGATTCGTGAAAGAATAGCCGAATGTCACCCGTTTTCAGGAACATCGTACAAAGTAAGATATTCAGGACGTCAATGATAACCCGGTAGAAGGTTTGAAAAAGCAAGCCTCATAAACAAATTGTGGTCCAGAACTCGACTATAATCAGAAAGGCAAGATCAGTTTTGTTGTTCTGGTAGGCGAAAGTCTAGTAGAAATTGTCTACCTGCAACCTTTGGGTGTATTGGCAAACCGTCCACGAAGATTACCCAAATGCACGAATAGCGCTCTCATTCGTTTATTCGTGGCCCATTCATAGACGGTTCTCTCAGAAAACAACCTGCGGCTTGTGGTAGTAGACAGTCACTTTTTCTTATCAAGGAGCTTTTTATGGAGGATTCGTCTTCTAACTGGTGGCGCGAAGGGGTGTTTTACCAGATTTATCCGCGCAGTTTTGCCGATAGCAATGGCGATGGCAATGGGGATTTACAGGGTATCCTCGCCCATTTGGATCACTTGAACGACGGCACGCCCAATTCGCTGGGTGTGGATGCGATCTGGTTATCGCCAATTTATCCATCCCCAATGCACGATTTGGGCTACGATGTAGCTGATTATTGCGATATCCATCCCATGTTCGGCTCATTAGCTGATTTCGATGCCTTGCTTCAGGCTGCCCATCAGCGCGGAATCCGTCTCTTAATGGATTTGGTCTTCAATCACACCTCGGATCAGCACCCCTGGTTTCAAGAGTCACGGCTTTCACGGCACAGTCCCAAACGCGATTGGTATATCTGGAGAGACCCTTCGCCGCGCGGCGGCGCGCCAAATAACTGGCAGTCTGTGTTTGGCGGGCGAGCCTGGGAATGGGATGAAACCAATCAGCAGTATTACTACCACATGTTTCTTCCCCAACAGCCCGACTTAAACTGGCGCAACCCGCAAGTGCGCCAGGCGCTCTTCGATGTCATGCGCTTCTGGTTGGAACGCGGCGTGGATGGCTTTCGTCTGGATGTGGTCAACGCCTACTTTAAGGACGCTTTATTCCGAGATAATCCGCCCCGTCTCGGCTTACGCGGCTACGATCGCCAGAAACATCTCTACGATAAAGACCAACCAGAATTGCTGGAAGTGTACGCGCAGATGCGCCAGCTTTTGGATAGTTACGGCGAGCGGATGTGCGTTGGCGAAATGCTGAATGGTAACCCAGAAATGAATGCCCGCTATTGTGGGGATAGAAAGTTGAATCTGGCTTTCGACTTCAACTTCACCCGCCAACCCTGGCATCCGGCTGCGTTTCAGCGGGCGATACTGCGCAATGAAGCCAGCCTGCCTCCTGGCGGCTGGCCCTGTTACACGCTGAGCAACCACGACATCTCGCGCCATCTCTCCCGCTATGGCGGGCGCTACCCGAAGGAGCGCGCAAAAGTGGCGGCTGCCATGTTGCTCACCCTGCGCGGCACCCCCTTCCTGTATCAGGGTGAAGAAATCGGCATGAGAGATGGAAAAATCCCCTATTCAATGATCCAAGATCCACCCGGCAAGCGGTATTATCCCTTTTACAAAGGCCGTGACCCGGTACGCACCCCTATTGCCTGGGATGCCTCGCCTGGCGGCGGTTTCACCACCGGAAAACCCTGGCTTCCCCTGAACCAGGACTACCGCCAGGTCAATGTGGCCGCCCAACGAGACGATCCCGATTCGGTCTTCAGCTTCTACCGCAAGTTGATCTGGTTGCGAAAGGATTGCCCAGCCTTGCGACGCGGAGCATTCGAACCATTGATCCAGCGTCCCCGCGATGGGCTTGCCTATCTGCGCCGCAGCCAGGAGCAGACCGTTCTGGTCGCCCTAAACTTCTTTGCCCTTCCGGCAACTTTGCGGCTTGAGGTTGATTTATCCGCTCAGAAGTGGAGAACGATCTTAGGCACCCATCGGGCGAGGGATGAAGCGGTTGCCCTCGAGCAGACGATTTGGCTTGCCCCTCACGAAGTGTGGATCGCAGAGGCAAACTAGTCCCAGCCATTGGAGCGCAGTCAACCTTGCCAGCCAGGTTCCAGCAGCCGCAAATCCCACTCGCCAGTAAGGTGCGCTAAGGCAGAATGCGCCGCGCCTCCATATAGTACCGCTTCTCATGCGCTTCTCCCATCGAGAAGGTCTTGCGCGGCAGCACCCCATCGCGGATTACGGTTTCAAAGAGAGCGTGTTTGGACATGGCTGGCAGATAGAAACCAACCCTGCCTGGCGGGGTACTCAATTGAATTAGAGCCTCCTCTCCGTGAATGTAATCGATGCTCTCTGCCCCGTTTTGGCTGAGGAATTGATCCAAAAAGGCTTGCAGGGTGCCAACTGCCAGGTTGGCGGTCGGTCTCTCGATCTCTGCCACGGCAAAGGTCAGGTTCTCTCCGCCGATGATCAGACCAACGGTTTGCCGTCCCTGCTGTCCTTCGTGCACACGGTGCACCATTTCTTCCCGACTCTGGACAGGTTGAAGGTTCAGGTTGTCGCCAAAACGCTCTTTCAACGCCAGGGTGAGATCTTGCCTCACCCCAAATAACAAGCGGTGAATCGGTTCAAAGACAATGCCTGTGTCATGCACGTTTTCGATCTCAACCAGCGCATATCGGGCGGGATGGTCTTCGCTTGCCTGCGGCTTCAATTGTTCCCAAACAGCCTTGGCGGTTGCCAGAGAGTGATTGCCATCCCCAACGGCAAAGAGCAGCACCGGCGTCTCTTCCCCAACTCCATAGCGCCGGGCAAAAACCTTGGGCTGCGCCAGTGCCTCTAAAGCAGTGAAGACCTGCTCTTCCAAGGTCGGATCAAGCGCATACCCTTCTAGAAAGCCGCCCGCAAACATCAGTTCGGTTTGGTAAAGTTGCTTCAAGCGATTTTTTTGACGGGTGATCGGCTCAATCACCGTTTGATCAGGATCGTCAATGAGGACAAGGATGTGTGGCAATTCCAGCACGGCGTTTTGTCGAATCTGGACGCGTGGGGCAATCCGCTCAATGATCGTCCCCTCGGTTGGTCGAATAAGGCTGGTCGTCCCTTTTCGGTAATCATATCGCTCCAGGTCAAGGCAGAGCATCAGGCCGTGGCGGGTTTTGCCATCCACCGTACGCTCGACGTAAACCATCCCTTGATGAGGTTCAAGAAGATCTTCGGCAAGGTAATTGCGCATGGTAGCCTGGATCGCCGCAATGCGTTGTGGGGCGTCGGCTGCATTCAGGTATACTTCGGGAAAGATCAGCTTGAGGGTAGAAGGCGCTTCGCCCACAAAGTTAGCAACCTTCTCCCAGTATTCTGGCTGAGCTGTGTATTGATCGCAAGCTACCACAGCCCATTTCTTTAAATCAATCCCTGGGCGAGGTAGGTAGATTTGTGGGGATTGGATACCGATCCAAGCGTTGGTTTTCATCTACTCCTAATCCTTTCTCAGCACAACCGATGAGAGTCTTTGGGAACCCGTAAGGGTTTCTGCAAACCGTGTGGAATATATCGCGTTCCGGGACATTTTGTCAACCTTATCGCGCCGAGGTCTCTTTCTCTTTCGCAGGGAAGCCAGCGCGCCAGCATCATTCCGCCTCATTCCAGCGGCTGATTTGATTCAGAGAGTCCAACTCCTCATGGGTCAGGGTTACTTCCAGGGCGCCAAGAATTTCGCTCAACTGCTCCACCGTATTGGCGCCCACGATTGGGCTGGTGATGGTCGGTTGTTGCCGGATCCACGCCAGGGCGATTTGCAGGATCGTTTTTCCTTTTTGTTTGGCGATTTCTTCCAGTTGATCGATGATGCGGAAATTGCGCTCGGTGAGAGCATGGCGCAGATTCCAGCCCCGCGTGCCTTCTTGCGGCTGATAACCGCGCCGATATTTGCCGCTCAGCAATCCGCCGGCGATTGGCGAATAGGGAATGACGCCTAACCCATACTTTGCACAAACCGCCTGAAGCTCGCGCTCAAACTCGGCTCGATGAACCAGATTGTAGTGCGGTTGGAGCGAATCGTATCTTGCCAGATGGTATTTATCGCTGATCCAAAGCGCCTCCATCAAATGCCAGGCGGGGATATTGGAACAGCCGAGATAACGCACTTTGCCGGCATGGACGAGATCGTCCAGGGCGCGCAGCGTCTCATCCAGCGGTGTAGATGGGTCCCAGGCGTGGGTTTGATAGAGATCAATGTAATCCGTTTGCAGGCGCCGCAGCGAGGCTTCACAGGCTTCGAGGATATGTTTGCGACTCAGCCCGCGATCGTTCGGCCCCTCTCCCATTTGCCCATAGACTTTCGTAGCCACAATGACCTGGGAGCGAGGTTTGGTTTTCAACCAGGCGCCGATGAGTTCCTCGGCAACACCGCCAGGGTTGCCCGGCGCCCAACGCGAGTAGATATCGGCCGTGTCAATGAAATTGCCCCCAGCATGATAAAAAGCATCCAGGACGATGGCCGCGTTTTCGCGCGGCGCCGTCCAACCGTATTGCATGGTTCCCAGACATAGCTCGCTGACCTTTAAGCCCGTTCGACCAAGATTTTTGTATTCCATCGTTTTCTCCCTTCGAATGAGTTAAGGATTTCTGTGCATTAAAAAACCGCTAAAATCAGAGCTATTTTACCGTCAAATTGGGGTAAGCGAAGCCAGCGTGGTAGCGCAAGCGTGCTTTTCTGTATGGGGAAAAAGAGGATCACGATACAATATAGTAAAATCCAGCGACAAAATGGTCAGTGTTGATCACCGTATATCGCCCGGATCCTGAACGATGGGTTAATTGGCGCAATAGGAGAATGAAATGAAACCCTTTGACAAGTGTCCTGTCTGTGGTGGTGAATTAGCAGAGAAAGAAGTGGAAAAACTGTTGAAAGGTGGTGTGCAGACAGCGGTAATCAAAGTGCGCGCTGAGGTATGCCTGCAATGTGGTGAACGTTTGGTTTCAGCCGAGACCGTCAGACGCTTTGAACAGATTCGACAAAAACTGGCAAGGCAGGATGTTGCCGAGTTTAAGCCCCTGGGGCAATCTTTTCAGGTGTTGTAAGCCTGACTAAGGGATGGGCTTGCTAACGAGCGTGCCTAAACTACCGTTTCTCTCGTCTAACAGCTATTAAGACGCAAACAGTTATGTAGCCATACTGCTAAAATCTCTATCAAGGGCTTTTTGTGGGTGTGTTGAGGTTTTGGCTGACTACAACTTTACCCCAAATGCCCTGTTTCTCTCAAGTCAATTTCGGCGAAGATCTTGTCTGTTCTGGACGGATTGTTATACGCCAACGATGTGATCAAAAATCAGGATAGCAAAGTGCACACATGCAGCTTTGACTGCCTCCCAGTTGTGCCAGCGCGGATCCAGGTTCTTGTATTCCGCCAGGTTGAGTTCCTCCAGGTCATAAGGAAGTGGATTGGATAGTTGTATCTGCAATTGCTGCAAAGCCGATTCTTCGTTTGGTTGAGGATACAGGCGATCGAAAGATCGCAAAGCCTCGACCACCCTTTCATCGCCCATGTGGTCAGCCAGGGCGACAAAATCAAGATAGTCACGGGTAGCGTTCCGTTGCAGGATCAACACCGCTTTGATGCGCAACATCTCGGCTTCGGTTGGAAGGGTGATCGTTTCCCCCCGATACTCGATCTGCGTGGTTTCCAGCGGCTCCGCGCGGATCAGTTGTCGCACACCGGTTTCAATGCCATCTAGACTGCCGAGAATCTGCACGGGGCGCCGGATACGGGCAGTCTTCCAGCCAGCCACTGCTTCCAGATCAGCCAAGACCTTGTCGAAGCGCTCGCGGAGATCGGTCAACACATGGTCAGCATCGGTCGAAAGGCAATGTCTTGCATAGACCGCTGCGGCGCTGCCTCCAACCAGAACGGCTCCTGGCAGGATTCGCTGCAGATGCGCGGCAGTAGAAAGAACCTGTTCCCATTCAGGCAAGGTATCGTTCGGCATAGGCTTTCCAAAAGTGATAACGCTGGGCGTAGGGATCAGCCACGTGCGCCTGACAGACGCGCAGGATCTTTTCCAGCACGGTGCGGTCGGCGAGCGCCGCCTTGCGCAGTTCAGCCCAATCCTGTCGCCGGCCGCGGGCGATGATGTCGTCAATGGCGGCCAGGGTGTATTGCTGATGGGTAAGATGACGATGCAACATAGACAGCTTCCTCTATGTCTGACATTCCATCCTTTATGTCTGACATTCCATCCTTAGCCGTCTTCTATAGCCAGAATCTGCTGAATCCTATCAAGAAGCACGGGAATCCGATGCTGAATCACATCCCACAAGATGTCTTCATCCAGACAAAATATTCGTGGGCTACTATGTCCCGCAAAGCAGCGATTTTGTGCCATTCCACATCGGGATAGCGTGCTCGCATCTCAAGTGGAATGTGCTTGGCCGCTTCGCCAATGATCTCGAGATTGCGCGCCACAGCATCGAAGGTCTTTTCGTCCTGTACAAACTGGTCTAGGTCTAACCCCTGTGAGTAGCGCAGGATCTTTTCACAGGCTTCACGGATGTCATCCAGATATAGTCGCGGGTCACGTGACATACAACGCCTCCTTTTCCACCCCGTTGCGCAGCCGCGGCTTGAGGGCTTTGCGCGTGACCAGATCCACCCGGCATCCCAGCAACTGCTCCAGATAAAATTTGAGGTCCATGTACCGGTCAAACGTTCCCTGACCTTCAAATTCCACCAGCAGATCCACATCGCTGGTCGGCTGGGCTTCATCCCTGACCACTGAACCGAACAGTGCCAGAGATTTGACCCCGAATCGGACGAGTTCCTGCCGATGTTCAACTAATCGACGAATGGTCTCTTCTTTATTCACTATGTGGTATCCTTTACCAATCTCGTTTCAATGGAAAAGCTCAGCTTGCTTCGGCAATGACCTGCGCCCACCGTTCCATTTCGCGCCGGAGGGCTGACGGCCAGGGTGTCATCTCTTCATAATGGATAGTATTGCTTCTCAAAGTCATGGCGGTGCAACTCGTTCCAACCTTTTTTGATCTTATCCCAGCGTTGCGCAAGGGCATTCCATTCGGCTTCCGGTTGGGAAATGGCGGTATTGCGGTTAGATGTTTTTTCGACATTTTACCATATAGGACTCATGGTCATGAAGGAGTAAATAGGTCAAAAGTTCGATTTTTTCGATATGAATCAAGTCTTATAAAATCTTCAGGATGTTCAATTATGGCGAAAGGTTTCAGTATAATGCACGGAAGCAATCAATGACCTGGAGGTAAAAAGATGCTCAAAAAGATTTTGGTTGGGTTGATTGGTGCTGTGCTGTTGATCTTTCTCCTTATCCAGCTCGTGCCGTATGGCAGAGATCACATCAATCCGCCGGTGATTGCGGAGCCAAATTGGGATAGCCCGCAAACCCGCGCCTATTTCTGGCGCGCCTGCGCGGATTGTCACAGCAACGAAACGGTCTGGCCCTGGTATTCCAACATTGCCCCAATTTCGTGGTTGATCCAACGCGATGTAGATGAGGGTCGCGCCGAGTTTAATGTCTCCGAATGGGGGCTGCGAAAGAAAAACAAAGGCGATAAAGCAGCGAAGCTGGTTCAAGAAGGAAAAATGCCCCTGCCGAACTACCTGCCGCTTCATCCCGAGGCGCGCCTTTCTGCTCAGGAAAAACAGGAATTTATCCAGGGTCTTATCGCCACTTTTGGCGATGAAGGAGAATCAGGAGGAGAAAAGGGAACGCACGCTGAAGAGTCTGAGGGAGATGAAGAGTAATGACCTTTTGACAAGTGTCCCGTCGGGGGTGGTGAATTAGCAGAGAAAGAAGTGGAAAAACTGCAGAGTTTGCATCTGTGCTTTCTGTATCTCGCAAGCTGCGTTGCAAGGGCGCAGCAGAGAATTGATGACTTTGGTCTTCGGTGCATCCACAGCAAACTTTGCCGTCAAATCGCCACTTCTGCTTCGGCAACGAACACTTCCAAAATGGACGGCTAACCATCTACAACTTCCAAACCGATGGTCTCTATGTGAAACTGGATTGCCGATTTCACATCGGCCAGGGCTTCTTCGTATGTCTCGCCTTCTCCTACAACAATACCCTTCAATCCAAGCGGATAGGCTTCATAGCCCTCAGGATGTTTCTCAACGATAATCTTGAATTGTTTGACCATCGCTATCTCCTGTTCTTTGCTGACAAATCTACGATTGAACAAATGCCCGCTGATGCAAAAGATGACGATGCAACATCGGGAGTCTCCCCTACGTCCGGCATTCCATAAGTATTAGATGCTTTTCCGGTAACAACCTATCACACAAGTTATGTTGATAATTTGCTCAGGAAACCATCCACGAATAGGCCACGAATAAACGAATGACAGCACTATTTGTGAATTCGTGAAACATTCGTGGACGGTCAGCCCTGTCAGGTAGAGCCTATGGTAGGTAATCACCTTTTCCGACATTTTACTATACCGGACTCAAGGTCAATGTAGTGCTCCGCTTAAGAAAACAACCCGCAGGTCGCCGCGCGGCGACCTGCGGGTTGAAAACCAACTCAGAAGGAGGCTTACACCCAACCGCGCAATTGCATTGCTTTGACCACCCGGTCAATGGCAACCATGTACGCCGCATCGCGCATATAGACTTTCTCTTTTTCGCTCATCTCCAATACGGCGTGGAAGGCCTGGGTGAGCTTAGTATCCAATTTTTGCAAAACCTCTTCCTTCGTCCAGTAGAAGTTCATATCGTTTTGCACGCTCTCAAAGTAGGAAGTGGTTACGCCACCTGCGTTGCAAAGGAAGTCCGGGATGTCGAAGATGTTGTTTTGCTTGAAGAACTCATCCGCTTCGGGGGTGCAAGGCCCATTGGCGCCTTCCGCAACAATGCGCACACGGCTAGACATCTTTTTGATCGTCTCTGCATTGACCTGACCCTCGAGCGCAGCCGGGATCAAGACATCTGCTTCTTTGCTAATCCATGCCTCGCCATCTTCAACCGTGTAACCAGCGGCAACCGCTTTGTCTTTATCAATTGTGCCATACTGGTCGGTGATGCTGAGCAGAAAGCGCGGATTAACTCCATCCTTGTAGCTATACGTGTAGGAAGTCTTATCCTTGCGATCCCAACAGGAGACACAAGCCACCTTACCGCCCAGGATTTCCACAAACCCAATCGCCGCATATTGGGCGACATTGCCAAAGCCCTGAATCGCCACCACACATTTTGTCGGATCCATCTTCAGGTGCTTCATCGCCTCCCGCACGCAGTAGATAACGCCATACCCGGTGGCTTCCGTCCGCCCCTCTGATCCACCGCCGCCTAATGGCTTGCCGGTAAAGACACCGGGTGTATATTGCCCAACCAGTTTGGAGTACTCATCCATCATCCAGCCCATCATTTGAGGAGTCGTGCCAACATCCGGAGCGGGAACATCGATGCGCGGGCCGAGATTACGCCACATGGCTTGAACCCAACCGCGGCAAAGGCGCTCTTTTTCACCTGTGGAAAGCGTTGCCGGATCAACCACCACGCCGCCTTTTCCACCCCCCAGCGGGATGTCTGCCACCGCACATTTCCAGGTCATCCAGGTCGCCAGAGCGCGCACCGTGTCCAGCGTCTCGGATGGATGGAAGCGAATCCCGCCTTTGTTTGGACCGCGGGCGTCGTTGTGCTGAACGCGGAAACCCTGAAAAACGCGGATGGAACCGTCGTCCATGCGCACCGGGATGCGGAAAGCAAATTCGCGCATTGGCCAGCGCAGAATTTCGGCAATGGCCGGATCCAGACGTAAAAGTTTGGCTACACCGTCAAACTGGGCTTGCGCCATTTGGAATGCATTGATTTGTTCTGCCATTACAATCATCTCCTCTCGATAAGTGTTTTTGGAAAAATGATAAACGGGCATGACGGAAACATGCCCGTTTTGAAGCTGAGGTTGGAAGAGACGCTTCTCTCGCGCCTTATTAACACAAAAGCTCCTTAAGGTCAAAGATCTACCTCTACTTTATTCGACGCTTGCCAAATCGTCAAGTGACAGATTTTACTCATTTTAATAGTGACATATTTCACATTGAAAATTTGACTTGTGCGTATTGATAAGAAGCCAGCCGGCAAAGTTCCTGCCCGCTCAGGTTTGCCGGCTACCGCGCTAGTCGTCGGCACACCCACAAGCCGCAGCGCAGGCGGAGGTTCACTGCCGGCCATTGTCCCGCAGAGACTTTCATTCTGATTCAGCCTGTTCTTTCAGCCGCTTCAATTGCTCTCTTAAGAGCTGCTGAACAACTTTGGGGTTTGCCTTCCCACCGGCCAGGCGCATCACTTGACCAAAGAACCATTGTTCGAGCGATTGCTTGCCATTTAAGTAGGTGCGCATCTGTTCGGGGTTCTCTTGTAGCACCTGCGCTACCCACTTCAAAATTTGATTTTCATCCGAGACCTGTTCCAGCCCTTTTTCGCGGATCAGTTGGCGGGCTTTCTTGTCACTGCCAAATAGCTCGGCCAGAATCGCTTTGGCAGTTGGTTGATTGATAGTTCCTTCTTCCAAAACGCTCAAGAGTTCAACCAGCGAGTCAACCGGCAAAAGCCGCGGATCAAATTCCGTTCCAGCCTGATTCATCAAGCCAAAGACTTCGCCGCTGATCCAGTTGGCAATCGTTTTCGGGGATAGCTGCTGCGCTCGAGAGACGGCCAGTTCGAAATAATCTGCCACCACTCGCTCATTAACCAGCACCTCAGCATCATACGCGCTCAACCCATACTGGTTTTGAAAACGTCGCCAGCGAGCGACCGGAAGCTCGGGCAAACTGCGGCGGATCTCGTCCAGCCAGACCTGCTCGATGATCAGAGGAGGTAAATCGGGTTCAGGAAAATATCGATAATCGTGAGCCTCCTCTTTGGAACGCTGCGAGACCGTTTTTCCTTGAGTTTCGTCCCAGCCACGCGTTTCCTGAACAACTTCTTTGCCTTCTTCCAGCAACTTGATTTGGCGTTCGATCTCATAGGCAACCGAACGCTCTAAAGCGCGAAAGCTGTTCAGGTTCTTGATCTCCGTGCGCGTGCCCAGGTGTGGGTTACCCCGCTTGCGCACGGAGACATTCGGTTCAATGCGCATGACCCCTTTCTGCATATCCCCAGAGTTGACCTCGCAATAGCGCAAGAGGTTGCGCAACCCCATCGCATAGGCGCGCACATCCTCAGCGCTGTGCAGGTCTGGCTCGGTGACAATTTCTAATAAGGGCACCCCGGCGCGGTTCAAGTCAATGAGCGAATAGCTTTCGCCATCTCGGTTAATGTGGGTCAGTTTGCCGGTATCCTCTTCGAGATGAACGCGGCGAATGCGAACGATCTTTTCCCCCTGCGAGGTGAGGATAGTCAGCCGCCCATTGCGCGCCAGTGGCTGTTCGTATTGGGAAATCTGATACCCTTTGGGTAAATCAGGATAAAAGTAGTTCTTGCGGGCAAAAATGCTGCTGGGCAAAATCTCACACTCCAGTGCCAGCGCAAGGCGCAGCCCCAGTTCCACAGCAGCCTGGTTGACCACCGGCAAGACGCCAGGCATGCCCGCGCAAACCGGACAAACGGCGATGTTCGGCTCAGCAGTGGTTGCATCCACCACCGCACAGGAGCAGAACATTTTCGAGCGGGTGGCTAGCTCCGCATGAACTTCAACTCCGATTACCGCTTCATATTCTACCGACCAATCCAACTCAGCCATAGCGTTGCATAAATCTCTCCATTCTTCTCAAGGCTTCTTCGATCTTTTCATACGCCGTAGCGTACGAACAGCGCACGAACCCTTCGCCGCCGGCGCCAAACGCATTCCCGGGCACAACCGCAACCCGTTCCTCCTCAAGGAGCTTTTGGGCAAAGGTTTCCTCATCCATGCCCGTTGCCGCAATACTGGGGAAGGCATAAAAAGCCCCTTTGGGTTCAACGGTGGGCAAGCCTAAGCGATTAAGACCGCTGACGATCAAGATCCTTCGCCGGTTGTACTCGGCGCGCATCTTCTCGACCTCTTCTTGACCGCTGCGCAATGCCTCCAGGGCGGCATCTTGGGCAACGGTTGGGGCTGACATGATCGTGTACTGATGAACCCTTAACAGCCCGCGCAGGATGGGCGCCGGGGCAGCGGCGTAGCCGATTCGCCAGCCAGTCATGGCGTAATTTTTGGAAAAGCCGCCCAACAAGATGGTGCGCGGGTACATGCCCGGCAGCGAGGCAAAGCAAACATGCGGCACATCGTAAACCAGTTGGTCATAGAGCTCATCGGAGACGACAATGAGGTCATACCGCTCAGCAAGGGCTGCAATTTCCAGTAATACCTCTCGAGAGGCAACCGCCCCGGTGGGATTATTGGGAAAGCCCAACAGAATCGCTTTTGTCCGCCGCGTGATTGCTTTCTCCAATCGTTCGGGGTCAACCTGAAAGCCATCCTCTGCCCGCACAGGCACTTCGACCGGAATGCCGCCAGCCAGGATCACCTCCGCCTGGTAGGCGACAAAACAAGGGGTTGGGATGATCACTTCCTCGCCGGGATTTAGCAGAGCGGTCATGGCAAGATACAGGGCTTCGGAAACGCCCACCGTGATGAGAATTTCAGTGGCGGGATCATAGGAGACTTGATAGCGCTGATACAGATGTTCCGAAAGAGCTTGCCGCAAGGCAAAGCGCCCCATGTTAGAGGTGTAATGAGTTTCTCCATTCTCCAGCGAGCGGATGCCTGCCCGAACAATGCGTTCTGGCGTGGCAAAGTCCGGCTCTCCGATGCCGAGTGAGATCACATCTTGCATCGTTGCCACAATATCAAAGAACTTGCGGATGCCGGATGGTTTGAGAGTCACCACCCGCTCAGAGAGGTATTTTTTGTCCACAGGTTCTCCTTTCGAGGGGACAACAGGAACAGATGGGATGGATGGAAAAGCAGGGTTTAAGGTTGATGGATTCGCCATTCGTCAAACAGCTCCCCGTAAAAAAGTTTGAAAATTTGCTCGTCTTGGGTTTTAACCAGGAAGCCTTTGCCTCCCGGGACTCGCCATTGATCGAGAATTTCGTCAATTTCAAGACGCCGACCCTGCCACCAGAAGGCTTGCGGTTTCTCGGCGTATTCGTATTCAGAGTGACACTCCACAATTTCCATGCCAGCGAGTTTCCTAAAAAGTCAAACTGGTCTGGTCGCCGGCATTAATCACGCCTGGGCGGCGCTTGATTTGCGCTTTTCGACCAACCAATGAGTTTTCCAGGATCGCATCCGTCACTTCAGCTTTTTCGGCAAGGATCGAATCGCGAATAATACTGCTTTGCACTTTGCAACCTTCTGCCAGTGAGGTGTGAGGTCCGATGACCGAGTATTTCACCTCGGCAGTTGGGTGAATGAAAACCGGCGGGATAATCACCACATCAGCGCGTTTCATGGCTTCCTGGCTGTTATCTGCCCCGTTTTCCAGCAGATAGCGATTGGATTCGAGTAACGCTTCGGGCGTGCCAGCATCAAGCCAGACATCCACCGTGCGGGTGGTCATCTTCAACCCCTGTTCGAGCAGGATATTAATCGCATCGGCAAGGAAGAATTCTCCGTTGATGGCAATACCGCGCTGCATTTGTTCTTCAATGGCTTCAATCAACCGCCGCGATTCTTTGAAATAATAAAAGCCCACCACCACCAGATTATTGCTCAGGTCTTGAGGTTTCTCAATCAACCGCCGCACATAGCCATTCTCGCCGACCTCGGCCACCCCAAAGCGGCGCGGGTCTGGCACGGGCTTGACCCAGGCGATAGCTTCTTCGTGATTCTCGAGCAAACAGGAAAGATCGGTTTGAATGAGGGTATCGGCAAAGATCACCAACATCGGGCCGTCCAAAAGATGGCGGGCTAAATAAATGGCATGGGACTGGCCGCGCGGGTCTTCTTGAACCACATAATGAGACCGCAAGTGCGGGTAATGCCTAGAGATATGCGCTTCAATTTGTTCGCCCAGATATCCCACGATGTTGATCAACTCAATCTCGTAGCATGGTGGTATTCCGGACAAGGTATCGAGGACATGGTCTAAAACGGCTTTGCCGGCCAGGGTGACCAGTTGCTTGGGTTTGCTATAGGTAAGCGGTCTCAGGCGAGTGCCCAAACCCGCCATGGGAATGACGATCTTCAATGTTTGTTTCTCCATTTCTTCTTTCTCTCCACCTTATTTGATTGTATTATACCCTCAAGCGGCCTATGGAGTCCGCAAATGCCAGTCGGTGGTGAGCTGATAAGCGTGGGCGATGCGGAATAAGAGCTCTTCTTGAAAGTAACTGCCCATTAACTGCATCCCGATCGGCAATCCCTGCTGATCAAAGCCGACCGGAAAAGCCAAACCGGGCACGCCGGCTAAATTAGCCGGTAAGGTAAAGACATCCTCAAGATACATTGCCAGCGGGTCATCGGTATGCTCGCCAATGGGAAAGGCCGTTGTCGGCGCAATTGGGGCAGCAATGACATCCACCGTTTGAAAGGCGCGCTCAAAATCCTGTTTGATCAACGTGCGCACCTTCTGCGCTTTTCCATAATAGGCATCATAGTAGCCAGCCGAAAGGGCATAAGTTCCCAGCATAATGCGCCGCTTGACTTCTGCCCCAAACTTCTCCCCGCGGGTGCGATAGAAAATATCCCACATGGTTTCGGCGCTCAAACGCGGGCCGTAGCGAATGCCATCATAGCGAGCCAGATTGGCAGAAGCTTCGGCCGGGGCAATTAAATAATAGACCGGTAGGGCATATTCGGTATGCGGTAAACTGATTTCTTCAACCTGCGCCCCTAATTCCTGGAGATGCAGAATAGCCTGGCGAATAGCCTGCTCCACCTGGGGCTGCATTCCGGGCAGAAAATACTCTTTTGGCACTCCCACCCGAAGGCTACGCAGGTCGATGGCTTGATCAAAATGGATCCGCGGCGCCGGGAGGTCCACCGTGGTCGCATCGCGCCGATCGGCGCCGGCCATCAACTCAAACACCAGCGCAACCTCTTGAACCTCTCGGCCGAAGGCGCCCACCACATCCAGTGAAGACCCATAAGCCACCAATCCATAGCGGGAGACCCGCCCATAGGTCGGCTTAATGCCGCTCACTCCACAGAAAGAAGCCGGTTGGCGCACACTGCCGCCGGTATCCGTGCCCAGCGCGAGCGGAGCAAGGCGAGCAGCCACTGCCGCCGCGCTCCCACCGCTGGAACCGCCTGGCACCCGTTCGCGATTCCAGGGGTTGCGAGTCACCCCATAGGCAGAGTTTTCGGTAGAGGAGCCCATAGCAAATTCATCGGTATTGGTCTTACCGAGGATAATCACCCCCGCTGCCAGTAAGCGTTCCACTGCTGTGGCGTTGTAAGGCGGCACAAAGCCTTCCAGGATTTTGGAGCCACACGTGCAAGGCATCCCTTTGACACACAGCACATCTTTAACCGCTAATGGAATCCCCAACAAAGGAGGGATTTCAGACTCGGGGAATTTGCGCCACGCTGCAAGTCTTTGATCGGCGCTCTCAGCCTTTTTGAGTGCGCTTTCGCTATCGGTGAACAAAAAAGCATTCAGGTCAAAATCCAGATGTTGAATGCGCTCAAGATAAGCCTGGATCAGTTCACGGCAAGAAAACTCTCCTTTGCGTAACCCTTGCAGGGCGCGATGCAGACTCAAGCTGGTTAACTCACTCATAGTCGGAAGAGGTGATCAATCGAAAACTGGAGGTACTCGGAATTGGTTTTGCTCAACTTCTGGAGCGTTGGAAAACAACTCGGCGCGGGGCAGGGAGTCCTGCACCTCGTCGGGACGGGGTTGCCGATGGGACTCTACCGCTCGATAAGTAGGTGACACGTTCTCCGTATCGAGTTCCTGTAAGCGTTGGAAGTGTTCGAGAATGGCAGAGAGCTGCTCACGATACCGTTCGCGTTCCTCATCGCTCAAGTTGAGGCGGGCAAGGCGGGCAATATGATCGACTTGTTCTCGGGTAAGGCTCATGGCTCAATTATATCAAATTTGGCTTCAGACCAGGGGGCAGCATACCAGCGGATATATTGCTCAACATGCGCTTGCCAGTAAGATTCTTGATGATAGCCTGAATACAGGTACCATTCATGCGGAATCTGCTTGCGGGTTAGCAACTGTTCAAACCAAATCGCCGATTGCAGGATAGGCGGTCGATCGCGGTCGCCGATGTCCAGAAAGATGCGCGGATAGGCTTCGGGCGGAATCTGTTCCAGCCATTGCTCGATTTTCGGTGCATCGCTTTCAAAAACAGCTAAGGAATGCGCGCCAATGGCGCCAAACAGTTGCCAGTGAAGCAATCCCAAATGCACCGCCCAACCCGCCCCGCGCGAAAGTCCGCCAATGGCGCGCTGAGAACGGTGTGGGATCGTTCGATACGAACGGTCAATCAGAGGAATCAGCTCGTTCACGAGAACTTCGCCAAAGGGGTCGTCTTTGGGTTGTTCCCACAAGCGGTCGCGGGGCATCACAATCAAAAACGGGGCGATTTCGCCGGAGAGGATCAATTGCTCGGCTGTATCATCGGCGCCCAGGCGATCCCACTGGTCATCGGTATAGCTCTGCCCGTGAATGAGAACTAGAACGGGATAGCGCTGATCGGGGTGCTCAGCATAGCAGGGGGGCAGGTAGACCCGAAAATCCATCGCCTGGCGCAGCTTTTCGCTCTCCAGCGCTCCCAGGTTCATTTCACCAGGTGTTGAGCAAGCGCTTGAAGTCGGCCGCGGGGCAGCACTCACGGAGCCAGGAATGGAAACAATGGAAGTTGGGGTTAGTGTAGGAAAAGCAACAGATGGTTGTTGCGTTGGCGATCTTGAAAGGCTCAGCGTGGGCCGGGTCGGGGCAGGAGTTGGCTGAAGCGGTGGTGTAGCGATGCACGAAACCCAGCCAACGAGGAGCAAAGTAAGCCAGAACAACGGCAAACGACTTCTCTTCACAGGCATATTTTAACCGCTGTTGAACCATCGCGATCTCAGGCACAATTTTCGTGCTGAAATCAAACCTTCGGGACGTTGGTATTACCTGTCCCAAACTGAGCTGATTTTATCAAAAAAGAGGACTTCTTCGCCAAAGGTCGAAGGCATGGCGCGTCAAGACCCAGCCTCCGAAGCCGGTCTTGACAATGCTCATCTTTCCCCCTCTGGATGCAAAGGATTAGATCGGGTCAGCGCGGTTCTACAACAAAGCGGATCGCGGTGCGGACTTTACCGTCGATCTCCACATCCACAAATTCAGGGATGATGACAATGTTGTAGCCGTCTTCACTCAAGTAGTTTTTGGCAAGGGCGATTGCCTTAACTGCTTGATTGATGGCGCTGGCGCCAATCGCCTGCACCTCGGCATGCTGGTGCTCCCGCACCACCCCGGCGATTGCACCCGCCACTGCAGCGGTGCGGGATTTGCCCGAAACCTTGATGATATCCACGGGGGCTCCCTCCTCCCAAAACGTGTTGTCTGGCCAGGTAAGCGATGAACTTCTTTGAGCGGGTCGATCGCTATATCCTCTGACATTAAGTATTGTACAAGAAGTAATGACACAAAGCAAGTACTTTGTCAATAGATTTTTCAAAAGGAACCCCGGGATAGACACTGAAAAATCATCCACGGCATTCTGTCGCATCGGTGAAGTTCCCCTGGCTGACAAACAGGAGAGGGACGAATACAGAGCATAAAAATTGGTGTTGCATTCTCTTCTCTGTTGACACCCGTTCGAGGGAGTGTTACACTTTTTGACAAAATTTGACAAATTCAGGATAACTACTCCAGATGAGATCCCTGCGCTTCAATCATCCTTTCCTATACACCCTCTCCCAGCGCATCCTGGTTTATGATGGCGCCATGGGAACCAATCTGCAGAAGATGAAATTAACCGCCGAGCATTTTGGCAGCGAAAGGACGCTCGGCTGCAACGATTATCTCGTTCTTAGTTATCCCACCGCTGTCGAAACGGTGCATCGTTCTTTCTTAGAAGTAGGGGTCGATGCCATAGAGACAAACACGTTTCGGTCAAACCGCATCACGCTGGGCGAGTATGGCCTGGCAGAGCGGGTGATTGAGATCAACCGCGCCGCAGCCTCCCTGGCAAGGAGACTGGCGGATGAATACAGCACCGCTCAGCAACGCCGCTTTGTGGCCGGCTCCATTGGCCCTTCCGGAAAACTGCCTTCTGCCGATGACCCCGATCTCTCCAACATCCGCTTTGATGAACTGGTAGATGTTTTCCGCGAGCAAGCCGTAGGGTTAATCGAAGGTGGTGTGGATGTCTTGCTGATCGAGACCTCGCAGGATATTTTAGAGGTTAAGGCGGCCATCCTGGGCATCCGAGAAGCCTTCCGAGAGCTGGCAGTGCAATTGCCCATCCAGGCTCAGGTCACTCTGGATATCAACGGACGAATGCTGCTCGGCACGGATATTAGGGCAGCGCTGACAATTCTATCCGGAATGCAGATTGATGTGATTGGCTTAAACTGCTCCACCGGGCCGGAACATATGCGCCAGCCGATTGAATTTCTGGGCAAACATGCGCCGCTGCCGGTCTCCTGTCTGCCCAATGCCGGCTTGCCCCTGAATGTAGATGGAGAAGCCGTTTACCCCCTTGAACCACAGCCCTTTGCCACGGAGATGCTCGGTTTTGTCGAACGGTATGGCATTCGGGTTGTCGGGGGATGCTGTGGGACTACGCCGCAACATTTACAAACCCTGATTCAAGGCTTGCGCGAGAAAGGCTTTCTGGCGCCTCAGGCGCGTATCTTCCAGACCGCCACCTTTCCCCCTCATCTGGCTTCGGCAGTTCGGGCGGTCGAGATGCATCAGCAACCACCACCCTTGCTGATCGGGGAGCGCTGCAACGCCCAGGGCTCGCGACAGTTCAAACGCCTCTTGTTGGAAGAAAATTACGATGCCATTCTCGACCTGGCTCGCCAACAGGTAGAGGGAGGCGCCCATGCGCTGGATATTTCCGTGGCTCTGACCGAGCGCGCCGATGAAGCCGAGACGATGCGCAAAGTCGTCAAACTTCTCGCAACTGGGGTGGACGTCCCGCTGGTTATAGACACCACCGAGCCAGAGGTTATGGAAGTGGCGCTTAAAACCGCTCCTGGCCGCTGCCTGCTTAATTCCACCCATCTCGAAGGAGGCGAGGCGAAAGCGCGGCGGGTTTTCCAACTGGCAAAAGACTTCAACGCCGCCGTGCTTTGCCTGACGATCGATGAACAGGGCATGGCAAAAACTGCATCCCGCAAACTTGAAGTTGCGCAACGCATCTACCGCCTGGCAGTAGAAGAGATCGGTTTGGCGCCTGAAGCGCTGGTCTTTGATGCGCTCACGTTTACCTTGGCTACCGGCGATGAAGAATACCGCTATTCGGCGATTGAGACCTTAGAGGGGATTCGTTTGATAAAAGAGAATCTGCCTGGCGTGCTGACTTCATTGGGAGTTAGCAATCTTTCCTTTGGCCTGGCTGCCAACGCTCGCCCGATCTTGAACAGTGTAATGCTGTATCATGCGGTTCAGAAAGGGTTAGATATGGCAATTGTCAATCCCGCCCATATCACACCCTACGCCGAGATCAATCCGAGCGAGCGCGAGCTTGCCGAAGATTTGATCTTTGCCCGTCGCGAGGATGCCCTTGCCCGTTTCATTGATTACTTCGCTGCCCAGGGCAATCAGGTTCGCCAGGGCGATCAGGATCAGACCGCCACCCTATTGGCTACAATGACTCCCCAGGAACGCCTGTATTGGAGGATTTTGCATCGCCACAAAGAGGGTGTGGAGGCCGATATTGATGAAATCATTCGGAGTCAACTCCCCTCTCCCGATCAGTCAGCCGAGGACGTTGATCTTTATCCCTCATCCCCAACCCTTCTCCCTAAGGGAGAAGGGAGTCAACTCCCCTCTCCCCCTGGGAGAGGGGCCGGGGGTGAGGGTGGCTTAAAGAAAAAGCAACATGAAATTGCCGTCCATATTCTCAACACGGTACTGTTACCCGCCATGAAAGAAGTGGGCGACAAATTCGGCGCCGGCGAATTAATTTTGCCCTTCGTCCTCCAATCCGCCGAAGTGATGAAAAAAGCCGTCAACCACTTAGAAAATTATCTCGAAAGACAAGAAGGAACAACCAAAGGTAAAATTGTCCTCGCCACCGTGTACGGTGACGTGCATGACATCGGCAAAAACCTGGTCAAAACCATTTTATCCAACAACGGTTATACCGTCATCGACCTAGGCAAACAGGTGCCAGCCGAAACGATTATCTCTACCGCGGTTGATCAAAAAGCTGATGCCATCGGCTTAAGCGCATTACTGGTCAGCACGTCCAAACAAATGCCTCTCATCGTCAATGAGCTGCACCGCCGCGGCTTGAATTTCCCAGTATTAATTGGCGGCGCAGCGATCAACCGCCGCTTTGGTTGGCGGATTTTGTTTACCGAAGATCAGCGAGTGTACGAACCAGGTGTTTTCTATTGTAAAGATGCCTTTGAAGGACTGGCGGTAATGGATCAACTGATGGAAGCGGAAAAGCGTCAAGCCCTACTGGAAAAGGTCCGCCAAGACGCCCTGCGTGAGCTTGCCCGGCCACTGCAATCGGAAGCGGATCAAAGGACACAGCAGCGATCTACGGTCGTTGCCAGCCCCTTGCAACTTCCTGCAGGGGTGCGCTGGGGCAGCCGCGTGGTGCGGCAGATGCCGTTGCAAGTGGTCTTTCAATACCTGTTCAAGAATGACCTCTTCCGGCTTTCTTGGGGCGCTAAAAACGCCCACGGAGAAGAATGGGAACGGTTGCGCAGCGACTTTGAACAGCGTCTCGAAGTCATGCAATATCAAGCTTTACACCAGGGATGGCTCAAACCTCAAGCAGCTTATGGCTACTGGCCCTGTCAATCCGAAGGCGATGACCTGATCCTCTACGACCCCGATTCCCTGAGCGCCGAACCCGATGAGTGGGTCGAGTTGATGCGCTTTACCTTCCCCCGACAGGAAGACGATGAGCATCTTTGCCTGGCGGATTACTTTGCCCCGCGCTCCGGCGGTCTGCTGGATGTGGTTGCCTTCCAGGTCGTCACAGTTGGGCATGAGGCAACGGAATATTTTGATCGTTTACAAGCTGAGGGCAACTACACCGAGGCGTATTTCGTCCATGGTCTGGCTGTTCAAACCGCCGAAGCTGCGGCTGAATATCTGCATCGCCACATCCGCCGCGAATTAGGTATCCCCGAAGGACAGGGAAAGCGATATTCTTGGGGTTATCCCGCCATCCCGGAACTGGAAGATCACCGCAAAGTGTTCGATCTCTTACCCGTTGAGAAGGAGCTGAGGATGAGCTTAACCCCTGCCTTTCAACTGATCCCGGAACAATCCACGGCGGCGATTATCGTCCATCATCCGCAAGCAAAATATTACACCATCGGCGGTAGCCGCGTTGAGCAACTGATGAGAGGCTAAGGCATGAATCTGTCCTCGAACCTGAAAGACGTCCTCCTGAACGCTGGTGTACCCTTGCTCTCGGATGGAGCGATGGGCACACAACTTCACGCCCGCGGCATAACCTTCAATGAATGTTTCGATGCCTTGAACCTTACCAACCCCGATCTGGTGCATCAAATTCACCACGATTACCTGACCGCCGGTAGTGATCTCCTGCAAACCAACACCTTCGGGGCAAATCGCTATAAACTTGCTTTACATGGGCTGGAGAAAGACCTGAAGCGGATAAACCGACAAGGAGTTGAGATTGCCCGCCAGGCGGCCAGCTCAAGCTCGAGGAAGATTTTTGTTCTCGGTGACGTCGGACCGCTCGGGGTTCGTCTGGCGCCCTACGGACGCGTGCAACCTGAACAGGCTCGCCAGGCATTTCGCGAACAGATCGAAGCCCTGCTCGAGGCCGGGGTGGATGGCATCCTTCTGGAAACCTTTAGCGACCTACTGGAGATACGAGAGGCGATTGAAGCCGCAAAGGAACTCAGCGACCTGCCGCTCATTGCTTCGATGACCTTTACCCGCGATGACGTAACCCTGTTGGGAGATACTCCCGCCCAGGTAGCGCGGCAACTGTACGACTATGGGGCAGATTTACTCGGAGTGAATTGTTCCGGCGGTCCAGCGCAGGTGTGGCGCATCCTGCGTCAGATGGGGCAAACACTGTTGACAAGCAAGCAACGTTTGCCACCTTTCTCGGCGATGCCCAACGCCGGTTGGCCGGAACAGGTTGGGGGACGGATCATGTACCCTGCCAACGCAGCTTATTTTGGCGAGTATGCCCTGGCTTTCTGCGAAGCCGGAGCGCGCCTTGTAGGTGGTTGTTGTGGCACGACCCCTGAGCATATCGCCGCCATGCGCGCAGCTTTAGACGGTCAAACAGTGGGGTGTGCGCCATCGGTGAGCGAATTAGCTCTGCCGGTCGAAATCGAGGATGTCAGGACAGAAACAGAAGCGCCCTCCCGCCTGGCAAAGAAACTGGCGGAAGGCCGGTTTGTGATCAGCGTTGAGATGGATCCGCCACGCGGCCTTTCTACCCATAAGCTGTTAGCCGGAGCAAGCTTGCTCAATGAAGCTGGAGCAGACGTGATCAACATTGCCGATAGCCCTATGGCGCGCATGCGCATGAGCCCCTGGGCGGTTTGTGAGCTGTTGCAACGAACTTTTGATATCGAAACCACGCTGCACTTCCCAACGAGAGGGCGTAATCTGCTGCGGGTGCAGGGCGATTTGTTAGCAGCCCACGCCTTAGGCATCCGCAACGTCTTTGTTGTCATGGGCGACCCTACCTCCATCGGCGATTATCCCGATGCGATGGATAACTACGACCTTGTCCCCTCTGGCTTGATCAAACTGATCAAACAACACCTGAACGTTGGCCTCGATCAAGCGGGAGCAGAACTCGGCCAACCAACCCAATTTTTTGTCGGCTGTGCCTTGAACCTGACCCCAACCGATTTTCGCCAGGAAGCCAAAAGTTTACGAAAGAAACTGGAGGCTGGGGCAGATTTTATCCTTACCCAACCCGTTTTTCAGCCCCATCAGGCGAAAGCCTTTTTAGAGTTTTACCAGGAGCAATTTGGGGAATTGAAAACACCCATTCTGGCCGGCGTGTTACCGCTCTACAGTCTGCGCCATGCCCTCTTCTTGCATAACGAAGTGCCCGGCATTCAAATCCAGGAGGAAACGCTGGAACGCATCCGCAAAGCCGGGGAAAACGCGCCAAACGAAGGCATCCAGGTTTGCTTAGAGCTGATCGAGCAAATGCGCGCCTGGATCAGTGGCATTTACCTGATGCCCGCTTTTCACCGCTACGACATCGCAGCGGAAATCATTGAAGCCTGTCGCAAATCCTAGCTTTTAGCCCACCGGAGGAAGGGGTTCATCGCTCGGCAGGGGTTCGCGTTTGCGGCGCAGGGTGAAGAAGCCAACCACAACCGGGACAACCATTAACAATAATCCGAGGCAAAGAATAGGGATGCCAGCGGCAGGAGGAACGTTGCCGCTTTGCTCACCAAGTTCAAAAGTTCCACCGCCCAGAGCTGAGGCAGCCCCAAAGAGGCAGAGGAAAATTCCCGGACAGCCACAAAATAAAGCCGTCCCAATAGTTGCGATTAATCCAACAGTTTTTTTGTCCATCAAAGACCTCCAGTAAGTAGGAATCCTGTGCTATATCTTACTCAGCGACCACAAAACAGGAAACCGCCCGCCATCGTAACAGTTTGCATCCAGCAATGCCGCTTACCCCCATCTCATTGTCCATACTCGTTTCAGAACGTAACCAGGCGATCGATCACCTGAAGCTATTATACTGGCAATTTAGCCTAAGTTAATGAGCAGGATTGTTTGATGGGCTACGTTTAGCAAAGCAGGTATCCAATGACCGTCAAGCAGCCGCAGAGTATCTGATGCCCAAGGGACACCTTACGGTTTAATGACCAGCATCAGAAACAAGATGCTGGCGATCAGCGTGCCGACGAAAATAATGGCCGGGGCAGGGTTGTTTTGCTCCACCGATTCGACTCGAATCGATTCGAGCGAGTCGAACCCCATCAGCCGCAGCACACCCCAAACGAGCAGGCTGGAAATGATCAGAATGATCGGGCCCCAAAAAGCGATCATGCTCAAAATGCGTGGCAGAGCTGCCAAGAAAGCTCGCCATGCCTCAGGCGAGGCAAGGAAAGAAAGCCCTTGTCCAATGACCAGCGATAAGATCAACAACCAAATCAAAGAGGGAATCTTCTTCATGGATAAACTCCTCAATACAGAATGTCCTGTTCCAGAAGGCTAAAGCCCATCCACAGGATATCCTGCGCTGCGCCGCCCGAGCGGTAATCTTCCACCAGCAAATGCCTGTCCCCGCTTGCAGCGTAAATGAAACGAGCTTCGGCGCCGCGTTGAACGTGAAGCCCCTCGCCTTCGGTGAAAATCACTTGTGAGCGGCCGATGTCCACGACGCGCCAGCGGCGGCCCTCATAATCGAATTCCACCTTGCTCATCTGATCACCCTGTCCGAAGGCGCGCGCATAAGGCAAAAAGTAGCGCTGGATGTGCTGATCGTCAACAGGTTTGCCGTTGTCAAACAGGTAGAAGCGATTTTGCCAATTCAGCAGGTAAGCCTGTGTAGTTCCTTTCAGCGCAAACCCGGCGAACAGGTTGCCGGTGAACGTCCAGGGGACATCGGGACCTCGTGTAGCCTGCCACAGTTCGGCAATCAGCGCCCGCCCTTGCACGCGGAAATCCCGCTCGCCAGATGGCAGGCGCACCCGCACCCCCGCGCCCACTTGCAACCCGGCTAGATGAACGGGATCGGGGAGATCGATTACCGGTTGTAAAATCGAGCCGCAGTAGGCGCATTTGCGCGTGGTTGGACCGATGCTGGCTCCACAAGATGGACATTTCAGATCGGTCGGAATTTTTTCGGGCAGGTTAAACGTGAAGGGTTTGGCTGCGGCTTGGGGTTGAACCCTCACCGGCCGGGAAACAGAGGTTGGTTTCGCCATCCTCATCGGCACAGAGGGTTCTGGAGTGTCCGAAAGGTCTTGTTTGAGCATGTTAATTCCATACAAAAGGGCTACCAGGCCAGCCAATCCCCAGGCAAAAGGGCCTACTGGCAATGGGAAAAGCACCAACAAAAGTATCGCCAGAAAAACGAGCAGAATAAAGCCTTTCATAGCTGCTCCTCACCAATCGCTATCCCAACTACCGCTATCTGAACCGCTGTCCCAGCTTCCCCAACTGCCGCTGTCGGAACCGCTGTCCCAGCTTCCCCAACTGCCGCTGTCGGAAGCGCTGTCCCAACTTCCCCAACTGCCACTATCTGAACCGCTATCCCAGCTTCCCCAACTATCGCTGCCCGAATCGCTGTTCCACCAACTGCCGTCGTTCGATCGTTGCCAGCCGCTGTCGGAACGCCCAGAATCACTAGACCAGGACGACGAGGGTGAAGCATCTACGTCTCGACCCAGGTTATAGATGGCGCTGCCAATCGCCCCGCCAAAAAGGCAAATGGAGAGAAAAATGTACAAAATACCGATAAAAATTTTCCTATCCATCACCTTCATCCTGTATCAGGTCACTTGCGCGCTCTTAAGTTGAGGGTCACCCTGTGCTCTTTGCCAAGTATACCCTATTCATGCTGTTTGGAAAGCTTCTATCGGACGAATCTCTGGAAATCTTGGTTGGCTTCCTTATTCGCCAGTCAAGGTGCCGCGCACCCAATCGCCAACCAACCAATAGCGAAAATCTTTCCCCTGACTCACCTGATAGGCGCCATAGCAGCCATAAATCAGGGTGCCCAGCGGCAAAAGCCCGCAGATCAGGGTAAAGACCAATGCAAAGGGAATCAAAACAACACCGATAATCAAAGCCGATAAGACTCCCACAATTGCCCACATGATTCCGATCAGCGTTCCGCCACCGTACCAGCCGATCAATTGGAAGATGAGAGATTGCAGCGCATGGTAAGAGATAAATCTCGAGCGGTTGCGATAGATCAGATAGATAATCAGGGCGGCAATCGGGCCTCCAAAACCCGTCACTAAATTGACCAGCACGCTCAGATGCGCCAGCATTCCCCAAGTGCGTTCATCGCCTGGGCCTAATTGGGTTGGGGATAGCTCCGTTGTCGCGGTGGGGCTCGAAACCGAGGCTGTTTCGCTTTCCGCAGAGCGGTTTGGTTCCTGTCCTTCACTGATAGGGGTTGGGCTTTCTGCTTGATCGGTCATTCATCACTCCTTTTCTTCAAGTTCATTCTTATCTACGGATGATTTTCCGAAAAGTCTTATCTTAAAAATCGCCCCAAGGGTTTTTCAAAATCTACCTAAAGTTATCTGGTCAAATTGCCACCGACTTTCTATAATCCAGCCTGAGTTAGCTTGAGCATGTCTGAGACTAGACAATCCTCGCCCCGGCGGTACCCTCCGCTTCTGGAAAAGCTCATTCCATTTTTGATCGGAATGATTGTGCTTTTGATGATGATCTTACTGGTGGTTGCGCTAGGAGTTGCGATGGGTTGGATTGGTTAACTCAGCATCTTCATCACAGGAGACAGACAAAATGAATTGGATCGGTTGGCTTCCCTTTCTTGCTTCTCTGGTTAGTTTCATCTTTGCTGGCTTCGTCTTTAGAAGGTATGTTCAGCGCAAAGGTATGCATTTGCTTTTATGGGGAATAGGCTTGGTCTTCTACGGAATCGGTGGATTTTGCGAGGGATACTACAGCGCCTGGGGCTGGAATCCCTGGATTTTTCGCCTGTGGTATCTGGTCGGCGCCATACTGGTTGCTGCCTGGTTAGGGCAGGGTACGGTCTTTTTGCTGGCAAAAGCCAAATGGGCACGATTAACCTTTGCCATCCTTTTGCTAGGCTCCCTCTACGGGGCGGTAAGGGTGTTTACTGCCCAGCTCGATCCCTCATTATTGACCACCTCAGCGCACACCAGCAGCGAGTTAAGCGGCCATGCCATCGTAACGCCTGGCGTCCGATCCCTGACTCCCTTGTTCAATCTTTATGGAACGCTGACCTTAGTGGGCGGAGCAGCCTATTCCGCCTGGTTGTTCTGGCGCAAGCGCGTCTTATTGCATCGCACGATTGGCAATATCCTGATCGCCGTTGGCGCTATGGCGCCGGCTTTCGGAGGAACGTTCAGCCGCTTGGGTATCCCTGGCGTGCTGTACTTCAGCGAGTTACTGGGTGCTTTGTTGATGTTCGCCGGCTTTCTCCGCGCGACCACACCGATGGAGGTGAAAGAAGCGGCTGCCCGTCCTGCGCAGGCTTAATCGCTTGCACTCTGCCCCCTTTTTAAAACCCCTTGTGAGAAGAAGAAGCCGGGACAAAGAAACGCTTGACATTCCTCTAACACATAGCGACCTGGCTCGTGAAGGTCGTTGCTCTCTCGACGCTGGTTATCGCCTTTTCGGCCATTCTCCACTATCCCTTAAAGGCGCACTGGTTTCAAGGGTATCATGCGGGTTCGAAAGGGACGCGGTATAATCTCACCGGTTCTCCCTTCCAGGGTGAGCAACGACGATTTTCAAATCAGGTTATGCGTTGATTGCCGAATCTCTTTTGATTGCACTTGGATTAGCCATGGATGCCTTTGCCGTTTCGCTAGGCGTGGGGACAAGTCCAATCTCGTACAGCACCCGTTCAAAAGTGCGGCTTGCCTTTCACTTTGGGGTTTTCCAGGCTGGGATGACCTTCTTTGGCTGGTTGGGTGGCGCCACCATTGAGCCGCTCATCCGCAATTTTGATCACTGGATCGCTTTCCTCTTGCTTGGGTATGTGGGAGGAAAGATGGTCTGGAGCGGCTTTCACCAGGAGCAGGAGAGTTATCCCACCGATCCGACCCGAGGCGGTTTAATGGTTTTGCTCTCGGTAGCAACCAGCATCGATGCTCTGGCGGTTGGTTTGAGCATGGCTATCCTCCGAGCGCCGATTTTGATACCTTCACTGGTCATCGGGGTGGTGGCGTTTCTCCTCTCTGCCGTTGGTCTTTTCTGTGGCTGTTATTTCGGGGGACGTTTTGGAAAAAGGATGGAACTCGTTGGCGGGCTTCTCCTGGTTGCCATTGGTTTGCGCATCCTCCTCGAGCATCTCTTCTTTCAAGGCTGGTAACCTTTTTGGGGAAATTTCATCTCAATAATTAGAAAGCAAATTCATTGCCTTCTGAACCAAAATGACCAAAATTTCTAAGTTCTGATTCGATATGGAGGTGTTCGATGTCTTGGGTTAATGAAGCAAACTGGGATCGCATTGCCCGAGTGGTGTTGGGGTTGGTGCTACTCTACTTAGGCTGGAGCGGTGTGGTCGGTGGCGGTCTTGGCACCGTTTTGAAAGTCCTCGGTTTTGTCCCGCTCCTCACCGGTTTAATTGGCTGGTGCCCGCTGTACTCGCTATTGAAGTTTCGCACCAATTAGTCCTGAGCATGGATGAAAGCCGCTTTCAGGAGATCATCCACAACCACCCCCGCCCGTTGATTGTCGATTTTTGGGCGGGGTGGTGCATGCCCTGTCGCGCCATGGAGCCAGCCCTTAAACGGGTCGAAAAGGAGTTTGCCGGGCGGGTTGACCTTCTGCGCATTGACGCCGATCAGTCGCCGGAGCTGCTTTCGTCTTTACGCATCTTTGGTATCCCAACCCTGGTTGTCTATCATGGAGGTCGGGAGGTCGCCCGTCAAACCGGCGCCCAAAACGAGGCCGGCATTCATCGCCTGTTCGAAGCTGCCCTGGCCGGACAACTCACAGGCCCTGCCCCCTTAAGCCCGGTTGAACGCACCGTGCGCCTGGTGGCTGGACTCGGCCTGATCGGACTGGGACTCACCCTGAGCGGCGGCTGGGTTTGGATCGGGTTAGGCGCGCTGGTGAGCTTTTTGGCCGTCTATGATCGCTGTCCGATCTGGCGTGCTGTAACGAGCTGGCTAAAAGGCCGCCTGGCGAACTGACCAGTCCTCGAAGTTAAAACTTATAACCAATCTTGCGCAGGAAATCTTTCCGCCAGGCAATGTCCTCTTCACCTTCGATGCCCTTTGGCGAGAAACCGTCTACAACACCCAGAATCCCGCGCCCTTGTTCGGTCTCTGCCACCAGCACCTCCACCGGATTCGCAGTGGCGCAGAAAATGCGGCACACTTCGGGGATTGCTTTGATGGGATTCAATACATTGATCGGGAAATAGCCTTGCCCTAGGAAAACGATAAAAGAATGTCCTGCCCCAATCGCCAGCGCGTTCTTGTAAGCAAGCTCGATCATTGCTGCGTCGGTGCCGGTCCAACGCACTAAACACTTGCCGGAAGCCTCACAAAACGCCAGCCCGAAGCGGATGCCCGGCACAGTGCCGACTAACGCCTCGTGGATATCTTCCACCGTTTTGATAAAATGGCTTTGCCCCAGAATGAAATTGATCTCTTCTGGTTTTTCAATCTTCACCGTGAGAATATTTGCCATCTTTAACCTCCAGTTCGCTCAAGCATGAGATCATGAGATAAGAAAGATCAGCTTTCATTATGATTTTATCCGCTTCCACCCCAATCCTCAATAACGGAATAAGCGTAATTACCTACCAAAGGCTCTATTTGGCAGGACAGACCGTCCACGAATTTTTCACGAATGCACGAATAGCGCTGTCATTCGTTTATTCGTGGTCAATTCGTGGACGGTTTTCTACCCAGTTCCCAAGCCAACTTGGGGTAGTAGGTAGTTACGAATAAGCTGTTTTTACGGTACGAAAACTGGTAAGCTCAGCACCTGATAGCTCTCGCCAACGTGTTGGACGATGAAGTCGAATTGAGAGAGCGGTGGAAAATCTGCGACTTCTGCTCCACAGCAGGGACCTAAAACGAACAACGAGCCATCCGGATTTTGTAGCTCGACGGTAAAACGGATTTGGTCGGCGGAGAGCTGCGCAGTTTGCACCCAGTTTTTCACCGTCAGCGTACAGACAAAACCGTTTTGCTGACAGGCTCTCGTCCATAAGGCCAGCTTATCTTCTGCGGAAATATCGGGGTTCATGTCTGCCAGCACATCGTAACTTCCTCCATACCATTTGATCACCGTTTGGTAATCCCCTTCTCGGAGGGCTTTGAGGTAACCCAGCAAAGCTTGCCTAGCCGCTTCGACAACAGCGGGGTCCTGGATTTGGGCTGCCTGGTCAGCAATTTCTTGCGCCAGTTGAGCGATCTGCTGTCGTAGCGCGGCATCGACCTGCTGCTGGCCTTTGCCATTAAAGACCAGACGCAGATTTATGCCATGCGGGGTTTGGAGTTCCCCTTCACGGCTTTCAAAAGACAGGTAAGTATCCACCCAGCGGAAAAGCTCCTGCATTTGGGCAGCGGTCAGAAATATTTTCTGGACTCCGAGCTGCCGGGCCGGCAGACAGGAGCTGAGTTCTGCAATGCCGCTGCGGTAGATCAAAATGTCCTCACAGAGACCCTGTACTCCGCCTTCGCGATGCAAGGCAATGGCTACCGGCGAAGTGGGCTTTGCCTGAGGATCGGATTCGATCCAAAGCTGGCGAGCCCATTCGGCTAACATGCGCTGCTCGGCTGGTGTGGCGGTGACCGCGCCGTGCCCTTGAAAACGGATCGCACCAGCCGGCGTTTGCGCTTCAAATGGGGCATAGGTTTGAACGAATTTTTCGATCTCTTGCCGCAGCTCTCGCCCGACCAGGGGGATAGAGGTCAAAGGCTGATCGCACACGCCATAAGACAGGGCTTCTTTGCTGAGGATAAGGGTTTGACAAATGCCGGCTTCTTCTGCCTGCCAGCTTAAGAGAGTTACTCCGCCATCCAGAGTGGGTTGGAGAGCTAACCGCACATCGCTGCCGCTCAGATCGGTATGGAATTCATAGCGTTTTCCCTGCGCTTCGAGCAAGACGCGAAACCCAGGGGTAATTACCTGAGCACACATCAAACCGGCGGTTTGGATGCCCAGACAGGCATCTGGCCAATCGACCCTTTCAACGCTGAGAATGCGAACCTCTTCCGGTAAGATGCCCAACTGGGCAGCCAGCACCTGTTGGGCGGAGAGGGCCGCGCCCGGTAAGAAGCGCATCACAGATCCATCTTCACTCACCCGAAATTCGTATTGCACCCCCTCGCCCAAGAGAACCCCTTGATAGCCCGGCACGATGACCTCGGCGCAGGCTTCCCCCTCCTGCTCCAAGCCCAAACAGCTATTGGGGAACTGGCGTGCTTCGACCGAAAACAGCTCCAGTTGTTCAACCGCCACGCCAAGCTGTTCAGCCAGGGCTTGTCGGGCGGCCTGCACAGCCTGGGTTGAAACCGGAGCAGTTACTGGTGGCTGTTGGGCGTGGGGCGTTTCTCCCAGACCTGGCGTTGAGGTAGCGCTTGGGGTACAGGCAACGATGAGAGCGGTGAATATCAGGCCGAAGATTAACCAAAAAGGATGGGGGGATTTTTTCATTTTCTGACTCCTTCTGCTTTCGTTCGTTTCGTTTGGATCGGGCATGGTCGCTTTCTTATCCAAAGGGTTTGCTTTCAAAACGCAAATCAGAGAACTTTTGTTCCAAATCCAGGATAAAATGGGGTGTTCATCTCCACCCCTAATCATACCCCGTTTCTGGAGAGTTGCAAAAGTTCGCGAACTATCTTTGCTCGAGCGGGGAGGTCAACTGCATTTGAGCCCAGATTCGCGGCAGACGCTGGATTTTTTCAAAAGCAGAGAGGCTAGCTCGCTTGTGGAAGACATCGTAATCATTGGCTTCGATCTTCTCTAAAATAGCGCGATAGACATCCAGAGCCACGGCGATAGCGAAGTGGCCATCACGGTTGAGCAAACGGATGCCAGGCCAGGCTTCTGCATACAATTGGCGGGCACGGGCAATTTGAAAACACATAAACTGCCGCCACCGCTCGGTTACCTGCCCAGCAAAAATATGGCTCTCATCCAAGCCGAAAGAATCCAATTCTTGAAGCGGGAGATAAACGCGCCCGTTGCGATAATCCTCCCCCACATCGCGCAGGATGTTGGTCAACTGCAAGGCAACGCCTAGTTTGATGGCGTAGGGGATGGCATCCTGGCTCTGATATCCGATGATGTGCATACTCATCAACCCCACGGTAGAGGCCACCGAGTAGCAATAGGTCGCTAATTGATCGAAGGTCTGATAACGACTCTGTTCCATATCCCGTGCCACTCCATCGATCAACTGCAGGGCATAATGGCGCGGGATGAGGTAGCGCTGCAACGTGTCCCCCCAGGCCAAAGCCACCGGGTCATCTGCCTCGGCGGGAGGATGGGAAACAATCTGGCGCCAGACCTGCAGCGCCTCGTGAGGGTCACAGCCATCCTCGCCCACATCGACAATGTCGTCCACCGTGCGGCAAAAGGCGTACAGGGCACGCACTGCCCGCCGCTTTGGGGACGGCAAGAAGGCGGAGGCGAAATAAAAAGATTTGCTATAGCGAGCCGTTACGAGGGCAGCATGACGATAAGCTTGAGGCAGCCGCCCGTCATTTCTCCCAACCACCACCGGCGCGGGAGGACAGGCGTGATTGGCTTGAAATGCAAGAGAGAGCAGTTGGTCTTCCCAGTTTGCTTCCATTATCCTTCCCAGAATACAAAAAAGCTACCTGTATTCTACACAAATTATCCAATTTGTCAATAAAAAACGGAAAAAATCTGGAAGAAATCTTGACAGTTTATAGATTTTGGCTATAATAAACCTGGCTGGGACGTCCTGAGCCTCGTTGCATCTACCCTGCTACCCTGAAGCCATCTCGCCCCGAGACGTCCCACGCCAGTTCTCTAGAAAGATAACCTGCTTGGTCTGTTACAAGGAGTTTTTATGAAGCCCACAGTTTTGATCATCGGCGCAGGGATCGGTGGCATTGCAACGGCCGCTCGCCTGGCAAAAAACGGTTTTGAGGTCACCGTTGTTGAAAAAAATGACCAGCCAGGCGGTCGTTGCGGACAATTCATTCGCGATGGGCATCGTTTTGACATTGGCCCAACCCTTTTTCTGATGCCGGAAGTCTGGGAAGAGACTTTTACTGCCCTCGGTGAGCGCATGAGCGATCACCTCGATCTGCGCCGCATTGATCCGACCTACAAAGTCCATTTTGAAGATGGCTTGCAACTCGCCCTTACTTCCAATCTGGGGGCGATGCAGACCCAATTAGAAAGGGTTGAAAAGACCGCCTTTACCGGCTTCCTGCACTATATTGCGGAGGGCAGCAAACATTACAAAATTTCCCTGGAGAGATTTGTTGGGCGCAATTTCTACAGCCTGCTGGAGTATTTCTCGCCCGCCAATCTCCCCTTGCTCTTCCAACTCAAGGCGTTGGTCAAACACTACGACAATGTAGGCAAATATTTCAAAGACCCGCGTCTGAAAGCAGCCTTCACCTTTCAGAACATGTATCTGGGCTTGAGTCCCTACGACGCGCCGGCAACCTATTCTCTGCTGCAATATACCGAGCTTGCCGAGGGGGTCTGGTATCCGATTGGCGGCATGTATGCCCCCATCCTGGCGCTAACCGCCATCGCCGAGAAACTGGGGGTTCGGTTTCTATATAACGCCGAAGTAACCCGCATCGAAACTTCAAACGGACGCGTAGAGCAAGTGCACCTCAAGGATGGGCGCACCTTGCACGCTGATCTCTATATCGGAAACGCCGATTTGCCGTACATCTACAAAGAACTCTTGCCCGACCGAGACGCAGCGCGCAAATTCGACCAGATGCTCTACACCTGCTCGACCCTCATGTTCTATTGGGGCGTGGATAAAGCCTATCCTCAAATTGCCTTGCACAACGTTTTTCTGAGCGGCGACTATAAAGCCTCTTTTGACCGTATTTTCAAAGATCATACCCTACCGGATACCCCCTCTTTCTACGTCCATGCCCCGACGCGGGTCGATCCCACGGCTGCCCCGCCCGGACAGGACACGCTTTTCGTCCTGGTGCCGGTCGGTCATCTCGATGAACGGCGACCTCAGGATTGGGATGCTCTGGTAGACCGCGCCCGTGAGACCGTTTTCAGCCGCCTTGCCAAAGAGATGAACGCCGCCGATTTGCCCGAACATATCAAATTCGAAGTTGTATACACAGCCCAGGACTGGAAGCAACGCTTTAATCTGGATAAGGGAGCGGCCTTCGGTCTCAGTCACAACTTCTGGCAGGTTGGTTACCTGCGTCCGCAAAACCGGCATCGTCGTTATCGCAACCTGTACTTTGTCGGCGCTTCCACGCATCCAGGCACCGGCTTACCTATCGTCTTGCTCTCTGCGCGGCTGACCACGGAGCGCATTCTGCGCGAGAGCAGCTTCTTATTCCAGACGAGGACGAGCACATCCAATCTTCAAACGGCGGTACCTTCATGACTCCATTAAGCACAACTCCGGCGTTTAACCTCAAAGTCGTTCTCAAAGAAACTGGCATTCGCCCAGATACCTTGCGGGCCTGGGAACGTCGTTATGGCTTACCCAAACCGCAGCGCTCAGCAGGCGGACATCGCCTGTATTCCCAGCGCGACATCGAGACGATCAAGTGGCTGATGGCACGCCAGGAGGAGGGGCTTTCCATTGCCCGGGCAATTGAGCTGTTTCGCAGTCAGATCGCCCAAGGCAACGACCCCCTCGAGCAGATTGAGCCACCCCCGTCGCAGCCCATCACCACACCGGGTACGTTAGAGAGCCTCCGTCAGGAGTGGGTAGATGCCTGTTTAGCCTTCGACGAAAAGAAGGCCGAGGGATTGCTCAATCAGGCCTTTGCCCTTTTCCCGCTTGAAACGGTCATAACGGATATTTTACAATATGCCATGATCCAGGTGGGTGATCAGTGGTACCAAAACGACATCTCCGTCCAACAGGAACATTTTGCTTCAGCGCTTGTCCAACGGCGATTAAATTCGCTAATTGCCGCCTGTCCTGCGCCCACCCGATCGGAAGTGATCCTGATCGGCAATCCGCCCAATGAACAACATCTGATCCCGATTTTGATGTTAAATCTCTTTTTGCGCCGACGCGGTTTTGGCGTGGTAGACCTCGGCGCCAATGTGCCGGTTGCCAAGTTCGATGAGACGGTAGGGCGAATTAAGCCCCATCTGGTCATTCTCAGCTCTCAACGCTTGAGCACGGTTGCTGCGATGCTGGAAGTCATTCTCTCCCTGCATCCCTTGAAGACCCAAATTGCCTACGGAGGGCGCATCTTTAACCTTTTGCCACGCCTGGTCGAGCTGATCCCTGCCCATTACTTAGGCAAAACCCTGGACGAAGCGGTGCGAAATATCGAGCGTCTGGTCAGCCAGCGACCGCCTTTGCCGACTCCTCCAGCAGTACTGCAAACCTATCATCAGACGGCGGAGGTCTTTCGCCATCACCGCCCTCAACTTGAAGCGCGGCTGTTTGAAGGGTTGGGTAAATACGCCTTGCCCGAAGAATACCTCCGTACAGCGATTGAAGATTTTAGCGATGTGCTTCACTCGGCCCTGGCAATCGGCGACCTGGATGCCATCCAGCCAGAGCTGGAATGGTTGCGTGGCTTACTTCACCAACACCATCTCCCCGATAGCATCCTTGTCCCGTTTCTCCTTGGATATGCCCAGGCGTTGCAAAGCATGGGCACCTCTCAACTGGCGCCGCTGATAGATTGGTTACGAACCACCGCTGAGAGAGTTACGGCATAGGATCAGCAGAAGAATCCCTCTCCAAACAGGTAGTATATGCGGGCAATTTGGTGGATCCGCCGCGACTTAAGACTAACTGATAATGGCGCTTTGCAGGCTGCCCTTCAGGAGGGAGAGGTTATCCCGCTTTTCATTCTCGATCCGCATTTGCTTGCCCATTCAGCCCCCAAACGGCTCAATTTCCTCTTCGGCGGCTTGCAGGCTCTGGATGAAAGCCTGCGCCAGCGCGGCGCGGCGCTGATCTTGCGCCGCGGCGAGCCGCTAACTGTCTTGCGTCAGGTGCTGGCAGAGAGCGGGGCTTCGATCGTTTATGCTGAAGAAGACTACACCCCTTACGCCCGCCGCCGCGATGAAACAATCCAATCCGAAATTCCTCTGCGCCTCATCGCCTGGCAAACCGTTCATCACCCAAACAGGGTGCGCAAGCCGGATGGAAAACCCTACACCGTTTACACCCCCTACGCCAAAGCCTGGAAGGCGAATCTGATGGATTGGCAGCCTTTGCCGGCTCCCGAACGGATCAGCCTGCCGCCAGGTCTTTCCAGTGAACCCTTGCCGTCTTTCCAACCCGATCCGCACTTCCCAGCCTCTGAACAGGAAGCCCTGTTGCGCCTGGAGGAGTTTACCCAACCCCCATCCTTCCCCGCTCAGCACAGAGGATTGGGCGGCATCTATACCTATGCCGAACTGCGCAACCGCATGGATGTGGATGGCACTTCCCAGCTTTCGCCCTATTTGCGTTTTGGCATGATTGGGATGCGTCAGGCGGTCTTTGCAGCGCTGCACGCCCTGCGCAACTCCCCGCCCGGGATGGGCAAATCCGCCGAAACGTGGTTGAATGAATTGATCTGGCGCGAGTTCTACATCCAAACCCTGTACCATTTCCCTTATGTTCGCCGGGAGGCCTTCAACCGGGCATTTACGAACCTCCCCTGGCAGAACGATGAAGCAGCTTTCCAAAGCTGGAAGGAGGGGTTGACCGGAATGCCCATCGTGGATGCAGCCATGCGCCAGTTGCGTGAAATGGGCTGGATGCACAACCGCGCCCGCATGATTGTGGCTTCCTATCTGGTTAAGGACATGCTGATCGATTGGCGTTGGGGAGAAGCCTGGTTTATGGAGAACCTGATTGATGGTGACCTGGCTGCCAATAACGGCGGCTGGCAGTGGACGGCTGGCACCGGCACTGACGCGGCTCCCTATTTTCGCATCTTTAACCCGCTTCTACAAAGTCGGAAATTCGACCCCCACGGAGCCTATATTCGCCGTTGGGTGCCAGAGCTGCGCCACCTGGACGATGATACCATTCACGCTCCGTGGCTCAAAGGGGTCCAGGTTGCCGGTTATCCAGCCCAACCGATTGTAGTTCCCAACAAAGCCCGCACGTTAGCTGTTTATGCTTCAGGGCGCGCTGGCCGCCAAGGAAGTTGAGAACTCGCTCAAACTGCGTGCCAGGACATCCAAATCGGACTGGGCGGCGTAGGTGTCCTTTTCCAAACCGTTTAGGGCTAAGGTGAGTCTGGTTTCCATTTCGGTTAAAGCCGTACGCTGGGCAGAGCTGGCGCCGCTTTGCAATGCTTTGAGAATCGCTTGAGCGTTTTGCATCGCCTTTTTGGAAAGTTCCAGGTTATTTTCGTACAGGTAGATGCGGGCAGAGGCGATTTCCATTTCCAGGCGAAGCACGTTGTTTTGGAAGTTGGCGCTCTTTAACCGCTCGAGAGATTCCTGATAGCGCTTCTCGAGTTGGGCTTTTTCAGCCAGTTCAGCTTCTAAGGATTCCATGCGAGCCTGGGCGGCGCTCAATTCCGCGGCGCGGGCGTCTGCCTGACGGCGCAGGGGCACGTAGAGGAGAAGCAAAGCAACCACAAAGCCAATGCCGACGAGGATCAAAACGCCTAATGTCCAGCGCACCAGTTGGCGCAAAAAATGGCGCAGGCGGCTTTCAGCTTTTGCGGGTTGAATCGGCAGCTCTGAAGGAACGAATATATCTCCGGACGGTTGTTCCGTTGGCTTTTCCATCCGACTTTCTAATTTTTCTTCGCCCTCATTTTCGTTCATTCTGCAACTTGTCTCCTTCCTGTATCAATAAGGTCCAGTCAATAAACCCCGAAACCCCTCGCTGCCTGGCCGCAACCCGTCCGTAACCCGCCGGCGCAAAGGATTTTATTCACGCTCCTTGGCGCGTGGCCGGGGCAACGGATACGGCAAGGGGATATATTCAACCGTCGGGCGACCCATCCCGGCTTGCGGATACATGTTCATCAGTTGATAGACCTCTTTGGGGACATCGGTGGAAATGGGCAACCCCAGCCCGCGCGCCTCTTCCACGGTGATGGGGTAATCGTGCGTCCAGCGTCCACTGGAGAGGACTTCAGCAAGCGTTTCGGCTTGTTCGGGAGTAGTGTGACTCATCAGGATTTCCCGTAAGGTGTCTTTGACCTGCCGCATTGCCTTACGGGCAACGTCGGCTAAGATCAATGTCTCATCGTTGATTTTTTCGAGGGGCTTTTGCTCTAAAACGGCCAGGATAGAGGCAGCCGGTTGTTGACCAATTTGCGGATCGACCGGACCCAACACGGCGTTCTCGTCCATCACGATTTCATCGGCTGCCAGAGCGATCATGGTGCCACCCGACATGGCGTAGTGCGGCACAAAGACGGTTACTTTGGCAGGATGGCGACAAAGGGCTTTGGCGATTTGCTCGGCTGCCAGCACCAATCCGCCAGGAGTGTGCAGGATGATATCAATGGGCACGTTCGGATTGGTCAGCTTGATGGCGCGCAAAATCTCTTCCGAGTCGTTGATGTCGATGTAACGAGCAAGCGGAAACCCCAGGAAGGACAGGCGCTCCTGACGGTGAATCAGAGCAATGGCACGGGAATTGCGCTTGACCTCAAGCTGGCGTAACATACGCGCCCGGCTGGCTTCCAACATGCGCTGACGGATCACCGGCTGTAAGGAGGAAATGACCAGGAAGAGGAAGAATAAGATCGTAAAGTCCATGTCTCACCTCGCGGATGGGATTACCAGGGGAAGTATTCATCGGGATAAAAGCGTTCATATAGTAGCGGGCGGCGGGGGATAAAGAGTTTGACGGTGAGCAGTCCAAAAATGAACCCGCCGATGTGGGCAAACCAGGCGATGCCGCCCATGCTCATCTGCGCCGGGGAGAGCAAGGCCGCTACTCCTGAGAAGAATTGCGACACAAACCATAAACCCAAAAAGAAGAAAGCGCTGATTTCGACAAAGTATGGGATAAAGAATAAGGGAATCAGGGTGATGACCCTGGCGTTGGGGAAAAGTAGAAAGTAGGCACCCATTACCGCCGCAATCGCTCCGCTGGCGCCGATGGCCGGCACGCGGCTGGTCGGATCGACAAACGCCTGCGTGAAGGCGGCTGCCAATCCACCAAGGATATAGAAGAGCAAATAGCGGAAAGAGCCCATGCGGTCCTCGACATTATCGCCAAAAATGAACAAAATCCACATATTGCTCAAAAAATGCACCCAGCCGCCGTGTAAGAACATGTGCGTAAACAAGGAAATGATTGCCAACGGGGAAAACAAAAAACGCCACGGTTCAAAGAGCGGCAGGCGGGCTGGTACCATACCGAAAATTGAAATAAATTGTTGAAGCATACGATCCGGCATGCTAATCTCGAACAGGAAGATGGCGGTGTTCAAACCAATGATGGCGTAATTGACAATGGGGAAAGAACGCGAATGAATGGTATCACGAATGGGTAGCATCTTCAACCTCGAATCAGGAGGGGCAATTGTTTACGCTTACACCTGAGAAGGACACGGTAAACGTATTATACTTCACACCCTTTTGAGGCTTTGAACAGGGGGAGAACAACTCTCAAATCTGGTTAAAAATTGAGTGGTTGGACACAGGCTACGGCAGCGTGCCTTGAGGTTCAACTTGCTCACCGCGGTCGGTAATCAAACCAATCCCAAAGCGCTTGACGGCTTCATAAGCGCTCGGATCAGCCCGCATCCCATAGGCATAAACGAGATATGGGCCGCCGAAGCCGGCCTGGCGGATCTTTTGCCGAAAGTTATCCGCCCGCATCCGTTGCGCCCAATCTTCCACCACACTGTGGCTGAGGCGCACCTTCGCCTCCAGCACTGCCGTCAGTTGCTTCCCCTCCTGATCCTCAAGTTGATAAATGACGTCAATCTCTCCATTTAGATAGAGATTGAAAGGCCCCTTCAGGATGCGATACCCCTTCTGGCGCAAGACGTAACCGAGCGTATCGGCGGCTTCTTGTTCTGTGCTTGCCCCAATCCGATCTTCGAGGCGGCCAAGTTGAGAAGCAGTGCGCTTTTGGGCTTCAGCCAGCTCATCGACCTTTTGTTCGGTGCGCCGCTGCGCTTCGGCAAGCTCGGCCAGGGCAGTCTCCAGTCGCCCAACCCGCTCGTCGGTGCGCCGCTGCGCTTCGGCAAGCTCTTCAACCTTTTGCTCAGTGCGCCGCTGCGCTTCGGCAAGTTCTGCCAGGGCAGTCTCCAGTCGCCCAACCCGCTCGTCGGTGCGCCGCTGCGCTTCGGCAAGCTCGGCCAGGGCAGTCTCCAGTCGCCCAACCCGCTCGTCGGTGCGCCGCTGCGCTTCGGCAAGCTCTTCAACCTTTTGCTCAGTGCGCCGCTGCGCTTC
>Ga0209691_1000163_pt1 | contig 46765 bp, 37 predicted proteins | sample YNPMSBMetaG_FD_187120 | JGI IMG/M metagenome (GOLD analysis project Ga0209691, IMG submission 187120) | Anoxygenic and chlorotrophic microbial mat microbial communities from Yellowstone National Park, USA - YNP MS-B MetaG (SPAdes) (version 2) ... | reverse complement strand
ACAGACCTCCTTTATTGGGATACACCTTACCGCACATGCCTGACATGTGCTGGTATGGTTTGCCAGACCTGGCTAGGTTTGCTGTCTACTACTCTGTATTTAGTTCGGGTGTACCCTCAGGAGCTGAGTTAAGAGTACAGTGGAGAAAGTTAATCGCTAATCAAGTTCGCAGGGCTTTACATTTCGATAGATTTGTTTTACTTAACAGGAAGTGTGGTATTACTTTAGATCAGTTTTTGTCTATGACTTATTCAGAAACTGAAGCACTGTTGCAAAGTGCAACGCACTTAGATAACTTAATCAAAGAGGAACTCAATAGACAGAAAAGTCTTAATGATCTTCTGGACAAATATAATCCAAACTCAAATAGATCAAGCAGTACGTTTAACGAAACAGTGCAAAGTAGTCCGTTTAACTCATTAATGAATAGAATAAAGACAAATCCCCTATCTATATTGCAATAAAGAAGAACTCAAAAGTTATTAAATAGTCGAAATAATGCCTATTAGACAAGCTAGACCTGCAGGTGCTTACAAAACTAAAATAAAACACTCTAGAATTCCACCTGAAGCTGGTGGAAGAGCACAGCAAGTTGGCCAAACAAACTCAGCTATTTACGCAGGCAAGTTTCACTATAATTACTACCTACCGAGGTATTCAAAACTTAGGGAGTACGAACAAGCTGTTAATGTAGATCCAACCATACAAGCCGGTCTAGAGTTTATAATCAAGTCTTTAATTAGTTCACTAGGTGAATACCAGCACCCTGATTTAGAAATACAGAGATTTGTAAGAGCGAACCTAAGAATGATGAGTTCAAATCTTAGGCAAGTTCTAGGAGAGATTTTGTTTTCTAATTTATGGGCAGGTTATTCAGTTTCAGAGTTTAATTGGACCATAGTAGACGGTCAAGTTTGGTTAGAGTCTGTTGTTTCTTTACATCCGGCTACAATTATCTTTGTAACAAATGATCAAGGTAGGCTAACTCAAGGTGAGAAGGTAACTTATCCCACTGTAATACCCAACGTAACAACTGGTATATGGCAGTATCAAGCATATAAAGCTTCTCCTGTTAATATACCTTTAAATAAAGTAATTTATACTACACATAGTAAAAGATATTCTAATTATTATGGTGTTTCTGCATTAGAATCAATTTATCCGCATTATCTACAAAAAACATTACTTTACCCAAGCATGGTAAATGCTCTAGAGAGGTTTGCTTCTCCTATTCTCTACGCTATTGTACCTAGAACTAAGTCTTCAAGATCAATAGAAGATCCGGCAGATGGTGGTATACGTTATAGGACTTTAGCAGAAGAAACAGAAGAAGCATTAGCTAATATACATGACTCTAATGGCATTGTTCTTGAAGACCCAGGAGAACCTTTCAGAGCTCCAGAAATAGCAACCTTAACGGCTCAAAACAACTTTGGTGATATCTACACAGAAGCTATTAAACACCATGATAAGCAGATTTATCGTGGTTTATTATTACCAGCTCAGCTTATAGATGACTCTGTATCTGCGTTTTCTCAGACTTCGCTAGAGGTACAGTTCGAACAGTTTAAGCAGCACTTATTGGCACTCTACGCTGAAGTTGTTGAGCCATTTACTGAAATGTGCTTAGGTAAATTGGTTTGGCTTAATTTTGGCTCATTAGAGCCTGGCTATATACCTATGCGTATGACCGATCCAATCACCAGAAGACTACAAACAGAGCTTTATACAGCTATGATTGATAGAGGAATTATTGATGTTACGTTACCTAAAGATTTACAGAATGTGCGAGATATGATCGGAGACTTACCGATTCTTAATAATGAAGAGTTGAAGCAAGTAAGTCAATCAGCAGCCAGTATGCGTGCTTCTGCTGCAGCTATAGCAGAAGCTAAACTGATAGCTTTACAGTCTGAACTAAAACAACAGAGAATTGTTACTAGACAGCATCAACTATTTGCAGAGAATCGTATTAAAGAGAATAGAATTAACACTCAACTTAAGTTGTTACAGCAAAAATATTTTGAATCTAAACATCCAAAAGAACCTGATGGAGAAACGCTGTTAAAAGAGTTAGAATATGAGTCTGGGTTAGACGAAGATTAAGTTCACGGTTAAGCTCATGAATAAAAACACGGATAACAATAAAGATAATAGTAGAGATAGAATTAATTGGACCCCTATTGGTGGAGCTCCTCTAATAAGATCGGAGTTAGCACCTAATTTTAAAGCCCTACTAAAACAAGCAAGTGAAAATTTGACACCTATTGTTCTAAACTTTGGTACCGTAAACTATCTTGCTTTGATATGTGATGTACATGAAGATTACTTTACTTGGATATACGCTAAGGAAAAAGGAGTTTTATTTAAGTCTGCAAATAAATATGAAGAGTTAGTTCAAGTTATCTTTGCAGCCACAGATTGGACAGCCACTTCGAGTTTACCTGTTACAGGCGTACAGGTATTAAACTCTGTTTACGATGTTGATGATAACGAGGTAAATCAAAAAGAAGAACACAGCGAAAGTTCTAATAATAAAGATGTAAATTTTTTACTTGTAGATGAAGAGGTGTCACTTGAAAACTATTGGGATTACTTTTCCGATCCTCCCCCAGCAGAGGAAGACTTGGATGATGATGATTCTGATCTTGTTTAGCTATTAAATATCTCTAATAACTCTAGAAAAGCATCTTTAAATAACAGGTGTTTACAAGGCTCTCTTTCACCTAGATTGTAAGTAAAGTCTTTACACTCACACGTTTCATCTTGCATATAATACTCAACGCCCTCTCCAGTTATACATTTGTATCCGCCTTCTACCTTTTTCAGGGTATAGCCTTGGAGAATTAATTTTCCAAATACCAATCTTCGTTCTAATCGTGCGAGTGTATCTAGACTCAAATTACCAGGAATCTTTCTAACTTTTTTACTACCATCGACAAATTCCACTGTTAAATAACCCGAAATATTTAAGTGTGCGTCCTTAATTTGCTTTGGATCTATATTAGGAAACAGAAACTCAGCTAACCTTTTGGGAAATCTTTTTGTTGGTTGGTTGTACATATACCCAATCGTTTTGTGTTACAATTAGTTTATTCTTTAGATCAAAACAAATATGAGTGAATCAAGATATTCCTTATCAAAGAATACCCTAATCGAAATTTCAAACTATTTAGGTAATCAAACTTATCGAGAAGTATATAGTTTAATTAGTGCTTTGGATTCAGACCTAAGACAAGAGAATGAGCTAAGTGAGAAACCATTAGAGTACTACAATATTTCTAGCAATATGCTCTTAAGCCTGAAGAAGTACTTATCGAGTAAACCTTATGGAGAGGTTTACAAGTTCATGTATGAGTTGGAGACAGCAATTTGTGTACCAGATCGAGTTGGTGATAAGACTTCTAACTTAGATAAACATGAACAAGCAACTACTTTACAAACCTTCGAGGGGTTAGATAATGCAGATGGTTCTTCTGAATAGTTAATACGCCTAAACATTGTAATAACCAGTTAATATAATGAGTGCTATAGATACAGCACTCATTATTTGTGTCTAATTTAATATGGCTTTTCAGCTAAATCCAACTATACCTGAGTTACCTAATGCATCTGTTGTAAAACCAACAGACTTAGTTATTGTTGAGACAGATCCAAATACAAGTCTTCAACAAACATCTAAAGCATCAGTTTCAAATTTAGTAGGCGGGACTAGACTTGTAAAAGTACAATCAACTCCTTCTACTACTTGGGTGATAAACCATAATTTAGGTTATTACCCTAATATACAGACTTTAGAAGCAGATGGCAGAGAATTTATTGGGGATGTAGTCCACATTGATTTGAATACAGCTCAGGTTAGTTTTACCCGCCCTAAGTCTGGTTTAGCTGTTGTAGGTTAATAGGATTATTTAGGAAATACAATGCCAAGCTTCGAATCAAACTTAGAACTTAATCAAAACTCCCTTCTTAGAGCGGTATTGCATCCGTTTGTAGAGTTTCCTAATACACCCCCACCTGTACCAGGACAAGTCGGTTATAACGCAAATATAGGCGAACAGAGACCTTATTTTTATAATGGTTCCCAGTGGTTGCCATTTAACCATATACCCAATGGCTCTCTAACAAACGCACTTTGGTCAAACTCGCCAGCAGATCGCTTGTCCTTCGAGAAGTTAGCAACACCTACTGCTAACTTTGATTTTGGTAATGTTAGACTAACTAACTTAGCAAGTCCGGTAGATAGCAAAGATGCTGTTAATAAAGCTTATGCTGATGCTATACGAGAGACTTTAGACTTTAAAAACTCTGTTAGGGTTGCTACAACTGGACCACTACCTCCGAGCACTTACAATAACGGTTCAGGTACAATTACAGCTAATAATAATGGATCGATAAATACGTTTGGTATCGACGGTATTACAGACCTAACTGTTGGTAGTAGAGTCCTTATAAAAGATCAACTCAATCAAGTAGAAAATGGTATTTATACAGTTACTCAATTAGGTAGTTCGTCTACGCCATTTATACTAACAAGAGCTACTGATGCAGATACTGGTGATAAACTAACCTCTGGTTCAGTTGTATATGTTGAAGAAGGCAATGTTAATGCCAGACGAAGATTTACTCTAGTAACACCTGGGACGATTACATTAGGTGCTAGTAATTTAGTATTTGAACAAAGTTCTGGTTTAGGTCAAGTTAATGCTGGTGTAGGTTTAACTAAAACTGGGGATACATTAGATATCAATCTAACTGGTAGTAATACTATAACTGCTATCTCAGATTCCTTAAGAGTTCGCAGCTCTTCTATTCAACACCAAGTATTACTCAGTGCGGGTAGTATTTCAAGTGAAGCTGTTTGGGGACCTTTACCACTCAATCAAGCTAATGCTGTAAGTGGAGCTTTACCTATCGCTAATGGAGGCACAGGAGCAACTACAAAAACAGCAGCCTTCAACGCATTAGCTCCTACTACAACAGCTGGACAAATGATTTGGTTTGACGGAACAAACAATGTAGCCGTCCCTCCAAACACAACTTCAACTGTACAGTTTTTAACTCAGGTTTCCTCAGGACAACCCACTTGGACTACACCTACTACATCACTAATTACTTCTACTCATACCCCAGTTAACTACACGCCTACGGGTACAAGCCTAACGGAGCATATAGCTGCTATGGATGCAGCTATAGGTGTAGCTTTGGTATCGGGTGGGATAACCAACCTTATAGAAGATTTAAACCCAACTTTAGGTGGAAACTTAAATACAAATAACTTTCTTATTACATCGAGTAATAATAACGATGTACTTATTAGCCCTCACGGTACAGGAAGAACACGTATTGGTGTTGTTGATAGAAGGTTAAGTATTGATACTAATACTGCTAATAATATTGATTTAACAGCAACAGGCACTGATACTGATATTAGTATAAATCTGATACCTAAAGGTACAGGTTCACTGAAGTTTAATACAGTAACTTGGCCTACTAACACAGGTTCTCCGGGTGATGTGCTAATTAGACAAGGTGCAAACCAAACAACTTTTGGTACACTAGCGTCTAACCAAATAGCAGCTAATAGAACACCTATAAACTATACACCAACTGGTTCAGACCTAAAATCTCATCTGGATGCAATTGACAGTGTATTAGGTAACATTAGTAATGCATCATTTTTGTTAGTTGGTGATACTAACCCCACTTTAGGAGGTGACTTAAAACTAAATGGGCATGATTTAGTTTTACAGGAGTTTGATGTAAATAAAGTAAAATTTGGTGAAGAGTCAGAACTTAGATTTGAAACTCCACAGGGTGTGTCCCTAAGAATGCGGGCAACACCAATTGGTATGGAAATTACACCTTATAGGTATGTTGATCCTAGTTTTGGAGATCCTGACGACCCAAACTTCACTGCAGCACTAGAAGCATTAGGTGAAATCAACATACGGTCTAATAATCGATTTCAGAGAATAAGAATTGAAAGTTTAGCGTTTCCTAGGGAAGACGGACTACCAGGGCAAGTATTAACTACAAATGGTTTAGGTGAGCTTAGTTTCACTTATGCTGGTGCAGGTAGTTCTACAACAGTAAACAACCTAGGTACTGTAGTACGTGAAATTAATACAAGTACGAACATAGCTTTAATTTCGCATCCATTCCAAACGCAAAACCTGGTTGTAACAGTGATGCGTACTGATAATTTTCAGATTGTATATCCAGAAATTATATACACTAATTTAAACGACATTCAAATTATCTTCAGTACACCACCTCCGCCAGGTTTATACCGTGCTATTATACAAGCTGCAGCAACAATTAATTTAAGAAGGTTCTTTTTTGATATAAATGATACTGTAAATACAAGTATAGTTATAAACCATAACTTAGGTACAAGAGATGTAGCTATAGATGTATTTCAGCGAGTACCTGTATATAGAAGAGTATTTGTAGAAGCAGCAGCAACTACAGTAAACTCCATAACGCTCACATTTAGCAGTCCACCTGGAAATAATATTTACAGAGTGATGGTGACGGGATAATATGCCAATACCTTTTCTAAATACCGCTAGCTTTACTGGAATTCAGCTAACTTCTAACCCCGTTGTAGGACATGTACTTACCTGTGTTGATGCAGATGGTACTGCAGCTTGGTCACCTGTATCTGCAGCAAACTTTACAAGTTTGTCAGCAGACTTAGATGTAAACGGTAATAAAATCGTTTCGTCCAATAACGGTAACGTTGAACTCAAACCACACGGTACAGGCAGAATTTTACTAACAGGGCCAACTGTTTTAGGTGGTGACTTAGATACTAATGGTTTTCTAATTACAAGCAATAACAACGGTAATATAAATATTGATCCACATGGTACAGGTAAAATTCTACTAAGTGCATTAGTTGAATTAGGCGGAGATTTAGATTTAAAAACTCACAAAATAATTACAACCGGCTCAAATCCGATTACACTTGAACCCGCCAATAACCAAAATATAGTGCTAAATCCGAGTGGGACAGGAAAAGTAGTTTTAGACTCGGATACTGTATTAGGGGGCAATTTAGACGTATCCACAAATAAAATTGTTACTACTGCTAATAATAATGATATTGAATTAGATCCTCATGGTACAGGTAAAATCCTACTCAATGCTAATGTAAAACTTGGTGGGACACTAGATACAAACGGTTTTGATATAGTATCGAGTTCAAACAGAAATATAAGACTTACACCTCATGGGTCTGGTTTAATTAATCTAAACGGACCAATCATTTTAGGTGGTGATATTAATGTAGATGGTAAAAAGATACTCTCAACACAGAATGGGGATATCCAAATTGAACCACATGGATCTGGTTTAATTAGGCTTACTGGTAATGTAAGTGTACAGGATGGTTTCAATATACTTTTAGGCACTACAACAGGTACTAGAATTGGTACAGCAACTAATCAACGCTTAGCTTTCTATGGTGTTGCACCTGTACCTCAGCCAGCTAGTGCCGCACAAAGAGCAGTTGTAGATAACACTAATGGCGATACCAGTGCACTTACATTAGAGAGAGTGCAAGATACCTCAGCTGGAGATGAATCAACAACGATAAACAATAACTTTGCACGAATAGCTGTTTTACTGAACAGACTTCGTGCAGACCTAGTTAGCTTAGGTTTAATTAAAGGTAATGCATAGTGGTTTCTATGAGTGATGAATTTGACGTAGACTTACTGCATCAAGCTGTATCTTTAAATGAAAGTGAGTTTGACTCATTTCTTGAAGAATGGTATAACTTACTTTCGACAAATCAGGAGTTATCCAAATCAGTTTACCTAAAAATGGGTAAACATAGAGATCCAAGGGGAGGTCTAACTAAAGAAGGAATCGAGTACTATAACAGAAAAACTGGCTCTAACCTTAAGCCAGGAGTTACTTGGAAACCTAGAACAGCCGAGGACTTTAGAAGGAAAGGTAGTTTTTTAGTTAGGTTCTATACGAATCCTGTTGGTCCTTTAGTAGATGAAAAAGGTAGACCAACAAGGCTGGCCAAGGCAGCCCGTGCGTGGGGTGAGCATGCCCCTACTACACGAGCTGCAGCAGCTAAACTAGCAGCAAAAGGTAGAAGCCTACTAGAGAAGGCTAAGCGAATGAAGGAGAGCAAAAAGAGAGTAAAAGCGAGTATTAACTCTGTTTACGAGCAATACTCTATTCCTTCTAAAAACCCAGATGATTACTTAGTAGTTGAAGATAGAAATAAAGTATCTACTTACCATTTGCAGGTAAAAGAAAACGGTGTTCCTAACCCACGTTTAATGGGAGCTGCCTGGCGTGCTCTATATCACCCATCTGGACACCGAGGTAATCCATATAAAGGTCCACAAAAAGATAAAGCTAAGCGTAAATTAAGAGCATTGTATAAATCCCTAGGAAGAGAAATGCCTAGAGTACAGAGGCATAGTTTTTTTAGTTCTAGTGATGTAGAAACTGGTGAAATTAACCAGGAGCTAAGCAAATCACTTAGATTAAGAAACTTTATTTACAATCTTGTACAAAAACCTCTGAAAAGGGGAATGGCAATACAAAGTCCGATTGTAAGAAAACTCACTTCAGATGAACATGTTGATTCTAATATAGATGATTTTGATGCAAATGTTTTAGATTATCAAGAAACTTACTCTGATTTCAATGCAGACTTCAATGAGTTGTTGTCAGTAATAGAAAATAACTTATCTCAACTAGTAAACTCAGATAAATACTCAAACTGTTCTAAAGAAACCTTAGATTTAGCTTTGAGTATATCTAGGGATATTATTCTTAGTTTATTGGAATTAGATTTATCTGAATCTAGTTTTACTGAATCTTTAGATGAAGTTGAGTACTATCTATCAGATTCAGAATTAGGTGAAAACAAATTATCGGTACTTAATACGGAATCATATAGTTTAGAAGAAGTTGATCTTCCAGATGGGTTTGTATTTTTAACTACTGTTGATAGGGACTTCATTCTAAGGAAGTACACTTTCAATGATTACAGTCAAGCTATTTCGTTTGTAAACGACATATACAATAAAGCTGAAGAGGTTGGGCACCATCCTATTGAGTTGTTAACTATATATAATTCTCCAGTAACGGAAGTTTATATAAAGCTGAGTACAAATGATGAAAAAATTGGTGATACTACTATTGAGTTTAATACTGTTACTCTAAAAGATATTAGCTTAGCTCATTACTGTAATAGTATATACAAAACCCACTATAAGAATGGTTTGTCTAATAGCGGAAGTGAAGACTTATCAAATAATGATGATATTGAACTTACTAATTACTACATAGATCAATTAAACATGGCCTTAAACGATCTAAAACTTACAAAAGAAATAGATCTTGATGATTATGAAAGTTACTCTGAGAATATCTTTCTAGACAGAGACAAGCACGAACAGGCTAAGGCAGAAGCTAAGCTCAAATTCAGAGTTTACCCCAGCGTATATGCAAATATGTGGATGGTTAAGCGTTATAAAGAGCTTGGAGGTAGATTTGCAAAACGAGATTAATATAGCTTAGTTTTAACACTTTTATTCTAACTATATTTATCATGACTGATTTAAATTAGTCAAGAATGGAAAGGTATTTCTATATATCACCTGAACTATATGAGCAGCTTCTATCTGCCAAATTAGTAGATATATTAGATGAGACTGAACTAGATGAGCAATTACTAAGTGTATCACCAGAAGTGTGTAAACAACCTGGTGGACCAAAAGGTTTCTCTGCAATAGCTTCATGCAAAGCACAAGGTTTAATTCCCAGAGCAGATGGAAGAATCTATAAGTCAAAAGAGAAGCTGTCGAGTGATTGTAGTGAATTAGACCTTGTAATAAAACAAGTATCCGAGAAGTATGGTTTACACCCAGGTGGACTGAAAAAGTGGTTTGAAGAGCAAACTCCGCCAGAGTCTATCAGAAAAAGAATAGAGAAAAAGACTGGTGAAAGTTTTCCTGGAGGCTGGGTACGGGTATCTGGAGAAACTGGTGAGATAATAGGCCCGTGCGGTAGAGAAAGTAGTAAAGATGATAGTTCCTATCCAAAGTGTATGAGTTACGAAAAGTGGAAAAGTTTATCAAAGCAAGAAAGAATTGATGCTGTAAAAAGAAAACAAGCGGAAGGTGTACCTGCACGTGGTAAAGGCAATAAGCCTAAATTAGTTAAAACAGAGCTTTCAGATACGGTTAACTATATAGATCGAACTATAACAGCTCAAGTAAATAAACCTAAAGAATGGGATGGTTTAGCATTATATGTTGAGTATTCACCTGGAGAAAAAAGGATAGATTCGAACGGTATAACTACATTTTTAGATTTTTATGGCTACTTTGAAGATTCTAATAACTTAGATTCAGAAGAGCTAGATTTTTATTACTACTCAGGTAGTCCTGTTTCTAACAAAGTCTTTGTTGTCGAGAAGAAAGCAGAAACAGGGGTGTTAGATGAACTCAAGGTTATGCTAGGTTATCCTTCGCAATTAGACGCAATGAAGGCTTACCTAGCTCATAATCCACCTGAATCTTTTAAATCTATCTATGAAATATCTTCTTCAGCTTTACATTCTTTTATAAAAGCTTCTAAGGAATTTAAGTTATCTAATAGTCTTCTACTAGATAAAGTAATTGAGACTAATAGCTTTGACATGGATACATATCCTATTAAGTTTATAGCTTATAAGTCTCAAAATTTCAGTAATACACCACGACCAATGCTCAAAATTCCTGTTGCAAAGCTTGGTTCTTGGGTGCACACAGTCTATAAGAAAGTTGAGTTTACTCAACGTGATTTTGATGACATGATACGGAATTTCAAAAACGATGTTCTCGGATTTCCGCCTTATTGTAGGTATGGACACTCAAAGTATCCAAATAGTGTAGATGCAGAGCCTTCTGTGGGTGAAGTTAAAGATTTGATTCAGGAGGGTAACGTACTTTACTCAATAGTTGAACCAAATAATGATGAAACAGTAGAGGAAATACGAACTAAAAAATACAGGTTTAGTAGTCCTGAGTTAACTAGAAACTTCATTGATAAAAATACAGGTAAAAACCTGGGAACAGTTCTAACTGCAATTTCATTAACAAATGCACCTTTCTTACCTAACCTTCCTGACAATCAAGTATTGAGTATCAACTGCCCAGATTCAAAGGATTTTTTTGTATTAAACCTTAGTACATGTGAGTATATCTCTGGTAATGAAGTAACTAAATATACTTTGTCCGAGTCTACAAGTTTATCATCTAGTAAATTACATATGGAAAACGAAATGAATGTCACACTTAACGAAGGAGCAGTTAGCGAAGCTTCCCAGGAGGAGTTAGCCATGAATGCTCCTATGAAAGAGTCTATGAGATCTCCTATGAAGCAGTTCATGAAGTCTCAACCTGAAATGGAAGAGATGGATGAAGAAGATAAAAAACAGGAGATGTCTAAAAAAGAAAAGATGTCTAGTAAAAATGCTAAGGAAAAAATGAGTCAGTCTGCTGATATTTCAGAAGTTGTATCTACAGAACAATTACTAAGTCAGATTCAAGCTCTTTCGAAACAAATGGAAGAGCTATCTAGTACTTACCAAGCAAGACTTAAGGAAGCTGATGAACGGCTAAACCAAGCTTTGTCTATTAATGCACAGCTCGAAGCTCGTCTAAAAGAGACTGAAGCAAGAACTGAGTATTTAACTTCTCAAGCTTATGCGGCTGAACTTAGCAATCGTAAAGCTGAGTATATTCGGAAAGGTGTTCCGCCTTTTATCGTCAACAAAGTATTTGACATAATCCAGTCTAATCCGTCTCAGCAGATTAAACTTTCTAATGGTGAGCAAGTTACTTTGCAGTCTCAGCTAGAGGAACTTCTTTCTCAGTTTCCTCCTGAGTTTAGAGTAAGCTTTCAGCAGTTCTCCAGCACTGCTACGCCTGTTCAGAAAGCAGAAAATCCCTACAGAAAAGCTGGAATTATTAAGTAAGGTAAACCATCTAGGAGACATAAAATAAATGCTTGCCCCTACTGCTTTAAACACCCCATATCAAGATGGTGCGCCTATTCTCGGCTTAGGTTATACAGAGCTTCTAGAGGTTGCGGAGTACTTCGCACAACTAGAAGATCAAAATAATGGGGATCCACTTGCCGAGTTCTTTCCCGATGAAAATATATCAGCTTTTAAAGTAAAAATCCAGCGTCGTAAAACCGGTGTAGGTATTACTCCGCTGGTCAACTTTGGACAACCTGACGTATTCGTTCCGGATGATAGCTATGACGAGAAGGAAGTCACTCCCTTCCCTATTCGGGAGTCTGCACTAATTTCTCAAGTAACCATAAACCATCTACGTAAGTTTGGTACTTACAATGAGGTTGGAGCAGGTTTAGAGGAAGTTGCCCGAGTAATGCAACGTCTAGTTGAAAGACGTAACAACTTTATTCGGGTTGTTCGTGCTAAGCAAATGCTAGGTGGGGTGTCTTATGTAGACCCCCGTACTAAGGTTGGCATTTCTCTATCGGCTAACTTCCACCCTGCTAACCTAGTTACTCTAACTACTAGTGATTTCTTTACAAATCAGACTTCTGATCCTATTCAAATACTGCTTAGACATAAGTACGAATTACATGCGTTAGGCAAAGCTGAGCCTACGCATATTATTATGTCTAAGCATATGCGGTTTATTCTGGAGAACCACCCAGCTGTAAGAGCTAACATGGGCTTTTACATACCGGCTCCATTAACTGGTGGTAGCAATGCTCCTCAAGGCTTCGTGGGTGCTAGTCTAGCAGCCTATCAAGGCTATGCAACAATGGAGGGTGGTAAGCTTACTTCTATTGCTGGTCTAAAAGTAGTAGTTGTAGATACTCTATATGAAGACCCAGCTAATGGATTTAAGGTTACAGAAGTTTGGCCTCCACATAAAGTAGCAATAGTTGCTAAGCAGCGTGGTTCAGCCATTGTTGGGCGTACAACCCATACTCTTGGCGAGAACCCCGATATGAAGCCTGGCATGTACGTCCGTGTCTCTACGCGCGATTTAGAGCCTCCTCAGGCACCTGGTGGTAGATTAGTTCAGTTAGGAGATAACTTAATCCCACACTTTATCTATCCTGATTGGGTTAGATTAATTGATGTATCCACTGAAGCTGAAGTCAAGAGAGTTGTGAACACTGGGTTAGTAACTCTAACGGTACCTAGCTTCGATCATACTCAAGTCCAGTAGTTAGTTGAATAAAACAGGGGGTATTCAATACCCCCTGTAAACCCTAAAATAGTTGGAGAAATATAAACTATGGCCTTAGATAAACTGTTACAACTAATTCCAGGAGCTAGCGTAGCTGCTGGTGATACTATCAGCGAGCGTACCAGAAAAGGTATCGTTGAAGGTGTCAAATTAATGTATTTACCTGATATAGATGCAACTACATCTGGCAACCAACCAGGTTTTGTTGTAACTCCTGGGAAACTCTTAATCGGAGAACTTGTCTATGACTTTCCCGGGTTAACACCTAGTGATCCAGATTTAGTTGCCGCTGCAGCTGGAGGACTGTCTCTAACATCTACTCCTGCAGTTACAGCTGTATCTGATGCTGTAACTGGTGGAGCTATCTCTACTACTGCACCAGTTGATGTTTGGGCAGTAACACCAGCTCCTATGTATAAAGTGGATCCATTTTCTGTTAGTCAGTTGACTGCGACTGGATCAGTTCGTACTAATCCTCTTGTAGTTGATATTGTTGTAAATCCTGGACATAAAGTAAATAAGCTGCGTATTGAATATATTACGCATAACGCTAACCCAGCAAACCAAGTAGTTAGGGTAAACGGAAAGAACTTCTCCGTTTCTGGTAATACAGTCAATGCTGTGGATGCTACTTTAGGTCTAAACCTAACAATTGTCTTAGTTGCTGGTAGAGACGCAACTTATGAAGGTGATGTAACTGAAGCAATAGTTAGAGATGCTGTTATCCACGGTTTAAATGCATCTTCCCCTGCTGGTGTTTCTCTATCTAAAAAGATAGCATTCGGCTTATCTAATACCCCGCGTGGTGACAGTTTTACTACAAAAGGTATGGTAATTGCTGGACAGCGTGTAGAATTCCGAGATAAGTCTATCTATCTAGGTCGTATAACTGGAGCTACCACAGTTGATACAAGCCAAGCGGAGGTCTTTCAACCTTATACTCGTTAACATTTAGTATTCACAGTGTGGTAGTATTGAATCAATCAATCTACCACACTGTAAAAAGGATTTTAGGATTCATATGGCATACTTTAAAGTTCTAAGCATTATCAAACAATATCCAGAATTAGTTGTTAGTAACATCTATGAACTAGATGATTACGAAGCTGAAGTACTTAAACAAGGTGCAAGTGGACATATACTCGAAAACATAATGTTTGTTTCAGATGAATTTAAAGCCAGTTCATGTGGCTTAGTTTCATTTGGAATAAAGAGACCAGAACCTACCATCTTAATAAACATTAACCAGGGACAAATTGAAGATATTGATAACCAATCTGATGTTGATAATAGACAAACTGAGGTTGTCGAAAATACTAATACCTATGATGAAGAGGTAAATAGAAAAAAAGAAACAAACGTAGTTGCAGAGGTAATTAATCCCTTTTACTATGTAAACGAAGAATCTGAGCCTAAATCAATTGAAGTTAGATATTCAGAAAGAGAGAGTGAATTAAACTCACTTCTAGCTAGGGATATAAAAGACCTCTGCGACAGAATGAACATTACTTATAAAAATAAAGCACAAGCAATTCAAGCAATTCTTAAGTTAGAGTTTCCTGATTATGTTAGAGATCAAGCTTTAGTAGAAGAAGTCCTAAACGATGAGTCATAGTGATTTATCTATAGAAGGTCAGCATGCCTTGGACTAGCAATGATAACGTATTTGGGTCGTCGTTAATCGGTTACGGCGACTCTTTTTTTAAACGATGTGTACGTATGGTTCGTACACACAATGTATTGTTAGATCCTAATACGGTTTCGGATGAGGAAATAGAATTTACTCTAAAGAATTTAGCCTATCCAAGAATCTGGTTTTACCTAAAAACCGCAAAAGTAAAGAATACTGGGTTACCTGTATTCTATGATCCGCAATCTAGTCCTAGCACAGAATTTGGTGATGAACAGGTTTTCAGACAAGCTTTATTTGATTCTCCGGATAACTCGTTTGCAAGTTCTATTGCCTGGATAGCCAGTGCGTATGCAGCGTCTATACTGACTTCTAAAACTTTCCATATTGTAGACAACTATGCTGATTTAGCTAAGCATTTAGAGAAGATAGCCACAGCTACACTAGAACAGCTTAAACAGGAACTATGTTGTTCAGCAAGTGAAGCTCCTTTGAAAGCTCCTACTAAATCACCTTTTGATGATATATCTTTTTACTTCGCTCCAGCTTATGATCCTCTAACAGACACCTTGTATGAGAGGATAGAGCTTAATTGGTACGAACGAGCAATCATGGAAGTAATTGTAGGATCTACTCCAGAACCTGCTTACTACGAGGTGCCTAACTACACTAAACCACTGCAGTTAGCAATGCAGGTTCAAAATGCAATTAACAACAGGTCGAAGCGAATTTTAACTGTGCTAAATGCAGGTGGGAGAACACCGGCTAAGATCGAAATCGTACCTAAAGCAGACTTGCCGCCAGATAGCAATCAGATCTATCAAATAGAGGTTGCATTAGAACGATTAACAGCTGTAGCTAGAGATAAGGAAATTATTCAGAGTGCTGAATCTGTAAACTTAGTATTCCGTAGATATTTATATTTCGTAGGTTCCGTACCAAGTCAAAGTGATCTAGATAGAGCCTTTGGTGTAGGTAATAGTGTTTTTACAGTAGGTCCAGGTGGTTCTGTTGCTCCTCCTACAAGTCCAGCAACAACAGGTGGTGGGATATACTCTACATTACCTACACCGACTCCTGGAGCAATATTTTGGCAAGTAACAGCCGTTCCAAACAGTGAGTTTATTGGTAATTATACATTAGGTACGGTTGATGTAACTGCAACTCTACCTCCTACCTTAAGGAATAGGCTGTATAAGGGATATAAATGGCGTTGTGTTAGTAGTACTGATCCTAATTTTCCTAGTAATAACGGTGTGTGGATACTCGAAGAGGAGTATCCTAAATTAGGTTTTCATGAAATTAAATACGGAACAAAGGCTGATTATAACGAGTTAACACGTACAGGTCCTCACGGAATCTTTTTACAACTCGGTTCTGCAAAAGATGCCAAAGATGTTACCGGACTAACACCACTAGAAGATCTAAGTAATATAAACACTTTTTATTTTCGTGTAGATAATGAAATTGCTTGGGGTTCTTATTTTCATACTCTAACTGAAGAAGATGTTAAAGAATCAGAAGTAGTTGGGAATACAATTCCGTTTGGCATTTTCAAGTACAGAGTCACTGGACCTAATACTACGACTTTACCTGCTAATACAACAGGCTATTCTACTGAAGACTCAGATAATTTACCAATCGTATCTTCTATCTCATTTAGAGTGCCTGCAGGTGCTAGTGCTGCACGGATAGCGCAAGCATTTAACCATAGTTTGTTTAACTACTACAAAACAAACAACGTTATCGGTGCAATCATAAAGAATACTAATGCTGTAACATGTGCAGTAAATAGAGCTGAACCGTTAACTATAGCAGTAGTTATAGACTTCACTGAACTACCTGCTCCAATATCTATTGCAACTGGTAACTACTCTGAACCACTGAGTTCATTTACAAATGAACCTAAATCTATTTACTTAACCAGTCCTTTAGTAAAACCAACATCAATTCAAGCAGATGGCTCAAATCCTAATGGTTTTATTACAGATGGCAAAGGTAGTGCATTATTAGTAAGGCAGAAGTTTTCTGACCGACATCAGTACGTTAGAGACAAACTAAATAGTATATATGCAGGTGGGTATAAACCATAATGCCGCATCCTATTTACTATCCTCAAAATGATGGTTCACATCCACACTTAAGGGCTTCTCTAGGCCTATTAATGGATGCAACTTTGTTAGGTCTATTAAACCACCCACTTCTGGTTAATCCTCCTATACGTGACCCTAGAGACCCCTCTAAAAAGCTTTATATAACAAATGCAAGAACATATGATGGTACAAACATAGAAAATGATGGTTTAAGTCTATTAGTGTACCCATATCATCGGGAAGGCAGCATACTTACTACAAATTCGTTAAATGCTGCAATGGTAATGCATGACTTTAATATGGGCACAGGCCCAGGTCAGTTTACTAAGACTACAGTAACTTTAAACATTGTATTAACGTATCGAGGATATCAAAAAGAATTTTTTAGTTATTATGTACCTGCACCATATACAGAGAATCCCGGACTAGATTGTATTGTTCCTGAAAATCCAATAGAATTTAGTGACAGTGGCAACCCTAATAATCCTAATTTTAGGGAGGTAACAATAGTAACTTATCCAGGTGAAAATGTTTTATACGACTATATTGAACTAGTCCGATTAGCTTTAGAAACAGATTTGCGTATTTTATATGCACAAGGTCAGCCACTAAATGCTGATTCCTATGTTGAGTATATAACTCCTCTATCACAGAACTGGACAGAGAAAGATCATGTTGTACTGCATAAGATAGGTTTACTCTGGAAGCTAACTGTAAATGCTCCCAGATGGTGGAATTGGAGATTTACAGACGTGCCTTATAGAGGTCTTAGTAAGATTAGAACTGAACGTGTAGCAGCAGATCCTGTTATGGTTTCCAGGGAGATTTATGTACCAAAATAGACAACTTGCGCAGATTTTGAATTTATGTTAGCTAATGCCCAGATTCAAAAGTAATTTAGGGTATTAAATAACTTTATACTGTAAACCTACAAGCTAAGCGAGACGGACTGTGCCTATCGACGCCCTTTATCCCTCAATATTCTTTAATGAAGATAACGTTGGGTTACGCCCACCAGTTAGTAGAGTTCAAAATAGAATAGGTCTTGTTGGAGCTTTCTCCAGAGGTCCACAAAACGAAGGTATTGTTATTTCTAACAGAGAACAGCTTAGAAAAATCTTTGAAGAGGACTTATACCCAGGTTCTCTAGCTGTCCAAGCTGCCATGGACCAAGGTGCTAGAGACTTTGTTATAGTTAGGGCATTGTCTAAAGGCAGAGCAGGTAGAGGTGAAATATTAGTTAGAGGCACTGCTACTGTAAATCATGTTGTTACGGTATTAATACGTGATGATAAAGGTCAAGTTGCATTTGAGGCTACTTCTATCTCTATTAATAACGGTGATAGTGAATTTAAGATCAGAGATAAGATTGCCACGGCAATTGGAACTGACCCTAATCAGCGAGTTCTACCTGAAGTAATAGGCAATAGACTATACGTAACTGCTCAGGAGTTTGGATATCATACAGATAACTGGACTGTACATGTTGTCCCCCTTAAACAGTTCGGTGCGGGTATTGTTGATGTAGATAGACTTAAGCAAGTTGAGTCCGCTAGGTTAACTAATCAATCAACAGCCTACGTATTTTATACTGGTCTGTATTACAACTACGAGCCATCGAGCAATGCTGATGAATCACTGCCTACTGTAATTAGACCTAATGATAAGCAAATACGAGCAACTTTTAACTCAATAGCACCTAACCTACCTGTAACTATTGATGTAACTACTGATGTAATTACCTTAAACGGTCATGACTTACAGGTCGGTGACAGAATAAGATTTGGGTTTGCTACTGCACCACAAGTAGGTAACAACCCCATCTCATCTACAACTATTTACTACGTTACAAACGTTACTGCAAACACATTCCAAGTTGCATCTACTCGGGCTCATGCTTTAGCTGGGACACCAGTTGTAGATTTTAGTTCAGCAGGTACTAACGTAACAATTAATCATATAGAAGGTGCTTATAGACAAAATCTAGCTGAATTAAGATCTTTCCCACTGATTGGAGTTGAGGCTCCTTTTCTTATTCAACTAGGGGATGGTAATGGAGTTCTCAATACTTATAAGTGGGATCCAGATAACCTAACAACTGATAACGGTGATGATGTAACAACTGCTACTCATATCAAACCTGAGGTTCTTACTATTGTTAACCCCGGTCGTTGGGTAAAGGATAACAACGCTTCAAACGGTCGTTGGATTATATCCACTCCTCCTTCTGTTGGAACTACGTATGCTCCTACCACACCGGCTAGATTTACCGGTGGGCAAGATCCTCCGACTGTTGCTGAAAGAATTTTATATCACGCGGATAATACTCCGATTTTAAAGGTACTAGCAAAGTCTCCTGGTGTCTGGGGTAATGATGTAGCTATTACAATTACTCCTGCACAACAAACCTTTGGCATTATTCGCAAAGTTAACATGCGGGTTGTTGACTACCGCAGGACTAATAGGGTTGCCAATGGTTTCTTTGAGGAGTTTTTACCTTCACTGGATCTACAAGATGTATTCTATACAGCTTCGGGTAATACATTACTCTCGATATCAAATCGTTCAGATTTAGTTAACCTACAATATCTAGGTAAAACTGCTGATGATCTAACTAAAGTACCTACCCATACAAAAGCCATAGGAACTCTATCTTTCGCTTCCGATGCATCTGCAGATGGAACACTATTTATAGACATTAGAGATCGTAGATCTGGATTTCCAATTGTTAATACAGTTAAGTATACTTATAGACAGTTTGACACTGCTCAAAGTATAGCTAAAGGTGTAGAAAGATTAATTAACAACTCTGGTACTAAAGCTGCTGTTACACTTAGGTTCTTAAGTGGTACAAACATTTCTGCAGGTAATACCTTAACTGTATTAGGCGTAACTACAGCACCTGCACCAGCTGGAGGCTACAACCGATTTACATTGGTAAATGCTTTAGAAGCAGCTTTTGCGGGCGACTTAAGGTACGATACAATCGTTCTTCCTACTGGTGATGGTATACGTTTTGTACAGAAAAATCCAGGTGTAGATGAAACTCCTGTAAACATTACTAAGTCTCGAGCTACTGACGTTGTAAATGTCTATATATCAAATAACTCTAAGATCCTAAACTTGCATCCCGACGTACACCTAGTTAGTTCCATTGTTACAACACGAATTAAACTAACTGACGGAACAGTACTATCTCAGCCTACTATTGCTTTAGGATCATTAGCTTCACCTGTAACCGATATTGAAGTGGTTACAAATGCAATCGTAGCCTCTTGGACCGGTAATAGTGAAGTATTAGTCTCTAAGATTAATGCGAACACACTTGAATTTAAACTAATAGACTCATCTGAGTTAGATATTGAGGAAATAACCTTCACAGCCGCAGGTTTTGTTAAAGAAGGTGGCAATCAGTTCGGCGCTGCTTGGTCTAGTGTTTGGCCAGGGACCTTTACTCTGAATATTAGTGGTCCTGTAAACGTTACAAACGGCACTGTTATCAACGTTGCTAACGCCGCAGTTACAATATCAGGTAACGTAACAACACCTTCTGCTCTTGCTGCACAATTAGCCGCAGGACTAGGATCATCTAGGACAATAAATGGTGTAACGTATAGTATTAGTACCTCTGGTACTACTATTACGTTTACACCTACTTCTGGTACTTTTACACCGACTGTACCTCTAACACTAAATATAAATGGCAGTGCGATAGCTAGACTTAACTTCTTAGGTTATCCAACTGAAACAACTACGCTAGGTGGAGGTGTACCTAGTCTACCTGTTGAGGCCCGTTTGAACGGATTAGAGCTTATTCTAGAGGCTAAAGATGTAGGTGTACAAGGTAATCTAATTGAGTATAGAGCGCGTACAAGTAACCTTCTATCTATTGTAGTACTTCCAGCAGACTATGAAAGATTAGAAGGTGGCCAAGACTTAGCTACTGAGGCTTATCTCAGATACGGCAGTTTAGGGCCTACACTTAATGAGAAAGATTTCTTAGATGGCTTAGAAGTACTAAGAAATCTTCAAGCAAACCTTATTGGAGTAGCTGCTACACCAGATGAGTTAGGTAGACCTATTGAAACCTTAGACAGCATTCACTTTGCGCTAATTCAGCAAGCTGAAACTGCTTCAGAAGAAGACGGTTTGAGATTCGCTGTTCTGGCTGCACCTAAGGGCTTAACTGCTCAACAGGCTAGAAACTACATGGCAACTCAACCTAATTCTAGATATGGAAAAATGGTTGCCGGATGGGTAACCTATGCAGGACAACCTATTTTAGGTCAATATGCAGTGTCTCCTACCGGTTTCGCACTGGGTCACATAGCAGTGACTCCGTTCCAAGTGTCTACTGCTGCAAGAGCTTCATCTCCTCAAATTAGAAATGTAATTTCTACTGATGTTTCTGTTGGGCATGCCGCTAGAAACGAATATACACAGAATAGACTAGATATTATTTACCGAGAGGAAGGTAGTGGAATTGTACACTTCTTAAATGGAAGAACACTCTCTACTGATCCTGCTTGGTATTGGGATACAATCAGACGTGTTTATAACGTAATAAGGGAAGATCTATTCTTTAGTCTGCAATGGGCTAAGTCTGAGCCGTTAACACAACAAACTGTACGTCAGATTAAAGATGCAGTTGATAATTATCTAGAGATTAGGAAGTCACAGGGTTTGATTCTTGAATACAGTAAGACAGAAATTAGTATCTCTAAAAACCCTGTAAGTGCCTTAATTAGTGGCAACCTAACGATAGATGCATACTTTACCCCAATCTATCCTGCTGATAGACTAATGGTTAATCTAATAAGACAACCAGAGCGTGTAACAATTGCTCTCTAAATTGCAGTTGTCTTAGGTATAAGTTAAAGAGGTGCAATGTATTGCACCTCTTTTTAATGATTATTCAAACTTTACCTAAAAATCTCTCTAAATGCGATAGTTACGGTATGTATTTATCTAACCTATCTATTAATTTAGGTACATATTTAACCGCTAGTTTCTTACTGTGAAAAGTAATTAGTAGCTCAAGTAGAACTTTATAAACCAATAACACTGTAACTGCATCTACTATATTTTTGATTACAGAAAAGTTATCTAGCATAAAATTCTCCTAGTATTCTTGTAGTAGATGTTATCAAATTAACTTAGTTATTATTAGCTTTACTGGTCAAGTTACTTTTAAGTAAACAACAAAATCTGATAACTTAAGCAGAAAGTGCTATATCATATCACATAAGTTACTTGTAGTCAATATAATCTAAGTATTTATAGATTTAGATTTAGGTTTTAATTATGGCTGTAGCAGGAAATGCTGGTCGCCCACATAACGGTGTACTTAATAATGGTATTTTTGACCCAATACAAGGTTTTGACTGCAATGTTTGGGTGCAGGGTATGTGCGGTAATGGTGCACCTAGAATGATCGGTAGATTTACCAGCGCAGTCTTGACCATACGTAACGCTACTGAAGCGTACATGGAGCTAGACCAACGGGTACCCAGATATTTGGATGGAGAAATACAAATAGCCTTCGTACTTGAGCGTGGAATGATTGACACCGACATATTTGCGGAGGCAATGGGATACACGAGAATTTCTCGTGCTAACAGAATCAATAGATCACCTAGAATCTCTGTTACGTTTAGTGTAGATGCATCTGGTGATTTTTATTCTACAAACGATGAAGGTCTATTTACTAGACCATATAGCAACCAACTAAGAGGTATAGGAGGTAATAGTATAATATATAACCCAACTGAGGGTAGACCACAGTTTGCTTTTGATCCTGCCTGTGATGCCCCTGTCTTAGGTACTGGTCCAGATGAGCAGCGGTATAGATCTGTTGTAGGTAGAATAAAATTACTAAACTGTAAAATTGACTCTATTAACACAGCCTTCTCTGGTGGTCGTGGTGTTGTACCCGTTCAGCTGCAAGGTGTAGCCGAGGGTTATGAGTACTATAGAGAAGGTCTAAATACCGCTCAGTTTAGTATAGGTGTTAATAGATTCCAAGATCTATTTGGTCCTCAGGGCGTGTAATTTACCTAAAAAACGCAAAACTAATAAGCTAGTTCTAGTAATAGAGGACTAGCTTATTTTTATTTGCGGATTGCTTTAACTATTATGACAGATTTATCGGGATTTGAGAAAAAGAGTAGAATTGCAGATTCTGCAAATTCTAAAACTAGATTTCCTGAAACCTTCGATGGTTATACAAAAACAGAAGGAAATTCAGAAGGAAGACTTATACCTCACCACTATATAAAAAATAATAACTTTCCAACTTGCTGTTTAGTTACAGTACCTCAACCGCATCACAAAGAATTATTTCAATCTAGGATTGAATATGCAAACAGGTCTCTACCTAGACCTGTTTATAAAATGGATTCTCTAGGCCAAATCTTTGTTGCAGGTAGACGTACACCTTGGGCTATTGTAAATGCCGAATGTAAAGTAACCCGGGTATGGGCAGCAGGAGATGGCTTGGTGAGGTTAGCACCATCTATGAAATACCGAGAAGCACCTCCAGATTGGGAATCTGGTATAGGTTTATTTCTCTTCCCTGAAATGGAAATAAGACTTTTCATGGGATACACTAAAAACCTCTATCAAGAGCCTGTTGATTGGCAAGATGATAGATGGTATACGAATCCAAATCCAGATGTACAGCCCGTTTTTTGGGGCGTTGTAGACATGATTACCGTAAAAGGCTCTAGTAGTGGAGTCTTCTACGAAGTAGTGTTTAGAGACAAAATGAGGTACTTTGTAGACACTGTATTACATTCACCTATTTCCATTGTCACTAGACAGCATGAGGATACAGATGGAAAAGGTTATCTGTCTAGAGGAATGTTCCTCCAAAATATTATCGACCAGACTTTCTTCACACCGGGTGTATTTAGACAGGAACCTGTTGTAGGAGATGAATTTGCCTATGACCGTAACCAAGCTGCGCATCGCAGAACTAGTGTTATGTCTTCATATAATTCTCCGCACAGTTCTGTTAGTCCTGTAAAAGCACAGTTTCCTTGTGACACAGAATATGATTTAGAAATTACTGGTATATTTGGTGGTCCAGACCAAACTAGAAAGCCATTTGTAATGGACTATGCATGCTATGACAGCATAAGTTTAGTTGATAAAGATGTTTTTCCACATTTGAATAGGGTAGAAGATGGTGGTAGTACACAAAGTGAAGAACAAAAACTAAAACTGCAGCAAGATTTTATGTTCGGTGACTGCAGTGTTATGAAAACTCAATTAGAAAACTCTAAACCACCATTTGATGAAAGTGCAAACAGACTGAAGGCTGTTATGGATTTACTTATAAAGCGATCTAGAACTTCCGATGATGCTAGACGGGGTTTAAAATCAGGTTTTTATGACATAGAAGTGGGGGACGATGACCCAGAAGTAAAAATCTTTTTCGATAGTCAAGCGAGTGGTAATAACCTAACTGCTTTCTTCTTCGATTCAAGAAGAGAACAAATGCCTGCTGTAGTAGCAGCACCTCAGTCTTCTGATACTCCACACGGATTAAATGTAGTTACTTTAATAAATTCTAATGTAGAAGGTCAGCCTCCAATAGATGTTATTCGGTATTTAGCTAATTCTGAGTTATGGCCAACTGAAGTTTTTGTAGACCATAGAACAGGTCATTTCTTCTACATTCCGAGATCAACTCACTTTAGAAAAGATGGCATGCCATCCAGAGTATATGTGATTGGTAGACCAGTTGAAATAAATAATAAGATATATCCACCCAACGTACATGAATGGCAGATGGAGTGGAGTACATTAGGTTATAAAAATAATTTTCATGTCATGTCTGTTGGTTCGTCTAGTGGTGGTTCAGAATTACCGCTACACTACTACTTCTCGCTAGTAGAATCACCAGGTGGGAGAATTCTACCCAGCTATATAGCACCTAGACACGTTCGTATCGCTGACCCCACTGCATCTTTAGACAGCACCGGTGCAAAAAATGCATTGGTAACTGCTCTCAGCATGGCTAGAGCTCTATCTAGAGACATTAGAGTTGGAACAATTGTTGTAGATGGCGATCCTAAATTACTACCCGGTCATTCTTGTTGGATATTTAATGCTGGATTGTTTAATGTAGATTCCTTACAAATGACTGCAGAAGAATATACTAGATCGATTACACCTAGTGCACTTAGTGAATATATGAATAACGCATATAAATGTTATAGAGATAATGCACTAGGTCAGACTAGCAACAGACAGTACTTTGGTGTACCTGCATCTATGACAATAGCGAATGATGCTAATAAAACTGTATCTAGTTCAATAGTCGAGGATGATAAAGCAACTGAATTTGATAAGTTAGTAGGAAATGAACCTCTATATAGAGGTTCTAATCAAACACGTCAAACAGGTATTATTTTGAGGGTTGATACTGTTCAGCACGTATTTTGTATTAATTTACGGAAAGGCTTTCAAACGGAAATTTTGTTAGGAGAGTTAATGTAGCTATGGCAACTCAATTACTAAATACTGTATTTCCTGGATCTAGAGCTGCTATTTTTAATAGGCAGTCTGACATGATTCAGAGATATGTAACTCCTACGGGTGGTCCAGAAGAGGTATTAACTGCTGCAACCCATTTGGAATCACGTAGACAAGGTTTAACAATTGGTAATAAGAGAATCGGTGGACACCAGGTTGGTATACAGATAATGACTAGTGAATCTGTATCTCCTTTTGGTGTAGGCGAGTTTGTAAGACCACCAGCTCCTAATACAGGGTTAGTTGTATCTCCTGTAAACGGAATGAATCGGTACGTATCGCATGGTGGAGGTTTGTTTTTTACTGGTAGAGGTGATAACAATATCAGCGAATCTATACAATCGGCCGATTCTTCCTTAGGTAGAGGTTTATCATATCCCAGAGATCCTATTTGGTTAGTAGGCGGTAATGAGGGTTCCCCAATAGTAGATAGACTTACACGGACATTAAAGTACTATCCACAAACTCTCGAAACTGCTGATAGACCTATCCAATTAATAAGCCATTTAGATACAAAAAATGAACCAACTAGGTCCGAAATTATTGTTCCAGGTTCAATGGAAACAACGGATTGGAGCGGTAACAAAAGCAGAGTAGAACTGGGTACTGTTAATAGTACAAATTTTTCGGATGAGTTTCACAAAGATCATGGTATGCGTCGAGACTATTCTGAACAGAGAGCGCTAGCCAATGTTCATGAACATAATTATTGGCAGGCTGCTTGTAAGGTAGCTATAGATGCGTGGCTTAAAAATGAAGAGCTTATTGGAATGAAGTAATGTTTGGTGTTTTAGAAAAGGAAGTAAAAAATATAACTCCTCTCTATCAAAAGGAGGACTTATTGAATCAATTAGCTTTTGCAGTTTTCTCTACTTCTGAACCTTTTGTCTTTAAGCAGAGTAAATCAACTCTGGTTCTTATTGATAAACCTAATTTAGCAAATAAAACTAAAAAATCTAGTTCAGTTTTAAATCGAACTAAGGAAATAAACAAAATGGAACCTTCACTTAATAACGATGATTCTTCTATTGTTGAGAATAAAACAGATCCTATAGAACTTAATTTGTTAGGTTTAACTTTGATAAATTTGCCCTTAATACTCCTTGAATAACAATGGATGTATAAGAACTTATGAAATCTCAGTACGGTTGGAATAAAGGTTTAGACAATCAAAGTAACGAGGAAGCTCAATATGGTTGGAATAGATATTCAGGTAATTATAGCTTTGAGGAACCAGAAACAGACTCTACAAACTTTACTTTATTGGTAGGAAAAGCAACAAAGCTGTCTATACCGAATATAGCTAACTTACCTAACTGGAAAGACCATACAACCAATACTACATATAAACTGGCATTACAGGCTCTAACTATTGCGCAGTCTCTAGATTTAATTGGACCTTACGAAGCAAGGGAGAAATCTAATCTAATACGTAGTAGAAGATTGCGGTTTTCTGGTCCTAAAGGTAAATGTAGTGTATCTGGTTTAAACCCTGTAAGAGAGTTGAAGAATCCATTTTACCAAGTTGGAAGTTATTTTATAAAACATCCCGAGCATCCTATAAGGGAAAAAGAGTGGGTAATGTCAGAAGTTTGGGGTACTAATTATGCTCGCTGGTTCCATTTTCCTACACCAGATTTTACTTGGGTTTCACCTATATCAGATTTCTTAGGTTGTGAGCCACAAAAATGACAAGAGTACAATCAAACATAGAAATACCAGTAGATATTTTTGGTATAGATCCTAGGTACCTGGAGAATCCGAGTCTTGTTGCAGATGATGATGAGTTGTCGAATATATTCTCACAAGAATTTGCAGCTGTAGCCGGATTAGCTGCACACGGTAAGTACTATCTTAGATATAGAGACAAGCAAAACTTTTTGGAATCTAACTCTTTACGTTATATTGAACCAAGATTGCCTAGAAGAAAACAGACTACTGAATTACATAAACAACTATTTAGGTTAGTTATTGCACTATCTTCTATTGTTGATTTACTTCTAGTTACAAATACACAATACACTGTAAATTCCTTACCGAACAGAAGTCCAATTGAATTAACTGTACATGCTAAACGTTGGAGGTTAAAACCTAAAGATAAAGATTTCTATCCTAAATACGACTTTTCAGATCCTAATAATTTACCTGAAATAGGTGCTGCCTTGCCTGGTAACATGCTTAGCTTTCTTAAAGTGAATAAACCTGATCCAACCTATATAGAGGTCTATCAAGCAATTTTATCTAACACGGATACAATTTTAAAATCAAATAAACCTGATCCTCTATTACTCTCTAGTTTTATACTTCGTAGTTCGCCAAAACTAGAACGTGCGAGGCAGATACTAACTGCATTTGTAAATTCTATTGTTTTGGTGAATCTACCAATCTCGAAAGTGTACTCACCTGGCTTTGATATCAATACTAGAACTGACATTATAACTAGGCTAATAAACATCGGTAACATTGCGACAGACGAGTTAGACAAGGCTGTAATCTTTAATAAGCTAGCTGAAAATATTTTTACAGGTAATTATACAGATGATGATATTGAGCTGATTAAAAAGCTAATAAGTATCGATCCAGCCTTGTTTTACGACTCTGTTTTACTCAGCAGAATAAACTCGTCAAACGAACTCTTAGATAAATTAATTAGTTCCTATATCAACGTATTAAATCCAAATGAGACAATTCAGGATTTATTAGATATTTATCTAGAGGAATCTAGTATATTAGATGGTGCTTTAGGTATACCAGGCAATTATATTGCTGCTGGTACAGCACACATATTAAAAGTCTTATTTATTTTAAATGACCTAACGCAAGGAATTGTTGATTCAGAAGCTTTTAAAGCATGTATACCGATATTAGTACAAGGTATTAAATTTATTAACGATAGCAAGTTAGAACAGTTTAACGTAATCATAGGTAAATTAGTTTCAGTACTCAATATTCTTAGACAGACTGATATTGATGTTTTAGCAACTATTAGTAACGCAAGATTTTTACAGTTACAGAAAGCTATAAAGGTTAAATAAAGTAAAATGACAAAGTGCATAAACTCAGATTTAAACATTACTCGTTTAACTAATATTGTTTTACCAAAAATTCTACAAGTACTAAATCTAAATGATATTGAGAGCATATCTTCAGATTTTACATTTATACCAGGTACTTACATACCTACTTTAGAGAGTGATGATATCGGTTTACCTGGAGTATTTATACCTGAAGATATAAATATAAGACCTTTCATTCCTACTTTTGGATTACCTGTAGTTGATTTTATTGAGAAGATACCGAATAGACCGGGCATACCTGGAGTAATACTAGTACCTAACGATAATAATCCACCTATATTTGTACCAGAGCTACCTGTAGATAACGCAATTGAGGGTGTTTTTGTACCAGGTATTCCTGGAGTTTATGTAAAACCACCAGCGTTGGATTTCGCAAACTTAGACTCAGTTAACTATTTAATTAGTGATTTTATACCAGGTGTAGAACTAAATCTTATAGATCCGTATGAACCATTATTACCAGGTTATAACAGTGATTATGTTAGAAGTCCCGTATTTATACCAAATGATTCTGTAAGACTATCGTCGAATTTTGATGTTGATAATCTAGTGATACCAGGTATTTTAATACCAGGTTCTAATGAGAGTTACAAACCCGTAATTGCAGATGTAGACGATCAAGATAATCATCAGGATGATATAAGAATTTCAGGATTAATACCTGGTTCACCTATAACTAGTTTTCCAATAAACTTAGGAGACCCGGTAACTGGAATATTCATTCCAAATAATCCTCTGATTCCACCTTTTATTCCAGGGTTCCCTTATATACCTCAAGATTTTTTGCCGGTGTTGAATTCTGGAAATAGTAACCTATTTACACAACCTATACCAATCTTAGTGCCCAACAGAAATTTAATTAACTCTAGTATTAATTTGAAAGATCTAAATCTGTCGACACCAACTTTACCTGTACCTAGTATAGATATCAGTCCTAGTAGTCTAGGTGTATTTGAGGATACTCCTAATACAGAAATCTCTTTTGATGAATTCACACGGTTTGAAATAATAGCTGTTAGAAGAACCCATGAAGATTTAAGAGAAATTAATAGAGATATAACTATAATAATTTCTAAATTAAAGACATTTACAAAATATATACACAAGTACGTAGAAACACAAGGCTTGAACTTTGTTAATCAAGCAAATGTTACTAGGTATGAAATTATTGAGTCTAGTGTAACTAACAGTATTAAAACGGCAGAGATATTAGTAAATAGATTTAAATTGGATAATAACTTTTATAAGTCTTATTGGGAAATACCTTTTAAGTATGACGGTGTATACAGAAGAACTCAAGAAAGAACTAAGGAAATTTATCAAAATAGCTATTCTACTGCAAATATAATTATGTCTCATGTTACCCAAGGTAACAAGGTCGATTTTCGTGCTGGTAGAGTTATTAACCAGGCTACACACTTTATAAACCTAGCCAAGGCTGAGATACAAAATTACGCACCTATAACAACTACAATAAGCGAAGTAATGGAAACTCAATCGGTTTCTAATAGGCTTACTTCAGATGAGATAGAGTTCAACTCTATGGTTAATATAATTAGAACATCTGAACAACAACATTTAATCAGTAATCGATTTTCACATATATCTAAACTAACTGATTGGAGAACAGAGAATTATACTGAACATATTAAAAAGAATAAGACTATACTAATTGGTGGTTCCGAATCTAAGGAAATTAAGGGCTCAGTTACTTATAATGCAGATGGTATTATAACAATCACATCAAATACCAAACTAATTTTAAATGCACCTGAAATAGTATTAAATGGCGTGCAAATGGTGGGTGCCTATCAACCTGTAGAAATTAGTAATCCAGAGGTGCCTACTGTAAAAGAAGAGTCTCTTAAACCTTACTACGAGAGAGTAAGCTCACACCCTTCTAATCTTGCTAGCTCTGGTTACGGTGATATACCAAGAGATACAGATAAAATTCCACCTCCAACAGTAGGAACAGAAGGTACTATAATGAGCCATCTTGTTTCTCCCGTTACTGCTGCTCGTCAATACAAACGAGTAAAGTAATAGCTAGTCAAATAACAGGTTAATTTGTATGAAGCAACAATTGGTTGGGCTAGAGTCAATTAATAACGATGTTTTAAGAATAACAGCTAAATTTCTAGACCGTGTAGAGTTTAAAGGTACCTCTGCTATTGAATTAGCTAGGCTAATAAACTTGACTAAAGATCCAGAAATACTCAAACAGAACTTAGATGAGAGAACATTAAAACTCCTTATATCTGCACTAGAATCTAGCTCAGGATTTGGCTCAGAATCTCTAGATTGGGTTCACGTATATACAGTGTACATAGCTGTTTATGAACAAAACTATTTGAATCAAAGTGAATAATGGGTACACCTGAACTGAGTAAAACGGACTTAGAGAGGCTTTATACAGATATCGGTTGGTTTGTAGGTAACTCTGCTTTAGCTGGAGAAGCTTTACGCGGAGGAGATATAGCCATAGCATCTGACTCTGATTTTGTTATACGTTCAGGTGTAAGTGAGATTGTTGAGTCTTTAAAACGTAGACTGTCCACTCCTAGAGCTTTTTATGAAAGGTGGATTTTAGATGTAGATGGTTTAAAATCAATTGACTCGGATTATGGAAATCCAGCGTTTAATGCTCTATCTGAACCAATGACTAGCTCGTGGTTGAGATCGATGTTGGATTTCATTACTTTAACTGTTAACCAAGAGGATAGAGTTAACCTAATAAACGTTAGCGTAGGTTCTATTTCTCCCCAATCAGGTTTAGTTACATTTGTAATAGAATACCAAGTTATTGGTTCAGACATTGTATATTCGATGCAATTAGAGTCTAACGGGGAAGAACTACTATTAACCCCAGATTAGTTGTATGAGTATAACTTTTAGAAATATAAATACACTCTTTAATGACTTAGCACAGACGTTAAGTCAGGTAGGTTCACGTTTAACTAATTTTAGACAAGGTTCAGGTTTATATACACTATCCAGAGCTTGGTTAACATTATTAGCACGAACAGAAGTTGAATTAAGAGACTTAGTACTAAGCTTTTATGCCCAACTTGCTACTGGGGATGATCTAGATAGAAGAGTAGAAGATTTTGGATTAAAAAGGAAAGATGGTAGTTATGCTTCAGGTAGGATTAGCATAGTTGCTAATCTTCCTACAGTTGCGGTGTTGCCTAGATACTCTCTAGTTCAGGTACCAAATAGCACTATATCATTTTTAACTCAAACAGAAATTACAGTAGGTGGTAGGAATGCAGCAAGTGTAGATATTATTTCTACAAACCCAACTGCCATTTCTTTGCCTGCTGGTTCTAGATTAGTTATACCGGCTTTACCTAATGCTGTTGTAACTGCAGTACAGGCAATTCAGGGCGGATCGCCTCCTGAATCAGATAAGGAGCTTAGACAGAGGTTTCAAGATTTTATACTCAGTCTCCAGGAAAGTACTTTACGAGGGGTACGTAGAGCTGTTTTAGCTATACCTGGTGTTACTCAGGTAATAATATTGGATCAGTACCCAATACAAGGAGTTTTTACTGTAGTTTATGATACCAATACCCCAGATCCGAATGACTTACTTCTGTCAGTAAAAGGAGCAGTAGAAACAACAAAAGGTTTAGGGGTGCCTTATCAAATCATACCTGTTATTCGCAGGAAAATAGATTTGTTAATTAGAGTCACCTACGTTAATAGTAGCGTTGTAAATGAAGCTGAGTTAGATATAACAAGAGTACTCTCTAACATCAAACCTGGCATTGGAGTTCCTATAAATATATCGACCTTAATTAGTTCTATCTTAAGAGCTAATAAAGGTATTGTTGACGTAGCTATACTGTCTCCAGGAAACAATATTGTGCCTAGAGAGTTTGAACGTCTAATTATTAATAGCTTTAAAGTTGAGAGGTTGATCTTATAGTGTCTAAGGAACTAAGACCAGATGAGAAGTTCTTGAGTGATTTAGCCTTCAAGGTATTTATGTCAACAGTACCCCAAGGCTATAGATTTTTTGGTAGAGATAATTTGGTATACCCCGAACAGTTGAAGTTATTTGCTAAAGGTTTCTCTGACTTAGTTGGACATCTTTGGTTCAATATTAAGTCAGCTAAACGTGCAACTTTGATGCGGAAAGCCTGGTCGGAGTATTTAGATTTATGGGCACTTGAAGCTAATCTACAACGTAGAAAAGGGGAATCTGATATATCTCTACGCAGACGGGTTGTAATGGCGATTCTAGGCCTGAAAACCAGTAAACCTGGAACGAAAGATCAAGTTGCAGATTTAATCGCTAAGAACGGATTTTTGCTTTATGAAGCTTGGAGAGAATTAGCTTACTTACAACAACCTAACTTTAAGTCTTTTGTTTCGTTATTAAATGGTAAGACTGGTTCCAGTGTGTTGATGGATCAAAGCTTTTATCGTATAAACACATATTCTGTCGATCTTTATGAAGACGAATATGCTGAGTTAGCTGCACTATTAGTACAAAAAATAAATGAGATAAAAACACTTGGCGTTAAAACATTTATTAGACAAGGTTTTCAAGGTACCATCTCAACAGGTCAAAGTAAGATTAGTTTTGGAGAGTATAAAACAAATCAAGAGCTCTGCTCATCTGTGTTTGAACCAGATGTTTTTGAGCCTCAGGTGTTTTATGAGCAGATTTGCAGACCGCCTAGAAAAAACCCGTTCCAACCTAAGATACTCACAAATAACCGATTATACATAAAAACCTCAGAAGATAAGTTTTTAGTAGCTACCGGGATTATATAATGGCAATCGTATACAGAAACGCCAAGGGCTCACCTCTATCTGCAGATGAGTATGATCAGAATATTGATGAGATAATAGCTCTAACAACAAACAGAGCAAATCATGTTGGCACTCAACCAGCTTCTACTATATCTGATTTTGCTTCTGCTGTAGAAAGTCTAGATCTTATTAGCGGAAGTTCGGGGTTAAAAACTAAGTTAGATCTATTAACTAACTTTACTACACCAGTAGACATTGGGGCACTGGTTAATAATTCACACAGTCCTGTTACAATCAGTGCTACTAATGCTAATGGTCTGTTTATAAACCAACAAGAATTAGGTTTAACTCTGGCCAGTGCCACGACTAATGGAGCTTTAAGTTCTCGCGATTGGAATATATTTAATAATAAAATTTCTGGTGCTACTAACTTAGGTACAAGCGCAGGTAAACAAGATATTTATGCCGGGCAAGTAGGTACAACACTAAGGTACAAAAGTTTAGTTGGAAGCAATGGTATTGTCCTAACGTCTAATGCAACCGAAATCAATATATCTTTAGCAGAAAATATTGCTAATTCTTTAAGAGTTAATCGCTATGATGTAGTGATTAACACAATGAAAAATCGTACGACTGTATTAGGTACTTTACCGAGTAATGCAGTTGTACTATTTTTCAAGTCAAAGGTAAAGGAAGTTGCAAATGATCCGGCAACAGTGTCTATTGCATATGGTAACGATGTTGTTATAGATGTCGGTACGATTAAACCTCAAGAGGCTAACCAAGCAACACATTTTGATGTTGTTATATCAAATCCCCTACCAACAGATGTACTAGCTATATTAGGTCCTAGCTTAGCTTCTACTGGCATAATAACAATTTATGTTGGCTACATAGTATGACTACTAAGGCAAGTTTTACGGATCAATATAGATCTTACTTAGCTAAATTAGCTTTGTTAGAAAATTCTTATTACATTGGTATTGCACAGACAGATCCCTGGCCAAATGAAATCGATGAAATTTCTGAAAATAGAGACCTACCTGAACCTATATTACCGAATATTGGATTACAAGATTTAATAGGGATCGTACGTGTAAAGGCTATACAATCTTTAATTCCGGTTGACTTAGTAAAGTATCCTAAGAATCTAGAGTATAAACAAGCTATTGGTTTGTCAACTTCGGACCGGTTTATATCGTTACTAGCTTTTGATAACCTAGTTTGGTTGTATGACCGTAATAATAACTTGTTAACTTCAGTTGTGTTAGATCAAGTAACAAGACAAAACTCTAGATCTATTACAAGCGACTTTGAGTTGCCTAGTCTTATTTGCAGTGACAAATTGGGGTATTTATTTGGTTTAGTGGGAAATCAACTCACTAATGATTTGAGACTGGTCAAATATACAAACCTGTCGAGAAGTTTTAAGAGTGTTCCCTTTCCAGGGCTAAATGAGGTACAAGTAATTAGTAACGTAGGTGCTGTAAGTGGACAATTTTTCATTAGTTTTAACGGTAGTAATACTATACCTATATCTTATAATATTACTCCAAACGAGTTAAAACCTTTATTAGAGGCACTTCCCGACATTGGTGTCGGTAATATAGAGTGTAGTAGTTTACAAGGCAATAACCAACCTCTAAATGTATCTCCTATAAAGATTGAATTTGTTAATCAGCTTTCCAATTTAAGCCAACCTTTATTTAGTATAACTAACTTAACTTTAACTGGTAATACTCCAACAATAAGAGTAACTCGCCTACAATCAGGACTGTCTAATAAAATTATCGATCTTGCTGCAGATGACTCATATTTAACCTGTTTGAATGATCAAGGTTTTCTAATACCTTTCTTGACAACCTCGCTAACTAGATCAGATGTTTATTCTCAGTTAGATCTAAAAGATCTCCTCAATCTACAACATTCAAACGAGAGACTTGTTAAGCACTGTTACTTTGGACAGAGCTATCTAATTGTACTGAGTTCTCTTAATAACTTATATGTACTTGATAAGTATACTTATACTCTACTAAGTAAAATCAGTTTAAGTATACCTGCAGATGATAGTTCGCGTCTACTTTCAATATGTATCTTGAATGAGGAGCTTTATGTTTTAACTGAAAATAGGGTGTATAAGTACAAAATTGAGTTTGAGTTAGATAACTTTGCAATTTTTGAATATGGGTCAGATAAGTACGTCGGTGTAAACAAAACGGAATTGAACAGAAGAGCTTTTAATATCTCGCATATCGGTTGGTATGCTGAAATACTGCCAGGACAATTGCCGAATACCACTTATAGACAAACAGTATTGCTTAATAATGTTGTGTTTAAAAGTGGTGTAAATACAAATAAGTCTGTCTTTTTATCCTCAGAAATAGAAAAATACGAAACAGTATTTATAAGTAATCATGAACCTCAGATTATAAATGAGAATACATATAAACTATTGAAAGTAGCTAAATCTTTCTAGAAGAAGTCTATAAGCACTTATGAACAAAGTAAATCCAAATACGAAGAAAGTTTATAGAGATAGATTTACACCTGTGCAAGATAACCAGGACTGGACACAGGTGCTTTTTAAAGAGGGTGTGTATCTTCAAGGTGCAGAGCTTAATGAGATTCAATCAGTTATAGTTAATCGTTTGGGATCAGTTATTAATAGACTAATACCCGATGGGGCTTTGTTGGCTGGTGGTGAAATAACTGAATTTGTCGATGAAAGTACAGGTTTATCTACTGTAAACATTAGAGAGGCGGTTGTAAAGTATTTCTCTACCCTGTTTAGAGTTCCTGCTCGTAACTTAGTCCTACAGGGTTCAGCGGAATCTACTGGTAACTATACAATCGGTGTTTTGTTGACTCGACAGTATTTAACTGCTATACAGAATCCAATTCTGTATCAGGAGGAAGAAGTAGTTCAGGGATTTGGAACGGAGGGTGCAGATCGCGAATTTTGGGATGTACAATGGACATTTAAAATTAATGGTCCAATATTACCTGGATTCACCCAACCTTTAGAAATACAAGATTTAGATACAAATCCAGATAAGTATTTCTTTCCAGTGTACTCTTGGCCAATAACAGATAGCGGAGTAACTAATAGTTACTACGACTTCCGTAGTTATCTAAGTACCGTAATAAATGAAATACATGACTCATTTATAGTATCTGGTTTAGAAATTACCGGTAGCGATAATGCAGGAAAGTTAACTACAACTGGTGGAGGTGATAAGTTTAGGTATCAAGATATAGATTACCTAGAATTTATACTGTCTGAAGGTCTTGCATATGTTAAAGGTAAGCGGGTAAAACTAGACTCTAAGCAATTATTTAAAATACCTCGTGCTTTAGATGAGCGTTATATAGACAGGGATAGAATTGATTTACTGGAAAAGGATGCCTTTCCCAGTAAACCTGCATTTGTTTGTTTAGGTTTAACTTTGGATTCTACAATACCAACATTAGATAGTCTTGCTCCCACTCTAGATACAGATTGTGATGTTCACAGACGAGCTATAAACTTTAGTTTTACATTAGGTCCTGTTGACTTTGTTTTAGACAGCCAAAATCGACCAGTATATCCTAACGCATCTATTACAATTACGATCCATACAGAGGCATTTGAACTCCCTGCAGATAATAATCAAGCAAAGGTAGTACTTAGAGACCTACTTTATGAGGCACTGACTTTATTACCTAATAGAAACCTACCTAACGTAACCTACTCTGCAAGAGACCAGTTAAATAATAATTTAATTTTAAACGTAGACTTTACTGAGAACGACGTAAAGGAAGCTATTCTACAAAACTTTCTCATACTAAGTGTAAACCTAACAGGAGTTGATGTACTAGATAGACCGATACCTGCTATCAGATTTTATTCGCGTAGATTTGGTGAGTTAGGTAGAGCACAGACGCTAACTTTTACAACCGATAACAACGAAAATATTACATTTACACTAAGTAACTTTGATCCGCCAATAGATAACTTCGAAGGCGGATTACTAAGACCAATTGTACCTGTTAACTTTAGGCCTGTAAGCCAGGTTAAATCGGTTGAAATAGGCAATCGGGTTAGAAAAGTACTGGTTCGAGATCCTCTAACTGCTATTGATGATCCAGGAGTAGATGAGAGAATTACAAATATAGCGGGCGTTATACTCGTATTCGATAATAATACTAACTATAGACCTGGTTTAGACTTTAACGTTACAACGGATGGAAGATTAAGCTGGGCATCGGCCTTAAATGCCCCTACACCTGGTCAAGAGTACACTATAATCTATTCGACTACTAAGCTTCTTAGACCAGGGAAGGCGAGGCATTTAGTGGCAACAGAGACATTAACTCGAAATACTTCCTTGAGAGAGCAATTAGTATCTCCAGCCAGAAGAAACATTTTAGGTGTCATTAGAGTTGTATCTGGAAATACACTATATAGATTAGGTGTAGATTACTATGTCAATCTAGATAGAACTGGAATTGTATTTATAGATGGGAGAGGCCCAGCTAATGGTAGTACATTTGATATTGAGTTTGAATATGAACATGTATATGAACAAGGAGAATATATTTCTATTGACAAATACGACTTTAATTCAAGAGTCTTAGTAAAAAGAGCTTTTAATAATTTTGATCCAGATCTTGTTAAAGTAGATAACTTTTACACCAGATCTTTAGATATAAGAAACGGTATTCAACTACTAGACTCTGCATTCTATCAATTAGAGCAACCTGTTTTTGTTAGTTATTACTATTATCTAAATAGGGAAGACTTAGTTTACTTAGATAGTGATGGAAATGTAAGAGTACTGAGAGGTAAGTCTGAGTATCAAAACTACATTACCCCACCAGTCCCTTATGGAGTACTGCCTATTGCTAATATCCAACTCCCAGCCGATTCAACTGCTAAAGATGTTATTATAAGACACTTTGGTAATAAATCTGTTTCTCAACCAGAATTACGTCAGCTTGTTACCAGAGTAAAAGAAATTGAATCTCAGCTCCTTGAACTAGCATTACGTCAGAAGGTTACAGAAGAAATTCCCTTCTCTGCTTCATTAGTAGACGCAAACTCAGATAACTTTACTAGCTTAGGTAACCTGGATACGCAAAACAATTTAATTAGAGATAACCCAGATTCTGTTTTAATTCCCATAGCTTCATTATCTGCTTTAGAGTTACCTAGTGAGTTATTAGTTCATGACAAGAGTCCTGATTTAATTGTAGATTTAGAGAGAAGCTTTATAGACTCTACTTCTTGGTCGCATGTTTATACACTGCCGTTTAATACTTATGTAGCTAAAAGCCAGCTATCAGTTACAACTAGTACTGCTGTTCAGAATATTACATTACCAAATAATATACCCAGCAGTACAATTAGTCCTAGCGTAGATGAGTGGTTGGATAGAGTTACAGATGAACAGTTGATAGAACAAATATCGACTGGTTGGATACACTCTAGCGAATTATTTACTCGTCGAGCACAACTAATTAATTTGATTCGTTGGTATCAAGGAGAAGATACAGACGAAACGTATTTTCCTTGGGTAGATAGATCATTGGACTTTCCACATGCTTCAAATCAGGATTACGTTGATTATTTAGGTATTACAAAGAGAGAGACAGACAATACTAGAAGAAGTAACTACAATCTGATAGATGTTATTTCTCAAGACTATAGTCTAATGCGTCCAAGACGCATAGAGTTTGAGTTAAAGGGATTTTTACCCAATGAAAGCATTAGGGTTAGATTTGCTGGTTTTGATTTACCATGTTTTCCATTAGGGTTAACTCAACAGGGGCTTGCTCCAGATAAGGGGTTCCATCTAGACGCTATTCTTTTAAGTGTAAAACCACAAGGCAATAATTTTGATTACAGCGCTTTAAGGAAAAGAGTAAGTAGAGCCTACTCAAACTATGAGTTTAACTGGCAGGGTACAAATGCTAATAGCTGTTTATTAGAACACCAAAAACCTAATAATAAAATACTTACTCATTACTTAAAGCGAACAATACAACAAGTTTTTGGTTTACCTGAGAATAATCGACTAGTACAAGAAGTAACAGATGGTCTACTAGATAACTTTGACTTAATAGAAAATACATCTGGTACTGTAAAAGCAGATGCTAATGGTAATGCTAGAGGATTCTTCCACATACCTCTACTGTTAATTCCAACTGGAGATAAAGTTGTAGAGTTTATAGGTAACCAGAGAAGTTATTCACGTAGTGAGTTCTTTGCTTTTAACCATAAGAATAGAGTAAACAAGACCTACAGAGCTGACACAAAAGCTTCTATATTCCAAGAAGTTGTAGATAAGTTTACCCCGGTTGATACTAATTCTAAGTATGCTCCTCTAACTTGGGAATATATTGATGGAAGGTGTAAGCCTGTTCAGAGTGTATTAGGCAGGTATGAAACAGAAGAGGCTTGTATTTTAGATAATCCTCCGTCTGTACCTTTTACACCTACTGAGGCACACCCAATATCTGTATCAAATAGCTATCAACTACCGATCTTACAAAAAGCACCTAATTCCAATGAATTCGTATTTGTAAACGGGTATCATGAGGTTTATTTAAATACGAGAGCTACTGATAATAGACAATACAAAGTAAAATCTGTTTTAGGTTCACCCGAGCTAGTAGATAATCTAAATTCATTACAAATAAAAATAACAGAAACATCTGATCTTACAGATGCTAGTTCACTTAAATTAGTTTTGTTTGGAAGCATAAGAACTAATTTTACAAGTGCTGCTAGTTTTAGTACTTTGAAACCACAATCTACAACTACATACGATTTGCAGATTACATTGGAGGATAGCTTTAACTCAGCTGAGTATGTCTTTAATTTTGTATTTATACCTGGATATGCTCCAAACGTCAAACCCAAAGAACAGCAATTAGCTACAGCAAAAAGTGTGGCTTTCTTACCAGAAAGTCTATATGAGTATTATTCGAATGTATCTATACCTAACCCAATCGCATATACCTTCGCTTTAGACCGTAGAACACCGGTTAGATCTGTAAAGTTGGCAATAACTAAAGTACCAGAAGATAAAAATAAAATAATTAGAGTTGAAATACGCAATACTTTAGTAGGTTATCCAGGAGATACAATACTAGGCTCTGCAGAATTAAGAGCTGGAGATATCGAATGTATTGAACCTCTGACAGGTGAAGCTGGTCAACCAGAGCTTACTGAGTTTGTATTTACAAAAGAACCAATTTATCTAAATCCATTTGAGGTTTATTGCATTGTAGTTATAGCAACAGATACTGGATTTGAAGTAGCTGTAGCAGACTCTAACAACACAGATATATTTAACAGAACCAATAGTGCCCCGAGCAATTTAGCGGTACTTGTAGATAAAAATGATCCTGATAAGTTCTTTGTGTCAAATAACGGTACAATATGGTCTTTATTTTTCAACAGAAGATTGTGTTTTGAACTAATTGGTTGTAATTTTTACGGATTAAAAGTAGGTACTATAGAGAGATTTTCTGGTGATGATTGTTTAAATTTGAGTTCAGTTGTATCCTCATCAGATCCAGAAGGATTTGAAGGTTGTCTAGTCTTGAGAGGGAGACCTAATGTACCTAACTCTCAAGTATTTGTGCCAGCTAAATATCACACATTTAATAAAACGAACTTAACTTGTCAGTACACAAGTTCGATTTCTAGCTGCAACTCAGAATGGATAAACATTCACTATAACAGGCTTAATATATTTAAGAAAACCTACAACACATTTGCAATACGACATTTATTTTATGGAAGAGATGGAATTTCTCCAGTATTAGTTAAAGATTCTCCTATGGTAGTTACTGGAAAGTATAATCATCCAGCTAACTACATTACAAGAGAGTTTGTACTTAATGAAGACTTACCTTTTAACAATGTACGCCTCTCAATTGACGAATATTTGCCTCCAGAGTGCAATGTAACTTATTCCTTAAGTGTAGACGGAGGAGTTACTTGGATAGCTGCTAATAACGAATTAGGGCCTCATGGAGAAATCACTACAACACGAATTGATGAAGGTGTTAAGCCTTTGTCTAGTTCATTAAGATATGACTTTAAGCATCGTGTTTGTACATGGGAACTAGCCAGTGATTTTATATATGATAATAGGCTAAGACGTAGAGTAGGTGGCGTATTTACTCAGCTTAGTGGTTATGCAAGACGTTATAGGATTAGAATATCAATAACTACAATAGATACTGCAATCAGTCCGACCTTAAGAAACCTTCGAATCGTAGCATATGATGATGTAACCTCTAACCGAATGCTAGCCCAAAACGAAGGACGTGTGAAAGTTGATGCTGCAGATATAAGCTCTGGCTTCTTAAGAGATAAATTAGTAGCCGGTAGAGGTATAGATATTGTTCCTGTAGGGTCCCCACTAGGTACTTCACCTAGCTATATAGAGATAAAATTGACTGATTTAGGATTAACTGAAGATGTTCTTTTCACTGGAAATGTAACGATAGGTACAGATGAAATAAGACCTAAGCTTACAATACATGGTAACTATGCAAACATTATTCAGGATGATGGAATAGGTAGTGTAGATAGTTGGGTAATCGATTTATCTAAATCTACAATACATAAAAGAGTTGTTACGCAGTCTGGCTCGCTACGACCGCCAATTAATCCAATAGGTTCTGGTCAACAGATGGTCTTGATAATCTCACAAAACTGTCCTACTGGAGCTGTTACTATATCTTGGCCATCATGTTTTAAGTGGGCAGGTGGAGTTGTGCCTACATTATCGCAAGAGCCTGGGGCTATAGATATTTTAGAGGGTATTTATGAGGCTTGTTCTACTGACTGCGATCCAGATGGAATTTGGTATGTCAGGCTGACAAAGAATTTCTTATAATTAAGTTTGTTTATTTTTATCTCATTTTCTGTATTTGTTTTTCAGTTAATTTATAATTAACGCGATGTAGGTTTAAAGATGGAAGAGTACATTTGGTGCATCTCTCAAAAACCTGTACTAGAGCGATTAATAATTCAATTTAACGCTCATAAGGTAAATTATGTTTATCCAGTTCCAGTGAAATCTCTACCAAAAGAGTTTATATATGAATTAAAACGTAATTATGATTTATCTGAAGCGTCTATTAAAAAGATCTCTATTCTTATACGCGGTAATGACGAAGATATACAGAAGGCAAAAAATATACTAGATTTTGTTACCAAGACAAGTAAATTAGTAAAACAACTAAATAAGCTATATGAGGCCAGTTAGTCAGTGCTAGACCGAGATTTAGCAATTGAGCTATTTAACCTATTCGCAGGTAATTCTGTTGAATATACAGACTCTCTTGCTTTTCCAGAGCAACCAAGAAGACAAGTTTCAATTCGGCTGACTCAGTCTCAGCTAGTAAAAAGATTTTTTACTAAAGATACACTTGTAAATGTTCATTTTCCTTTTCTCAGTAGTAATGATACAAGTAGTTCTAGATTAGTAATTTACTCTAGATCATTAGATGTAGACAGATTGAGAAGTCTTATTGAGCAAAATAATCAAGTTTATTTGAATCGGTTTACCCTGTTAGAAATAAAAGGATCGAGTGATTATCCAGGTTTATTTTATCTAGCACAGCAATCTAATTCTCTAAGAAGCTTTGTAAACAAACTGAAACCCGGAAAATATCCTGTAACTATAAATGAAGAAGGTAGGTTACCTATAATAGCATTGGTTACTAAAATTAGAAATCAACCTATAGTTAATCCATTTATCATAAAAATTAATAAAAGTATAAGTATAAAAGTCAATCAATGGGAGTTTCCTTTTGATTACAACTTACTTAGTGAGAATATTAAGCAGTTTACACAATACATAACACTCGATCCTGATAGTAGTAACAGTGACCTAATTGGTTTGTTATGAGTTATATCAAGTATAGAGATGCGGATGGTGCAATTAAATATATAGCTGGAAGAAATACAGGAAATGATCCACAGGATCCGTTTATTCCTGAGCAAGCTATATTACAGGAAAATTTTGCAACTGCAAGTAATCAAATAACTACACATCAGTATCTAAACGATATACGTAACAAAGATTTTGCTACACAGAGTACTTTACTCCAAGTATCCGAGCGTATTAATAGAATAACAAAAGTTGGCTCTGCAATTACTCAGAACATTGTTATATCTAGTACTGCTAATGTTTATAACTTCGGAGCTAGCGTAGATTTAGTAGAGTTTAACTCTGTTGGAATACAAGTTCAAGTTGTGACTGCCAGTACAAACGCTGTTAACTTGGCTATGCGTGTTCAGTTTAGCGGAGACAATGTAACCTTCAACTTTTTATCTAAATTAGATGCTAATGATGTATCTACTTTAAGAACTTTTAATTTAGGTAGCTTAAATGTAGTTGGACCTTTATCAGGTGGATTAATTTTACTACCTAGATCGATGAGATATATGAAATTGGGATTTGCTGCATTAGCTACACCAGGTACTACTACTGGTGTAGTACAGGCGATTATTCAGGGACTGAATAATTAGTTATGCAGACATTGACAGAGAAGTTGATAAATTATATTGAATTGAATCACGCTCTTACTACTAACTATAGATACCGTATAACTCCACCAGGAAGCTATGTAGTTAGTACAGATTTATTAGCTCCTGTAGTGCATTCTAAGAACCGCTTATTACGGTCAGAAGTTGGGTTACCTGTTGATTATTTAGATGATGATAATTATCTAGACGATAACTATCTACAGGCAGGAGCATAGATTATGAGTATTAACTTAGCTGGTTTTAAAATAACGCCTAGAGAGAATCCAAATAATCCCAATGAAAATAGTCTTTTAGGAACTAATGGATCTGCATTTGTTATTAAGTACAATAATTTAATTGACCAACTACAGTTGATTCTAAATAATTTAAATAGACCAATTGTTCGGAATAGATTTAGTGGGGATAACATAACTAGGTCTTTTTTATTAAGTGAAACTCCTAATCCAGATAATCAAGTTTTAGTGTTTGTTGATAATAATTATGTTAATGCAAATAACTATAGTATCTCAGGAAATCAAATTAACTTTGTAAATCCTCCTACACCCGGAGCAAATAATGTAGAAGTTATTATTCTAAAGTATTGAGTCTATTATGATTAAGCAGATTATTGATGTTGGGATAAATAGACTCAATTCTTTTGTAGTTATTAGCGAAACTAATGTAACTTTACGAGGACAAATACAGTTTCATAATAGATTACCTTTTTTTGTTAGTTCAGAAAATAATAGGGATTTAAATAGAGTAGCCAGACTACCTAATTATACTCACTACCCATTTGCTGATTCGGTTAAGTTAATTTATAGTTATACGAATGACGAACAGACGAATCCAGAAGAACCACCCAAAGAAGAAATTAAAATTATTAGACTCCAAGATCAAGAGCTTATTATCGAAATCAAAAATCCCTGTATCGTACGCTCAATTTATCGACAACTGAATTTGGATACGACAGTTATATATAAATACGTAGATCAGTTTCCAGATCCTTCTAAACCTAGACTTATAGAATTTAAAGACTTAAGAACACATCAGTTATACACCATTGAAAATACAATACGTGCAGCTCAGATTCTTTCACAGCAGCAAGAATTAAACACTTTAACCTGCTTATCTGATTTACCTAAGTATAAAAATTATAGGGTTATAAGCTTACTTAACCAAACTTTTTTAGATTGGTTTAACTTAACTTACTCTGAATATCTCTATTTCAGCTATACAAAAACAACTCCCAGAATAAGTTGGTTAAATCTAACTTATAGTGAGTATCAATACACAACCTATAATCAATTTTTAGATATTGAATTATAGGTAAATACTAGTTAGTTCATTAAATCTTTAGGTAAGTATATGCCTTGGGCAGGTTCAGTAGATACAATTGCAGAACTAAAGGCAATACCAAGTCAATTAAGACAAGATGGGTTTCCTTTATTAGTTAGGTCCGAAGCTGATTGGTTTTGCTATCTATCTGGTAACTCACAAGTTGCTGATGATATTAATGTAATCAGTCCTAATCAAGGTACTGGACGTTGGTTGAGATCTGGTTTATTTACGACTAGAAGAAAACTAAATAGTTCTACAACTATTTATGTTTCTACCACGGGAAGTGACTCTAATAACGGGTTATCTGCTGGTTCTCCTTTACTAACAATCCAAGCAGCAATCGATAAAGCTTTACAACTAGATATTTATCCGTATACAGTAACTATCCAAATAGCAGACGGGATATATACAGGACCAATAGAGTTAAAGAAAGTAAATGGAAACGTTGTACTTCGTGGAAACTTATCTAATCCATCTTCTGTTGTCATCCAGGCTTCTAATGTTACGTCTGTTATAACAGCAGTTGGTACAGAAAACTATAAATTAGAATCACTGAGAATTACTTCTTTAGTTAGTGGAGATTTAATTAGATTAGATGATTCTTCTATTAGTTTGAAGAATATTGTTTTAGGTAACTGTTTAGGGTCAAATTCTATATTAGCTAATAGTTCGAAGATTTCGGTTGAGAATCTTTTTGTAGCTGGTGCACCAAATACAGGAGTACTACTTAACCTACAGAAGTACTCTCAATTAAAGATTGAAGGAAATGTTACTGCGTTAGCCAACTTTACCGTGAATACCGTATTAAATTGCGAGTTCTTCTCCCTAGCAGACTTAAGGAATACAAACTTTGATGCGGATATTTATACTATTACTGGTAAGACCTTTAATGTAGCTACAAATAGTATTATTACAGGTACTACTCCATTTGGTTCTATTACCGGTACAGTAGATACAGATACATACGGTCAGTTTATATAAAATGGCTTATTTTGGTACTCCTCCACCATTAACTCTGATTCCCCGATTAAATGCAGATACGTCTTTTAGTGTACAAGAAGCAGGGGTAGAGACTAGTCCTGTTGTACCCGGTTCTTCAGGTGATAAAGAGACAACTATAGTCAATCCAGGTTCAGATTCCTCCGCAGGAGTAACTTTAGACACTGGTTTAGTTCAGAGACTTCCAGCTAATCCAACACCTACAGTAGAACCTATAAGAAGAGAGCAGGATTTCAACATTAAAGCAGAAAAACATTTTAGAATATATGTTTCTAAAGATAGGTATTTTGAGATGGATATGCTGCCTGCTATTAGGCAGAATTTATCGCATCCACATGGTCTATCTGGTCAATCGGTACCAGGTGCTCCTCCAGGAGTTACCTTTACTCAGCTGCAAAATACAGCCAACATACCTATACCCGGTGGTGCTCCAGTAGTGCAGAGCTTGGGTGTAAATATGATGACAATGCAATTTGTAGGAGCATTTATTGGGTTACCCAGGTCTACACAAGGTTCAGATGCTTACT